>Ga0070707_100004471_pt1 | contig 13096 bp, 9 predicted proteins | sample KBSK5502metaG_FD_65468 | JGI IMG/M metagenome (GOLD analysis project Ga0070707, IMG submission 65468) | Corn, switchgrass and miscanthus rhizosphere microbial communities from Kellogg Biological Station, Michigan, USA - KBS K5-50-2 metaG | ecosystem: Host-associated > Plants > Roots >... | reverse complement strand
TTTACGTGTTTTTCCAGCGAAGATCTCGTGACGGCTTCGCTCATCAGCCTGGGGCCAGTCTCTCCCCAGCCCAACTTCTGCGGATCCTTCGTTTGGCAAACCTCCCACGCGTAAACCATCACCGGGCTGCCTTTGGGAGTCTTAATCACGCCGCAGTTTATTACTTCGCGGCCGTTGCATAGCTCACTGGAGAAGACATATTCATCGGGAAAATCGAAGGGCTTAAGGCAAATCGTATCACTGTCGGCCCACCACCCCCCGTGCTCGAGCAGGATTTTATAGCGAAAGAAATTGGCGAAGCCGGCATAGCTCGCGTATTCGCGATACTGAAAAATACTCGAGGACGGCAGGATTTGGTTCGCATCCTTGATTATCGTTCCGGCGGGAATGTTTCGCGGCTCATCGTAGACGTAAAGATGATATTCATGTCCATTTCGCAGGAATGAAGCGATTGACAACTGTTCAAGCAGCGATAGCTCCGGGCCGATCCATAAGCCCTGGATGATTTTGTTTGAATCGGCCTTTGGTGGTGTCGAGCTAATTCCCATTTCTCGCAATTTCTTTCTCGTATTCGACTGTATAGTCAGCAGCCATTCTCAGATAGTGATATTTATTCATCGCTTTATCACGACAGACCTGCGGCGAGATGGCACCGATCTGACTGATGGCCCTGACATAATCCTGCTCGTCGTGGCACACGAATCCGACGTCGGGTGAAATAATCTCGGGACACGCGCCTCGGTCGCTGCAAATGACGGGCGTGCCTGACATCAACGCCTCTGCCATTCCTAAACCAAATGCCTCGTCTAGTTTGGTAGGAAACAGGAATGCCCGAGCTCCGGCGAGCAGCTCTGCTTTTGCGCTGCCTCTCACGTCGCCCAGGTAATCAGCCCCGACCTGGCGACCCATGTCCGCAACTTTTTCTATGCTTTCACGATCTCTGCCGGTACCTGCAATTACCAACTTAAATCCGAGCTGGGCCGATAGAGAAAGCGCCACGTCGAGGCCTTTAGAAAACCCCCAATCCATCGTCGACATGAACAACAGATAATCGTCTTTGACTTCAGAGAAGATATATTCAGCTGGGTCTATCCCATTCAGCACATACCGATCGCGCCCGTACAGTTGGGCGAGTGTACGCGACACAAAAATCCAATTCTCGGTCGAGGGCGGACGCTCGTTTCCACGCGCCCGAGGATCGAGGTGGCAGGTGGTGACCCACGGCTTGCGCCGAGATTGCCACTCACGAACCAGCTCCTCATCTCGGTCAGATATAGTGTGAAGAATGTCGGCTTCATAATTCGGTTCAGAGACCAGAGTTACGCCCGACGTGGGATGATCGTAAGGGGTGTGCGGCACCAGATAAGAAACCTGGTGGCCAAGCTCAGCCAGGCCTCTTACCATCAGGTCATGGACCAGATAGCCTGAGCCGGATGGAAATGGCTTGGGCTCCAATCCACTACCGGTTTCGGTAAGCGCGGGGAAACTATGAGTCGATGAAACCAGGACGCGCATCTTAGTAACGAATCGCCGACACCTTCTTAGTCACATTCATGCTTTCACTTGTCGATTCAGCGTACCCATCGACACATGCGATCCATCCACCACCCGGCAGAGCGTGAGGATCGATGTGATGCATCTTGTGGGCATTCCAGCCCTCGCCACTCGGGGTCAGGAGCGGGCTGCTTTCATGTTCGATTTCGGAGTAGCTATTGGTCGTGAGCTTCGATATTTTGAAGGCGCGCACTTGCGTACCGTATGTCGGAAAACAATCCTGCGAAAAACGGATTGGCGCGCCATCTGTGACAATCACTCTGCCCGCGGGACGCGCGTTGTGATTGTTATCTTCAACGATGGGACTGGCTGGGTGTTCTCGCCACGGTCCCGCGAGATCTTCTGCGTAATAAAGGCTGAGCCGGTCATGTTCATAAGGATTAGAAGGGACGAAGAGCCACCACCGGTCGTCAAAGCGAAGGATAGAAGGATCGGCAAAAATGCCATCTACTAATGGGCCCACGTAAGACCACCGCGTCGGAAAGTCTTCCGCTCGATACAAACTTACGGCGCCTAGCGGCAACGTCTCCGGGATCATGTAGTGAACGCCGTGCCACTCAAACACGCAGGGGTATGAAAGGTGGAACTCTTCGCTGAGGACAATTTGCTGATATTCCCAATTCACACAATCGACGCTGGTCGCCAGAGCGATTTCGCCTTTGTTGGTGAGATCGTTCATGACCTCGAAGAACATGTACCACACGCCCTCGGACAAAATCATGAAAGGATCGGCAACGAACGCGGCGGGCACATCGCGAACATCGTGCCGCATCAGCACTGGGTTACAAGCCTCGGCCAGCGGACGCAAGCCGAAAGGTGATTCTCCTGAGTAGATGCCGATGGACCACATGGGGCGCGTTTTGTGTCGCAGTTCAGGCTGAATAAAGACGTCGCGCGACGTTTGGAGCCCGAAACACGCTCAGCTTTTCTTCTATTCTTGCCGAGAGGATCGGCTCGTCCCAATTATCAAAATCTGCCTCGCCGGCAAGCACCTCCAAACCGTGACGAGTGATGGCGAAGCTGGAGTCGCAAGTGACTGCCGGCCTGCGAGAACGAGGCGTGCCTTCGTAATCCCAACGCTCGTCGCCATTCAAAAGACGCAGCGTTTCCGCCTCGCCGAAATCGCAAATCTCGCGGAACGAACCGGTAAAATCGTATTCGCGACACTTTAGTAGAGCGGCTTTTGCTTCTTCCTTGGCTAAGAAGACATTACTATCCACGAAAAGGAAAAAGTCTTTGGCAGAATCAGCCAGATCGAGGCCGCGTCTCATAATCCGGCTCCGCCGTTTGATGCCGCCATCTCCGAGATAGGCGAATGAGCAATGAGTTGGCAGCTTGTCCGGCTTTAACGTTTGGCGTTCGCCCTGTTCGAACACCAGCAGCGTAATATTCGGCAGCATCCGGGTTAGGTAGTCGAGCGTAAACTTGAGGTTCCTGAAAGAATCAGGACTTCGGTCGCGGTAAGAGATCACCGCGATAGCGCTCTTGAGCACTTCGTCCATCTGGGGGCCGTGCAAGACCAGCGACTCTCTTAGCCACCAGAGATTGCTTCGCTCTTCCCGAACATCAGAGTAATCCTCTTCAACCCAAGCCACATTCGGCTTAAAGCAGTAACAGTTGAAGTCCCTTTGTAACGCGCGCGTGCTTTCGTCCAGGACGTTGGTGGCTTTGCGAGCCTGTTCGATGAACTCGTCGTAAATCGTGTGTTTGAGTGCGTAAGCAAAGGTCGAGAGTGAATGCTTTACTCTCACGAGATTCCTGGCAACTTTGATCAGCGGCGGTCCGTGGATCGCGCCAAAGAAAAGCATGTCCCAATCCGGTGGCACCTGGTCAACATAACGATCGAAGGTCTTATTCAATTCAGGAGCCAGCACCACATCATCTTCAAAGATAAGAACACTGGGCTGAGCCTTCTCGCGTGCCTGCTTAACCACGGCGAGATGACTCTGCAAGCAACCGTACGCGCCGGGAAAACTTTGCCAGGAAGCGGGAATTGTTAGGGTCGCACCATCGATCGCCGGAAAGCGGACGACCAGGTCCAATCCGTTCTCGCTAAACCTCGATCGCATCCTCGACCAGCGATCGGATCGCTTGTCGAGGTTGATGCAGATCTGATGCGGAAAAAAATCGTTAATGCTCATCGCAAATTGCTTCCGGCCCTCAGACGGCTGCTTGCGTGCAGACTTGGTTAATCCGTCGCGCTCGATCACTTGTCTTGTGTTTGTTCCATACAAGTTGCTGCCCGCGCCGGCGAATTTCATCCAGTTGTTCGTGATTAGACTCATCGAGAACATAACGGACCTGCTCGTCCAGATTCTCTTGTGAGGCCGCAATGTAGTGAACGTCTTCAATGAAGCCGAGCTCTTTCAGAGGCGCGCGGACGGCGTCGTCGGCGAGTAAGAGCGCACCTGTTGCCGGAATTTCAAAATATTTGGCCACCAGGTATTCGTAAACCGCGCTGTCCGTAAAGCCGGTCCGGTGGTTGTTAATTTTTTCTGCGTACCGGCGCCCCACGTTTTGGTTCGTCCGGTAGTCGTATGAGCAGTGATAGCCGGGGTGGCAATGATAATTGATCGGGTAGCAGCCTTGCGTGTGAAGGCGCTTCAGTTGCTCGCGCAAAGGATAGTGTCGGTCGATTACGCCGCTCAGCAGAATTGAATTATCCGGAGATGGATTGTAGTCGAGCATGAATTCACGCGAAGCTGAATGCGGTATCCACTCCAGCCTTCTGGTTCCTGCCAGTTCGGGATAGAAACGATTCCACTCGTACGCGTAAGTGGAGAGCACAGTGTGGCAGGTGCTGAATGCAATCAGTTTTCTCAGTCTCATTTTCTCGTTCCACCAGTGCAGATCGTCGGCCAGGATTACTCTGTGACAGTCGAGTTCGTAAATCTCCGAGAGGTGCGCACACAAAAACTCATAGCCTTCCCAGAATAGAATGATGCGCGGCAGCTCGCCGAAACGATTCAGCAGTCGGTCTTTCAGCGATCCGCCCGCATTCCAAAGCTCCCAGGTGTCGATTTGTAGCCAGTCGTAATTCGTCATGAGGTCAGTCATGACCTGATGAAACTCCCGGCTCACATATCCGCCTAACGCTCTCAATTCAGATACGAGTAGCTTCATCGAAAGAAACCCACGCTTCGCCGTGTCATGCCAGATTAATTAAGTCCTCCCGGTCGGGAATTGCGAAAACATATCGGCCGAGTCTATCTAGATCTCGGTCAAACCGATTCGATTGGGGCGCGTACCCATTGATCCGGCGCGGGTTAATCAGCTTCGGCTCACAGGCTCGCGGTCAGCTCTAGTTTTCGAAGTGCTACCCGGCAGACTGGATTCCGCAGCGAAAGATTTCATTGTTACCGGCTTAGGAGATCGTCTTCACCTGTCAGACGGGAAGCTGACCCGGTATTCCTAGTTGATCAGATCTCAGTCGCACCAGTCTCTGAATTTGTCTGGCACATTGGATGTATGCCGCAAGTCCCAGCCCAATCGGATCTGCGATGTCGCCCTCCGGGTCGAGGCAATAAGTCTTCGCTGCAGCGGACGGGATCATGTCCAGGACTGCCCGGCGATGGGCGCTGGTCATGCAAAAGATTAGGTCAGCTTGATCGGCCAGTTCCGCTGTCAGGTTGCGCGCGGCGTGAGGCGCGACTGGCACGTTCAATGACTGCAGCACTCCGCACGCCTCCGGAGTTAGCGGCGCGCCCACTCTGGCGGAAAGCCCCGCGCTCAGCGCCCGGACGTTCACTGTGTCGACCTCGTCCAGGCGTATTTTCAAGCGCGCGGCAATCTCGGCGTTGCAAATTGCCGCGGCCATCGGAGAACGACAGGTGTTGCCACTGCACACGAAAAGAATGATTTGGGGCGTCGGGTTGACGGGTGCTCGCGCTCCCGGCTGGCCGCGAAACCATAGTTGAAGTTTGCCGTACGCGTTTGCCAGAGATGCCTGAAGCGAACTAACAGTACGCTGAAAGTGGTGCAAGGGAGACAAAAAGCCGAGTGCGACTATGATCAGACCGGCGCTCGTGATCTGAGGGACACTCGGAATATTTTGGTTCAACAGAAAGGCCAGGGCGGAGGTGGCGGTGAAACCGGACAGCATGCTCGACCCGCAATGCATGGGCATGCAGAATGTGTTCTCGCGACGGTCGAGAAAAATCAAAGTCGTACAAACGCAAAGGGCGGCGTAGAAGAGTCCCACGAACACGGCGAATATCGCGTCCGGGTTGCCGAGAAATGAAGTGAAGCCCGCCCGGAATCCCATCATGACATCTCCCGTGCCAATGAATGCCAACGTCGCAAGCACCAGAACGAGTAGCGGGGAAGCCACCATCTGCTCTTCCACGAAGTAGCGCAGGGTTGCTTGTCTCTCCTCCGACTTGGCCAACCTGCTCATGAATTGAAGCTTAAAAAAGTACGCCGTCAGATAAGCGATGATATCAACCGTCGCAGCCGCACTGAGCCGATAATTGCCCGCGTCGATGAGCACGACCAGGACGGCCAGGAGACTTACAAACATCGCTGCCCACGAAAACCAGCGCACCCTGCGGCCGACGATCGCGTCGACCAGGGGAGCGATGATCAGCGTGCCGCCGCGCAACAGAACCAGCACCAGGACAATCGTGAGTCCTCCAAACGTAAATGCGAGGGTCGTCGTGGCCATGATGGTGGCCATGCAGACGCCCGAAAGAAACGTCAAACGGCGCGGAAAGGGAAGTGTTATTCCAAAGACTTGACGACGCCCCGCATACTTCCACCACTTCATCGCGGTTATGAAACTGTACATTCCCACGACCGTGGCGATTGCCGAAATGGGGAGGAGAACTGTTCCTCTTACTGGGTGGCCCGTTCCCAGAAGTCCACTTGAAAGCGCTTTGGTAAGGCCACTATATGGCGTGTAGAAGAAATAGAAGCCGAGGCCAAGGGCCCAGATTCGGAGATCGTACTTTCGCTTCGGTGTGATCATCGGATCCCTGTCCACGCTAATCGTTCCTGGCTATGCATCGAACCGGGCTCAGGAAGTGAGAGCTGCAATTAAGGTCGTCTGCCTAAGGCTTGAAAAAAGACGGATCGTGATCCAGGCCGAGCAACGATTTCCCGATCGTTGCCAGAATCTGATCATCATTGTCGTGCCGGACATAGAAAGAAAGATCTCGGTAGATTCTCTCCAGGGCACTCGGACGAACCAGGCAACGGGCGCCACAAGCCCGGATGCAATGTTTGACGGTTTCTTCCGCGAGATGTTCGGCTACGTGGCGCGCGCGGCTGCCCGCAATTTGCGCTTCCGCATATTTTCCGGTCTCCCATAATCGCGCCACGTGTCTTAACCACAGGTGTGCCGTCTCAACATTCACCGACATCTGCCCAATGTGGTGTTGGATATACGGATCCTCAATCTTGTTTTGAGTGGTTACGTATTCCAGCGCGTAATCGTAAGCGGCTTCGGCAGCCCCGAGGAAAGTTGCCGCATAGTGTGGGATGAAACAGGTTTGCCATCCGTCCTTCAAATACTGGCCGGCATAGCCGATCAGATTCGTTTCGGTAATGAAGGTCTTGCGGAAGTGGACCAGATGGCTGGCCGTTGCACGCATGCCGATCGGATCCCACCACGAAGTGTCGACTTCTACCGTCGGGTCGGTGAGATCGCAGGCCAACATGAGCTGTGTGTCTAACGACGCGGTCGTATGGCGAACACCTCCGGGACCCGCGGTACTAACTAACAGGATCGCCCACTGCGCACCGCCGGCACTCGTCGAAAACACTTTGTTGCCTTCGATAACGTAGCCACCATCGACTTTGGTCACGGTCGTACCGAAACGAAGCTTCTCGCCCGGTTTGCGGGCCTGCGGCTCACCGCTCCAAGCCACCCACTTGTCACCGTGCTTCACGACACCTTCGAACCATCGTTCCTTTTGCTCGTCATTAGCAATCCCGTCCAACAAGACCAGGGAATTAACGTGGCCCTCCCAGCAGCGCGCCAACGACAGATCCGCCTTCGCGATCTCCTTTGTCATCATCCACAGAGTGAATATCTCGCCTCGATATGGCCCCAGCCCCAAACCCCCATATTCCTTTGGTATTGTCGGAGCGAGTAAGCCGGCGCGAAATAGATCGTCGAAATCTTCGGCCGGAAAAGCAGCAGTTTGATCGTAATGAGGCGCGCGACGGGCGAAGTTTTCGGTGGCCAGCATGCTCATGCGGTCGATAAGCTCCTGCTGATCACCGTTGAGATCCAGTTGCGCGTAGGCCCCGTTTCTTGAATAAGCAGCGATCATTGGATGTGCGAAACCTGTGGACTCAAACGAGCAGAGCTGAATGATGTCTGGTCGCCTTCCTCTTCTGTTTGATGCTCATCAATTTTCGAGATTGTGTTGCCGTTGCCCAGCACCTTTGCCATCGTAGCCGCCGACATCTCGTTTCCGGTCATCATCCGAAATTGGCGCACGACCTGAGTTAGTAACACGTCTCGCCCGTCGATAACTATCTGTTCGCGTGCCAGGGACTTTTCGACCAGCGGCGTGGGTTTCTGTCCATAAACCAGATCGATCACCATGCCTTCCTCGTTCAAACTGTCCAGATTAAAAGGAGCATCGTTGTCATCGCGGCCGACCGGAGTCGCGTTAACCACGATGTCATAGCCCGCAGCGCAAAATTCCGGCAATGGTACGTACGGCAAATCGAGCAGTCGAGCCGCGTACTGACCTCGTGGTAAGCCCCGATTTATTAGGGTCACGCCCGCGCCGGACTGAGCTAGCGCTGCGGCGATCGCTCGCCCGGCACCGCCACAACCAATAACCGCCGCGCGCTTCTCCTTCATTGTAACGTTCCGCTCGCGAGCAGCCATATGAACTACTTCCGGATCTGTCGTGTCTGCGGTCCAAAATCCGTTGGTTCGTACCATGATATTGGTAGATCCCGCATACCGAGCCATGTGACTCGCGATCCTGGCCTTCAGTAGCGCAGCTTCCTTATGAGGAGAAGCCACGGTTAGGCCATTCAGCGGCAGACCGAGAGAGTCAAGCACGTTAGTTTGGATCGCTTCACGCCAAAATTCTTCGAACGATTCCACTCGTAATGGCACGAAGAGCGCCGGATAATTCAATGCGTGGTAAGCCCAGTTGTGCAACCGAGGAGAGAGCGAGTGAAATATTGGGGTGCCTATTATCGCAAAGAGCTTATTCGCGGGGTCTACATGGGGAAGGCCATAGTCTGCAATCAGCTTTTTGATCGAGGGCTCGCCCGGATCTCCAAGCGTCTCATCGACCATCCCCGAGATCGCCGGAGCGCCCAGCTGCAGAGCAAGCAGCCGACTCCAATATCCAAGCGGGCCGTCGGTATAGACTATCGTGTCTGTCCGGTTCAGAGACTGCAGCAGCAGCAGGGAAGTAAGCTCTTCATGTATCGTCGCCGCCGCGATAATCATTCGGTAGGTCGAGGCCGGAACGGCCGCCAACTGGTCGAATTGCGCTTTTAAGTAGGAGATGCTACCACCCGGGCCATACCACGAAACAACACGCTTCTCAACAGGGATTTGAGCGAGGAGTCCACCTGAGAAGTCACTCTTGCAATTAAGATCAACTGCATCGTAATACCTCCCAGCCCATTCCAGGCGACGGTGCCGCGCTTCCAGAGAGTCCGAGAAAGCACCACCCGCTTTACGGCTCCGAAGGCAATAGAGCAGGCGTCCGCGAAAGTGATTTCTTAACCAGCCAGGATCCAAGTCCCCAACCAGGTCGGCACGTACTTCCAACCAGGTTACTTCAGCAGGCAGCGCGTCTAGCTCTGCACCGCTGGCAGAAGGCGTGGCCATCAACGTGGCGATTAGGAGTTTGTCGGCCATAGAGTTTTGTCAAAGTCCGTAAGTTGGGAGTTTGAGCTCCACAGGCGAGTCCCGAAGACCTAAAAAGATGCAGGACAATTTCCCGGGGAGCCCGCTACGTTACCCAGAAAAGACGAATGGAACCCTCTGGTAACTGGCTAGCCTACGGAAACAAATTTCCCGAAATTGTGAGGTCTTTATATCACTAGATTAGCAACTGACACAACAAATTTGCGACGTATTGGCTAACATAATCCTAACAACCTGGACGCTTTGCAATCATTAGTAGAAGGGATTGCAAGCTTTATCGTTCAACTGTCTTTGAGTTCTCCCTTCACTCAGTCGACGGTCCCATGAGGTCAGTACCACTACGCGGTAGCGAGTGGGTTTTCCTGCGCAACTAAGATCGTGACTGAGCTCCTGCGAACCGCACCCACCCGCTACCTACAAATGTGACGGGCCTTTATCTGATTGGTGATTTGGTTGTTGGTAAGAAGGGTGGATCAATCATTACCGCCTTCAATTCTGCCGTGCACGCCATGAGGCGTATCTGCATGCACGATTTGCCTTGCAACCGAGACATCTTCGAAAGTAAGTACCTGCGCCACCGCAAATGAGTTGCCGAAACGCGCCTCTGGCGATCATTGAATTTCAGAGATCTGCGGATTTCTTATGGAATCTTGGAATGATCGAAAGCCGTGACAAGGCGCGCCGTGAGGCGAGAGCGGATATGATCTGTGCACGATGGCGGGCGAATTAGTGCAATCACTTAATGTGGCGCACAACCTCAGTAGGGTAAAAGTCTGCGTTCGGGACCGGCTCGACGCGCTGAGATTCACGCTTGGGACTCAGATTGACGCTTCAACCTTTGCAACCACAACCTGATCGATTAAGCCTCTGGTAAGTTGTTGGCCTCATTTAGGCATTTCTTCAGCGATTAGGTGAGTTATCTTAGGCGGCTCAGGGCCGAGATGAAATGCCTGAACGCGCTGCTCTACTTCGCGATTCTCGGCGGTGACTCTTTCGTGCTGGCGCAAGTGGTCGGCCCACGATTCAGTCACAAAGCTCTCGATGTACCTTTGCGGGTCCGCTGTATCGCGCAGGTGCACTCCGTGCTTGGACGTTTCGTTGGTGATGTCTCGTCGCGCTGAGGGACCTTAGTTCTCGTTTTATTATTGTTGGCTTGTCCGGCGGTCGGAGCGGCAAATGAAAGCGCGCCAGATAAACCTGTTGCGGCGACTGCGATCAACAAGAGAAAGATTAAAGAGTGGAAGTTTGGTTTCTTGATTTTAATCATCGAAGTTTCCTTAAGAAGGCACCATTGCCCTGGGTTTGTGCCAAATAAATTCGTCTCTACTGGTAAAGCAGGAATTCACGCTGAAAACCCGCATCGCTGGGCCCAATTTCGCTTTGCCTGACTCGGAGAGTAAGCTTGGTGACGTAGAAAGATCGATGATCCAACCAACGTCTATCTCCGCAGCTATCGGGCATATGCATCCGCTGACGTGGGCGAGGCCCTGACGATCGCCGCAAGCAACAGAACCGCGTTATGCGAGCAGCGAGGATTGCGGGATACAGCCGAAACTCTGTACCACCAAAGCGCTGCTATCTAGGAAGACATGCGGAAGCATGGCACTTTGAGCAGTCCGGACGCCATTAGGTTCGAATCGCCTAACCCGCGAAATCGCTCGTCTCGATGCCTTAGAGAAGTTAGACGCTACTGTTTTGTCACGTTAACTCCAGATGAAACAGAACTACTAACCACGAAGATAATGACAATGCATTTGAAAATAAAACCCATGGTTCGATGGTGCTTGCTGGCGACGGTGTTGTTGACTGTTGAGCCGCTCGCGTGCGCTCAGAACATAACGGCGCGAGAGCGTCTTTCATTCAATGCCGATTGGAGATTTCAAAAGGACGATCCGCCGGGCACAGACGGACAGTTGGCTTACGAGAAGATTAAGAATTGGGTGACTGCCACGGGCAACGAGTTCGCGATCGACGATGGTGCCATTGAGCGAGCCAGGCCAGCGGACAATCTGGGTGGAAACGTGCCTCACACGCAGCGCAGTTTTGATGATCGCAGCTGGAGAAAGTTGAATCTGCCACACGATTGGGGAATTGAAGGTCCGTTTAGACAGGAATATCCCGGTGAGACGGGCAAACTGCCGTGGTGGGGCATCGGCTGGTATCGCAAGCATTTCACGGTCCCGGCCAATGAGAAAGATAAGCGCTTCTATCTTGATATTGACGGGGCTATGTCTTACGCCACCGTTTGGTTGAATGGCCGCTTTGTCGGTGGCTGGCCTTACGGTTATGCATCTTTCGAGCTCGATCTCACACCTTTTATCGAGCCGGCGGCCGAAAATGTCATTGCCATCCGCCTCGATAATCCTCCTGAGTCTTCACGTTGGTATCCGGGTGGCGGCATCTATCGCAATGTCTGGCTGGTGAAAACCTCGAACATTCATATTGGTCATTGGGGAACCTATGTCACCACGAACGAGGTAAGTCAAAATTCCGCCAACGTAGACCTCAAGGTCACAGTTGACAACAACTCTCCGGTGGCCGCGAACGTGACGGTCGGGACGCAGGTTTACGAGCTTGGCTCTGATGGTCAAAAGATCGGTAAACCGTCTGCGGCCTCGCCTCCGGCGCGCTTGAGCATCGCGGCCGGTGCGAGTGGGATCAGCGCAGCGCATATTCGCGTTACCCGCCCGAAGCTGTGGAATCTGCAACGCCCGAATCTCTACGCGGCTGTGACGACCATCGAGCACGACGGAAAGCTTCTGGACCGCTACGAGACAGTCTTCGGAATTCGCACGATCAAGTTCGATCCGCTCACAGGATTTACGCTTAACGGCGAGCGCATAAAGATTAATGGTGTCTGTGATCATCACGATCTTGGCCCGCTGGGTGCGGCGATCAATACGCGGGCGCTGGAACGCCAGATCGAGATCTTAAAGGAGATGGGTGTCAACGCTATTCGCACCAGCCACAATCCACCCGCTCCCGAGTTACTCGATTTGTGTGATCGGATGGGCATACTCGTGATGGACGAGTCATTTGATTGCTGGAAGCGCGGAAAGAGGAAGAACGATTATCATCTCTTGTTCGACGATTGGCACGAGAAGGATTGGCGCGCCGAGCTCCGACGCGATCGTAACCATCCCAGCATTATCCTTTGGAGCATCGGCAATGAGATCGGGGAGCAGCGCTCGCCGGAATCGTTCAAGATTGCCGAGGGCCTGACCCGCATCGCACATCAGGAAGATCCGACGCGTCCGACAATTGCCGCCTGCAATTACACTGAGGCGGGCTATAACGGATTCCAAAACACAATCGACGTCTTTGGCTACAACTACAAGCCCCAGGAGTATGGAAAATTCCGGGAGAAGAACCCCGGCACTCCTCTCCTGGCCAGTGAAACGGCGTCCTGCGTTAGTTCACGTGGTGAGTACTTCTTCCCGGTGAGCAACGATAAGAGCCAGGGCAGATTTGATTTCCAGGTCAGCTCTTATGATCTCTACGCGCCGCCCTGGGCAACACCGCCCGATAGCGAATTCAAAGGTCAGGACGAATTCGCTTTTGTGGGTGGCGAGTTCGTCTGGACCGGTTTTGACTACCTTGGTGAGCCCACTCCCTACGATCGTGATTCGACCAGGCTGCTGAATTTCTCGACGCCGGCGGAGCAAACGCGAATCGCGCAGGAACTTAAAGCGT
>Ga0070707_100004470_pt1 | contig 13098 bp, 9 predicted proteins | sample KBSK5502metaG_FD_65468 | JGI IMG/M metagenome (GOLD analysis project Ga0070707, IMG submission 65468) | Corn, switchgrass and miscanthus rhizosphere microbial communities from Kellogg Biological Station, Michigan, USA - KBS K5-50-2 metaG | ecosystem: Host-associated > Plants > Roots >... | reverse complement strand
CGACAACGTCGGCGGCGGGTACCTTCTGGTTCGATGACATCGGATTAGCCTCGAGCTGATTTCAGGCATTCCGAGTTGCTCTCAAAGGCGGCCCGAGGCTATCGACCCACTAGGCCCCTCGAGACCCGATGCCCTACCCAAACAAGCCACTTCGGCAGATACGGTCGGACCCGGTTTGCCTGAAATCTGAGCGCGAGGGCGAACCGGAGTCTGGCCAGCGCAATGGTATCGTGACGAGTCCACGATTGGTTGCGTCGAAAGTTGAAGAACAGCGTGTTCTGGATCAACGCGGGCCGCTTGAAGCAAGAACCATACAGCACTACTAGTTCGCGTAAGGCTTCGTATACTCCCGGCACCGAAGGATCGTTAAATGCGACCGTGGAATGATCCCTAAGAGCCGTCTGCCAGTCGAGAATATCTGTCTTAACGTCGTCGTAATGATGTGAGCCATCTACGAAAAGGACGTCTACCGACCGAGATGCGAAGCCCAGGCGCGCTTCATGCGCCGTGGTCTGAATCAACTCCACGAATGGTTGTAGGCCAGCGGCGCGGACGTTAGCAAGGAACTCGGATGCAGTGCTGACTGGACCGGGCTCAGGACCGTCGCTCGTGCCCGTGTGAGGATCGATCGCGAAGACTTTGCCATCTCCCCTTGCCCGGATTGCGGAGGCAAGCGCCACAGTTGATCGGCCCTTCCAAGAACCTATTTCTACGACCGTCAGCGGCCTACCCTCGTCAGGAAAGTCTTGTACAGCCTCGTGCAGCGCCCAAGCCTCTTCAAGGTAGAGCCATCCCTCAATTTGTTCGAGCTCTCGAGCAAGGTCCACCTTTTCCAACCGTCGGTTCTGACCAGCTACGTGCAATTTTCAGCTGCCCCCCAGAATCCGTTCAAAGAAAGCTTCCGCGATTCGGTCCCAGTCGTGCTTCTGGGCAAATTCGATGCCTCGCCGTTGATATTCCTTGTAAGCGTTGCGGTCCCCGAGTAAGCTATGAATCGCCGCAGCAAATCGTGCGGTATCCGCCACAGGGACCATTACGATCGTGTCTCCAAAAGTTTGGCGAGAACTCTTTAGGTCATAGCCGACTACAGGTAACCCCGCGGCCATGCCCTCGATGACAACATGTCCCCAACTCTCATAATGGCTTGGAAACAGCAAGAGTTTTGCCCGGGCGAGTGCGAGGTATTTATCCGCTCCGGTCAAGACCCCAAGCTGGTACGTCGACTTTTCGGGCAAGCTCGCCAGTTCGGCCTTGAACCGTGCGGCAACTGCGCCCTGTCCGTCCCCAATTATCGCAAGCCGAGCGTTTGGTCGTAGCTGTAGAACGTGCTTCCAAATGGCAGGCAGATCTTCTAGCCCCTTCTGCGAATGAAAGCGTCCCAGAAAGACCGCATCATATTCGGGCTCGATGATTTCATCGGTAGCCAAAATCCCCTTAATCCGAGCGAAATCAACTCCGAGCTCAGTAACATAGATTTGTTTTTCCGAGAAGCCTCTTTGCACGGCTTCTGCAGCCATTAGCCGGGTAGGTACCAGCAGCGTCTTGCACCAGCGACGGGCAGCAGCAAGAGTGGCTTGCTGGGATGCGTAGCTCAAAGCTGGTCCAATTCTGGAAGCGGCCGATCTCAGGGAGACCCGCTTTGAACGTTTGCGAATGCTATGAGCGTTTTCGTAGCCAACCCAAGGGGGCGGTATGGCCAACTGCCAGGACTGGATCCACTCCAATCCGGAGAGACGAGCCGTTATCGCAGCCGCAAGGTCGGGCAAGAAGGGGCTAGCGGAAAAAGCGAATCTTGGTCTTAACTTGGAATGTCCATTTCGCGACGCTCGCCATACGGTGCGTGGCGCCTCCAAAGTGCGCAGTATGTAGGCCCGCGTCGCAGATAACTCAACCCTGCGGTGGTGCGCCCGCAGAAGCTCGAGTTGAGCGTAATTCAGCCCGACCTCGGCCGCTCGGCGTTTACCGGCAGGGGAAGTGACAAGCCTTACAGGCCCGGCGTTTTCGGGCCAACGCCGAACTAGTTCCAGTACCAATAGATCCCCACCGGAGGGGACATCGCCAACAACAGCGCAGAGTAGAACGAGGATGCCGTTGCGCATCGAATGTTCGCCCCCAGCCGCGCCTTTTACGGATCTGTGGCCCAACAAAGGCATTATTTAATCCGAAGGCCGTCTGCCCAGCGGCCCACCGCCCCAGCCGCCGCATCCGTTGCTTTTAGAACCAGGAAGCCCGGGAGTGCCATCGGGTCCCTTGTAACGCTTGCGACGGCGCCTGCCAAAATCCGCCGCATGTACCCACCACCGAGACCGCTGTTACCTTTCGCCTCGAACGCTCCAAGAGAACGCCCGTACCCATATTTTTTTCGTGCAACAGAAGTAAGTCTCAGGTGACCCTCGTCGTGCAAGATTTGCGGGCTGGCCACGTGGATTACACGGGCACCGATCGCAATCGCCCGACGATGGAAATCCGCATCCTCTCCAGCCTCAAGTTTGACGTCGTACCCGCCGACCCGATTGAAGAGATCGCGTGTGAACGCCCGTAGCGACCGCCCGTGACCAGTGAGCTCGACGGAGATCTTGTCTATCGCTCGGCAACGCGCCCAATAAGTCGTGCCTACCGACACCTCGGCGATAGTGGCGGCAGCCATGTTGCTGCTCAAAAGGGCCTCCACTAATGCCTTGATTAGTCCAGCAGGCAAACACATATCCGAATCGAGGCTGAGCAACAGTTTGCTGGCAGTGTGGTTAACGCCTAAGTTCCGAGACTCAGCCATCTTCGCCGGCGAAATGATTAGGCACGCCCCGGCAGCATCGGCTATCAGCCTAGTGTTATCGAATGTCTCCAGGTCGTCGACTACGACCACCTCAGCCGGAGGAGGTTCCTGGCTCAGAACACTGTTGAGGCATCGCTGCAACGTTCTGCCAGAATTGAATGTGGGAATGACCACCGCGAGGTCCACCGGTGTCATTACTTCACGACCTCCTCAGTCGGCGTTGTCGTAGCAACTCCCTGCCCCGATGCGGTGCGGTGGAAATACATATCCACCGTGATCTGGTTGGCGCCATCCTCTGAGTACGACGGCGGGCTCGTGCCGATAAGGTCGAAATCGTGGCGCGAAAGAATTTCAGCAAGATCTCCAAAAACGTTATCCTTTCTCCGGACCAGCGACCATTCGATCGCCAAGAATTGCACCCTGTCCAGCACGCCTTCTAGCCCTCGCATGACGTGACCTTCATAACCCTCCACGTCGACCTTCAAAAAATCGATCGTTGTTAGATCAATTATCTCATCGCCGCGTTGGACTGTAAGATGGCTCGCGCCGTGTAAGTGTTTATCTGTATCGCCAGGGAGCTCAAATGTGGACATAGCGTCCCAAGGCGCCATCACGAAAAGCTCGGCACCATTGTGATCGCTTAGCCCCAGCCTGAAGAGCTTGACGTTTCGTCCACTTGTGTTCGCTCGAGCACGCTCGAAGGATGTTGGGTTCGGCTCAAATGAATAAACGATGCTCCCGGGCAGAAAGAGGTCGAATGCGATGGCTGTTTCGCCGTTGTGCGCACCGACGTCCACAATGTTGATGGCGACTTGTTGGCGAAATCCGAACCTTCGGACAATATCTCGTACGTCCAAAATCACGTACTGCAGATGACTAAGGTCCATTGGGCCGCCGAACCAGAATGGACGGCCGCAGAAGGTTAGGCGGTCGGGGATATTCACGTGCACGAGTGATGCGGCGCGCCATATGTACTTTCCGGCAATGACGCGCAGCCTCGAGCCAAAGTCGACTTCGCGAACGCCAAGAAATCGGATGTCCCTTCGCAGTGAAGGCACGACTAAGCCCACCAACATCTTGACCTTGGAGACACGCCTCATGAGCTGTGGCTGCCGTCGGCTGATCAAAGATGACAGCCCGACAGGATCAGAGGATGGCGTCATGTGCTCGCCTCCGGAACCAAACGGTGTGCAAACAAAGGAAGACCGATAAGATGGCCGCCAGAATGGCAGATGACGCCGCAGCGGCCTTGAAAAGCCCGTCCGGCAAATAGTAGGCGGCAAGGTTAGCTGGCATCTTCGAGCTGCTTGAGGCGAACCAGATGTTGCCAAATCCGTTCGCCAGGAGCGGCAGCGGCCTGCGAGAGCCACTGAACGTGGTTCTCCACCATGGATCAGCTCCTTGATAAAGGAATACCCACATGCCGTGTGTTTCGCTGGCCGACAGACAGCGATGGGCAGAACCAAGAAGATCGCTAGCACACCCCGGGTGGGTTATAACAACATCCTGGAAGAACGGGGTAATGACGGCTCGTATGCGCCCGACGGCTTCTCGGGTCGGTGACTTGCTTGATCCGCCTGGGACGTACACGTACAAATACAAATCACGTGCGTCTGGGGGCGATGCGAAGCGGAGAGAAACCTTGCGCCAAGACGGATCGAGGGGCAGGTCTACAGTGGCAACGGTACGGTCGCCGTTAGCGACAACACTTATGCGCGACGCCACTCCGCTCTCGTGTCTCGTGAATAAAGAAATGGAGTAACTGCCCTGAAGCGGAGGCAGCTTGACGGGCAGACCGGCCTCATCGCCAATCGCAGTGATTGAGACAGCCGGTTGACCTTCCGGATCGTCGTAGGTTGCTACTGCACGCGCGGCCACTGTCCCGGTAGTATGGGCAGCCGTATCTTGGAGGTCGGCTGCTGCTTCAGCTGGATTAAGCGATAAGCTCGTCGACGGTGGTGTAAGCGATTGCGCCTGCTCCACGCTCCCCAGTACAGCACCTTGAAAACGCAATGCCCTTAATTTATTAGGCAGTGGTGAGGCGACCGACGCTTGCAGATTCCGGATGAGCATTTTCGACGCCGCTGGGCGGCCGCTTGCTTGAATGTAAAAATACAAGTAAGCGCTTACCGCGTCTTTGGGCAGGACGACCGATAATTCGTTCCTACTCCATGTCGTCGCTTGAGACAACGGTACGGATGCCAGTTCCCTGGTTCCGTTCACTACTATCGCTGCTCTTGCCGGGCCTCCAACTACCTGCCTTGTCTCGAATGAGAATTTGTACTTTCCGGCCCTGATCGCTAGCTCGACGGGAAGGCCTGCCTCGTCTCTCGCCGCTTCAAGTGCCACCGCCGTAACTCCCGTCGGACCACTGCGCTCGACGTAAGCTCTTGTTCCGGCGGCCAAGAGCGATAGGCCGCTTGCGTTCGCAGTGTCTTGAACATTCGGAATTGCGCCTATGAGACTCTGCCCATGCAGCGGATCCGAAGAAACGCCCACTTGAACGTGATCGATCGGCCCAGATACCTTCACCTTGGACTCACCTTCGGGAATGGCAGTGCCGTCCGGGAAAACCTGTACAGGGCCCGCATCAGCGGTTCCCGAGTACGTGGCGGTAGCTCGTAACATTCCGGTCGGACCGACTATGAACACCGGCTCTTGAACCGTTATATAGATTCCAGTCCGCGAGGCGATTATCTCCCTTGTGGCTAGATGGATAAGTCCGCCGGATTCCTTGCCGACGACAACCACATCACGCTCGGCTTGTGACGATGACAAGGCGAGTGGTGTGCCCCAAAGCTCCGACTGATCGAAGACACCATCGTGAATGTTGCTGGCAATGTAAACGGCGTCAGCAACTTTGAGTTGTTGCACGTCGTTTTGAGGAAGCTCCCATAACCTAACGTCTCGATTCTGCCAATCCACCTTGGCACCAAACCGGACCAGGTTCCTTCTAAGGGCCACTCGATCGATCGGAGCTTGGCTGGTGAGGACCTGCCAGTCCACTACGTAACGGAGTCGTAGCAACTTCACATACTCGGCTGCGTCCCCCGCAGTACTTGGGTCAGGGCTTGCCAGCGACCGTACCAGTGCACCTACCATCGGCAAGGCTGGAGCATTCGGCGAGCCGTCGAGATCGAATACATACGGTTCGCCGATGCTAAAAGGACTTCTGCCCACATATGCCCAGCCCTGACCCTGGACAACGCTTCCAGGCGGCACGGTTAGAACTGGCCCACCACCGTGCGCGCGGATATAGCCGGCGAGTCGCTCCGCGGTATTGAAGGACTCGCGTACCTTCCCGAATGGGCCGAGGTGGCCGTCGGCGAAGGGGCCCGCCAGCCCCACGGCAGTAACGAGCGCGGCCGCAATACCTAGGCGGCCTGACTTCCTCGATGTGGCAACTATGCCCACATAGATCAACGTGGCTAGAAAGACGAGGGTCAGGAAAGTTAGCGAGTAGCGTTCCCTAAAGAGGCCTGCCAAAGATGTCGGAACCAGCCCAGACCAGATAGCAAACCCGGGAGCCTTGGCCCCCCACTCGTAGAAACCAATACCTGCAATGATTGCCACGAGGCCAATACCCCTCCTCCGCGAAAGCGCGCCGAGGCCGACCGCGGCGATAATTAGCGCCTCATAGGAAAATGCGCGCCAGACGCCCTCCCAGCCGCTGACTGCCGATTCGGCAAATGGTGTCACGTATCCGACTAGCCTCGCAGCCTCCCAAGGGACTACCGCAAACTTTGTGTCCGTTCCGGGAAGGAGATAATCGGACGCATTGATCGTGGGGGGATAGGCTACTAATGGCAGGATCCAGGGTAGGTGTGGGATGAGCCCTCCAGCCGACGCGACTAAGGTTCTCCAGGCGAGGGCTTTAGAACCCAGTATCAAAGCCAGTACAAGCAATGCCGCTGGCGCCATAACCACGAACTGCAATTGTGAATAAGCAACCGCTAGTAGAAGGGCGGCGGAAAGCACGCTCACTGCGCCTTGTTTCCAGGTGGATAAAATCCACGCGATCCACGGAAATAGGCCAATAGCGACCAGATATGTAAAGTGACTTGCCGCCAGCTCGTTGAATGAGTATGGCGAGCAGGCGTAGAGAATCCCGATGGTTGAAGCTACAAGGATATCGAGCGCGGAAATCGGCCCGAGTTGCGGCCAGTTTCCTCTCAAGCGAAGCTGATAGAGAAGAAGGGTCATTCCGGATGCGGCCATGCAGAGACACAGAACAGGCAGCAAGCGGGAGACGGCCCATGCCGGAACGCCGACCGCTAGCAAGCCATTGATACCTGCACAGACCAAGTAATTGCCGGGCACCAGAACGCGGTATCCAAGATTTCCACTCGCCCACAAGTTGAGGGAGTTGCTGCAAATATCATGGAGGAGAGTCGGGGAGGGTGGAACTGCGGGATCAACGTACAGTTGGTATGTGCCAGTTCCGAAAATGAGTCCACGACACAGTAGAAGTACGCCAGCAACCGAGGCTATCCCGCCCACCAGCTTAGGGTGGCGCCCAACTTGACGGGCGAAATCGCTCGCAGAGAAACCAATTTTCTCGGAAACCCTGAAGCGAATCCTTGAATTTGGTTTTGGCGTCGCGCCATCGCCGTCATGGTTTGCGGTGGGGTGAGTCCGCACTGGCGGCGGCCGTCCCAGCAGCTTCATATGTTCGAGGGCTTACCCGGTTGTAGTGACGTCTTCGAATCCAGTTGTCGGACGGCGGCGACCAAGCCGCCCACCGCTTGGCGCTGCGAGTTGGTCCAGTCGCGTGTCACAGCGTCTTGCCTTGCCGCGGATGACAGTCGGTCCCACAGTTGCCGTGATGTTGCTATTCGAATCATTTCTTTCGCGAGAGCAGTGGGAGTCTCCTTATTGGTCAGAATTCCCGTTCGCCCGTCTTGGATTGAATCGCGCAATCCTGGCACTGCGTACCCGATGGCCGGAATACCAACTGCATTCGCTTCTGTGACGACTAGTCCCCATCCTTCACGTACGGATGCCAGTAAGAGCACATGTGACGCGCGCAATTCGTCATAGGACCACCAGTCCCGGTCCATCCAGCCCCAGAATTCAACCGAATTCTGGAGGTACGCCTTTTCGACAAGACGCTTGAGCTTGGCGACATATTCACGTTTTCCACGGCCAACAATTCTTAGACGGATGTGCAAACCGCGGCGGGCTAGCTCGTGGTGAGCGATACCGAACGCTCTCACGATGTGATCAACCCTCTTGGAGGCAGTTAAGCGCCCCACGTAAAGGAAGATCGGATCTTCTTCCCTTGGCGGCACGACTTGGTCGACCGCTGCCGCCGCGCCTGGCACAACATGTATCCAGTCGGAGCGAAAACCGAGTTTCACAAGGTCGTGGCGGGTCGATTCCGAGAGCACCAAAGCCGGCTGGTGAGAATATGCTCGAAGGTATATCGGTTCAGCCCAGTAACCCATCAAGGCAATCGGCCAAGGCGTTTCATAGAACCACACTCGGCGAGCCAATTGGTGCATCACCAGCACGGAGCGCCCGTGCGCCCACAATGCGGAGAAGAAAGGAAGCGTATTGATCTCTTCCACCACCAAGTCGAAGGATCCGCTTTGCCTGTCAAATGCACGAGCACGGAACCACTGCGTCAAAGGACTACCTCGACGAACGATTCGGATGCCATTCTCGAAGGCGTCTGGAGTGCAGCCCCTAAAAGCGTTCGCAAAGAGGGTTACCTTTGCTCCAGCGTCGCGCCAGGCTTGCGCCCACTTCATCGTGAGCGTCTCGGCGCCACCTGCCTTCGGGTGTGACGGGTCGCGCCAATTCAGTATCAGAATGCGCTGCGGCAGCCTCGGCCTGTAGTCAGGAAGATTGGTCCCGGCTAGGCTTGGCCCAGGAGCATCTTGACGTGACGTCTCGCTGGCGAAGGGATCCACAATTCGCTCGATCCCAGATTCCGCCTTATGGGCCTTCACGCAGAATGGCTGCGCGCTGGTGAGCGTAGTACCTGAGGAAGCGGAGGCGATAGAAGATGGCCGCCGTATCCCAAAGAACGTGCCAGGTCGCCTTTAGATCCGCCGTAGTCTCAAACCTGTAGTTCAGATCAACCGGCGCTTCCATCACCTTCTTATAGCCGAGCTGGCGCGCCACAACCAGCAACTCGAGGTCGAAGGCAAAGCGCTTGATGGCTAGCAGCGGCACGACTTCCTCGAGGACATGTCGCCGAAATAGCTTGAGCCCGGTCTGTGTGTCGCGGACTTTGACCTGGAACAGGATCCGGATCAGTAGCTGGTACATAAGGCTCTGGAAGCGACGAACCGGTGGGTACTGAACATTCGACATGGGATGCCGTTTCGACCCAACAACTGCGTCACAGTCGAAGCTCTCCATCACCGCAATGAAGCCCTTGATGTATCGTGGATCCAGCTCCATGTCGGCGTCGATGAATGTGACCAGCTCGCCGCTGGAGTGCGCGACACCGCAGCGCAAGGCGTACCCCTTCCCCATGTTCCGGTCATATTCGATGACCTTGATATAGGGTGAGACCACGCGCTCGGCCTCGCGCGCCGTTTCGTCAGTATTGCCATCCGACACTACGATCACCTCGTAGGTGCGGCCAAGGACGTCTAGCTCCCGAAGGAGCCTGCCCAGGTTCTGCTGGATGTGAGGGCCCTCGCGGTACGCGGGCACGATAACCGAGAGCTTGATCCCCGGCGAAGGGACCTCATCGGCGCGTGGCACAAGAAGGCGTTCGGGTAGCTCCTCAAGCAGGCGCACGCTCATTGCGGCGCCGGGGCTCTCGCCACAACCGGTAGACGGTGGTCTGGAGCACGGCCGATAGGCCGACTCCCCATAAGGACTGCAAGGCCGGCGACGAGCATGGCCATTGACAGCGTGACGACCCAAGCGACCTGAAGCAGGCTGTGGTGGAAAGCAACAATAACGAATGGCTCCGCCACACTGATGGGCACAAGCACGGAGAGAAACATCGCCCGAGCACGTGACTGATGAGTGGCGATCAATACCGAAGCGACACCGAGCAGCGTCATCGCGATCGCGTATAGGGGCAGGATGGTGGCGCCCGCCGCGTATGCCGAGCCAGCGAACGCAGTGAGCACTGGCTGTGCGACCAGCCAGAGCACAGCCAGGCCTGCGACACCGCCGACGGCAACAAGGCCGAGAGAGACACCGATGATCCGCGAGCCGTTACGTCCCTGGCTCTCGTGGTAGATGACTTTGGGGAAGAGGACCGCGGCAACGCCGGCGGCACCCCAGAAGATCGCGCGGCCCAGAGCCGCTACGGCAGAGTACTCGCCCGCAGCCCGGCCGCTGAAGAAGTGCTTGACGAGGAGGACATCGGCGCTGAGCAGGACCGATAGTGCCACAGTGCTGGGAAGGATCAGCGCCAGGTACCGGAGAGCTGGGCGCAGCCACGGCTGACTGAAGCGTACGACCAGCCGTCGGTGGAGAAGCCAGAAGACGCTGCCATATGAGATGGTGGCTGCAACGGCGAGGCCGAGCACGACGCCAACCGGGCCCAGCGCGAGCCCTAGGGCAATTGCCGCGACCAGCTTCAGCGCGGCCTGACCGACGTTCAACGATGAGAACGAGAGAAACCGTTGCTGGCCCTGAAGTTCGCCCATGAGCAACGGCAGGGCGAGCGATACTGGGAAACCGGCTGCCACGGCTATAACAAACTCCGGCGGAACGCTGAAGAAGGCACCAACCCATGGCGAGCCGACGGCAAAAAGCAAGCCGAGGACTCCGCCGGCGAAAACAAGGGTCCGGTTACCCGAGCGAAGCAGGGCTGCGCTCGCGGCGCTGTGCCCGACGGCGCGATCGCGGCTAGTCTCACGGGCCATCAGCAGGGTGAGCGCCGACGCGGGCAGCCCGATGAGGGTCACTAGGGTCATAGCGGCGAATACTGCGGCATAGTCGGCCGGGCGCAGGCGGTGGCTCACTACGATCTGGAAGGCGAATCCCAGACCGCCGGCCAGGATCGTTCCCCCGGCCACCAGCACGTTTTGCCCGATGAGCCGCTGCTCTCTCAATGCCGACAAAGGCTTAGGCTGTGCCATCAGTTGTGAGGGTCCCAATAGGTGGAAAGTATCTGTGGGCGATCCTCCTGGCCGGACTCATCGCGGTGCCCTGGCTGTTGCCTGGATACCTGTTCGGCACCGACTGGCCAGGGCCGCGTCATTTCGCGGTCCCAACCGATTTCTCCAGCGGCACCCTCTTCGACGTAATGCTGGTCGGGATCAGCGCGGTCATCTCGGCCGAGGTGACGACCAAGTTGCTGATCGTGCTCGCGACCTTCGCTGCCGGATTGGGTGCCTTTCGCGCGCTGCCCGCCGACGGCTTCGTGCCGCGCGCGATCGCCGCCGCCATCTACGTTGTGAACCCGTTCGTCTATGGACGAATCCATTACGGCCAGCTGGCGCTGGTCGCGGGCTATGCATTGCTCCCGTGGATCGCCGCTCAGCTGCTCAGCCTCGTGAGGGAGCCCAACTGGCGACAGGCGCTCACCCTGGCCGCTGAACTGACGGCGCTCGGCATTCTCGATCTCCACCTGCTCATTCCGGTCGGAGTCCTGGTCGTCGCCGCGGCGGTCACGTTCGGGATCAGTCGTCGAGGCGAGCGGCGCTACCTGATTGAGCTGGGCAGGAGCCTCGCGCTGGCGATTGGAGCGAGCTTTATCGCCAGCTTGTACTGGCTGATCCCATTGCTCTCCGGCGCTAACCTGGAGGGACACGCGATCGCGAAAATTGGGACTGCGGACCTCGCCGTGTTCAGCGCCTCCGCCGATCCCGATCTCGGCCTGATTCCGAACCTCCTCGGCCTGTACGGATTCTGGGCTGAAGACACCGGACGGTTCACATCGATGAAGGCGTTTGTGCCGCTGTGGCCCGTGTTCCTGTTCGTCCTGCTCCTGCTCGGGGCGCTCGGCGCAAAGGCAGCGGTCCAGGAGTCCCCCTCCCTGCCCTCCCCCAAGGGGGGAGGGAGATTTCTGCGCCCATGGGCTTTCGCCCTGCTGGGTGGTTGCGCGGTCGCGCTCGTGCTCGAAATGGGCGTCGCGAACCCGGTAACCGATCCGCTGGTGCGCTTCCTCGACTCGGTCTTCCCACCGTATCGCGGCATGCGCGATGCGGGAAAGTGGGCGGCGCTGATCGCGCTCGCCTACGCCCAGCTCATACCACTTGGCGCCATCGTCGTGCTTGGCTGGGTGGTGAGGGGCCCCCACCCTGGCCCTCCCCCAGAGGGGGAGGGGATTAGATCCCGCGCTCCGCGAGAGGGGGAGGGGATTAGATCCGGTGCTCCCCGAGAGGGGGAGGGAAATCGATACCACGCTCCCCGAAAGGGGGAGGAAATTCGGATCGGTCTGGCGACGGGACTTCTGCTGGCGCTTCCTCTCTATTACGGCAACGGACTGTTGTTCGGGCTGCACGGCGAGGTCCAGCCGTCCAGCTATCCCTCGGGCTGGTACCAGGCGGACCGGCTGCTGGCGGCCGATCTGCATGCGGGCCGCACTCTCTTCCTGCCGTGGCACCTTTACATGGGCCTCGGCTTCGTGCGGAATACGAACAACGTCGTGGCCTCGCCCGCCCCGTCCTTCTTTAAGGTTCCCGTCGTCATCAGCCAGGATCCGGAAATCCCGGGTATCGCCCCACCGACAGATCCCGACCAGGTGGCCATCTCCAGGCTAGTTGCTGAGAGTTCAGGCGGCGACTGGGCGCGCGAGCTGGCCGGACGCAACATTAAATATGTGCTCCTCGCGCGCGAACTAGATTGGAGCCAGTTCCGGTTCCTGACCAGCGAGCGAGGGTTTGCGCTAGTCGCTGACTATGGCTCGATCGCCGTTTATCGCAACATCGACTGGCAGTAGACAGACTCAAAACCCTCCTCCCCAGGCCTATGTCCCCGGCCGGCGATCGTCGCTGGCTCGGCTATTCGAGTTCTTGTTGCACGAGCCTGGTAAAGGCCCTCCACTCGCTTACGCCGACAGACACCTGTCCCGTAGCCGCGTCCTTTGTGGCCGGACCCGTAAGAGTCGATCCCATCGCTGCCGCGGTCGCAGGTTCAGTCGCCGAGCCGCCGGCTCCGGCGGTTCCCTGGCTGCCCGTTCCCGGTGGGGCCTGGCGGACGGCGGGTGGCGGACCAGGCGCGTTGGGACATACAAAGTTGTGCTTTCCGCCGTGGTAGCCGTTGCCGAAACGGCCGCAATTGGTATGCGCCGCTGACTTCACGGGATCGGGCGCGAACCCGAGAGCGGGCGAAAAGTAGGAGAAAGCCAAAACAATGGCCACGACGCCCGCCGGGACCAATCGGCGAATCCAGACGCTATTCAT
>Ga0070707_100004468_pt1 | contig 13099 bp, 9 predicted proteins | sample KBSK5502metaG_FD_65468 | JGI IMG/M metagenome (GOLD analysis project Ga0070707, IMG submission 65468) | Corn, switchgrass and miscanthus rhizosphere microbial communities from Kellogg Biological Station, Michigan, USA - KBS K5-50-2 metaG | ecosystem: Host-associated > Plants > Roots >... | reverse complement strand
ACGTGCTGCTCATCGCCGGAGCCCCGCTGGGGGAACCAGTCGCGCGCTACGGGCCATTCGTGATGAACACGGAAGCGGAGATCCGGCAGGCGATTGAGGACTATCGAAGCGGTCGGATGGGCGCCATCAACTTCTGAAAATTAGCGTGGCGAACCATCGGCCATCGGAGAAGGGCTATGTTCATCATGAATGGGGGAACAAAGACCAATGAATAATGTACTGGGAGACGAAGCTCTCGATCAACTCTTTCGGGAGGCGCGAACGCACCACGCCTGGCGCGATCAACCTGTCACCGATGACACGCTCCGGCGACTCTATGACGTGATGAAGTGGGGCCCTACCAGCGCCAACGGGAGCCCGGCCCGGTTTGTCTTTCTCCGCTCACAGGAGGCGAAAGAGAGACTCCGACCGACGCTTGCGCCGGGGAACGTGGAGAAGACGATGACCGCGCCGGTCACAGTGATCATCGCCTATGACCTGCTCTTTTATGAGAAGCTGCCGAAGCTCTTCCCTCACAGTCCCGCGATGCGCGATCTGTTTGCGAAGAATCCGCAACTCATCGAGGAGACGGCCAAGCGTAACTCCTCGCTCGAGGGTGCTTACCTGATGATCGCGGCGCGCGCGCTTGGGCTCGACTGCGGCCCGATGTCGGGATTTGATAACGCGAGGCTGGATGAAGAATTCTTCGGCGCGGGCCAAGAATGCCAAGGATGCGAGCAGGAATTCTTCCCCGCCGGCCACGTGAAGTCGAACTTCCTATGCAACCTGGGCTACGGCGACTCCTCGAAGCTATACCCGAGAGCCCCGCGTCTGGAATTCAATGAGGCCTGTACTCTTTTATGAAGATGTCAGTCAAGGTTTGACGAATTATTCAAAGATTCTCGATGCCGATCTCAACGATACGCCTAAGACCTGAAGAATGATGGCGTGCAGGTGCTTAGCCGGACCAATACTATCCCCGCGCAATCAAGATTGAACCTGCGAGGATCAGCGCCGCGCCAAGACCCACGCTGCTAGTCAGTTTTTCGCCTAAAAACAGAGCGCCGAAAGCGACCGCTACCAGCACGCTCAAACGATCAATGGGCGCGACGCGCGCGGCGTCTCCGAGTTGCAAGGCGCGGAAGTAGCAGAGCCACGAAGCCGCGCCCGCCAGTCCAGCCAGCACGATAAAAAGCCAAGTGCGCGACGGAATATGGCGGAGGCTGCCGACATGGTCGCCGCCTCTCGCCAGGACCAGCGTGACGAGGGCGAGCGCCATGATGACCGCGCGCACGGCAGTCGCCAAGGTCGAATCAACCTCGCGCACGCCCACCTTCCCAAAGACGGCAACAAGGCCCGCAAACAGTGCGGAAAGAAGCGCGTATGAAAGCCAGTTCATTTTTACCTTTGCTTCTATTGACCTCGATGTGCCACTTCAGGCAGGTTGAGGTCCAATGTCGGAGCTTTCAGAGGCTCCGTTCTCTTCCCACATCCACCTATTCTGTATTGTCTGACAGAAAGAACCAGCGCTTGCTTCAGTAGCCGAGCAGCCGTGGCAGCCACGTTCCCAGCAAGTAACCGCCAAGGCCGGAGACCGCCCCGACTGCCACCACCTCTGCCGCACTCTTGAGTACGCCGACCTGCGCCAGCTTGCCCCGCACGACGCCGACCACGATCAGGAACAACAGGCTCAGGCTGAGTGACAGCAGGAAGGCCGACCACAGCGGCAGGAAGAAGTATGAGATCAGCGGCACGACCGAAGCCCCAGCGTAGGAGAGTCCCATCGTCACCCCCTCCCTGACCTTCGCCGTCTTGATGGTTAATTCCAGCCCCAGTTCCTTCTGCACCATGGTCGAGGCAAAGGCCTGCGGATGCGCTTGCAGCCGCTCAGCGATGTGGCGGGCGTCGGACGGCTGGACGCCTTCGCTCTCCAGTAGCAGTACCATCTCGCGAAGCTCGACTTGCGGGTCGCGGCGGATCGCCCGCAACTCGTTCTTGACCTCCGCTTGCTGGACCTGAGCTTCAGCGCGCCCGGAAAGGAATTCTCCCGCGCCCATCGAAATGGCCCCAGCAAAGGCCTCGGCCAGACCGGCCACGATCACCGCTTTGGCGCTGCCTGTCCCCCCAGCCACTCCCGAAACCACCCCGAGTGGCACGAGAATACCGTCAAGCGAGCCGAAGACGAACTGTCGGATGTGCCCGAGCCGCTCGACACGTTCGCGCTCGCCAAAAACATGCTCACGCAACTTCCCGGTGTCGGTTCTGACATCAGACGTTTGATTGATCTGCTCTCCCACATTCCTTCCGAGTCATGTTCCAGTTGAGACATTGGTCTCCATCGCTGCGTGTGCGGCCAGGTGCGCTTCCACCAGTTCGAAGAGCGCGCCACTTTAGCCTCATCACCTGGTGATCTTCACCAGCCATGCAAAAGGAACAGGGCAGCGGCTCCCCATCCGCTGCCCTGTTCTTATCGAGGTAGTCCAGAACCGATTAGGTTCGCTGCTTTCTATACCACTAATGCATCGAGCGAGCAAGCGAGCGAGCACATCGCTGCTCTCGGAAATGTATCAACTCAAGTTGAGCGCCTCGCGCATCTCTTTTAGGTCGCCCTCCACATGCTCCAGGCGCTTGTCTCGTGCGTCAAGCCGACGATGGACACGCTGAAAACCCGCATCAATTGACTCCAAGATACTGGCTGCCACTTGATCAGTGTAGTCCTCAAGATCTTTGGTGTGGGCTTTGAGGTCTTCTTTTGTGGAGAGCTTCTTGAGTTGTTCGTCGATGGTCTGGAAGAGTAGCGCCTTGCCCCCTTTTCAGAAATAGGTTTCTACTCAGCCGACCCCGCACTGGGCGAACAGTAGGGTAGGCTGCCAGCGAGTTAAGTGTTAAGAATTACATGCTGGGCAAAGTTGAGCACCGCCTCAACGTCTAGCGAAAGAACCATGGGGGCGCAGAGAGTAGAGAGAGCAAGCTAGCGGCTCGACTTTTCCGTACTCGCCGAGCCCGCCATTTTATGTTTCGCTCAGTAATGGCTCCTCTTCTTCAACCTCCTCTTCGCCATTAAGCACCAGCTTCGCTTGCTTCTGATCGAACTCATGCTCCCACTTGGAGACGACAATCGTCGCTACACTATTGCCAACAAGATTGGTCAGCGAGCGCATTTCGGACATGAAACGATCAACGCCAAGCAAGAGAGTAATGCCCGCCACCGGAATGGTTCCAAGCGCGGAAAGCGTCGCTGCTAGGGTAATAAATCCTGCGCCGGTTACTGCCGCCGCGCCTTTCGAGGTCAGCATGAGAACCAAGAGCACGGTCAGTTCGTCCTTCCACGTCAGCGGCGTATTGGTCGCCTGCGCGACGAAGATGGCGGCAATCGTCAGATAAATCGCCGTGCCATCCAGATTGAAAGAATAACCTGAGGGGATGACTAGTCCGACGACCGGCTTGGAACAACCCAATCGTTCGAGCTTGATCATCATCCGCGGCAACGCGGACTCCGAACTAGATGTGCCGAGCACGATCAGGAGTTCTTCCTTGATGTACTTCAGAAACTTCCACAGGCTGAAGCCGTGAACCCACGCAATCAGTCCCAGCACCACGAAAACGAACAAGGCGCTCGTCAGATAAACGCATAACATCAATTTGGCGAGCGGCAGCATCGTCTTCAGCCCATATTTCCCGATGGTGAACGCCATAGCGCCGAAGGCTCCGATGGGCGCGGCTTTCATAATCAGCGCGATGACCCCGAACAAAGTATGCGTAATCGAATCGAATGCGCGCAGGAGCGATTTTCCTTTCTCTCCGAAGACGGAGAGAGCGATTCCGAAAAGAACGGCGAAGAACAGCACCTGCAGAATATCGCCTCTGGCGAACGCTCCGACAACCGTATCAGGAATGATATTGAGGAGGAAATCAACAGTATGCAGTTGTTGCCCTGAAGTCGCATATTGTGCGACGGCCTTGGCATCAAGTGTCGCGACATTAGCATTGATCCCGGCGCCGGGTTGGACAACTTTGACGGCCACTAGACCAATCAGGAGCGCGATGGTCGTCACGACTTCAAAATAGAGGAGAGCTTTGATGCCGACGCGGCCCAGTTTTTTCAGGTCGCCAATGCTGGCAATTCCGACCACGACCGTAAAGAAGATGATCGGCGCAATCATCATCCGGATGAGCTTGACGAAGCCATCACCGAGCGGCTTCATGCTCTCGCCCAGTGACGGATAAAAGTAACCGAGCGCGACGCCCAGTATAATCGCCACGATCACTCGGAAGTAGAGGCTGTGATAAAACTTGTGTGATGGTTCCAAGGCTTCAGTCTTTTAGAAGTTCAAGCGCAAAGCGAACAGCATCAGTCGCGGCCGGCCAATGATCGAGGTGATGCGACCAAAGCTAGATCTTACTGAGTGAAGGGCGAAAAGTCATTGCCCTGCTTTACCCCCGCCGCCAGCCGGCTGTAGATACTGGCGCAAAAATTGGTAGATCTCAGCACGGGAGTCTCGTGCCAGCTTGGTGTCGAGGCGGTTGAAGTGGTGGCCGCCAGGCGCCGCATCGTAAATTTTGTATTCGAATTTTCGCTGACTCGCCGTCAGCGCGTCAATGAGATGCTGGATTTCAGTGATCCGGACCGTCTCGTCACTGGTGTTGCCGTGTAGGAGGAGAGGCTTTTCGAGTTTGGCGGCCCAGGTGACTGGCGAGCGGCGGCCGTACTCTTCTATATCCGTAGCGGCGGCTTCTCCGGCGCTCTCGGCGATGGTCTGCGGAAGCGCTTTGACATACTTCCGGCGCTCGACGAGATCGCTCACCGGTTCCCCGGCGTAAGCGCAGGCGTAGGCTTCTGGGTGCAGCAGAACATTGAAGAGCGCGATCATGCCGCCGTGGCTCCATCCCACGATTCCGACGCGGGCGGCATCAAGAAAGGAGTATCTTTCCAACATCCACGCACGGGCGCCGAGCGCATCATCGTTCTCCCTGCCGCCGTAATCTATGGCTTTCTGATAGGCCGCGCCATAGCCCGTGCTGCCGCGATAATCTGGCGCGACGACGACGTATCCTTCTTCCATCAGTTCGCGGACAATGTTGGCGGCGTTCGCCGGACCGCTGGTCATGAAGTTGCTGTGAACGCCACCGTGAACGAGCACGATCAGTGGATGCTTCCGGCTCCGATCCAACTTTTTGGGGATGAAGCTGTAAGCATACAGGATCATCGGATTCTTGCTCTTCGGGGTGCGCGGCAGACCGGTGTAACGGAACGTGCGGACTTCGGCGATGTCTCCCAGTTCCAAACGCCAGATCGCATCGTCGGCAACCTTCACCGCGTGATCCAGATCGTTCTCCGTCGCGTCCGAAGATTGTGACGCTGGGGTCTGTTGCGCAAGGCACGCGCCCGCGAGGAGGAGCGCGAGCATGGTTGATGGTAGAGCGCGGGATATGATGTGCGCGATAATCATCTTGAATGGTGAGTGAGTCACGAGCCGTACTGATTGGCTCCTTCAAAAGACCAGTTTCATCGCGAATTGAATGACCCGCGGATTACCCTGCGTGCTGCGGATCACGCCATAGCTTGAAGCTGTGATGCTGCCGCCGGGGTTGGAGAAGTTCACCAGGTTAAGCAGATTGAAGAACTCCGTGCGCCATTCGAGACCGACGCGCTCGGTAATGGGGAACCGTTTGTTGACCGAGAAATCCAGGTTGCGCTGCGCGGGACCGCGCAGGATATTGCGGCCCGAATCGCCGAAGCCATTGCCAGCACGCACGAACGCCACCGTATTGAAGTATTGGTTCAAGCGGTCCTGTATTCTGCCCGAGAGCGTGGCCGTCTCGACGGTGGCTCCTGGGGCGAAGCTCGCGCGACTGCTCGAAGTCCCGTAGAGCGCGGCGCCGCTGCTATCAAGAATGCTGAACGGCGTGCCCGATTGCATCACGGCGACACCAGCGATCTGCCATCCATCGAAGACACGTTTCCCGAACGCCGTGTCGTTCAACCCGAATCCCCATCGCGGAATGTTGTAGCTGAAGTTGACGACGAAGCGGTGAGTGCGGTCGAAGTCTGACAACCCGCGATTGAGGCCAAGCTGCGTTTGGTCGCCATCGAAGCCGGTGAACGTCGCGCCGGTGCCAGAGCCCGAGTTGTTGTCGAGCGATTTCGACCAGGTGTAGGCCGCCAGCAGCCGGAGCCCCTTGCTCAGACGCCGTGTGACACTGGCCTGGAGCGAGTTGTAACGCGAATCAGTAGAGGTCTCCAGCCAAACCAATCCGGTGGGCGAAAACCCGATGTAAGGCACGCGCAACTGTGCATTGGCCGATGTGTTCGTGGTTATCCCGTTGACCGGCTGCGCGGTGCTCGCCAGTAGCGGTTGGTTGATCAGCCGCATGGTGGCAAGGTTAGTGCCCTTGGTGCCGACGTAACCCACTTCCACCAGCGTGCTCGGCGTGACCTCGTATTGCGCGTTAAGCCCCCATTGTTGGAGGTATGGCGTGTGCAGCGATGGATCTACTGCATTCAGGCCGATGGCCGGCCGGTCATTGGTGTATGGCGGTGAATAGAGCAGCGGGATCACTGGGAAGGCTCCGCGATTCGGCAGCGTCGGAAACGGGTTCTGAAGCGAGGAGGCGATGTTGGCTGATCCTTGCAGGTCCGTCCTGACATAACCCGGCAAGGAAAGCGATTCGAGCAGGCCGAGTTGGTTCGAGAGGCGGTCGTAGTAGATGCCGTACCCGCCGCGGAAGGCGATCTTATCCGTGAGACGATAAGCAAAGCCGATACGGGGCGCGAAGTTCTTGGTCGGCTCGTGATCAACCAGCGTGGGGGAGACTTTGGGGATACCGGGTATGGGCTGCAAGGCGGCGGAGCTTTGAACGAATCCTGCAGTCGTCGAACCACCGGCGGGTGGGGGTTGGTAGAGCCGGGTGTCGAAGCTGCCATTGCGTCCAAACTTGTCCACCGCATAACCCAGATACTCCCAGCGGAGTCCGGCGTTGAGGCTCAGACGTGTGGTGATCTTCCAGTCGTCCTGGAGGAAGAGTGCGAGATCGGTGATGCGGTCGGCGCGAGACGCCACGCCACTGGCCACGCTGGAGCTGTTGATGTTGCTGAAGCCGGTGCCGTTCCCGCCTTGAGCGATGGGCGCGCCCGAAAGCCCGAGCAGAAAATCGCCGAAGCTCTGGAGCGTGAGCGTGCCGCGCATGCGATTGTTCGAGTAATAATTGTCCTGGTATCTTCGCGCTTCTACGCCGCCTCGGATTTGGTGACTCCCGCGATTCCAGGAGAGCGCATCCATCCAGTGGAACGTATTTTGATTGACACCTTGATCGGCGTTGACGCTGTAGCCGATGCTGAAAGCGCCGGTCACGGTGACCTGTGGGATGTCCGGGAAATCGGTGGCGTTGAAGCGTTGCATGCCGATAGCAGTCAGTGGGATTTGGTTTTCTGGCAGCACGACGCCCGTGAGGCGTGAAAAACCAAAGCGAGCTTCGTTGACCAGCGACGCCGAGAAGACATGCGTATCGGTCAGGCTAATGATGCGGCTCTTGAAATCTTGCGTGGTCCCGAAACCCGGGACGCTCGCCGCTGGCAAGGGCTGGAAGGCGGGCTGCGCCGAAATGATTGACTTGAAAGCCAGCCGGTTTCTGCCCGAGACCTGGTAATCGGCGTTCGAGATGTATTGGTTGTCAGTGTAACGGGCAGGAATGGAGACGGCGTAATTCACCCCGGCGCCCGCCTGCTGCGGCGACGGGACCACAAACTCTCCGTTGGGCAGTTTCAGGTTCAGCAATGCCAGGGCGACGGGATTGATGTTGGAACCGTCGGCAGTAATCGTCGGGCCACTACCCCGCGCACTTTTCAAGCCGACGAACGCACGCCCGAGTGAAGCGCGGGAGCGGTCGAGCGGGATGGCAGGTAGGCTGAGCGAACTCGATCCGGAGAGGCCGTTCCGCTGCCGCGTGCCCTGATACGAAAAGAAGAAGAAGAGCTTGTCTTTGATTACCGGCCCGCCCAGATTGCCACCGAACTGGTTTTGCTTGAGCACTGGGCGCTGTTGTCCGGTGGCATTGAAAAAGAAGTTGTTCGCGTTCAGGGCGTCGTTGCGGAAGAATTCGAAGAGTGTCCCATGGAACTCCGGGGACCCGGACTTCGTGACAAGCACCACGCTCGCGCCGCCGCTGCGTCCCGATTGTGCGTCATAGAGGCCAGTTTGCACCTTGAATTCCTGGATCGCCTCGGGCGATGGCGCCACCAGGCCGTTGGAGGCGAACTGATTTTCGTTCGACGTGTTGCTGTGCACGTTGATCGAATCCACGCCGTCAATATAGACCGCATTCGACCCCAGCCGTGCGCCCGCAGAAGAGATGTTCTGAGTGCCGCGCCCCAGTGCCCCGGCGTCATTCAATGGCCCCGAAGTGCCAGGAGACAGGGCAAGCAGTTGGGTGAAATTGCGGCTCGATAACGGCAGCTCTTTAACGGCAGTGCCTTCGACGACGCGGCCGAGCGCCGCTGTTTCGGTCTGCATCAGGGGCGCAGCCGCGGAGACCTCCATCCGCTCCGTGACTGTGGAAGGTTGGAGGGCGAAATTCACCGCGATGCGCTCCGTCACGCCCAGAACGGCGTGGCGGAGGGTGGTGGCAAAACCGGAGGCCGAAACCTGAAGGTCATATTCGCCCGGCGGCAGGAAGGGGAAGGCATACTGGCCATTGGCATTCGAGACGGCTTCCCGGTGTTCTCCAGTAGTCAGATTGCGGGCGGAGACTTGGGCATTGGGGATCAGCCCGCCGCTACTGTCAGAGACGGTCCCGCTGATCGTGCCGCTGGTCTGAGCAAGTGCCACGGATGCCAGGACGGCGGCTGCCAGAAGAACAGGAAGAAATCGAAGGCGCTTCATGGTTTGGTCACCTCGTTGTGTTTTGAAACTTGTATGACGATACACCAGCGGCCGATCTTTCACGGCCAGACATACTTCCGCAGAATGACAGATAGCTTACTCAGCGTGGCGCCACAGAGTCACTACCCATCCTGTAAAAAAGATGTGACAAGTTGTGACAGGAGGGGCACATAGATAGACAGCCATGGGGGGAAGCCGCCGGATGCTGTCAGACGTAAAAAGTTGTGACAGATTGTAACAAGTGCGGGCAAAGACTGTCGCTGACCTGGCGCTCTCGCTTATGATACCGGGAGACGCAGCGCAGTTCGGAGCCAAGGGCGTATGAATCGTTGGAGAGGTTTTCAGAAACACAGATATCTGGTCGTCGCGACGGGGACGATCCTGGTGGCCACCCTCGCACTGGTCTCGATGCAATACCGCTCGGTGCGTAAGGCGGAAGCGCAGGCGCAAGCCATCCTGGAAGCCAATCTCGACCTGCACCTGCTCGCGCTCGTTTCCGAAGCCAAACGCGATTTGGTCGAGCACGCTGATCACATCACGCACAGCATTTATCAAAGACTCGTGCGCGATCGTGACCTCCCGGGGCTTCAGCGTGCCTTCACCCGCGCGGCGCGCCGCTTTCCTGAAGTCCAAGATTTTTACGTCGTCTTCTTTGAGCGGGGACAAGAGAATGCGGCTTGGCGCGTGCTGCACTACGTCCCGCCAGATGTGAACAATCCCGAGACGCCAACCTACCTCGGAGTGACGCTCGGAAGCCTTGCGGAGGAAGCGGATGCTGCCGAAGCCTTGCGCCATGCCTGGCTCTCGATCAATAACCACTCGGAAATCGCGACCTACACAGTCTATGCTCCGATCACTCTGACCGATGCGCACCCGCGCCAGATTTTCTTTCACCCCGTCTATGAATCCGCCAGCATGGACAGGCAAAGTGACCTCGACCGCGTCGGCTTGGTCGCCTTCACCGCCGATGCCGAAACTTATCCTTCGCCTCATTACCTCCGCTCTTTAATCACGCATTATGAAGAGCTAGCCGAAGGCAGCAGCGGATCGCTCGGAAAGCTGACTTACAAAGTGAGGGTTAAAGACGGCGAGGCCATGCGCGATGTGGTTTCGAGGCGCGACACGACACAGCCGCTACGATGGCGCGGGTTTGAGCCTGCGGATCGCTTGTTTCCCAATCTGGCGTTCGGCGTCGCGCCGCGGGATCTGACAGCCGCATATGCCAGCGACTACACGCGATCAAATATTCTGCTCGGCTTGTGCGCGGCGGGACTCACGCTCATCGGTTTGGGTTTGACCTGGCGGGCGACCCGGCGCGAGATGCGAGTCGCGCAGCTTAAATCCGACTTTCTCGCCAGCATTTCGCATGAACTCAAAACGCCTCTCACCGCGATTCGTGCCTTCGGCGATCTGCTCCATTCAGGACGCGCCCGCGACTCCGAACGCATCCGCGAGTACGGCGGACTGATTAAGACTGAAAGTGATCGCCTGACCGCGCTGATCAACAACATTCTTGAGCTGTCGCGGTTAGAGCGCGGCATCCGTCGCTACCGTTTGGAAGAAGGCTTCTTATGCGCGGCGGTCGCGGCCACGGTGGAGGTCTTTCGCCACAGCGCCGAAGCTGACGGATGCACCATTGAAGTCACGCTCCCCTCGCCACCCGTAAAAACCAAGTTCGATGAAAGCGCGCTGCGCCAAGCCTTGCTCAATTTGTTGTCAAACGCCGCCAAGTATTCCGGCCAGTCACCCCACGGGCGGCGCATCGAAGTTGCGGTCAAACGCGACGCAGCGGATGCCGTCATCGAAGTGCGGGACTTCGGCATCGGCATTGCCAAGTCAGAGCAGCCTCAGATCTTCACGGCCTTCCATCGCGCCTCCCAAGCGAAGGCATTGACCGTCCGCGGCACGGGATTAGGGCTGGCGATTGTGCGCGAAGTGGCGCGGGCGCATGGCGGTGAAGTCTCAGTGGAGAGCGAACCGGGAAGAGGGGCCACGTTTCGTTTGCGTCTGCCGTTGCTCCTGGCTGTCCAAGAGCAACCTGAGCGCGCGGTTTCGGAGGGGAACGTGAATGGCCAACATTTTAGTGATCGAGGACGAGCCAAGCGTCGCTATCGCATTGCGCGACAGTCTTGAATCGGAAGGCTACGCGGTACAAACGGCGACCGACGGCAGCGAAGGTCTGCGCCTGGCCTCCGCCAAGAGACATGATGAGGCGCCTGACTTGATCATTCTCGATTTGATGCTGCCGAAGATGAGCGGCTTGGAAGTTTGCCAACGCTTGCGCAATGCCGGAGTTGAGACGCCGGTGATTATGTTGACCGCGCGCGGCGCGGCCTCGGACGCGGCCTTCGGCTTGAAACTCGGCGCGGACGATTACATCCCGAAACCCTTCGATGTGGGTGAACTTCTGGCGCGCGTCGAAGCCGTGCTGCGGCGCGCGAAGCCGCGGCCAACAAACGCCGTCATTACCGTTGGCGATGTCGAATTAGACCTGCGTCGCCTGCGCGCGATGAAAAGCGGCGAGCCGCTCGACCTCAGCCCACGCGAATTTGAAATCTTGCAGTTCCTCATCGCGCATGCTGGCGAAACCGTCACGCGCGAACAATTGTTGCATCACATCTGGGGTGAACACGCCTCACTCTACACGCGCACGATTGATGCGCATATCACCCGCCTGCGTCACAAACTTGAAGTTGATCCAGCCGATCCCCAGCACATCATTACCGTCCACCGCGTCGGCTATCGTTTAGTTATCAACTGAAGGGCTTAAAAGGCGTTATCATCACAGGCTAAAAAGTTATTCTGAGCCGCCGAAAAAAAACAGTCACTCAATCCCATCGCGCGGCCACTCGACCTGCATAAATATGACAAAGAAAAACCACCCCGGAAAAGGTGGCAGTCAAAAAGGTATCGAGCAATGAATGAAGTGTGTAGGCGTTGCGTTGGTTGGCTGTTGTAAATGCTTAACGTCAATCTGACTTGACCAACTTTACTGTTGCAATGGTATAAAGTTGCCGATCAATTCTATTTCTCACTTGTGTTGTCACTGGGAGCTACGTTGACTTGCTGCCCGCCATCAGCTGCGATGTTGACCTGTGCGGATTATTGATCGTCACTGGCAATTGCCAGTCGAACTCCCACCGCAGGCTCCCGATGGCATCTTCCGGAACCCGAACAACCTGGTCAAAGAGGACGATCCGTTGATTGCGACTGCTTTCGCCCTCTATGTGATGTCTCGCTAGTCCAGGGAGAGTGTGCTAAGAGCACCGGAGGAAATTGATCATAAGAACCCCCCCAGGTGAATCGGGGCTGATTCAATGATGCGCTTTGAGCCTACTGGTCTTTGATGTCTTCCAGCTTGAAATTGAGTTTTGGGAGAACTAAATCTCTCAAGTAGATTGATCCCACCAAAAGCACCGCGTCAACGTCTGCTCCAGTATTGAATGCACCTTGCTGCAACTGAGACGATAGCACCAGATCGTTCTTGAGCTGTGACATTGCCTCTCGTGCATACTCCTGCACCTGGTAGGCATTCTGCGGCTGTTTGGCGTTGATGACTTCCAGCAGTTCTGGCAGCTTCTGATCAACCAATTCTTTGATTCCACTCTCGGCTAGGATTTGGTTCCCACGTTCGTTCAGTGCCTGAGGAGACCGGCTGGTGGTGACAAGTTGTTCCCAGAGGAATTTGACCTTTGGCTTTATATCTGCGACATCAGCACTGATCCGGTCGAGTATCTTCACCTTGGGCTTGAGCTGCGCCAGCTTTGAGGTGAAGACCAAGAAAGGGCAAAGGAAGATGAAAAGACGTGACCGCCAAAGCGGCAGCGACGCTTCTATCCACTGCCGGCGCGCCTGCGGTGGGTGAGCGAGAGGAACTGCAACCACAATCAGAGAAAGAGAGGAAGCAACAATGAGTGAAAAGGTACGGGAAGTGAGCGATAGCTCTTTTGAGCAAGAGGTGCTGCAATCCGAAATAACGGTGCTTGTGGACTTCTGGGTCGCATGGTGCGCGCCCTGCCGGATGCTCGCGCCGACTTTAGAGGCGGTCGCCGAACAGTACGCGGATCGCGCCAGCGTCGTCAAGCTGAATGTAGATCATAATCCGTCTACCACCGGTGCGTACGGGATCAAAGGGATTCCGACTTTGATCCTCTTCAAAGGTGGGAAGGAAGTTGAGCGCGTGGTGGGCGCCACCGGCAAAGAGTCAATCTCACGCCTGATCGAGAAGTACAGCAGCTTCG
>Ga0070707_100004466_pt1 | contig 13102 bp, 8 predicted proteins | sample KBSK5502metaG_FD_65468 | JGI IMG/M metagenome (GOLD analysis project Ga0070707, IMG submission 65468) | Corn, switchgrass and miscanthus rhizosphere microbial communities from Kellogg Biological Station, Michigan, USA - KBS K5-50-2 metaG | ecosystem: Host-associated > Plants > Roots >... | reverse complement strand
ACGAATGGAGCCCGGGGGACAGCGTCGTCACAAATGACCCATGGATGGGATCAGGTCATTTACCCGACATAGTCATGGCTACGCCGATCTTCTATCGCAATCGGATCGTTGCGTTTGCTACAAGCGTTGCTCACGCCCCCGACATCGGCGGTGCGGTGTGGTCCATTGAGGCGCGTGAGCTCTTCGAAGAGGGCTTGCGAATCCCGATCATGAAACTCTTCTCGGAAGGGCTGCCAAACGAGACTCTCATAGAGCTCATCCGCGACAACGTTCGCGTACCTGATCAGGTAATTGGCGACCTGTTCGCTGCCCGCGCCGCGGCGAACGTCTGCGCTGCGAAACTGATTGAGCTATTTGAAGACGAGCGACTCGAGAACCTGGAGCCGCTCGGTGAAGCAATGCAGGGACGTAGCGAGGCCGCGATGAGAAAAGCAATTTCGGACGTTCCCGATGGCGGGTACTACCACTCCGTCGAAATGGACGGTTTCGAGGAGCCCCTCACGATTGCCGTCGGCATTACCGTCGCCGGTGAGACGCTCACAGTTGACTACACAGGTACCTCTTCACAGATTGATCGCGCCATCAATTGTCCATACGTCAGCACCTTTGCTCACACAACGTACGCGCTCAAATGCATTCTCGATCCGAAGACGCCGCGCAATGACGGTTCGTACCGGCCCATCCGCGTGGTCGCACCACGAGGCACGCTTGTCAATCCCAACTTCCCAGCGGCGGTGGCTGCTCGACAGATCGTCGTCCTCTACCTAAATGCCGCAGTTTTCGGCGCATTGGCGCCAGTGCTCTCAGACCAGGTGATTGCTGAGAGTGGAACACCTCATTTGCAGATGGTGTACAGCGGGGTCAACCGGCGGGGTCAACCTTACGTCCTGATTCCATTCGATGCTGCGGGTATGGGCGCCCGACCTTCAAAGGACGGCCTCTCCTGTACTCCCTTCCCGACAAACGCAGGCGGCACGTCGGTCGAAATCATGGAGAATCTGGCGCCGCTTCTCTTCCACGGCAAGTCGTTCGCAAGCGACTCGGGAGGTGCTGGCGAGTATCGGGGCGGGCTCGGTCAGGAGATCGTCGTCGAGATGCTGTCAGAGCAACCGACGTGGATTTCCGTAATGGCTGATCGGGTTAGTCATGCCCCGCGAGGCATTCTGGGCGGAAAGCCAGGAATGCCAGCGCGCATCGAGTTTGCGGACGGTAGACCGATTAGCCCCAAAGGTCGCACCCGCCTGAAATATGGCGACGAGATCCGGATTCGTTCCGCTGGCGGTGGTGGCTATGGGCCACCCGATCGGCGGCACGTTCGGTTCATTGAGCGGGATGTCGCGGAGGGTTTGTGTTCTGCGGAGGCGATGCTTACGTCGTATCCGCAGTATGGAAGACGGAGCGAGCGCGTCAATGCGACCAACGCGCAGGTCGCCGCGAAGAGAGTGGTCGATGAATAGCTGGGATCCGATCGCTCTGGGGATTCTCTGGAGCCGACTTACGGCTATCGCCGACGAAGCTGCAGCGACGCTCACGCGGACCTCGTTCTCGACCGTGGTACGCGAGGCCCACGACTACGCACTCATTCTGCTCGATCCCAACGGCGACGCGATCGCCGAGAACTCCTACGGGCTCGTAGCTTTTGTCACAACGATGCCCGTCGTAATGAAGAACTTCCTGAAACAGTATCCCTTAGAAAGTTGGCGCCCTGGGGACATCGCCCTGACCAACAACCCGTGGTTCGGACTCGGTCATGTTCTAGACCTCGGTATGGCCGCTCCGGTCTTCTATCAAAACCGACTTGTCGCCTTCGTTGGTTCAATCGCTCACGTGCCCGACATCGGCGGTGTCGTGTGGGGAGCAGATGCCCGAGACGTGTTCGAGGAAGGATTGAACATTCCAGTATGCAAACTCTACGAATCGGGACGCCCCAACAAACTCGTGTTCGACTTCCTGCGCGCGAATTCTCGCCTCGCCGACCAATTGTTTGGGGATCTTGAGGCGAGGCGCGCAGCAGGTGAAGTAGCCGGACGCCGACTCGTCGAGCTACTGGAGGCCGAAGGACTCGAAGACCTTCGCGAGCTAGCTGAAGCCCTGTTCACCCACTCAGAGATGACGATGAGAAAAGCAATTCGGTGCCTTCCTCCGGGCGTCTACCGCGGGAGCGCCGAAATGGACGGCGTCGAAACCCCCCTGCGCCTCGAGGCAGCGATAACCGTTGAGGGGGATTCCATCGTTGTCGACTACTCGGGGACCTCGGCTCAAGTTGATGCGGGCTTCAACATCGCCCCCGCCGAGCGCTTTGCGATGACGGTGTACCCACTCAAGTGCGCTCTTGACCCAGAGACACCTCGCACATCGGGATCGTATCGACCCTTCGTAGTGACGGCTCCGCTCGGAACGTTGCTCAATCCCCGGTTCCCTGCCGCAACTAACGCCCGCCAGATTACCGGACATTTCATTCACGCCGCCCTATTTCAGGCGTTGGCACCAGTAATACCGAACCAGATCATGGCGCCATGCGGAAGCCCACACATGCAGGTAGTCCTTTCCGGGCGCCAGGAGGACGGTCGCCCATTCACGGCGCTCATCTTCGACCATCCGGGGATGGGAGGTCGGGCAGGGAAAGATGGCTTGCACAGTACGCATTACCCAGGGAATGCTGGGTCAACGTCAATCGAGGTTATTGAGAATTCGGCGCCGCTACTTGTACACGAACGGACGCTCATTTGTGACTCGGGCGGACCCGGACGCTTTCGGGGGGGTTGCGGAATCCAAGTCACGATCGAAAACCGCTCAAAGACAGCGGTTCAGGCGTCGATTCTGGGGGACCGGGTCGACCACCCTGCTCCGGGCATCTTGGGTGGCCTGCCCGGCGCGACTGCGTCGGTTGAGGGACCGGACGGCGCCCCACTTCCGTCAAAGGGTCGGACGGTCCTCAGGCCCGGGGAGGTTGTGCGCTATCGAGAGGCCGGCGGAGGCGGTTACGGTCCACCCTCGGAGCGTGAGCGATCCTTGGTCGACGACGACATCAGGAATGGCCTTGTGTCGGCCGACGCCGCGCTCGCGGTAAGGCTGCCCAGTCGTCAACCTCCATTTCTTGATGCGATGTCGAATGTGGCGGAATCGGGAGAGGGGTAAGCGATGACCATTACGTTGATCCGAGGTGGTCGTCTAATTGATGGAAAAAGCGACGCGGAGATTGCTCCTGGTTATGTTGTCTTTGAAGGTGATCGCATCACTGCGGTCGGTCCTCTCAGTGAGCTGGACACCAAGCTTGAGCGGCGTGCGGATCGGGTAATCGACGGCTCGGGTCTGACTGTCCTGCCTGGTTTGGTCAACGCGCACGAGCACCTCGACGATCGTCGCAGTTTTGGAGCGTTCCAGGAGCGCGTAACGCGGCCCGCTGCCATGCTCCTTCTCGGAGCGGCTCGCGCCACGCTCGTCTCACTAACCGAGGGGATTACAACAGTCCGCGACTGCGGTGGCATGGCGAACAATCCGCTCTACTTGAAGCATGCCGTTGAGCTAGGTGTACTCGTCGGTCCTCGAATCAAGACCTGCATTTCGCCGATCTGTCAATCGGGTGGTTATGGCATTCCGATGACAACCCCCGCCGATGGGGCAGACCAAGTACGGCAGCGAACTCGCGAGCTCCTGTGGCGCGGTGCGGACTTCATCAAGTGCATGGCCAGCATGGGCGCCGCGGGAGCCCGCCCAGGCGGTCCAACCGGAGTCCAGATGAGCGTTGCGGAGATGTCGGCCGCATTCGAAGAGGCGCATCGCTCCGGCAAACGGACCACTGTGCACGCTCATCCGCCTGAAGCGATCCGCCAGGCGATTGAGGCGGGCGTCGACGCGGTCGAGCACGCACTCCTCATTGACGATGAGACAGCCAACCTCATGGCCCGGAGCGGAACCTATTTGGTCAGCACGCTGAGTGAAGTTCTCGTGACAGCCGAGGAGGGTCGCGCGTACCGGCGACCACCGCTTCAAGTCGAAAGGACGGGCAAGCTTCTGGAAACCGCTCTTGTCAATGTCCGAAGAGCGGTGAGGGCGGGTGTGAAGATAGCAATGGGCCTCGATGTTCTTGGCGACCCGGTTCGCGAACTCCAGTTGATGGTGCGGGTCGGGATGACGCCGATGCAGTCATTGCAAGCGGCGACGCGGGTAGGAGCAGAGGTCCTCGACATGGCAGACAGCATTGGGACTCTTGAAGTGCGAAAGCTAGCGGACATTACGCTGGTAGAAGGAAACCCACTAGACGACCTAGCCGCGGTTGGTCGAGTGAAGCTCGTCATTCTAGGTGGTCGGATCATTGATGGACTCGCGCTCCAATCGGCGATTGGCAATCAATTGCCAGGCTATCTGGTCGACCACGGTCGAGTGCTCGCCGCCGACGAGTACCGGTAATGGCCGCTGCCTCGAGCGCCAGGGGACTCAACGTGACCGGAAGGATGGAACTCGGGGTTGACGTAGGTGGAACCTTTACTGACCTCGCACTTGCGGTCGACGGGCGCCTCTTTTTCGCAAAGATCCTCACAACCCCAGAGGACCCAAGCGAGGCGATCCAGAAGGGCTTGGAGTGGATTCTCAAACAGGCTGGGGTCAGGCCGCGGAATCTGTCGCGACTCGTACACGGAACGACTCTTGTCGGTAATGCGATCACCGAACGCAGAGGAGCGCTGACCGCTCTTCTTACGACCCGAGGGACCCGCGACATCGTCGAAATCGGTGAGTCTCGAAGATACGCCCGGTACGATCTCGGAATCGAGCGTCCTAGGCCTCTCGCCGCGCGATGGTTGAGGCGAGAGGTCTCGGAGCGAGTCTTGGCCGACGGCTCGATTCTCGAGCCACTTGATTTGGATCAAGTCAGGCGTCTGCTGTCGGAGCTTGTTACTCAGGGCGTCGAGTCTCTAGCGATTTCGCTTCTACACTCATACAGAAACCCGGTTCATGAACAGGCAATCGGGAAGCTCCTCGAAACTGAGTTTCCCGGGCTTGACTTCACGCTGTCCCACGAGGTCGCACCGGACATCCGCGAGTTCGAACGTACTTCAACAGCCCTCGCTAACGCGTACGTGCGTCCACGTGTTCGACACTATCTCGGCCGTCTGGAAACGCGACTTCTGGACATTGGGGTTCGGGCGCCGCTTCAGATGATGCTCTCGAGCGGTGGCGTCACGACGGTATCGGACGCTCAGGCCTACCCAATCAGACTTGTCGAGTCCGGACCTGCCGCGGGTGCGGTCGCTGCCGCTCACTTCGCCGCGAAGGTTGGCGAGGACCGCGTGGTCGGGTTTGATATGGGCGGGACAACTGCAAAAGTCTGCCTGCTGCGTGGCGGCGAACCAACTCGCAGCGACCGCCTGGAAGTGGCTCGCGTACATCGCTTTCGGCGTGGCAGCGGCCTTCCACTTTTGGTGCCGTCGATTGAACTACTCGAAATCGGCGCTGGCGGGGGGAGCATCGCTTGGATCGATTCGTCGGGGCTTCTCAACGTCGGTCCGAGGAGCGCAGGAGCGATTCCTGGGCCGGCTTGCTACGGGCGGGGAGGTGCCGAGCCGACCGTGACTGACGCGGACTTATTGTTGGGTTGGCTCGACGCTGGTTCGTTCCTCGGCGGGGAGGCCCCACTTGACCCCGCTGCCGCCAAACGAGTGATCCGCGAGCGAATCGCCCAACCCCTCGGGATCAGTGTGGAGCGAGCGGCAGCCGGCATCGTCGACGTAGTTAACACGAACATGGCGATCGCGCTGCGCGTACATGTTACTGAACGGGGTCTCGATCCACGGGAGATGGCATTAGTCGCGTTTGGTGGTGCCGGTCCCGCCCATGCGTATGAGGTTGCACGTCATGCCGGCCTCCGCCGAGTCATCGTCCCACCAGGAGCTGGCGTCGCATCCTCCATCGGGCTGCTGGCGGCGCCGCCTGCGATTGAATTCGTGCGGGCCTATCCCTCCCAGACGCTCGGCATCAAATGGGAGGACATCGATCGTGCGCTAGGAGAGATGGAGACTGAGGCGCGCGGAATCTTGTCGGGGGCGGTGAGCAACAGAGAGAATCTGCTGGCCGAGCGTTTCGCGGAGATGCGGTTCGTGGGTCAAGGCTTTGAGGTGCCGGTGCCAATGCCAATTTCCCTCGGTTGCGGTGATGCGGCCCGCGCCGACTCTCTCGAGCGCGCGTTTCACGTCGTCTATCGCGAGAGGTTCGGCTTGGTACCGGACGGCGTGGCAACCGAGTTGATCCGGTTGCGGATTCGCGTGTCCGGTCCGGCCATCTCTGTACCAATGGAGATTGCGGGCCTTAGGGATCCTGCTTCTCGACCGAGGGTTGCGGAGAGGGACGTGTACTTTCCCGAGCTCGACAAGCGAGTGAGGGCACCGGTTTTCAACCGGTATGCGCTCACCCCCAGTTTCGAGAGTCGCGGACCCGCGATTGTCGAGGAGCGTGAGACCACCACCGTCGTCGGCCCTCGCGCGCGCCTCATCGTTGAAGCTGGCGACCTGCTGGTCGTCACGCTGGAGTGAGTGACAGAAGAGTCACTACGGCTGCAGGCGGCGTCGCGCCTGCTTGGCTCCTCGCGTCGAGCCCATACAACAACGCACCGGTCGTCAGCAGAAGCTGGCATCTGCCCGACGTCGTGATTCTCAACGACTGCACCTTGAGAGAGGGAGAACAGTCTGCCCTGGTTAACTTCAGCGCAGACGACAAGTTAGTTCTCGCGCGCGATCTTGCCGATCTTGGAGTCTCGCAAATCCAAACGGGATACCCAGGTACCTCGTTGCTTGACCGGGAAGTCCTTCGACGTATCCGACAGGAATTCCCGGTCTTGCCCTTAGAGGGCGTTCTTCTTGCTTACAGGAGTTCGTGGCAAGAGGAGCTCGAGCGGTTCGCCGAATCACGTCCCGATTTCGTCAATATCGTGGTGGCCACCTCAGACCATCGACTGCGGCACGTCTTTCATGTGGACCGAGCGGCGGTTCTACGACGCGTAAGGGATACTGTGCGTCACGCTCGCGGGCTGGGGCTTCGCGTGGCGTTCAGTCCGGCCGACGGTACGCGGACGCAGTGGACGTTTCTTCGCAGAGTCTTCCACGAGGCGATCGAGGCTGGCGCGGAGCGCATCTACATCGCTGACACTGCGGGTGCCTGTACGCCCCGTGGCATCGGCCATCTCGTGGGCCTGGTGAGGCGAAGTTTTCCCGTCTCGCTGGGAGTGCACTGTCACAACGATTTCGGCCTCGCGCTCGCCAACACCTTGGCCGCCTTCGAGCAAGGTGCTCAGGTACTCGATGTATCCATTAACGGGGTGGGTGATCGCGCGGGGAACGCCGCTGTCGATGAGGTGGCAGTGGCGGTCACGGTGTTATATGGTCGACCCGCCCCAGTGAGCCTGGAGAAGCTCGCTCGTGTGGCCGAACGCTTTGCGGTGGATAGCGGGGTGCCGCTCGGAGCCATAAAGCCGTTGGTCGGCGCGAATGCTTACGCATACAAGCTCGATAGCCATGTCCAGGCGGTCTTGACCCACGCTCCGACCTTCGAGGTGATGCCTCCCGAGACTGTTGGCAACCGTCGGCGGTTCGTTCTCGGACGATACGCAGGCCCAAACACAGTGAACGCGAAACTTGCCGAGCTGGGATTGACGGTTCTCCCGGAGCGACTACCCGACTTCGTGAGGAGAATCGAGGAACTCACATTGACTACCCGTCGACCGCCGTCGGACGATGAGATACGACGAATCGTTATTGACCTAAGGACGGTCAGTGGCAACTAGGCGAAAGGCCCCCAAGAGCTCGATGGTGCCATTCTGGAGAGATGCGCAGTTCTACCACCACTTACGTGAGCCCGACCTTATTCCCCGGGAGTCGGCACTTCTGGTCATCGACATGCAGTATGTCGACGCTCATCCCGACTTCGGCATCGGTCGGAAGCTCCGACAGCTAGGGAAGTTTGAGCAGGCCGCTTACTACTTCGCGCAAGTCGACAAGATGGTTCCGCGAATCCGGAAGCTTCAAATAGCTTGCCGGCGTGCGGGCGTCGAAGTTGTTCATGTTGGACTGGGTTCTCTTACTCGAGATGGCCGCGACATAAGCCCGCTTCACCGAAACAAGAACATTAGCTACTCGCCGGATAGTCAGGATGTTCAGTTTCTTCCACAACTCGCGCCAGTTGGCGACGAAATCGTCGTCAGGAAGTCGTCTTCCGGAGTCTTCAACTCGACTGATATCAATCAGCTCCTCAGAAATCTTGGCGTCCGCAACCTGATCGTCACGGGCGTTGACACGTGCTACTGCGTAGAGACAGCAGTCCGCGACGCGGCGGATAGAGGCTACAACGTGATCCTCGTAACCGATGCCTGCGCGACAACCTCCTCGGAGATGCAGCTCCGCACGCTGAGCGTGCTCGATGACGACTACTGTGTCTTACGAACCACGGCGCAGGTATTGCGAAACCTGAACAAGGCATGGAAGAAAGCGGATCCGCGCGAGCGTGCAAAATGATCCTCAGCAGAACGGCGCGGATTGAGCAGTGGGCCTCGTCGCGTAGGAGCATCGTACGCTTGCTCCGCTCACTGACCTCGCTTGGTCAGCGTCGCTTTCTCTGATGCGATCGGAGACGGACAGTGGTCGCCCGTGCGTCGTCCGCACAGCACCCGAGCGACGGTCTGAAGAATGAATCGAGCGCAACCGCTGGACACCCTTGCTCCTGTTACCGCACGCCGCAAAGACGGCAAGGTTCTGTTGGCTTGGCACCTCGTGGCACGCAGGCCGCTCCTTGTTCTGGGCGCGATAACCACGATTGCTTTTGTTCTCGTCGCCGCTGCAGCTCCCATGCTGGCGCCTCACGATCCAATCCAACAAGATCTTGCGCTGCGACTGAGGCCACCAGGGACACTGCTGCCTAATGGTCAGCTCTACTTGCTCGGGACAGATCAGCTCGGCCGCGATGTACTGAGCCGTCTTATCGCGGGCAGTCGTGTCTCGCTTCTCGTTGCGGCTCTGTCCGTCCTGATCGGTCTGATCATGGGCAGTGCACTGGGCTTGTCGGCCGGTTACTTCGGCCATCTCCTGGACAGTCTGGTGATGCGGATAGCTGACATCCAAATGGCATTCCCGTTTCTTTTCCTCGCTCTGATTATCGTGGCCCTGTTCGGGAGGGGAACGGCCAACCTTGTGTTGGTACTCGCTGTTTGGGGATGGGTCAGTTACGCGAGGGTTGCGCGCGCCATGACGCTATCTCTGCGTGAGCGGGAATTCGTCCAGGCGGCCCGTGCGATCGGCGCTAACGACTCGCGCATCATCGTTCGTCATCTCCTTCCCAATATCAGCGACACCCTGCTCGTTCTCGCATCTCTGCAGGTAGGCCGCATCCTCGTTGCTCAAGCAGGAATGGAGTTTCTTGGACTAGGTGTCCCGCCCCCACAGCCGATTTGGGGCGGAATGCTCAGCGATGGGCGCAACTACTTAAGCGACGCCTGGTGGATCAGCACCTTTCCCGGGCTGACCATCACTGTTGTCGTTGCCGGCCTGAACTTCCTTGGTGACGGGCTTCGCCAGCTGAGCGGAGCCAACCAGGGCTAAACCTGATGCAGCGCTATCTGCTGGGTCGGTTCGTCCAGGCGTTGATCACATTGGTCGCCGTGACTTTCGTGGTCTTTGCACTATTGCGGATAGTTCCCGGTGGCCCGGAAGTGGTACTCCTTCCCCCCCGAGCCTCGAACGCCGAAGCTGCGGAGTTGCGTCACGCGCTCGGTCTCGATCGCTCGCTCCCGGAGCAGTACCTAGTCTTTCTGGGCAATCTGGTGAAAGGTGATTTGGGCACATCGTACGTATACAAGCAGCCGGTTACGACCACACTTCTTCCGGCACTCCTAGTGACGCTCGAGATAAGTGCTGTGGGCTTCGTACTCGGAGTTGCAGTTGCGCTTCCGTTCGGAATGCTCTCGGCGCTTCGCCCCAGCTCGAAACTCGGCAGCGCGCTCAGCTTTCTGGTCGTGGCAGGCCAATCCGTACCAACCTACTGGCTCGGATTCGTATTGATTTATGTCTTCGCGGTAAACCTACATGTACTGCCGACATCGGGATACGGAAGTCCGGCGCACTTCGTTCTGCCGGCGATTACGATTGTCGCCTGGGTCGCCGCACTAATTGCCGGCGTAACAAGAGAGAGCCTAATTGAGGTTTTCCGGCAACCGTACATCACCACCGCACGTTCGAAGGGCCTCGCCGAGCGCCGGATTCTTCTGATCCACGCGATGAGAAACGCACTGATTCAAGTCTCGACAGTTGTGGCTCTGGAGTTTGGTTACCTTCTGTCTGGCGCGGTGATTACCGAGGTGGTCTTCGGTCTGCCTGGACTCGGGAGTCTCGGTTACGCGGCGATCCTCAATCGCGACTATCCGATCGTGCAAGGAATCGTTTTGACCGCCGCTGTTGAGATCGTGTTCGTTAGCGTTCTCCTGGATGTTGCATACATCTTTCTCGATCCCCGAATCCGGTATGCGGGTTCGAAGTCGTCCTAGCGTGTTCATGCCGCGCGCTCAGATGAGATGCTGGACCGTAGGTCACATGAGTTTGGCGCTTGCGTGTGCCCGGGGAAGAGCGCGCAAAGGGTAGAAGGAAATGAATGACGACGCTCTCTTTTTCCAGCCGATCAGGGCACTGGCAAAGCTGCTTCGGCGGAGGGAGCTCTCGTCGCTCGAGCTCACGCTCGCGACCCTTAAGCGATTGGAAGCGCTCGGACCGAGGTATAACGCGGTCGCGCAACTAACTGCGGACGCAGCCGAGGCGCAGGCGCGACGCGCCGATCGGTTGTTGCGGCGGGGCGGCGCGAGTCTTCTCTGCGGAATCCCGTATGGTGCGAAGGACCTCGTTGCCACGGCTGGCATCTCCACTCGGTGGGGAGCACCCCCTTATCGCGACCAAGTGTTCGACTTCGATGCGACCGTGATCGAACGCCTCCGGGAGACCGGAGCCGTCCTAGTCGCGAAGCTCTCCATGATTGAGTTGGCCGGAGCGGGCGGCTATCAATTCGCCTCGGCTTCCCTCGACGGACCGTGCCGAAACCCGTGGAACACCAACTACTGGAGTGGTGGCTCCTCGTCCGGCTCCGGCGCGGCCGTCGCAGCCGGCCTAATACCGTTCGCGCTAGGTTCCGAGACCGGTGGATCGATCGTTATCCCGGCGGCATTTTGCGGGATAAGCGGTCTTCGGCCGAGTTACGGTCTGGTTAGCCGTTTCGGCGTGATGCCAGTTTCATGGAGCATGGACAAGATTGGAACCCTTGCGCGAACAGCTGAGGACTGCGGTCTCGTGTTGGCCGCAATCAGCGGGCCGGATAAGCGCGATCCAGTCACCGTAGAACCAAACCGCCGGCTCGCTCGGCGCGCAGGCCCTGACCTGCGGATCGGCGTGCTTCGGAACGATCTCACTGGCATTGGCGACACGGATGGGCGTACCCCCGGTTTGATGGCTGTGCAGCACGCGTTCGACGAGGCACTTGGAGTATTTCGGCGCGTTGGAGCACGCCTCCGACGCATTGAACTGCCGCAGCATGACTACCGTGAGATATATCGAGCTCTGCTCTTCGGAGAGGCTGGTGCTGCTCACGAAGCATTGATTAGCAGCGCCCGGCTTGGGGAATTGGTGGATGAGTTTCAGCGTCAAGGACTGGTTACCTATTTGCAGCAACCCGCGTTCACCTACGTTAGAGCGGTTGAGCGCCGCGTCGCCGCGACGCGGGACCTCCGCGATGTTTTTGACCAGGTTGACGTGCTCGTTGCTCCGACCTGGCTTTCGGAGGCGCCGTCACTCGAAACTGACCTCCGTACTTGGCACCGCGGAGGACACTATGCAGTCCTGGGCGCGGTTGCAGGTCTGCCGGGGATTTCGATCCCGATCGGTTTTGGACCCACAGGACTACCGCTGGGTCTCACCATAACCGGCGACCTTTTTGCCGACTCTCGTGTGTTGCACGTTGCTGCACTCTTTCAGCGAAATAGCGATTGGCATCGCCGTAGGCCCCCTAATCCTTGAACGTCGTAAACCGCAACGTCGTGAACTCCGAGAGCCTGGGACGATGCCCGTCAAACCACAAACACCGAAAACCCACGGGCGATCCGCGAACACGAGCCCCGGCTCGTTGTGCCGTGAGAAATCGATGGAATCACTCGCCGACCTGGCTCAATCCACAAAGCAGCGATTTTGTGACCGCCCCGGATCGACGCCGGCGTTTCCGGAGAGAAATAATCAATCGAAATCAGTTGCCGACCGACGGCGGACACTCGAGGACAGGGGCGTGCCGAGCCTGACGTTGTCACCGAGGCGGAGGTGGCCGGTGATTAGCGCAGACAATCGGCGGAAGTCGCATCGCCTACCCTCTCGCAGTCAGCAGATGTCTAAGGGGATCGGCGCAATGCAGGAGTTCGCTACAGCCTTCTCCGTCATGCAGAGTTCGCTCGATCGAGAAAGGCTCGTCCGGTGCGCGGGTATGTCCTGCCGTGGAACTACTGCTTGAACTCGTGCAACTCTGGCTTGGAGTGAGGGTCGACCTCCAAGGCGGGACGGCCCCGGCGGCCTGGGTGTTCAAGTCCCAGCCGGCGCTGGAGCAGAATCGATGCGAGAATATAGAGTATGCGTGCAAAGTTTCTTACTAAGAAGGACGCGGTCACCGAGGCACTGAGAGAAGAGATCCTCACCGGGAGGCTGCCGCCCGGCACGCGTTTGGAGCAGCACGACGTAGCGAATCGCCTCGAAGTGAGCCCGACCCCAGTGCGTGAGGCCTTCTTAGCCCTCAAAGCCGACGGATTGGTCGAACTGCGCCCGCATTATGGCGCAGTCGTAACGCGTCAGAACTATAAGGACATCGACCACATGTATGAGATCCGGGCGTTGCTCGAGGTGCAGGCGTTGAGGTATGCAGTCCGGGGACTGGATCGGTCAACCCTCTTACGGCTGGAGAAGGCGGTAGATGAAGGCGTTAGAGCCGTGAGAAAGCCGGACCTCCGGGCGTTTCGAGCCTCGAACGCCCTATTTCATCAAGTGCTTCTCCGCGCAGCGAACTCCGGTGTCTACACGGAGGTTCTCGAATCGCTTATCACTAG
>Ga0070707_100004465_pt1 | contig 13102 bp, 11 predicted proteins | sample KBSK5502metaG_FD_65468 | JGI IMG/M metagenome (GOLD analysis project Ga0070707, IMG submission 65468) | Corn, switchgrass and miscanthus rhizosphere microbial communities from Kellogg Biological Station, Michigan, USA - KBS K5-50-2 metaG | ecosystem: Host-associated > Plants > Roots >... | reverse complement strand
CTTCCCGCCGACCTCGAAGAGAAGCAAGAGCCCCGTGTGGCGTCATTAGCCGGAGCGCAAAACGGTAACGGCATGAGGTAATCAGGGCGGGGGTTGACACCGGCCGCGACAGAGAAGCCGGTCCCTATGGGGACGATGCGATATCGACGGCGACTACGGTAAAGGACGGGGTGACCAGCAATCCGCCAGTCTGGGAGATTGCCCCGGAGATTATTCAGACGGGCCGTCAGATCAGCTGCTGACGCGTAGCGGCCTTCAGGGTCAAGGGCGCAACACTTCCGGACCACGCTGACCAGCCTTCGAGGCACCCAGGGAGGCAAGGTCTTTGTGTTGACGAGCCGTCCTCGCGCGATGCGATCTTCAATGACGCCGGTCGCGTAAAGTTGCTGGTCCGGTCCCGCTAGACCCAAATAATGTTGCAACTGAAAGGTTGAGAGCCAGGCAGTCTCCTCGTACGGCAGTTGCCCGCCGAGAAGCTGAAACAGGATGACGCCGAGCTGATAGATATCGCTTTCCCGGTAAGAGCGCCGCGTGGTCACGACTTCGGGCGGCCTGTACAGCAGGGAATGCTGGGTAAGGCTCTGCGCATATCCTTGAGCATTCAATGGCACCACGGACCCGAAATCGCCGATTACATAGCGATCGGCTTCTACCGCGAAGACATTAGAGGGCTTCAGGTCGCGATGTAGGTAACCGGATCCATGCAGGAAACTTGCACCGCCGGCGAGTTGACAGAGAACGTCCACGGCCTCAACCGGTCCGAATTTGCGCCCCGTCATTACCTCGTCGAGATCGCCCGCCGCACAAAACGGGGTCATGAAAAAGGCGTGATCGGTGTCCAAACTTCAGCGTGTAATACGCGAAGGGTAAATTCGCAGTTCATGCGCGCAAGTAGCGCCGGCTCGACGCGGTCACCGTTGCCCCAGTAATAGAACTTTATAGCAATATCCTGTTCGGAAACCCGGTTATGCCCAATCAGGACATAGCCATTCGCGCCTTTATCGATTAGCCGGTTGAAATCGATGTTGCGGGCCAGTTCGTCACATTTTGCTCTGATCGCCTCCGGTAAGCCCGTTAGATCAACGGGCATTAAAGTTCCCCGGCCCTGTTCAGATGGAAAGCAGCGCAGCGATACGCATCCTCCTGATATCTCAATATGCTTTCTGGGACAACACCAAGATTGCCGCGGGCAAATTTCGCTAGCGCTACCGGATTGACAAACGCCGTTTCACATTCGACCAGCTGAAACAGAGTCTCCAGTTTAAACGAGACTGCTCCTCCGCCCATTTTGCCGCCATGTGCACGAGACTTGATCGCAAATGCATCGATCGCGTTTTCGTGGTGAAACGTCCTGATCGTTTGCAAAAACGCCCGAACTGCCTCGGCGTCCTTATCATCCGACAGCGCTATTCTTTTCGTGGCGCACGGAATATGAATAGCCTTATCACCATCCGTCGAAACGATGGCGAGCAAGGCTTCGCTTCCCTTCAAGTCCACACCGCACACTCTCACCCGATTCACCCCTAGTGTTTATCTTATTGGTAATACATCACAAGTTCGAAATTAAGGTAGAACTTCTATCACCACGGCGCGCGAAGATGCACCATCGCGCCGCCTCGATCCATCCCAAGGTTTCTTGTCACAAGAGCTGATGTCGTTCCGCACATGATTGGGCACTGATCGCGGTCGCAGCAGAGTCACGGGATCAGGCTCTCAGCCACCTGTAGGGTTATGTGCCGCGGAACACGACGAGGGCGTCTACGGCCTTCGCTCCCTGACCTGACGGCAGCACCATACGCGGCATCGCGGATCGGTCGATTACCGGTCCGCTCACCGATAGCCCTTTGTGTGACTGCTCGCCGTCTCCCGGCCGCCGGGTGTGCTTACTCCGGCCGGCGGTCGAAATAGGCAGCGAGGTCGACGGTGTCGGCGCCCGGTATGCGCTTGCGGACGAACTCGTCGCGACGTTCGTAGGGCGCCGTCGCGTCAGTGCCGATACGGCCCCAGTGGTCGCGGTGCGGGTCGCGGTAAAAGGTCGGCGTGTCCGGGATGATGATCGTGTCGCGATCGGGCCGCGAGCGTGTCAGGACCGCCCACATCACGTCGTTCATGTCGTAGATGTCGACATCCTCGTCGACGACAGTCACGGCCTTGGCCCAGGTCGGCTCGACCCCCAGCACCGCCATCAGCACCTGGCGCGCATGCCCCTCGTATTGCTGACGGATCTTGACCACGGTGTGCAGCACAAAGGGCTGGCAGGTGACGTCAACGATGCCCGGCAAGACGGCGCTGATGCGCTGGTAGATGTTGGCGGCGACCGAAAGTTCGAGTGACAGCACCTCTTCCGATGAGCCGCACAGGATGCTGTGGAACACCGCGTCGGGCCGCCGCGTGACACCGAGAACCTCGAACACCGCCTGCGGGCCGACCGGCACGTAATAGCCCATGAATTCGCCAAAAGGTCCTTCGGGGCGCCGCTCGTTCGGCAAAAACCGTCCTTCGATGACGATCTCCGTGGTCGCCGGCACCATCAGGTCGATATGCCGGCACGGGCGCATCTCGATCGGCGCGCCCGCGAGCTGGGCGGCGACTTCGAGTTCATCGACGTCGTAGGGTACGGGTGCAGCCGCGGCGAGAAAGGCGGTCGGCGGCGGGCCGATCAGCATCGCCGCCTCGAGCGGTCGGCCCATTCGTTCCGCCTTCTCGTGATAGAGCGTCAGGTGATGGCGCGGCGCGAGACGGCAGCGCAATTCCTCGTCGCTGATGTACATCGAGCGGTGGAACGAGAGATTGGGCACGCCGGTCTCAGGCTCCTTGGCGACAAATATCGCGGATGTGAAATAGGGCGCGCCGTCGCGCTCGCTGTAGGTCAAGAGGGGCAGGTCGCTCAGCCGGCATGCGATAAGGTCCGGCGCCGCCGGCACCTCTCGCTTCAGCGGTCCGGCGACCGCGCCGCCAAGACCTGTCAGGTTGGTCCATTGCCGGCAGAAATCGTCGGGCGCGATGCCGATAATGTCGGCCAGACGCGCGCGCGAGCCATAAAGATTCGTCAGCACCGGCAGCGTGGTGCCGGCGACGCGGTGAAACAGGATCGGCTTGTTCCAGCGCCGCATCGCCGCCTGGGTCACGGCCGCCAGCTCGTGCTTCGGGTCGACCTCGCGGTGAACGTCGAGGATCTCGCCGCGCTCGCGCAGGGTTTGCATGTAGTGGCGCATCGCCGCCCCTCTCCGCCTGGTTTGCCGCAAACTTTCGGGTCAGGCGCTCTCAGCCCCGTGCAGGGCTATGTGCCGCGAAGCACGCCGAGGGCCGTCTACCAGGAACCGGTATTGGCCATGCTGGTCCAGGGTTCGGCAGGCGGCAGCGCTTCGCCGGCTTGCAGTAGCTCGATAGAAATGCCGTCCGGCGTGCGGATAAAGGCCATGCGGCCGTCACGCGGCGGACGGTTGATCGTCACGCCATGAGCGATAAAGGCGCTGCAGGTATCGTAGATGTTGTCCACGGCGTATGCGAGATGTCCGAAATTGCGGCCGCCGGTGTAGGGCTCGGGATCCCAATTGTAGGTGAGTTCCACGGCAGCCGCCTCGTCGCCTGGTGCGGCGAGGAATACGTTGGTGTAGCGGCCTTTATCGTCCGGACGGCGGCGGATCTCGCGCAGGCCGAGCACCTCGAAGAAGGCGATGGTGTCCTCTAGCGAACTTACGCGGATCATGGTGTGCAAGTATTTAGTCATGGGGTGTCCTCTGGTCAGCGTGTTCGTGGCGGCGCGGCAGAGGGTCGAGAGGTGGTGATAAGGACGAGCAGGTGGCCACCAGGTCCCCTCATGGGGTCGGCACCCCGATCGACTTCAACCGCGCATGGGCACGGGCCGCGCGCGCTTTCATCCCGTCGAGATAGGTGCTCACATCGTTCCCGGGCAGGTTCAGCACCTTGAACCCGAGCTGCCAATATTCCTCGATTTGCGCCTCGGTCTCCGCCGATCCCCGAGCGAGCTTGCCATGTGCATTGCACGCCGCTGCAATCCGTCGGATCGCCGCTTTGAAGGTCGGGTGCTCGAGGTCGAGGTGAACCCCGAGCTGCGCGCTTAGGTCGGAATGCCCGTACGCGATCATGTCGATCCCTTCGACCGCCGCGATCTCCTCGACATTCTCCAGGCCTTCGAGCGATTCGATCGACGGGAATATGATGATGTTTTCGTTGGCCCACGGCGTGTATTCGGTGGCGTGGCGGGCGCCGTAGCTCCTGTATCCCGTGTGCGGCCCCTGGCCGGAGATGCCCCGGTTTCCGGTCGGTGGATACTTCGCCAGGCGGACGATCGCGCGCGCTTCTTCGGCGGTATCCACCTCGGATACCTGAATGCCCATGATGCCCTGATCCAGGATGCCGGGAATCATATGCGCGAATGATTTGTGGATCCGAACGATGGCCGAGACATTCGTGGCTTGGAACCAGCTCGCCAGATTCGCGATCGTTTCCATGTCGAACGCCCCGTGTTCGTGGTCGATCGCGCAGTAATCGAAGCCGGCCTGCTCGATGATCCAGGGAACGCCGCGTGAGGCGAACTCCTTGAGCCCGGTGCCTAGCGCCGCCCGTCCTTCGCGCACCGCCCGCCGTATGCTGTTTTCTCTCATGACTTTTCCGGGCTTTCTTCGTATTGGTTCATCATAATAGTGCCTGTGCGGTGAAGCGCAGCATCGGGTTATGACCACTAGGTGCCGCGAAACACGACAAGGGCGTCTACCGCCTTCACGCCCTGCCCTGACGGCAGCACCATGAGCGGATTGATGTCCAACTCCGCCAATTGTCCTTCAAGGTGCATGGCGAGGTACGACACGCGCACCAGGGTATCCGCGAGCGCTTCGAGGTCCGCCGCCGGCCGGCCGCGAAAGCCCTGAAGCAATCGGGCGCCTTTGACCTCGGCGATCATCGCCTGTGCTTCCGAGCGCGTGATCGGGCAGCGCCGCAGGGCCACATCGTTGTAGACCTCGACCATCACGCCGCCACTGCCGAACAGGAGCACCGGACCCAATTGCGGGTCGCAGGACACGCCGACGATGACTTCGACGGCTTCTCCGACCATCTCCTGCACTGACATGCCGCCGATCCGGGCCTGTGGAGCGATCGCATTTGCCGCCGCATCTACCCCCTCCCCCTTCAAGGGGGAGGGCCGGGGTGGGGGTGCATTCGCCGCCCGGTGCCCGAATGGATTGCCAGCGGCGGGATCACCCCCTCCCAACCCTCCCCCATCGAGGGGGAGGGCACTCAAATAGGCCTTGGCACTGGCCAGGATCTCGGCGTAGGCCGCGCGTACTTGGGCCGCATCGCCGAGGTTCAGCCGAACGACCCCGGCCTCTGTCTTGTGCGCGATATCCGGCGAGTCGACCTTGAGAGCCACCGGAAACCCGAGCTGCTCTGCGGCCTCGACGGCGGCCTCCGCAGAATTTGCCCGGTGCTCACGTGCACTTCGCACGCCCCAGGCTGCCAGCAGCTGCTTGCTCTCGGACTCCGAAAGTGTCGGACGCCCCAGGCCAAGAGCCTGGGCGACGGCCTCATCCTGCGCCGCCGAGCGCGGCGGGGCCGCGGCAAAGCCGTCGGCCAGGCGACGCTCGCGCCATGTGTGATATGCGAGGCGGCTCTGCAGGCCTCGGGCCAATTTGTCCGGCGTGTAGAAGATGGGTATCCGGGCGTGTTTGAGCTGCGCCAGGCCGGCCTTGTCGTCCCGGCTTCCTGTCCACAGGAACACCACACCCTTGTCAGTCCGATCGCGCTGGCTGATGACCTGCTGAGCTTGAGAGTCCGCCCCGGCGCTCGCCACAACGAGCGTCCCCATCCGGGGATCATTGATCATATGCTCCATGATCTGTGGGAAGGACTCACTGTTGGCAAAGCTTGTCACATCGGCAGGATTCGCAGCCCACCCGAAGCCCTTCAGGATCCCGTTGATGCCGTCACGCGCCTCCGGCCCGAGCGGCGGCAGATCGAGACCGGCCTGACCGCACATGTCGGCGGTGAGCGAGCTGATGCCGCCCGAGTGGGATACCACCGCGATGCCGGGCACGCCGGGCTTGGGGGTGTGGGCCAGGAGGTGCGCGACCTCCAGGAGTTCGTCGTAATCCTGGACCCGGATCACCCCGTATTGGGCAAAGATCGCATCGTACCGGGCATCCGCGCCCGTCAGCGCCGCCGTATGCGACCGTGCAGCCCTGGCTCCCAGTTCCGAGCGCCCGATTTTGATGAGGACGATCGGTTTGCCGCGCTCTGCTGCGAGCTTTGCCACTTCGAGAAATTTATCGGCCCGCTTGAAGCCTTCGACAAAGCCGGCAATGACCCGAGTATCCGGATCGTCCAGCAGGTAGCGGGCGAAATCCGTAAAGTCGAGGTCTGCCTCGTTCCCTGTCGAGATGATGTAGCTGAAGCCGATGCCGTTCTCGACCGCCCGCACCAGGAACGGCCCGAACGCCGTCGCACCGCTTTGGCACACCAGGCCGATCGGCCCCGTCAGACCAGACGCCCCGCGCGAGGAAGAGGCGGCCCAGATGTCATGCTTGACATTCGCGAGCCCCAGGCAGTTGGGGCCGCTGATGCGCATGCCCGAGGCGCGGGCAAATTCACCCAATTCCCCCTGCAAATCACGCCGGTCGTCCACGCCGCGCTCGGCAAAGCCCGCCGAGATCACGATCGCCGATCCCGTCCCCTTGCGGTGGCTTTCCTGGAGGACATCGAGCACCTGGTCGTAGGGCACCACGATGCCCACCAAATCGGGGGCTTCCGGCAGGCTGGTCACGCTCGGGTAGGACTTCACCCCCATGATTTCGTCATAACGCGGGTTCACGGCATAAACCCGCACCCGGTCGTTGGCCTTGAGCGCCGCAGCGAGAAACCGCCCGCCATACTGCATCCGCGGCGTCGCGCCCACGATCGCAATGGAGCGTGGGTTGAGCATTTTGTCGATCGACGCCATTTGTGGCCCTGTCCAGAATTCCATGACCCCCCCTGAAAAGAACGTGGTCCGTCGGGTCGGCAGGCCCACGCTCTACGAACGCGGCTGCCATCGGCCGATATTCCCGCATCATGGCTGAAGCAGAGCGCTTGCGGCAGGGCATGCTGGCCGATGTCGGACGAGGAGATTTGCTCAAGACGATAATCGACCGGGTCGAGTTCCGTAGCGCACGTATATTCCTGGTTGCGGGCCGGCTTGCTCGCGAATGTTGAAAACCGCCTCTTGGGGAGGACGGTCAGCGTGGACTGGAGTTGGTGTCGCACCAGCGCTCGTCGGGATAGGGCATCGCCTTACTGCCATTAACCGACCAGTTCAACTTTTTGAAACCTTACGCCGTTTCCCGGCGGAGTAGCTTTGATTCTCGCTGACCTGCTGTTGTGCCTTGTACCCATTTGGAAGCGAATTCACGCTAGGCCCGAAGCCAAGCCGCGCTCCTGCGTTGCGCCCGCGCCGATCAGGTCGCCGACGACGACGAGCCCGGTGGCGATGCCAAGCCGCACCGCCAAGGGTTAGAGAGCGTCGAGATGCGCGGTCGCCTCGATCACCGCGAGCCCGGCCCGGACGGCACGCTCGGCGTCGTCCTCTCCGCTGCTGCAGTTTGTTGGGTCGATTAGGTACGGTGCGTCATCGAACCTGGGATCAATCCGCATCGAAAGTTCCGGCCAAAGGCGAGCCATTCCGAGTTAACTGTGATCACCGAAGGACCGAATTCCACCCAAATCTGACCTCGGTCGGCGCCGAGCTGAATGATTTTTTAGGGGCAAAACCGGAAGCAACCGATCTCCACATGGAGATTCCGCTCAGCGCGCGACAGCGGCCGTTCCGACGAAGTCAATCTAAACGGCTGGGTCCGACCCAAAGCCGTTGGCGCGCTCGGGTGTCGATCCAGCGAGGTGGCACCGATCCTTTCAGCCGTCGCGGATCGGGGAGCACAACGCGGACGTCTGAGCAGAGCCCGCTTCACATCCGCACGATCGTCAACGTCCGGAAGCCGCGAGCATCGTCGTGCCTCGCGCGGGCGGCTGAGAGGCCGGACGCAGCAAGCACGGCCAGCGGCCAATTCAGATGATGTGATTTTCCGCGAGAACCGATACCTCGCCGCGCGAAAGCCGCAGTTCGCGCACGTTCACGGCCAGCATATCGACCAGGCGATCCGCGCCGTCGGGGGAACGCTCCCGAAACTACCCGCGAACGAAACCGCGAACACGATTACACAGGAATTACACACGCCGCGTCGGCGGCAACCCTCGTCACAAGACGCCGCTCCGCCGGAAATTGCAAGCTATTTAAATGGTTTACGTCATTGGAGGCCGGAAGCGGAATCGAACCGCTGTACACGGATTTGCAGTCCGTTGCATAGCCACTCTGCCATCCGGCCGCTGGCACGGCTGATATAGGCGTCGGGCAGGACCGGGGTCAAGCCGCACCCGCCCGGCGGACGTTCGGCGCTGCTCTGCGACAAATCGATTGACAGCGACTCCGTTCCTCGATTCAACCATAGGTCGGGTGGGGGCGGACGACCGGAGGATGAGCGACAGCCAGGCGGGGATGACCGCCGCGAGATGGGCGCTGCTGGCGTCCGTTGCGATCGCGTGCGGCCTCGTGTCGCCCGCGACCGGCGATCCTGCGGGCGGCGTACGGCTCATGCTGCGCGCCTTCCCCGGCGTGGCGTCCGGCGACGCGGTCAAGATCGAGACGGTGAGCTTTGCCGATCCGCGGCGCGCGCCGGTGCAGGTGGTGCGCGGCGTCGCGCGTCCCGAGGACGCGCCGGCCGCGGTCGAGATTCTCGGTTTCGGCGATGCCGGCGCGCAGCAGGTCCGGGTGGTACGCGGCCCCGTCGCCCGTCTGGATCTGCCATGGCTGCGGCGGGTCGAGACGGTCAGCTTTGCCGAGCCGGGGCAGTCGCCGGTCATGGTGGTCCGCGGCGGCTTGGTGCGCCCGTTCGCCGTCGCGCTTTTCAACTCGGCGGCCGGTGGCGAACTCGACCGCATCGCCTTTGCCGTCGACGGCGTCGAATCGAGCCACGGCAGAAACCCGCTGATGTGGCGCGCCGATCCCGACGGACCGCAGGGGCCGATGCAGGTCAGCCTCAAGGCGTCGCTCGATGTCGGCGGCGGCGACCGTTTCGACCTGCGCGAGAACCGCCTGCTCGGCCGGGCCTACTTGGCGCAGATGTTCCGCCGTTACGGCAATTGGACCGATGCGCTGGCCGCCTACAATTGGGGGCCCGGCAATGTCGATTCGTGGATCGCTGACGGCCGTCCGTCCGAACGGCTGCCGAGCGAAACCTTCCATTATGTACGGCGGGTGCTGCGCGATGCCCTGGTCGCCAGCGCCGGCCGGTGGTGACCCGTGCGCTCATTAGGCGGTGTGAAACAGCATCGTGCCGCCGAGTGTGCTCGGCAGTGTCGCGGCGATTGCATCGCTGTCGCCCAGGCGAATTTGCCGGAAGATGATGCCGGCGGCAGTCAGTTGGCGGCTGATGTCGGCAAGATTCGTCGCCGCAATCTGCGCCGCAACAAAGCAGGGCAGGGTGCCAGCTGCCGTGATGCCGAGCGCATCGCTCAGGTAAAGCGGGTGCGCGATATTCACCGCGCCGCGATCGAGCGCAATCGTCGTGATCTCGCCGGCCCGGCGCGGCGCCCGGCCGGTAAAGCGGGCAAACCGCCCGGCGGCTTCGGCCGGATCGGCGGCCGCGATCCACAACCCGGTCAAGGCCTGCGCGCTGTTCGGGTGGTCGAGAAAACCGTCACGCCAGACCAGCGGCTCGGTATGGTGCGTCAGGAACTGCACGCGCCCCTCCGGCATGCTGCCATGGGCGATGCGGGCGATCGTGAAGCGCGCATCCTCGCTGCCGGATGCGGTTGCGACCGGCCGCCGCATATCGACGAGCGGCAGGGTCGCGAACCCGGCAGCGGCGAGCCGGCGATGCTCCGCGCCCGCATCGGCGCTGCTGAACGCGGCGAGGTGCAGCCCGACATGATCCGCGATCCGCTCGCGCAATTGCCGCGCGAGTTCGGCGTCGCCAGAGGGAGTTGGAACCGCCGTCAGGATCTCGACATAGCCCTGCCGCAGCATCGCGCAGCGATTGCCGGTGCCGGCCGGCACCGGCCTGCCGTCGACCCGGTTGGTCTGCGCGGTAAACGGGGTCAGACGAAAGCCGCAGCGCTCCAGCACCGCAGCGGCGGCATCCATCTCCGGCACGAAATGCGCGACATGGTCGAGAAAGACGGCGCCCGGGCCTGGCAGCTGATCAGTCATTCGGTCTCCTGAGAATAAAACACCGCGAGCCAGACCGTCGGCTGTGCCGGGTCGGTCCACTCCACTCGGTGGCGGCGATGCGGAGCGATCTCGACCCAGTCGCCCGGACCGAGTTGGCGCGCCTCGGCCTCGTCCTCGAAGCGCAGCCGCGCCGCGCCAGCCACCAGCAATACCCACTCGGACTCGTCCTGGTCGTACCAGAAGCCGGCCGGGCTCGCCTGGCCGAACGAGGTGATGCGCTCGATGCGCAGTCCGGGGCGAGCGACCAGCGCCTCGGTGATTTCCGCCGCTCGAGCATCCGGCAGATCACGCAGCAGGTTCATGACGCCATCGCCAGTGCGGCGGCGACCGCCCGCTGCCAGCCGGCATAACGCTCCTCGCGTTCGGCCTCGGGCATCGTCGGCGTGAAGCTGCGTTCCGCTGTCCAGCGCGTCATCATTGCCGCAGGCTCGGGGCAGAGGCCGCGGGTCAGCCCGGCGGCGTAGGCCGCCCCCCAGGCTGTTGTCTCGACCGAGGCGGGCCGCTCGATCTCGGCCGGCAGGATGTCGGCGAGGAACTGCATCGTCCAATCGCTGACCGCCATGCCGCCATCGACCCGCAGCTTGTCGATCGCCAGGCCGGAAGCGCTCGTCATCGCCGCGACGAGGTCGCGCGTCTGGTGGCCGACCGCTTCGAGCGCCGCGCGCGCGATCTCCGGCAATCCGCACTCGGCGGTCAGGCCGCACAGCATGCCGCGCGCCTCGGGCGACCAGTAAGGCGCGCCGAGACCGGCAAAGGCCGGCACCAGATAGACCCGCTGCCGCGGATCGGCGCGCGCCGCCAGCATTTCGGACTCCGGCGCTGCCGTGATCGCACCGAGCCGGTCCCGCAGCCATTGCACCGCGGCGCCGGCGATAAAGATGCTGCCTTCGAGGGCATAAGCCGTCTCGCCGCCGAGGCGGTAGGCTACCGTTGTCAGCAGCCGATGGTGCGAGACGGCCGGCGCCACGCCGGTATGCAGCAAGGCGAAGGCGCCGGTGCCATAGGTCGATTTGACCATGCCGGGGCGGAAGCAGGCCTGTCCGACCAGCGCCGCCTGCTGGTCGCCGGCGACACCGCTAATCGGGATCGCAGCGCCGAACAATTCGGGTTGGGTCATGCCGAAATCATCGCCCGTGGCGCGCACTTCCGGCAGCAGGGCGCGCGAAATGTGGAACGCCTCGGCCAATTCCGCATCCCATGCGAGACAATGCAGATCGAACAGCATCGTGCGCGACGCATTCGTGACGTCGGTTGTATGCAGGCGACCGCCGGTCAGCCGCCACAACAGAAAGCTGTCGATCGTGCCGAAGGCGATGTCGCCGGCCTCGGCGCGCCCGCGCAACCCCGGCACCGTGTCGAGCAGCCAGCGGATCTTCGAGGCGGAGAAATACGGGTCGATGACGAGCCCGGTACGCTGCGCGACGGCATCCTCGAAACCGGCGCCGCGCCATTCTTCGCACAAGGGCGCGGTGCGCCGGTCCTGCCAGACGATCGCGTTGTGGACCGGCCGGCCGCTGGCCCGCTCCCACAGCACCGCGGTTTCGCGCTGGTTGGTGATGCCGATCGCCGCTATCGGGCCTTTTGCCGCGGCGATCGCCTCGCGGCAGGTGGCGACGACGCTGGCCCAGATCTCTTCGGGATCGTGCTCGACCCAGCCTGGCTGCGGATAGTGCTGCGTCAACTCGATGCGCGCCGTGTGATGCACCCGCCCGGCCGCGTCGAACAGGATCGCGCGCGTGCTGGTCGTGCCCTGATCGATCGCCAGCAAATAATCCGTGGCGGCCACCCTTCGCGGGCTCAATACACCACGACGCTGCGGATCGACTCGCCGGCGTGCATCAAATCGAAGCCCTTGTTGATGTCGTCGAGCGGCATCGTATGGGTGATCAGATCGTCGATGTTGATCTTCTTCTCCATGTACCAATCGACGATCTTCGGTACGTCGGTGCGGCCCCTTGCGCCGCCAAACGCGGTGCCCTTCCATACCCGTCCGGTCACCAGCTGGAACGGCCGCGTGCTGATCTCCTGTCCCGAGGCGGCGACGCCGATAATGACGCTCACCCCCCAGCCGCGATGGCAGCATTCCAGGGCCTGGCGCATAGTCTGTACATTGCCGATGCACTCGAAGCTGTAATCGGCGCCGCCGCCGGTCAGATCGACGAGGTACGGCACGAGATCGCCCTGCACCTCGCTCGGATTGACGAAATGCGTCATGCCGAACTGCTCGGCGAGCGCCCGGCGGCGCGGATTGAGATCGACCCCGACGATCATGTCGGCGCCGACCATGCGGCACCCCTGCACGACGTTGAGGCCGATGCCGCCGAGCCCAAACACGACGACCCGCGCGCCCGTCTCGACCTTGGCGGTGTTGATCACCGCGCCGATCCCCGTGGTGACGCCGCAACCGATGTAGCAGACCTTGTCGAACGGCGCGTCCTCGCGGATTTTCGCCACCGCGATTTCCGGCAACACGGTGAAATTCGCAAAGGTCGAGGTGCCCATGTAGTGAAACAGCTTGTCGCCGCCGAGCGAGAAGCGGCTGCTGCCATCCGGCATGACGCCCTGGCCCTGCGTGGCGCGGATCGCGGTGCACAGATTGGTCTTGCGCGACAGGCAGGACGGGCATTGCCGGCATTCCGGCGTGTAGAGTGGGATGACGTGGTCGCCCTTTTTGAGGCTCGTCACCCCCGGCCCGACATCGACGACGATGCCGGCGCCCTCATGGCCTAGGATCGCCGGAAACAGACCCTCGGGATCGGCCCCCGACAGCGTGTAGGCATCGGTGTGGCAGATGCCGGTCGCCTTGATCTCGACCAGCACCTC
>Ga0070707_100004464_pt1 | contig 13104 bp, 13 predicted proteins | sample KBSK5502metaG_FD_65468 | JGI IMG/M metagenome (GOLD analysis project Ga0070707, IMG submission 65468) | Corn, switchgrass and miscanthus rhizosphere microbial communities from Kellogg Biological Station, Michigan, USA - KBS K5-50-2 metaG | ecosystem: Host-associated > Plants > Roots >... | reverse complement strand
AAGATCCCGCGAGTGTCTTCGAGGGTCGAGCCGAAGGCGAGATCCCCCTGGCCGACCGCGTCGACGACGAGCACGGGCCGGAAGCGCGGGGGCAGGTAAAACGCCAGCGACGAATGATTCTCGAACTTCCCCTCGACGGCGACTCGGGTCCCCTCGGGCGCACCGAGCGACGCAATCAGCCTGGCGGACGCCTCGTCCGAGCGGAACACCGGGAGCGTGGTTCCAGCCGCGAATCGGATCCCGGCAACGACGGTGAAAAGAACTCCGGCAGCGATCATCGCGAACGCCGCCTTTTCCCGGTGCGTCGCGATGAAGAGAGTGCCCGCGATCAGACCCGCCAGCAGCCAACCGCCGCAAGCAAACGCCAGGGCGTGCCAGGCAGCGTTGCGCAGCGATCCCCAACTCCCGAAGCCAGCGAAGAGCCAGGCCGCCGCGATGACAACGGACAGGCCCGCGGCGGGAAAGAGAAAGCCCCGCGGCCGAGGCGAGGACCGCGGTTGCTCCCACGCGCGCGCCCAGAAGCGACCGAGCAGAAGCGCGAGAGCGGGCACGCTCGGCAGCTGGTAGTAGTACGTCCGCGTGCGCGAGAGAGTGAAGAAGAGGGCCGGAACGAGCGCCCAGCAGAACAGGAAGACTGTCTCGGACCGGAGGCGGCGCCCCTCGCGCTCTCTCCACTCTGATCGAAAGGCGCCGGCGAGGAAGACTCCCCACGGGAGCAGGAGCAGGATGAGAGAGAGGATCGGCGAAAAAATCGGATCCTCGTGGAAGTCGGGAGGCTGGCGGCGGCCGAGAAAACGCAACCAGTGCTCATTGACGAAGTAGAACCAGGCGAATCGCTTTTCGGCCAGCGCGGCCGCCACATGCCAGGGCGCCGCGATCGCGAAAAAGAGGACGATTCCGGGCATGCTCCAGGCCCGTCGCAGGCGTCCGGCGTCGCGGGCCACCGCGCTGTACGCGAGGACCGTCAGGACGGGCAGCGCCACGCCCACGAGGCCCTTGGTGAGAAGGGCGAGGGCCAGCGACGAATAACCGACGAGGACGAGCGCCGTGCGGCGGCGGCGCGTGCCGCTCTCGGGCGCCGTGCCGAACCAGAACGAAAGAAGCGCGAGTGTCGTCCAGAGCGTGAGCAGGGAGTCGAAGAGGACCTGTCGGGCGACCAGCACAAGGCCCATCGATGTCGCGAAGATCACCCCCGCGAGCGCGCCGCTGCTGCGCGGCCCCAGGCGGCGTCCGGCCACGACGAGGAGTCCCGCCGTCGCTAAGGCCGCCAGCGCGGAGGGAAGCCTCACGGCGAACGCGTTTTCACCGAAGGCGCGCATCGAAGCGGCCGCGAGCCAGTAGAGAAGAGGCGGTTTCTCCAGATAGACCACGCCGTTGGCGCGCGGAAGGATCGGGCTCGACCCCTCGACCATCTCCCGCGCGGCCTCCGCATAGAGTCCCTCGTTCGGGCTCGTGATCGGGATCGCTCGCAGGCCGAAGAAGAACGAGACGAGGGAGCAGGCGGCGACGAGGCCGTAAGCGAGCCAGCCAGAGAATCGGTTCATCGGATCATCGGATCATCGGTTCAACATTTCTCGGCGAGGGCCAGATGAACCGATGGACCGATGAACGGATCAACGGATTCCCTAGAAGTCCCGGATGTCCCGAAACGGCGTCTCCCGGTCCGTGAAATCCGGTCGGTAGTACTTGTTCGAGGTCTCGAACTCCTGCTGGTACCCGTTCTCAAACCCCGCCGCCTCGAGCGCTGCGAGCGCCTCCTCCCACTCGGAGGCGGTGATTGAGCGCGAGAGCTTCGCGTAGCGCCCGTCGGACGCCGCCCGGTGGATCGGGTAGTACTGGGACATGAGCGAAACCGCCACGCGGGGTGAGAGGGTTTCGGCGATCCAGGCGAGCGAGTCGGCGATCCCGGCCGCGTTCTCCGGCAGGACGAGCATCCGAACGAGCAGCCCGCGGGCGAGCTGCCCTTCCCCGTCGAACACGAGGCTCGATCCCTTCTGCCGGTACATCTCGAGCAACGCCCCGCGCGACCGGCCGACGTAGTCCGGGACCTTCGAGTACAGCCATCCGGCCGCGTCGTCGGCGTACTTCAGATCCGGCAGATAGATGTCGACGACGCCGTCGAGCAGCCTCAGGACTTCGACCGAGTCATAGCAGTTGGTGTTGTAGACGATCGGCAGGCGCAGCCCCTGTCGCGCCGCGAGCAGGATCGCACGAGCCGCCTGCGGGGCGTCGTGCGTGGGCGAGACAAGCCCTATATTGTGGCAGCCGCGCGCCTGGAGCTCCAGCATCATCTCGGCCAGCCTCTCGACCGAGACTTCGTTCCCCTTCTGTGCGTGGTAGTCCTGACTGATCTGGTAGTTCTGGCAGTAGACGCAGCGCAGATTGCACTGTCCGAAGAAAATATTGCCCGCGCCCCGCGACCCGGAGAGTCCGGGCTCCTCGCCGAAGTGGGGCGTATAGGCGGAAACGACGGGGTTCGCTCCGGAGGCGCAGGAGGCCAGAACGTTGGCGAGCCGGTCATTGCCGCAGTCACGAGGACAAACCGTGCACGCACGCAGCAGACCGTAGAGCCGTTCGACGCGGGCTTCGAGCTCGCCGGAGGCCAGAAGCGCGAGATAACCAGGAGAGTCGGTCACGCCAGAAGGATAACTCGGGCGTTTCCCGTTTTCCGTATTCCGGTTCCCGTCTACGATCTCCCGACATGGCCGAATCCTGGGCGTCGCGGCTCCTTCGCTGGAAATTCAACCTCTTCCCCGCGTATCGAGGGACGGGCGGTCGGATCGCCTACATCTCCGGCGACTTCCGAGAGGTTCGGGTCCAGATCCCGCTGTCGTGGCGCACGCGCAATTACGTCGGAACGATCTATGGCGGCAGCCTCTACGGCGCGGTCGATCCCGTTTACATGATCATGCTGATCCGGATCCTGGGCCCTTCCTACACGGTCTGGGACCGGGCCGCGTCGATCCGATTCGTCAAGCCCGGGCGCTCGCTTCTCTCCGCCCGGTTCCTGCTGGCCGAGGAGGAGATCGAGACGATCCGCCGGCTCTGCGAGACCGAACCCTCGATCAACCGGGTCTACAATATAGAGATTGTGGATTTGGCCGGGGTGGTTCATGCGGTCGTGGACAAGACGATCTATATCCGGAAGAAGTAATCAGTTGTCAGTAATCAGTTTTCAGTTCCAATGCCCGGGCCCGAAACTGATAACTGAGAACTGAAGACTGAAAACTCAATTCTCGACCGGATACTCGTACGTATCCGGCTCCTTCGGATCGTACGGCAGCGATTTCAACATCACGAATTCCGACTCGCTCTCGTAGCGGATGGAATGGGACTCCCCGGGTTCGAGGTAGACGCCCTCCCCCTCGGACAGCTGGAAGGCGTCCGTCGCGCCCGTCGCGACATCGACAGTCCTGACCGTGGCGCTGCCGGACACGAGGAAAAAGAAGATCCGCGTCTTCTTGTGGAAATGGTTTCCCATGACGGCGCCGGCGCTCATGCGGCCGCGGCTGGCAGCGGAGAAAGAAAACCCGTTGACGATCTCGCAAAAGAGGCCGCGGTTATCGCGGCGCTCGAAGGTCGGCCGGAGAATCTCGTGCGCCATGGCTCAGTCGTGCCGGCGAAGGCGAGCGACGAAGATCCGGATGACGTACTGCATCCCCGTTGCGAAGAAGCGCCAGAGCGACGGGGCCGATTTGGAGATTCCCTTTTGGCGGTCGCGGAACGTGTAAGGGACCTCGTGGACGGTCAATCCCTTGCGGCGGCAGGAGTAGAGAAACTCCATGAAGTAGGCGCCGTAGCCGGTCGGGATGAGCGAAACCTTATCGAAGACGCTCCGGCGCAGGACGACGAATCCGCTGTCGTAGTCGCGGATGCCGTAGCCGAGCACGAGGGTCGCCAGCCGGTTGATCAGGCGGCTCGCGGCGACGCGGAGAAAGATCCGGTCGTCCTTTCCGTCGGGCGCGTAACGTGAGCCGACGACGATGTCGTACTTGCCGAGCCCGGCGATCATTCCCGGCAGCATCGCCGGCGGCATGCACATATCCGCATCCATCCATCCGACGATTTCTCCGCGGCTCTCGAGTATCCCCCGGTTGAAGGCCGAAGCGAGACCACGCGTTCCGACGCGGCGGATGACTTTGACGCGAGGGTGATTCAGATCCTGCGCGAGGTGCCAGGTTCCGTCGGGGGAATCGTCGTCCACGACGATGATCTCGACCTGGTCCCCGAGGTGCTCGAAGATGCTCCCGATGGTGTCTAAGATGTTCTCGCGCTCGTTGAACGTCGCGAGCACGATCGAGATCCGCGGATCGGGCAGCGGACTTGGCGCTTCTCGGAGATCGGTCATGGCGTTTTCGGTCCCGGAAATCTCATCGTCTGCAAGCCAATAACTTTTCGACCACTTCATCCACTTGCGCCTCGGTCAGCCCCAATCCGGATGGAAGGTACAGCCCGCGCTTCCAGAGATCGTCGGAGACCGGGTACGAGCCGTGCACGTCGGGGAATCGAGGGTCGTTCTTCTGGAAGACCGGCTGGAGGTGCATCGGGCAAAAGAAGGCGCGTGTGTCGATCCCCTTCGTTTTCAGCTCCTCCATGACTCTGTCGCGCCCCTGGGAAAACCGCCGCCCGAGAAGTACGCCGAACATCCAATAGACACTCCGCGCAGCGGGCGATTCGTGAGGAAGAGTGACGTCCGCGCAGGCGCGCAGGCGGTCCAAGTACCACCGGGCGATGGCGCGCTTCTTCTCCACCTTCTCGTCCGCCTTCTCGGTTTGCGCCAGCCCCATGGCCGCCTGAACGTTGGTCAACCGATAGTTGAACCCCAACTCGCGATGCACGAATCGCGGCTCCTCGAACGCCTGGTCGCGGAGGAGACGGAGCTTGGCCGCCAGTGCCCCGTCGCGCGTCAGAACCATTCCTCCCTCGCCGGTCGTCAGGATCTTGTTGCCATAAAAGCTGAACGCGTTGGCCTCTCCGAACGTCCCCACCTTCGCGCCCGCGATCCGCGCCCCGTGCGCCTCCGCGCAATCTTCCACGATCGCGAGCCCCCGGCGGCGGGCGATCTCCCCGATCGCGGACATATCGCAGGGATGGCCGTACATGTGGACGGCCATGATCGCGCGAGTCTTAGACGTCACCTTCTCTTCGATCTTCGACGGGTCGAGGCAGGCCGTGCTCGAATCGACGTCGACCAGCACCGGACGCGCGCCCGTCTGGATGACGGTGCTGGCCGACACTATCAAAGTGAAGTCGGGAATCACGACCTCGTCCCCCGGACCCACCCCGAGCGCGGTCAAGGCAAGGTGAAGCGCCGCCGTGCCGCTCGAGCAGGCGACACCGTGCGGCATCCCGCACCAACGGGCAAAGCTCTCCTCGAAGCGCGGGATGTACTGCCCGAGCGAGGAGATCCAGTTTGTCTCGAGGCAATTGCGAACGTATCGCTCCTCGTTGCCGTCGAGAACGGGCTCCCACACAGGGATCAAGTGTCAACCTCCGTCACCGTTGGCGAAAATCTTATCGGAGAAGGCGGGTTTTCTTCTGCGCGATGCAGAACACCGACAACCCGAAGGGAAACCATCCTCCCGCCGCGCGCAACCCCTCCTCCGCCCGCAGAACGGCGGAGAAGAGGAGATCGACTCCCAGACCCACTGGGCCGACGTCCGAGCGGGCCTCGCCTCCAGGCCGGGAGCCGCGCCGTCGGAGCCGTCGCAGGGCGGCGGCGGGGAAAAGGATCGAGTTGCGATAGAAACGGCGGCGCACGGAGAAACCGGCCTCCTCTAGCAGTCTCACGATCTGCCCCAGGCGATACCTGCGATTCGTCCAGACGGCGGCGTCATGCTCGCCGCGAAGCGAATCGAAGGCGGGCACTTGCACGACGAAAAGGCCGTCGGGCGCGAGGCAACGGAGGGCTTCGGAGAGGGCGCGCGACTCTTCGACGTTGCGGTGGCAGAGAACGTCGATCGAAGTCACCAGGTCGAAGCTCTCGTCCACGAAGGGCAATCGCTCGACGGAGCCGAATGTCAGGCGGGTGCCGGACCGTTTCCGCGCCAGACGCACTCCCTCCGCCGCTATCTCGAGACCGATGCCTGCGGGCCGGCCCGGTAGCTCGAGATTTGCCAGGAGGCCGCCGGTGCCACTGCCGGCGTCGAGCCAGCGGCGGAACCCCCCGCGCGGCGCGATTCGCGCAAGCTCCCGAGCGATCTCGCGCCGCAGCCCGACGAACCACCAGTGTTGGTCCTCGACCTGGAAGAGAGCGGCGTACTCGCGGGGGTTCATAAGTCGGAAAACGGAAATCGGAAAACGGAAAACGAAGAAGGCGGCTGCTTCCGCGTCGTTTCCCGTTTCACGTTTCCCGTTTTTCGCTCTCTTAGGCGACCCACATCCAGTTCACAAACCTCGCCGAGGCCCAGAGGAGAAGAGTCCCCGAGACGAGCCACGCCAGAAGCCTCGCGCGCGGCGAGTCGCGCGTCGCCTCGGCGAGAGCGAAGTAGATGGGGTAGACCGAGGCGAAGAACCGCGGGATGCCGCCGGACAAACCGGTCGAGATCGGAAGCGCCGCGCCGCAGGCGGTCCACGCGGCGTCGGACCAACGACGCCGCGCGAGCTGGTAGAGGAGAATCGCGAGGAAGAAGAGGACCATCAGATAGTCCAGGACGAGAGCATGATCCCGCTTCCAATCCCCCAGTCGCAGATGGTCGTAGGCACCCCGGAAAAAGTCGCCAAACCCCGCGAAGGGATGAGCCCCTCGGTGCCACCCCTCGAGCGAGCGGAAGTAGAGGCCCGGCTCATGGTGTGCCCGCCCCACGCCGTAGATCCAAAGAAAAACCGTGGCGACCGGGATCGCGCCCAGAAGAAGAGCCCTCCCCCATCGCCGGGCTCTCGAAAGCGCCGGTGCCTCGAGCACAGCGAGGAAGACGGCCGGACCCGCCGCGATCGCGAAGGCGCGTGTCAGGCCCATCGCGACCCCCCAGAGCGCCGGGCGCAAGACCTTTCCGCGCCGCGCATCGCGAAAGAGGAGCAGCGAGAAGAGGAGCAGCATCGATTCCGCGTAGACCGCGGCGAAGAAGAAGGCGGCCGGAAACAGGAGCAGGAATCCGAGGGCTCGCCAGCCTTCCGGTTCACCCAATCTCTCGATCCCTTCGCGCAGGAACAGCGCCGCGGCGAGAAAGAAGCACACGTAGGTGACGAGAAGGCCCGCGTGAAAGCCATCAATCGCGAAGGTGTCGCGGAGGACCTTGGCCGTCATCGGATAAAGCGGGAAAAACGCGTGCGCGGACTGTTTGCCGGCAGGCGGCGGAGGCCCGTAGCCCCATTCGATCACCGAGAGGTACCAGCCGGAATCGAACTTCGCGTAGAGGGGCGCGCGCAGCTCCAGAGGAATCGGCCATTGGATGCGGTGTTCCACGGGAAGGAAGTTGCGAGCGGTCATGCCCCAGACGCCGAGAGCGAGAATCCACCCGGCGACTAGGAGAAAGAGGCGCGGCGGCCCGAAATGACGGCCCAGAAACACCGCGAGTTTTTGGAGCGAATCCATTCGGGACAGGCTAACATTCTGAGAGAAAGCGGGATGAAAGCCTCCGACATCACGACCCTGGTTCTGGCCGGAGGTCAGGGGACCCGGCTCAAACCGCTCGTCTCCGACCGCGCCAAGCCGATGGCCCCGGTTGCAGGACGCCCCTTCCTCGAGTGGCTCTTGCTCGCGCTGGCGGAACAGGGGCTGCGGCGCTTCGTGCTGTGCACCGGGCACCTGGCCAGCGAGCTCGAGGAATCTTTGGGCGACGGTCGGCGGTGGCAGATCGAGATCGCGTACTCGCGCGAGGCTCGACCGCTCGGCACCGGCGGGGCCCTGAGGAATGCCTCCGCCGGAATCGGGTCCGACCCGTTTCTGGCGGTCAACGGAGATTCCTACTGTCCTCTGGAGCTCGAGCGTCTCCTCGCCTTCCACGCCGAGCGGGGGGCGGCGGCCACGCTCTGGCTCGTGCCGGCGGGCGAGCGTGGACGCTTCGGCTCGGTCGAGATCGACGGGAACGGAATGGTGACCGCGTTTGCGGAGAAGCGCCTCGAGAGCGGAAGCGGTCTCGTCAACGGCGGAATTTATCTGCTCGGACGTTCGATCTTAGACAACATCCCCGAGGGGCGCCCCGCGTCTCTCGAGAGCGAGACCTTCCCGTCTCTGGTGGGACACGGCCTCTATGGAATCGTCGGGGAGGGGCCTTTGATCGACATTGGAACACCCGAGTCCTACGCGGCGGCTAAAGAATTCTTCGCCGGCAAGACCTTCCGATGAGAAGAAAGCGTTTCGTGCTTCTCGACCGAGATGGAACCGTCGTAGTCGACAGGGGCCACTTGAGCGATCCGGACGAGCTCGAGCTGATCGAAGGAGCGGGGCCCGCGCTGGCACGCCTCCAGGAGCTCGGCTTGGGACTCCTGCTCGTCTCGAACCAATCGGTGATCGGGCGCGGACTCCTCGATGCCCCGGGTCTGGAGCTCGTCCATGAAAGGCTTGCGCGACTCCTCGCCGAGCACGATGTCTCCTTGGACGGTATCTACTTCTGCCCACACCTGCCGGAAGAAGGATGCGCCTGCCGGAAACCGGCCACCGCGCTCGTCGAGCGAGCCGCGGCGCAGCATCATTTCGACCCGGCGGAGAGCTTCGTCGTGGGAGACAAGGGAAGCGACATCGAGCTCGGGCGGCGCGTGGGCGCCACCACGATTCTGGTTCGCACCGGCTACGGCCAAGCGGCGGCGGCCGATCCGGCCGTCCTGCCGGACCACATCGCCGCCGACCTCGGGCAGGCCGCTCGAGTCATCGCCTCCCTGCTCGACGCCCGCGCGGCTACAGCTACGGGCGAAGGGAAGGGGGGCGGTTGATGCCTCAAGTGGAAGACCGGCGCGAACGCCTGGCCCGACAGCTTCGGGAGTCGGCCGCGCTGGCGGAGAAGATGGCCGACGAGAGCGCCGAGTCGATCCTCGCGGCAGCCGACCGGCTCGCCGCCGGCTTCCGGGCGGGAGGCAAGCTTCTCCTCTGCGGCAACGGCGGGAGCGCCGCGGACTGCCAGCATATGGCGGCAGAGCTCGTCAGCCGACTTTCGCGCGAGCGCGAACGGCCTGGGCTCCCGGCCCTGGCTCTCACCACGGACACGTCGTTCCTGACCGCGTTTGCCAACGACTGCGGCTTCGAGGGAGTCTTCGAACGCCAGGTCGAGGCGCACGGCCGCCCGGGGGACGTGCTGATCGCGATCAGCACCAGCGGCAACTCCGGCAACGTCCTGCGAGCGGTGCGCAAGGCCCGGGAGCGTCAGATGACGACGATCGGGCTTGTCGGAGAAGGGGGCGCCCTGACCGGCCTTGTCGATTGCGCCGTGGTCGTGCCCAGCCGCGACACGCAGCGGATCCAGGAGGTGCTGCTCTGCGTCGAGCACATCCTCTGCGACCTGACCGAGGCCGCGCTCTTCGCGTGAGCCGCCTGCTGTTCGACGGGCCATGATCATCACACGGGCACCGCTGCGCATCAGCTTCTTCGGCGGCGGCACCGACTACCCCGAATTTTTCGTCGGCGAGGGAGGGGCCGTGCTGGCGACGGCGATCGACAAGTTTACCTACGTCACGGCGAGCCCCTTCTTCTCCGACCTCTTCGACTTCTCGGTTCGCGTTTCCTACAGCAAGGCGGAGTCGGCGCGACGCGTCGAAGAGATCGAGCACAAGGTCTTTCGGGAGGCATTGAAGCTCTTTGGCTTTCAGAAAGACATCGAGCTGCACACGGTGGCGGACCTGCCGGCATTCACCGGACTGGGGTCCTCCTCCTCCTTCACCGTGGCGCTCCTCCAGGCCCTTCACAGCTTTCGAGGTGAGTACGTCCCCCCGCTGGCGCTCGCCTACGAAGCGATCGATGTCGAACGTCGCCGCGTCGGCGACAACGTGGGCTGCCAGGACCAGGTCACCGCTGCGGTGGGCGGGTTCAACTTGATCGAGTTTCGCGGCGAGGACGACATCCAGGTGCACCGGGTCCCTATCTCGCGCGCTCGGCTGGAGGATTTTCAGCGCCATCTCGTGCTCGTCTACACGGGGATCACGCGCCGCGCGTCGGATCTCGTCGCTCGCCAGCTGTCGTGCCTCTCCAGCAACAGGGAGCCTTTGCGAAAGATGCGGGCGATGGCGGAGCGCGGGTGGGACATCTTGATCGGCTCGACGCCGCTTTCCGCGTTCGGCGAGCTTCTGCACGAGGCCTGGATGGCCAAGAGGGGACTCGAGAGCTCGATCTCGAACGCGGAGATCGACCGCATGTACGAGGCCGGTCGCCAGAAGGGCGCGCTCGGAGGAAAGCTCCTCGGAGCGGGAGGCGGCGGGTTCTTGGCGTTCTTCGCTCCGCCCGAAAAGCACGAACGCTTGCGAGAAGTCTTCGCTCCGCATCCAACGCTCGATTTCTCGATCGGCGCGCCCGGCTCCGAAGTCATCTTCGCGACCTCGTGAAAGCAGTTTTATCCAAAGCCGCCCCGTCGTCGGGCCACCTCCCTCGTCGGCACGCTCCGGCCCGGCCACAAAGATTCCCAACCGGGCCGTCGCTGTACCGCTCGTCGCAGTCTTATCGAGGCAGAAGCTCTGCTCATCCATACTCCTCGCTCATCGCCGCCAGCGGGAGGTGACCCGCCGCCGGGGCTCGCAGCGTGACAGGAGCGGCACTGTGAGCCCCGGCCCGGAGGCGTTTCCCGAAGGGACCCTCGAAATCGCGTTGGTCTGCGCCGGCCGTGACAAGGCTGTAGCACCACTCTCTCTTGCAGCGATTTCGCGAGCGGCGGGCATGGATGAGCTCCCTTGTGGCTGCGAGAGGCCCGCCGCGTGGTCCCGCGGGGAATGCCGCGGGGCCGGGGCGCTTGTCACGCGCACAATGAAGGGCTACAGCGACGCGACGGCCTTTAGGGCTTTCGTCAGGGACTGGCGGGAGTCGAAGAACTTCGCCCACGGGTCGGGCTTTTTCAGGCGTTTCTCGAAGTTGCCCATGTTGAAGTCGCCGGGGTCGAGCTTGGGATCGACTTCGGACCAGTCGAGCGGCGTCGAGACGGGCGCTCGCGGAAACCGGCGAACGCAGAAGGGGGCGACGACGGTCTGAGCGAAGCCGTTGCGGAAGGGGTCGAGGTAGACCCTTCCCTTACGCGCCGCGATGCGGTTCTCCATCGTCAGCTCCCTCGGGTACGCGGCCGCGAGCCGGTCTCCCAGACGCTCGGCGAAGCCACGCACCTCGTCCGTGTCGGGCCCGGGTTTGATCGGAACGAAGACGTGCAAGCCCTTCTTGCCTGAGGTCTTGGCGAAGGAAACGAGGCCGAGGGCATCGAGCGCCTCCTTCACGCGCAGGCCAGCGCGCGCGGCATCCGCGAACACACCGGAGTCCGGATCGAGGTCGAAGCAGACCCAATCGGGCCGGCGGGGATTTGGCGCGCGGGACCCCCAGACGTGAACGGCGATGCAGCCGAGGTTCACCAGAGCCAGCTGCGTCTGCTTCCGACCGCCGACGACGTAGTTGCGCACGCCGTTTTCGTGGACGATGCGCTTGGTGGGCGTGTCGGCCGGCATCGACTCCGGCTTCTCCTTCTGGAAGAAACACTTTCCCAGTAGCCCGTTGGGACAGCGCTTGAGCGAGAGCAGCCGCTCCTTGACGTATGGCTGGAGCTTCGGAAAGACGAAATCGTAGAAACGCGCGAGATCGAGCTTCGTGAAGCCCTCGTCCGGCCAGAAGACCTTGTTGGGATTGGAGAAATTCAATTTCGAATTTCGAAATTCGAATTTCGAAACTCCCTTGGTCATAAGCTCCTCCCATCCAAGACCACCTCTCCTGGCTTCTTGTCGTCCCGCAGCCCGAGAAAGACCGGCTGCCGCAGCTTCTCGTCGGAGGTCCACTCTTGAAACGAGATCTGCGCGACGAGCTTCGGCGCGACCCAGGTGGCCCCCTTCTCGCGCGGCGGGTTGACGAACGGCGGTGACTTGCGGGCCAGAGGCGCCAGCTTGCGGTAGAGCGCCGCCAGCGTCTTCTGCGTAAATCCGGTTCCGACCTTGCCGACATAGACCAGATCCGTCCAACGGTAGGCGCCAAGCAACAGAGCTCCGAAGTAGGGACGCGTTCCGCCGGGCGGGGTCAAACCGCCGATCACAAACTCGTCCTCCTGATGCACCTTGACCTTGAGCCAGCAACGGGAGCGTCCTTCGACGTAGGGCGCGGACGAGTCTTTGCCGACCACTCCCTCGTAGCCCTTGCGCTTCGCCACGCGGTAGGCCTGGAGGCCGTTCTCGGCCAGGCGCCGGGAGGGAAAGAGACGGTCGACCTGGCCGATCGCCTCTTCCAGCCTTGCGCGGCGCTCCGTCAGGGGCGTCGGCCGAAGATCCTTCCCCTTGCGGTAGAGACAGTCGAAGACGGCATAGAGATAAGGGACTTCCCCCTGCTGGAGCAGTTGGAATCGCGAAACGAGGTTCCGGTCGAATGCCACGACCTCCCCGTCGAGGAGGAGCGCTGAGTCCGGAAGGCTCGCGATCGCGCGCGCGACCTCGGAAAAGGTCTCCGTGCGGTCCTTGGAATTGCGCGAGTAGAGCGTGACCTTCTTGCCTTCTTTGTACGCGAGGATCCGGTAACCGTCGTACTTCTCCTCGTAAACCCAGCCCTTCCGGTGAAAGGGTTCGTCGACGAGCGTGGCGAGCATCGGCTTGGCGCGGAAGGGAACCTTCACTTGTTGGAGTGCCAAACCGACTTCTTCCCTTTTTTCTGCGGCTTCACGAGCTTGGGGTTGGCCAGCAGCTTGCGAAGCTCCTCGGGCGGATCGCCGCTGGCTGCCTTCTCCATGTCACCGCCGTCGTCGCGCGCGATCTCGATCAAGAGTCGCCCCGAGACGACGGAGCGCGGCTCCGTGGCGGTGGTGTCCACATCCTTGGCCTCCGCGTCGCGATGTTTGATGAGAAGCCAGCTTGGCCGCTTCTCTCCCCCGCGCGGCTTCAAGCGGACGAGGACCCATGAGCCGCGGAGCTTTTTCCCTTTGAGTGTGAACTTCAGATCGCCCTTCTTCAGTGCCGCGTCGACGTCGGGCACCTCGGGTTTCCAGGTCCCGTTGTCCCAGATCATCA
>Ga0070707_100004461_pt1 | contig 13106 bp, 10 predicted proteins | sample KBSK5502metaG_FD_65468 | JGI IMG/M metagenome (GOLD analysis project Ga0070707, IMG submission 65468) | Corn, switchgrass and miscanthus rhizosphere microbial communities from Kellogg Biological Station, Michigan, USA - KBS K5-50-2 metaG | ecosystem: Host-associated > Plants > Roots >... | reverse complement strand
GAATTAACAAAAGAAAGGAGGTGAAAAATTATGGCAATGGTACCCAAACTCATTAAGGCAGCGCTCAATTTGCATAAAGCGCTGCCGGAGCAAGTACTGTCTCAGGGTCAGGCCTTGTTGAAGGGTTTGACCGGTAACGTGAATTTCCCGAATGTGCCGGTCGATCTCAATGTCTTCAAGGATGAACTGGACGCCTACGCGATTTCCATCACGGACGCGAAGGACGGCGGCAAGAAAGCCATCACGCTGCGTAACAAACGTGGCGCGGTGGTGATCCGTACGATCAAGCAGCTTGCGACGTACGTGGAGCTCAACTGCAAGGATGACATCAACATATTCCTTTCCAGTGGCTTCCAGTCCCGTTCCAGCGCTCGCACTCCCGCGCAGCCGCTGGACCCGCCAGTGATCCTGAACATCGACCAGGGCACGCCCGGTCAACTGCTGGTTTCCATCAAGGCCGTTCGTAAAGCAAAATCCTACGAACTGCGCTACGGAGCCGCAGGGGCCGGTGGTGCAGCACCCGCTGTATGGTCGACACTGATGGCCCCGAACGCCAAGACCGCCGTTCCAATCAACGGTCTGACGCCGGGGACAACGTATGCCGTTCAAGTACGCGCATACGGTCAGCTCGGCTATACCCCGTACTCCGATTCCGCTACACGCATGGTTATCTAGCGCTTTATGCTTCGCGCTATCGCGCTTGCGCTTCGCGCGCGTCGCGGATGGGGACGAGGGATTTCCTCTCGTCCCCCCTTTTCACGTTTTCACCTTTTCTCTTGGGGGTCTCAGCGACAGTCGGGAAGGAACAACAACTGGTCTGGCGTATCGGCATCCATCTCTGTTTTTAGATACAACTGCCCTGACGGTGATTTCGCGAGTTCGATATTCACCACGTCGTACATACCAATCTCGACGAAGAAATTCCATTTGCCATCGAGAACGCCCTGGATCGCTTCGTCCACAGGCAAGCTCCAACGCCGGGTGGGTGTGACGTTCAGTCCTCGTCTCCGGAGCTCGGCGACGACTCTCGACGCGTCGGGTGGGGTCGTACCCGGTAAGTTGGGTCCACCCACTCTGCGGATGCGCTGATACGGGTTCAATCGTTCATCTTTCTTGATGCAGTCGATTTGCACCCGCGTGGCCATCGCCGCCGGACGAGAACTAGACACTACGGCTGCTCGTGCCAGCCTTGAGCGCCGCCTGAACTCGCCGTGGTGTCAACGGAAATTCGCGCAGTCTCACCCCAGTCGCGTCGAAGAACGCATTGCCGATGGCCGCAACCACGGCCGGTAGAACTTCTTCTCCTGCGCCACTGGATTTCTCATGGATCTGCTGAACGACGATCGGCGTCACAGGCGGATGTTCTGCGAACCGGAGCGTCTGATAAGTGCCCCAGTCCAGACTCGACACGTTCGTCTGATTAAAGTGCACCTCTTCTTTCAACGCGAGACTGGTGCCGTGAATCGCCATACCGACGATTTGACTCTCGACGATTCCAGGATTGATGGCCAACCCGCAATCCATCGCACCAAAAACGTGTTTGACGGCGATTGCGCCTGTCTCCTTGTTCACTTCAATCTCCGCAACCGCTGCCGCGTAAGTGATGCGGTCGCCCTGGTTCATCGGCAGATGGTGCGTTCCGAGTGCGATTCCTCGTCCCGAGGCTATTTTTCCACTCGATATGTTTGAGGCAGCCACTCTGGGCGTCCACCTGGCTGCATCCGTGGCGGCCTTCAGTACTCCGAGCCAACGCGAGTGGGAGATGTTTCGCCTTCGGAACTCATACGAGTCCAATTTCGCCGCGTACGCCAGCTCATCCATCATTCCTTCCTGGGCAAAGAAATATGGTGGGTCCAGTGGGGCGCGGAGAGGCCCGATTCTTAAATAGCCGTTCGCGCTGAGCCGGTGGTCGATCAGTCGCCGGTTCGGAATATCGTACATGTCATTTTGCGACACCCGGATTTGATAGAGGCCGACGCCGGTTGACGTGTCGGCCACAAGCGGCTCGGTCCCAAGCGCGACGTGTTCCACAGTCGCGCCTGCGGGACCGGCATGACTCCATGCCTGGTATTCGAACGCGAGGATTTTGCCGTTGGTATCCACCGCAGCGCGGATATCGGCGAGGTGTGCCGGGCCGTAATTGTCCCAGCCAAACTCATCCTCGCGACTCAACTGAAGCCGGACCGGCTTGCCGAGCTCTTGCGACATGATCGCGGCCGCAGGCGCGGACTCCCGATAGCAACTACTGCCGTACGTGTTCGAGCCCGGGTAGTATTGCACTCGAATTTTTTCCAGGGGCAGATTGAGAAGCTTCGCCAGGGTTGGGCGTATTTGATAGATCCCCTGGTCCGAGCACATTACCAGCGCGCCTTCTCGAGTGACGTCCGCAACTGCACAGTTGGGTGCCATGGTCCCGTGCGACTCGTATGGACCTCGATACGTACTCGAGACGACGTGCGCGGCCTGCTTCAGCACAGCGTCGGCATTGCCGGTATTGGTGACGACGCTGTCTTTGGTTTTTGCCGCTCTGTAGCTGTCGTGCAGACCGCCGTCACCAGGGAGCATTGTGGGGACGGGAGCCCAGGTGACCTTCAACTGCTTCGCCGCGCGGACGGCGTCCCACTCCCGTTCCGCAGCTACGCCTACGAAGTTGTGCCTGCGAACGACGCGTACGCCGGGGATGTCTTTGATCGGCTGTTCGTCAATCGCAATCACTTTCGGACTCACGCCGTATGGACCTTGTCCTCGCGGCCACACCAGCCTGCCGTGAAGCATTCCCGGCACCCGGACGTGCTGAACGTAGACATATTTGCCGGTTACCTTGTCGTACATCTCCGGTCGGGGAATCCGTGCACCGACGATTTTGTATTGCGTGCGAGCTTTTGGCGGCGCATTATTCGGGTTCGTTCGCGGCAGCTCGATCCCCCCGGTGTAGCTGACCGGCTCGTACCGCCGGTTGAACTCTTTATCACCGAGCAGCTCGCCGTATGAGATAGACCGTGTGGGGTCTGTTCTCACCGACACGATCCCCTTTGCAACCGTCAGCTCCTGGACCGGAACCCTCAGTCGCTCCGACGCCATAGTCAGCAGTACCCGGCGCGCCTCAGCCGCGGCCGCTCTCAATTGCGTACCGCCGATTCCGGCGGTTCGACTGGCGGCTGTGAAGCCGTTCGTGCTCACAAACGTGTCGGCTCTAACGGTTAAAACCTGATCGAAATCGAGGTCCAGTTCTTCGGCCGCGATCTGACGAAGCGCCGTCGGCCCGCCTTGTCCGAGATCGACGTAGCCGGAGAAAATCGTTACGGTATTGTCGGGATGGACTGCGATATAGGAATCAATTTCACCTTCATCAGGCGGTCCCGACACGACGCCACGCCTTATTGGCGTAGCACTACTCACCTGCGCAGCGGCCGTGTCAGCCATGCTGAAGCCGACAACTACCGCGCCTGTAGCTTTCAGGAACTCACGGCGTGCGAGTATTGAACGACTGTCCGAGTTATCCACGAATCACCTCCGCGATCGCTCTCGAGGCGCGTTGAATCGCCGACAGAATCCGAGGGTAAGTTCCGCAACGGCATAAGTGGCCGTTCATTGCAGATCGGATTTGGGCTTCGGAGGGCTGCGGATTCTTGAACAGCAGTTCGGCGCCCTTGATGATTTGGCCGTTGTAACAATAGCCGCACTGCGGCGCCTGTTCGGAAATAAGCGCCTCCTGCAATGGGTGCAGCTCCGGAGTTTTTGCGAGCTTCATTTTTGCCGAATAGTAGGAAGGCAGTCCTTCCAGCGTCGTTATGGATTTGCCCACAACTTTTCCGGCCGGCGTGATGCATGATCGGATTTCAACCCCGTCCGCCAGTACTGAGCAGCAACCGCACTGGCCAAGGCCACATCCAAAGCGCGGTCCCTGCAGGGCCAGTTCATCCGTCAGCACGTAAAGAAGGGGCGTCTCCGGCGGAGAGGTAATCGTCCGCATCGTTTCATTGACTCGCAGTTGAAATTCTCTTGCCATTGCCATCCTCCACAGCTACTTCAGCTCTTGGGCGACTTTCGCGTCACCGGCTTTAGCGCGGGCTTCATCGCCGCGTACGCTGATCGGCAGATCTTGACGGTTTCGCCTACATTCTGCGACAGATCCCTTTTTTCGACCAGCGATACGAGCAGCAAGGCTGTTCATGCGACGTATTTCGGAAGGAGTATGGCGATAGCAAGATTCGCTGGTTAGCCTAGATAATCTGGTTGGATTCGTTTGATGGTCTTTTAGGATCAAACATCGGCAAACTGAATGACGACTTTGATGTGTTCTGCACGTCGGCCCAGGGCTTTGGCAAAGTCCTCGGGACGTTCCCGCCCGGTTATCAGGCGTGCCAGCCAGGAGCGATCTGCGCGGGCCAAAGCTTCCGTAGCTTTATACCAGTGCCGCTTATTGGCGTTCACGCTGCCAATCACAATGTTGTTCTTCAGCACCGCCGACGAGGCGATGTCAGCCATTGGCATATCGGGCACCGGGCCGCCATGCCCAACGCCCGTAAGACACACAACGCCACTCGCTGCAACGTGGGAAATCGACTCCGAAATGACCTCCCCGACACCTGTGCACTCCATGACAACGTCAGGCGCAAACCCAACGTCGGCAACTCTGCATGAGTGGTAGGCCGCGCCAAGAGTTCGTACGAGTTCCGGCTTGGGTCCCGACTGACTCCGGTCGAGGACGTGAACTTCAAACCCAAGCTGCACTCCAAGCAGTGCGGCGAGGAGACCGATCGGCCCTGCACCCGTAACGAGCACGGTGCGTGGTTCCCAGAAAGCGCGCCGGCCTACCGCTAGTGTGTGCTCCCACGCTTTGGTAACAACAGTTGTGGGCTCCAGCAGTACACCGAGAATCCCAAGGGCAGGGTCAATTTTGACGGCGTATCCGGGCTCAATTCTCCAGCGTTCGGACATGTAGCCATGGATCTGTTTGATGCCTCTCTCGGTGTACTGACCGTTGCGGCACATGTCCCACTCGCCTACGGCGCAGTTCGGACACGGAACGGGATCGGGGCGGCGGACGATGCCTACGACAAGGTCGCCCTTTTTCAACCCGCTGCTCGGCCCCGGGTCGAGCACGCGACCAAGTGATTCATGGCCCAGCACGAGACGTGTCTCTCCGGGAGGAGCCCAGCCGTACTTGCCCTCGGTGATCTCCACGTCAGTCCCGCAGACTCCAACCGCGATGCCTTCCACGAGCACCGAGCCGGTGCGGAGATCGGGCTCCGAAACATTTTCCAGTTGTGCCGAGCCCGCTTTCTTTGGTTCTACCGTGATCGCTTTCATCGCTTTGTCACTTTCATCACGCCGCTCGGCGGCCGATTTGCTCGTTTGCTGCGGCTACAATCTCGTAAGGCTCAAATCCAAATTTCTTTTGCAATTCTTTGAGAGGCGCCGACGCCCCGAAGGTATGCATTCCGATCACTCGACCGGTTAAACCGACGTAGCGTTCCCACCCAAATGTCGAGGCCTGTTCGATCGCGACTCGCGCCGTCACATCGGGAGGCAGGACGCTATCTCTGTACTCTTGCGTCTGATGCTCAAAGATATCCCAGGACGGCATTGAAACAACCCTCGACCGGATTCCATCAGCACGGAGTTTCTCGTGGGCTTCGACGGCGAGACTGACTTCACTTCCCGACGCAATGAGAATCACATCGGGTTTCCCGCCCGGCGTGTCGGCAAGCACGTAAGCACCCTTCGAAACACCCGATGCGGCTGCATATTTGTTGCGGTCCAAAGTCGGCAGCGCCTGGCGCGACAACGCCAACACAGCCGGCTGATGTCGGAGTTGGACAATATAGCGATACGCCTCGACTACTTCATTTGCGTCGGCCGGGCGCAGCGTTACCAGACCTGGAATTGCACGTAACGAAGCCAACTGCTCGACCGGTTGGTGTGTCGGGCCATCTTCACCATCACCCATCGCGTCGTGCGTGAACGCGAAGAACACTGGCAGCTCCATTAACGCCGCAAGGCGGATGGCGGGGCGCGCGTAGTCGCTAAAGATGAAGAACGTTGCACCAAACGAGCGGAGCTTAGACAGCGACATCCCGTTCACAATTGCGCCCATTGCATGTTCGCGTATGCCAAAGTGCAGGTTCTTGCCGCCGGGGGTGGCAGCCTGGAAGTTCCCGGCGCCCTCGTAGGTGAGCGTGGTCTTATTGGACGGCCCGAGGTCCGCCGAGCCGCCCAGGAACCAAGGGATATTCTGCGCAAGGACGTTAAGCACTTTGCCCGATGCGTCTCGACCAGCGATGCCTTTTGGGTCGGGGTCAAAGACTGGAAGGTTGCGGTTCCAGCCGGCCGGCAGCTCTCGCTTCTGCATCTGCCCGATCTCGGTCGCCAGCTCGGGATATTTTTCACGATACGCGGTGAAGAGTTCGGTCCACTTCTGCCGAGCGTCGCGGCCGCGCCTGCCGATTCCCGCTGCGAAGTGCTCGTAGACGCCATCAGGGACAAGGAACTTAGCGTCCTCAGGCCACCCGTAGGCGCGCTTGACGAGGCGGACTTCATCGTCGCCGAGAGGTTCGCCATGTGCCGCCGACGTGTCCTGTTTGTGCGGTGAACCGTACCCGATGTGACTGTCGAGCACAATGAACGTGGGTCTGCCCTTGGTCTGCCGGAAAACATCTAGCGCATGCTCGATGCGGTCGATATCGTTCGCGTCGCCGACCCGCAATACGTTCCACCCATAGGCGAGAAAGCGGGCAGCGACATCCTCTGTAAAAGTGATGCTCGTGTTGCCTTCGATCGTGATGTGGTTGTTGTCCCAAACCCAGCAGAGGTTGTCGAGTCCCAGATGGGCGGCGAGCGACGCCGCCTCCGAGCCGACACCCTCCATCAGGCAGCCGTCGCCGCACACCGTGTAGATCTTGTAATCGAAAATGTCAAAGCCTGGGCGATTGTAGTGGTTGGCAAGCCACTTCTGCGCCAACGCCATGCCGACGCTGGTTGCAACGCCTTGCCCGAGCGGACCGGTAGTGGTTTCGACGCCAGAGACCCAGTGGTATTCCGGATGTCCCGGAGCCTTGCTGTCCAATTGGCGGAAACGGCGGATGTCGTCAAGCGTCACCGAAGGCTGTCCGAGTCGCTCGTACTCGGCGTTGACGGCGTGCACCTGGGTGAGGTGCAGAATCGACCACAGCAGCATGGAGGCGTGCCCGTTCGAAAGCACGAACCGATCGCGGTTCGGCCAGATCGGGTCCTGCGGATCGAAATTCATCACGCAGTTCCAGATGGTGTAAACCAACGGCGCCAGCGCCATCGGCGTACCGGGATGGCCCGACTTCGCTTGCTGCACCGCATCGATCGAGAGCGTGCGGATGGTGTTGATAGATAACTGGACGGCTTGTTCGTCGTTCATTCGTCTTTTCTCATTAGCGTTCTGTGTTTTCATTCGCTGTGCTTCAATTAAAGCGACTTTGCGGAGACGGCGCAGATGCCGGTCCGCCTGGCTGTACTCCGCAGCCAGGTATGTCTGGACAAGGTCCCATGCCACTGCTGGGCCTGCGGTGCGGCCACCCATGCAGAGTATGTTCATGTGATCATCTTCGACACCTTGGCGAGCAGAGAAGTGATCGTTGATGAGCCCGGCGCGAATGCCCGGCACTTTGTTCGCACATACAGCCGCGCCGACCCCACTGCCGCAAATAGCCACGCCTCGATCCACCTTGCCTGACACGACGGCCTCCGCGAGGGGCAACACGAAGTCGGGATAATCGTCATCCGGGTTCAGGCTATGGGCGCCGAAGTCCACCACCTGGTGTCCAGCCGCGTTAAGCTTCGCCATGAGGTCTTCTTTGAGAGCGAAGCCACCATGATCGGTAGCAATTCCAACCTTCATGCAATCTTCCTCTCGGCCGCCGATCTGTCGGCGAGCAGCACTGCGTTGTTTTGCAACACACGGCCAGCCGGGATCGACTGATCAGCAGCCTGCAGGCGCTTGTACATCCGCGCTTTCTCACTGCCGGTAACGAGCCAAAGGATGAGGCGTGCACGGTTGATGACTGGATAAGTGAGCGTCAATCGATTTCGCCCCTGATACACGCCGGTCACCGCAACATCGCGGTCCGTGACATTCAGCACCGGATCTTCCGGCACCAGCGACGCTGTGTGACCGTCAGGTCCCAAACCAAGATGAACGAGATCAAGCACGGGCGGTGCGCCGGCGACCCTCTTGAGTTCGGCGGCGTACTTCGCGGCCGCGCTTTGGAGATCGGGAATCTCGACTGGCATGGCGTAGATCTGCCCGGCGGGCAGCGGGGCATGCTCGAGCAGAGACGCACGTAAGTGTGTGAGGTTTCGGTCCGCGTCGCCCCCGGGTGCGACACGCTCATCGACCTGGAATATGTGAACGCTAGCCCACGGAACGTCTTCTTCGGCAAGAGCACGAAGCATTATCCATGGCGTGTGGCCTCCGCTCACAGCCATGACGAAACGGTTGCGGGCGGCAACAGCCTGGCGCGCCTCCGCGGCGATCACCGCGGCAGCTTTGCCAGCTACTGCATCCGCGTCAGCAAGCACTTCAATTCGCATGGTCCTTCTCCTTCACATGCTTCGATCTTGTCAGGCAGCAGGTGAATATGGAATCGCAGCCGTTTCCTCGGTCGCTGCCGGATTGTGCCAACCACCGGCAGGTTTGAGCCGGTCCGCTTCGGCCGGACCCCAGGTGTGCGGTTCGTACTCGTATATCTGTGTCCCCGCCTTAAGCGCCGGATCGACAATGCGCCATGCTTCCTCGACGTAGTCTTCGCGAGCGAACAGCGTCCGGTCGCCCCTTATGGCGTCTCCGAGGACGCGCTCGTAGGCCGCCATCTCGCCGGGGGCGGGGTGACGGCGGGACAGCATCTCAACAGTGTCCGCAGCTGGTTTATCACCCTCCGCCATCGCCGTCACACCAAGGGCGATAGCTATCTCGGGACTGATGCGGAAACGGAGATGATTCGGCGTCATGCTACTTTCGCGAATTGTTGTGGGAGGTTTTCGGAAACGAGCGAACACCTCGGTAGCCGTCATAGGCAGGTCTTTTCCCGCTCGGATGTAGAAAGGGACGCCTTTCCAACGCCAGGAGTCAATCTCAAGTTTGACAATCGCAAACGTCTCGGTTTGCGAGTCGGGCTTCACGCCCGGTTCTTTGCGATAATCGCGGAACTGCCCCCGAACGATGTCATCCGCTGTGAGCGCAGGAATGGCCTTCAGGACTTTGGCCTTCTCATCGCGAATCGTCTCACTGTCGTCCCTGACCGGGGGTTCCATGCAGAGGTTGCTGAGTACTTGGAACATATGATTCTGGATGACGTCCCGCACGGTTCCGGTCGCATCGTAGAATGCGCCTCGACCCTGGACTCCAAAGTCCTCGGCCATGGTGATCTGCACGCTCTCGATGTGGGTACGGTTCCAAAAGGGTTCCATGAATTCGTTCGCAAACCTGAAGATCAGCATGTTGCGAACCGGACCCTTCCCAAGGTAATGGTCGATACGGAACACCTGCGATTCGTCGAAAGCGCCGAGTACGATTTTGTTAAGGGCGCGGGCCGATTCGAGGTCGTGGCCGAAAGGCTTCTCGATCACGACGCGTGCGCCTTTGGCACAACCGGAGTTTTCGAGGTGCTCGACGACTGGCCCGAACAGTACCGGTGGAATCGCCAGATAGTGTGCCGGATGCTGAGCTTCACCGAGTTCTTTGCGGAGCGAATCGAACGTGGAGCGGTCCCCGTAGTCACCCGACACGTATTTCAACAGACGGCTCAATTTCTCAAACGCGGCAGGATCAAGCCCGCCGTGCTTCTCCACACTGTCTTTAGCGCGGGCACGCAACTGGTCGAGGCTCCATCCCCCTTTCGCCACACCGATCACCGGAATGTCCAGATGGCCGCGCCTGATCATTGACTGCAAGGCCGGAAAGATCTTCTTGTAAGCAAGATCGCCGGTAGCACCGAAGAACACCAGAGCGTCTGAATGTATTTTGCTCATGTTCCGTCCTCATGCAACCTTCTCGAGGTGTCCACCGAACCCGAATCGCATTGCCGAAAGGAGCTTGTCCTGATAGTCGGCGTCACCGCGCGAGCTGAAGCGTTCATAGAGGGCGGTGGTGAGAACCGGGGCTGGGACGGCCTCGTCGATAGCGGCCTTGATGGTCCACCGGCCTTCGCCAGAGTCTGACACACGGCCGGCGAACTTCTTGAGTTCGGGATCTTCGACCAGTGCCGACGCTGTCAGATCGAGCAGCCACGAAGCGATGACGCTGCCTCGTCGCCACACCTCGGCGACATCGCGCAGGTTCAGGTCATATTGATAGCTTTCGGGATCGCGCAGCGGTGTGGTCTCGGCGTCGATGGCATTCTTCTGCTTCCCGATATTGGCCCCGCGCAGAATCCCCAGGCCCTCAGCATAGGCAGCCATGACGCCGTACTCGATGCCGTTGTGGACCATTTTGACGAAGTGGCCGGCGCCGTTCGGACCGCAGTGAAGGTAACCCTGTTCCGCTGTCCCTCCAAGCTTCTCCCGGCCCGGAGTGCGTGGGACGTTTCCTGCGCCCGGTGCAAGGCATGCGAGGACAGGGTCGATATGTTTGACGACAGCGTCTTCGCCGCCAATCATCATGCAATAGCCGCGCTCCAACCCCCACACACCGCCGCTGGTGCCTACATCGACATAGTGAATTTGCTTCGTCGCAAGCTCCTTGGCTCGCCGAATGTCGTCGACGTAGTAGGAGTTGCCGCCGTCGATAAGAATGTCTTCAGGTTCGAGAAGAGATGTGAGTCCGGCGATCGTTTTGTCCACCGCCGCTGCCGGCACCATCAACCATATAGCCCTCGGTTTCCGCAAGTTCTTGACCAGGTCCTGCAGTGAAGACGATCCCACCGCTTTTTCAGCGACCAGTTCTTTAACTGTTTTGGGCGACCTGTCAAAGACCACGCATTCGTGGCCTCGCTTGATAAGGCGTCGCACCATGTTGGCGCCCATTCTTCCCAAACCGACCATTCCTAATTGCATGAATGTCTCCTTCTGTTACATCTATAAATGTGTTCGCGTTGTTGACCTACGCCGCCGGCTCCAGGCAACCCCGCAGTTTGTCCATGGCCGCTGTCACTCCTTGCCTGTCGCCGAACACAGCCGTTCCCGCCACTAATACGTTCGCTCCTGCTGCAACGCCGAAAGGCGCCGTTTCCAGATCGATTCCTCCATCCAATTCGAGTTCGCATGCGGGATTAATTGCGTCGATCATTTGCCGTACCCGCCTGACCTTCGGCAGTGTGGTGTCGAGAAAATGCTGCCCTCCGAAACCCGGGTTGACGGTCATCACTAATACCTGGTCGACCAGGGGCAGAACTTCCTCGAGCACGGATGCCGGTGTCGCCGGATTGATCACCACTCCGGCGCGTTTGCCCAACGCTTTGATGCGCTGCAAAGTCCGGTGCAGATTGTTGTTGCCCTCCCAATGAACGAGAAAGGAATCGGAACCGGCCTCGACAAATTCATCCAGGAAGAAGTCTGGATCCGAGATCATGAGATGGGTTTCGAGGGGCAGCGCAGTCAGCTTTCGAAGCGACTGCACGATCGTCGCTCCCATGGAAATGTTGGGCACGAAATGGCCGTCCATGACGTCAACGTGAATGCGGTCGGCTCCTGCCTTTACCGCTTCCTCGACCTGTGTCGCAAGGTGGCCGAAGTCGGCGGCGAGAATCGAGGGTGCGAGTTTCACGCCGCGTCGATCCATCCGGCACCCTTCTTCGCGCGTTCGAAACTGCGGACGAATTCCTGGTAGCGTCGAGCGACCTCGGCGACGGCAGCCTCCCTGGTGAGCTTACCGGCACGCCAATCGACCACGGGCTCCCAGAACGTGGTCCGTCCGACTGCGAAGCCAATGAATCCGGGTACCGACGATGCGATTTCCAGCCACTCGTGGACCTTCTTGTCGTCTTCACCTCGGCCCAGAATGATGCAACTCACCTTGTTGCGACCGCCGCTTCTGGCAGCAGCCACGATCTTCTCGCAGTCTTCGCGGCTGTCGAGCCCTTCGATCTTCCATAGATCCGGCTCGACCCCGGCGTATTGCAACTGTTCGATCGCCTGGACCATTAACTTCGGGCGGAGTCCGACATCGTAGGCTTTCCTGTCGCCCTTGAGCCGGTCGAGTTGCCCCTTCTCCGGCGGGACGAGCAGTTCGAACATCATTCGGCTACGACCTTTACTTCTTAGGTAGTCCGAAAGGCGATGCAGGCGCGCTGCCTGCCGCTGATTGAGAGCCGGTTCGCCTTCGGGGTTGTAACGGACGAGAACTTTGCAGAAAGCCGGATTGAAAGCTTCGATATGAGATGCGAAGTCCTCGCCGTACTGGAAGTCGAACTCTTCCTGCCCGCTCCTTTCGGCCGGACACGCCGTCGTGAAACCGTTTGCCGAGGCATCACGCAAAATAGCGGCGCCAAACTGTTCGTCAACGAGGATGCCGGCCTTCTCTTTTGGAACTCCGGCGTCGAGCGCGGCCTTAAAGCCGTCGTAGATGACTTTCTTCGCGGTGGCTATTTCCTCGGTCTGCGTAGCGGTCAGGGGTTCGTGCCACCCGAACATCTTGATCTCGAATGAGCCGCGATGGTCGAACGGGAGAATGTACAGCGGCCGGTCATAACCGAGACTGAATGAGGGCTCCTCCTTTTGCTGCCGATAACGACGGATCAGGTTATTGGTCGAACTGTCGTGCGCAAGCACAGGCTCGGCTGTGCTCTCGAGTTCAGGAATGATGCGCTGGGCCAACGCCTTGCCCAACTCGACACCCCACTGATCGAAGGAGTCGATACCCCAGACAGTACCCTGAGTGAACACGCTGTGCTCGTACAGTGCGACGAGTTTCCCGAGCGTTTCCGGCGTGAGCTTTTCCGCGATGATCGTATTGGAAGGATGGTTACCCTCGAACACCCGGTGAGGCACGAGCCAATCGGGCATGCCCTCCGCTTTCGCCTGCTCGGCAGTCTTGCCGAACGCCAGCGCTTCGGTCTGAGCCAGCACATTGGCAATGAGCATGTCGTGATGGCGGCCGAGCGGATTGGTCGTCTTCGTGAAGGCGATAAAGTCACAGG
>Ga0070707_100004460_pt1 | contig 13107 bp, 6 predicted proteins | sample KBSK5502metaG_FD_65468 | JGI IMG/M metagenome (GOLD analysis project Ga0070707, IMG submission 65468) | Corn, switchgrass and miscanthus rhizosphere microbial communities from Kellogg Biological Station, Michigan, USA - KBS K5-50-2 metaG | ecosystem: Host-associated > Plants > Roots >... | reverse complement strand
GCGGAGAGCGTGATGAGCGCCGAGCCGGTCAGTGCCTTGTCCGCGATCGGATCGGCGATTTTGCCAAAGTCAGTGATCATCCCGCTGCGCCTGGCCACGTGGCCATCGAGCAGGTCAGTGACAGAGGCCACGCCGAAGACAAAGAACGCCACAATCCGCGAGAGCGTGTCGTCTGCGACCAGGAACGCCACGAAGACGGGCACGAGCACGAGCCGAAGCACCGTCAGCCCGTTCGGGAGATTGACCAGCCTGGGCGGGGCTGGCGAGCTCCTTGCGTCCGAGCTAGCCACCGGTCTCAGGCTGCCCGGGACGGCTGCGTTCTTGCTCATCGATCAGATCCGCCACCAGGTCCACTCCCTGCGAGCCTGATACCCGCACCCGCACGAGATCACCAATGTCCAGCGGGCGATGTGCGATCACCTCGGTAGCGCCGTCCACCTCCGGTGCCTGGTGCCCGGCCCGGCCGCCGTACCGCCGCGGCGAACCGTCGCCGTCATCGGCAAGGATCTCCTCGATGAGGACGTCGTGGATCTCGCCGATCCGGTCGGCGGCCCGCTGGTCCATCAACTCGTCGGCGAGCCCCGCCAGCTGCTCGACCCGGCTGGCGATCTCTTCGGCCCCGAGCTGGCCAGGCAACGTGGCGGCCTCGGTTCCGTCCTCGTCGGAGTAGCCGAAGACACCGATGGCGTCCAGCCCTGCGGCGGCCAGGAATCGTTCCAGTTCATCGACCTCATCTCGGGTTTCGCCCGGGAATCCGACGATGAAGTTCGACCTGATCCCCGCCGCCGGTGCCAGGTTCCTGATCTGCTCGATCAACGCCAGGAACCGCTCGCCGTCACCGAATCTGCGCATGGCGCGCAGCACCCGTCCGCTCGCGTGCTGGAAAGACAGGTCAAAGTAGGGCGCAACGCCTGGAGTCGAGGTCATCACCTCGACCAGCCCTGGTCGCACTTCGGCCGGCTGCAGGTAGCTCACCCTGACCCGGTCGATCCCTGGCACCACGGCGAGCTTGGGCAGCAGCGCCTCAAGCAGCCGCAGGTCACCGAGGTCCTTGCCGTACGAGGTGGAGTTCTCGCTGACCAGCAGCAGCTCCCTCGCGCCGTGCGCAGCGAGCCAGCCGGCCTCGGCGAGCAGGTCGTCGGGAGGCCGGGAAATGAACGCGCCGCGGTAGGCCGGAATCGCGCAGAAGCTGCACCTGCGGTCGCACCCTGAGGCGATCTTCAGCGGGGCGACGACGCCTTCTCCCAGCCGGCGCCGCAGGACCCTGGGCCCCGACGCGGGCGCGACCCCGTCGGGGAGATCAGCGATCCCGGCCGACGCATGGCCAGGCACGTGCGGGCCGGCTGAGGTGGACCGGCCGGATGGCGCGATCGGCAGCAGCTTCCTGCGGTCCCGCGGCTCGTGGGCGGCCCAGCGCTGCCCCGCCACGATCGCGTCGAGCCGGCTCGCGATGTCGGTGTAGTCATCAAAGCTCAGCACCTGCGCCTCGGGAAGCGCCTCGGCTAGCCCGGAGCCGTACCGCTCAGCCAGGCAACCGGCCGCGACTACGGCGGCGCCTGACTCGGCCGCGCCCAGCAGTTCGTCGATCGACTCCTGCTTAGCGGCCTGGATGAAGCCGCAGGTGTTAACCAGCACGACGTCGGCCTCGCCGCCGTCGTCGCCAGCCAGCTCCCAGCCTCCTGCCTCGAGCCGGGCAGCGAGCTCCTCAGAATCGACTTCGTTCCTCGCGCATCCGAGCGTCACCAGCCGCACCGTGTGTGTCGTCGCTGCGGGTGCACCGACCGCGGAGGCCGTGGTTGGCGGTGCCGCGGCCGACGATACGGCGCCTGGAGGAGCGGAGCCTGCGGATGACACACCGGCAGACTACGGTAAGCCACTGCCTGCGGCAGCCGCCGGAGGCCAGGTGCGTGGCCAGCGCACCTGGCTAGTGCACCCGCCCGAGGCGCAGTCTCACCCGCACCATGCTGACCGACCCGCGCGGCACCGGATTCTTGCCGTTCACACGGACCCTGACTCCGGCCGGATTGCCCAAGGTCATCGTGACGTTGCGCCGCTCGGTCCAGTTCATCGAGCTACCGGCGTACACCATGCCGCTGAAGAGCGTAGCTCCCCTGGCGCTGGTGAGCTGGACCCAGCAGTCCTTCGTCGCCGTCAGCGTGATGTGCAGGCGTCGCGGATGGTGATGAACCGCCGCGGCGGGAGAAGCCTTTACCTTGGGTTTGGCTGCGGTGCTCGGGTGGTGAATGCTGACGTGGGTCTTCGCGGCCGCCGTAGTGTGCGAGGCGAAGTGCTGATAAACGAGGATGCCGGCGATCGCGATGAGCGCCAGAGCCATCGCGGCCGTCCAGTTCGGCCGGCGCCGTTCCTTGAGCTTCACCGGAGTGACCGGCTGGAACACATCGGCGGCGCTGATCGCCTGTGGAGCGCCCATTGTTGCGTCATATTCCGCGATTAGGGGTTCGGGATTGACACCCACGGCGTAGGCGATGCTGCGAATGTGCCCGCGGGCATAGAAGTCGCCGCCGCAGCCAGAGAAGTCGCCACGCTCGATCCCGCGGATGATGGTCTCTCTGATGCAGGTGCGCTGGCTGACCTGCGTGATCGTCAGGCCGGCCTGGCGGCGTCCCTCGGCTAGCGCGTCACCGATGCTCATGCCGCGCCTCCACGCTTGCCTGCAACAGCCGTTGCCGGTTCAGATTCGGGCGCATAGCTATGATTCCCGCTCCCCCGTTCCACATTTCAGCCGGATTACGCAATCCCCACTCCCCCATGCCCCTGGCTAGGCCGGCCGACACCCAGGGATCGGGCGACCTTTCGCCAGCTAGCCGAATGCGAAGGGCAAAGCAGGTGCGGCGATTGGCCGCGGCTTACCTGCCGTTTACCTGCCGCGCAGAGACTCGAGCAGCTCGGGCAGGTCGTCGGGCCGTACGAGGACGTCCCTGGCCTTAGATCCCTCGCTCGGGCCGACCACGCCACGGCTCTCAAGCAGGTCCATGAGACGGCCTGCCTTGGCGAAGCCGACGCGCAGCTTGCGCTGGAGCATCGAGGTAGAGCCGAACTGGGTGCTGACGACGAGCTCGGCGGCCTTGAGCAGGTCATCCAGGTCGTCACCGATGTCCGCGTCGATCTCGCGCTGGCCGCCTTGCTCCGCCGTCACATCGTCGCGGTAGTCAGGCTCAGCCTGCCGCTTGCAGTGGGCGACGATCTCGCGGATTTCCTTCTCGGTTACGTAGGCGTTCTGCAGCCTGATTGGCTTGCTCGCGCCCATGGGAAGGAACAGGGCGTCGCCCTGGCCGACGAGCTTCTCCGCTCCCGGCTGGTCGAGGATGACCCGGCTGTCGGTGAGGCTCGAGGTCGCGAACGCCAGCCGGGACGGCACGTTGGCTTTGATCAGGCCGGTGACCACATCGACGCTGGGCCGCTGGGTGGCGAGGACTAGGTGGATGCCGGCCGCCCTGGCAAGCTGGGTGATCCGGACGATCGCGTCCTCGACATCGCGGGGCGCGATCATCATCAGGTCGGCGAGCTCGTCGACGATCACGAGCAGGTACGGATAGGGCACGTATTCGCGCTCGCTGCCCGGCGGCGCCGCAACCTTCCCGGCCCTGACCGCCTTGTTGAAGTCATCCATGTGCCGGAAGCCCGACGCCGCCAGGTCGTCGTACCGGCGGTCCATCTCGCCGACCACCCACTGCAGCGCGTCTGCCGCGCGCTTCGGGTTCGTGATGATCTGGGTGATCAGGTGCGGAATCCCCTGGTAGGCGGTCAGCTCTACCCGCTTAGGGTCGATCAGGATCATCCTGACCTCGTCCGGATTCGCCCGAATAAGGATAGATGTGATCAATCCGTTAATACAGGTCGAGTTGTGGGTTGGAATGCACGAGCTACTCGCAAGATACAGGCGACTGGCGCTACTGACCTCGATGCACCGGACCGGCACAGACTCCGCCGGGCGCACAGCTGTGATGTACCGCTGCCGAACTGGACTTGTCGCCCGTATGTCCCCTTGCCGTACCAGCTTGCGGCTCAGCCGGAAGACCGGCTCATGCGGTTGGAATGACACCTGGTAGACAACTGAAGTGCTGGCAGTGCGCCCCTTGCAAGGACGTGTCCGCATAGTGCCCTTGTAGCCAAGCCCAAGCACGAGGTCCAGGGCTCCGCGAGCGAGACGCTCGTTGGCCAACGCCAAGGTCACGTCACCACTTAGCCCACAATAGCCGTCCGTATCAAGCAGCCCTGCTAGCAATGCTCGACGTTGTCCGATTGAGGCTCGTAGATACAACTCGGGGATGTGCTTGTTGTGCAACAGGCCGAGCCTGCGCAGCCGCGCCGAGATGCCAGCCCGCGATTGCTGCCATGCTGACCCCGAGGTTTTTTCGGTAATCCCGTAACTCAATCGCCCGCTGTGCTTGGTGACGGTATAGCCGTCCTTGCGGATTGAATCGATGATTTCCAAGTCGGCACAGGTGATCCGGGCGCCGTCGGAATGTCCGTCTCCAAGCCACGCACCTAGCGTGTATGGCTCAATCGGAAGGTCGTGGGCCGGGTAGTCGAGCGGGCCGCATACCCCGATCGAGTGGTTGAAGCGCCCAAGCGCGCGGAGAGAAGCGGCGATCTCGGCCGTCGTGACCGGCTCATCGGTGAACCGGCGTCGATTACCGAATCCAGCGGGAGTGCTGACACGTTCCGCAAGCGTCTTATACAGCAGGTGCCGCGAGTAAGTTGGCGCCCAGAACCCTACTGTGCGGCCGTTGCGGAGATAGGTCTGCCGAGCATTCCTTCCCTCGTGCGGAAGCTTGCGCACCAGCCCGTAGAGCACGTTGCGGAACTGACTGCCCACATCGGCGAGCACCTCGGCTGTCGTCGCAAGCAGGTCGGGCATGGCAAGCACCTCTTCTGCCCGCCTGTTCACGCGCGCTACATCTGCGGTAGGCCAGTACGGCTGCCCGCGCGACGACAACGCCTTCGAGCGCTGACCACGCTGGGCAACCGTCTCGGTCCGCCACAAGTGGTCCGCGTCCGCGACGATGACCGTGCCGTCAGAGAACTCGATCTCGTAACACGGGCGGTCGTACATCACTGGCGTCGCAGCGATCACCACGCACCGCTCGCCGAGCTCATTGAAGACTTCGTCGCCGACCTGGATCTCACCCATCGTGGTCCAGCCATTGCTGGTCGGGATGGGCGTGTCCAGAGCGAGCGCCTTGCCCGCTCCGGTGGCCCCAGCAATAAGCATGTGAGGCATCTTCGCGAGGTTGGCGATCACGGTCCGGCCCTCGACGTCCTTACCGAGGCCGACCACCATCGGGTGATGATCGCTCGCCGCGACCGGGGACCGCAGCACGTCGCCGAGGCTGACGATCTCGCGGTCGGTGTTGGGGATCTCGATCCCGATCGCCGACTTGCCGGGAATCGGGGACAGGATCCGCACCTCCGCGCTCTTGACGGCGTAGGCGATGTTCTTCGACAGCGAGGTGACCCGCTCGACCTTGACCGACGGTCCGAGCTCGATCGCGTACCTGGTTACCGTCGGCCCCCGGCTGAACCCGGTGACCTGCGCGTCCACCTCGAACTGGTCGAGGACCATGGTGAGCGCCTCGACCATGGCATCGTTGGCCCTGGTTCGAGCCTTGGGCGCCGTGCCGGGTTTGAGCAACGCGGACGGCGGCAGGGTGTAGCTGGACGAACTTGAGCTGGTCAGCGTCAGCTGCTCGCCGGCCCGGCTCGCCTTGGCCGCATCCCGCGACCCTGGGCCGACGCCGGCCGCGGCCGCCTGGTCAGCGGCGGCGTCCTCGGCTCCGAACCAGGACCTGCGCCAGGAGGCTTCGGCGCCAGAGGCCGCAGCGGCCGGGCCCAGCGTGCCGTGCCCCTGGTAGCCGTGCGGGCCGGCCTGCGAGGTGCCGAACATCAGCGCCTCGGCGATCACCTCGTCGTCGGACGACCGGTTCGCTGGCACCCCGGCGTGGGCCGCGTTCTCCGCCCCGGCCGGCGGCCCGCCGTCCGCGCGGGCGGCAGCCCTGGCGCCCTGGCCTGCCGGTGCACGGCCAGCCGCAGACCGCGGCACCAGACCGCCGAGCAGCGGCGTGTCGTAGGGCCGGTCATGCTCGCCAGCCTCGATCGCGGCCGAATTCCTGCGCCTGCCCGATCGCGGCGCGGCCGGCAGCTCGCCCGCCGCACCGCCATCCTCCCCGACCAGCTCGGTTTCGATGCCCCTGACGCTCCGGCGGATGAGAAACGCGATCTCGGCGAAGCGCTCGGGCACCCGGTGCAACGGCGTGCCCGTGATGACCAGGACGCCGAAGCCGGCGAGCAGCCCGAGCAACGGCACCGCCGCCCATGTGGTGAGCAGCGCCTGCAGCGGCGCGGAGATCGCGAATCCGATCAGCCCGCCCGACGACCGCATCGCGGCCGCGCCGGCCGACGGGCCCGGGCTGCCGAGCGCGATGTGCACGATGCCGAGGGTGCCAGCCAGGAAGGCCGTCCAGCCGATCAGCACCCGGCCGGCGTGCGCGTTCTTGTCCGGATGCCGCAGCAGCCGCCATGCCAGCAGCCCGAGCAGGATCGGCAGGGTCCAGGACCCGATCCCGAAGGTGCCGCGGATCATCCCGGTCAGCGCCTTGCCGGTGCCCGAGCCGATTCCCCACCAGGCCGTCCCGGCCGCGATGATCGCCGCGGCGAGCACGGCGAGCCCGGCACCGTCCCTGCGGTGCGCCGGGTCCAGGTCGCGTGCGCTGTCGCCGAACAGCCGCGCGACGTATCCGACGCCGCTGGCCAGTTCCATCCAGACGGCCGCGATTCCGCTTAGCATCCACCCGATCAGGATCAGGAGCGGGTTGCTCGAGGCGCGCATAGTTCCGGCCGGGGTTCGCCTTGGCCGCGTGGGGGCGCCGCGGCGGCGGTAGTAAGGTGTCCCGCCGCGGCGTGTGCTCGTCCCTCCCCGGCCCGTCCTGGTCCTGCTCGTCCCGGTCCGGCCTGCGCCTTTCCGCGCGCTGCCGCCCCGGCTGCCACTCGGGCTTCCGCCCCCGCTGCCCATGCCGCGTCCGCCTGACCCCGAGCCTCCGCGAGCAGAACCGCCCGCCTGGCGGCTGCGCCCGGCGGAACCGCCGTTTGGGCGTGCCGCACCCCTGGGCGCACGAGTCGCCATGTTTCACACGGTAACCAAGTACTCCCCGAATTCCCAAGAACCGAGCCGGAGTGTCGGGGCGGGCCCCTAGCCGGGAGCCGGGAGCCGGGAGCCGGGAGCCGGGAGCCGGGAGCCGGGTCGATGCCGGGATCGACCAGACCGAGCCGGGTCGATTCCGGGATCGACCTGGCCCGATGGCTGCGTCAGGCAGCCGTCATTGACGATTCGCGTGGCCGGCACGTAGCTTCGGCACAGTCCGGGCGGCCCGAACCCCCGGGCTGCGGGAAGGGGCAACTGGAGTGCGAATCGCGGTCGTGGGCGGCGGTCCTGGCGGGCTGTATCTGGCCGCCCTGGCCAAGCAGCTCAGCCCTGGGCACGAGATCACCGTCTGGGAACGGAACGCGGCCGACGACACGTTCGGCTTCGGCGTGGTGTTCTCGGACGAGACGCTGGGCGGAATCGAGCACGCCGACCCGCAGATCTACGCGGCGATGGAGCGCGAGTTCGCTCGCTGGGACGACATCGACGTGCACTACCGCGACCGGGTGATCACCAGCGGCGGGCACGGTTTCGCCGCGATCAGCCGCAGGCGGCTGCTGCATACCCTGCAACAGCGCTGCGCAGGCCTCGGCGTAAGGATGGACTTCCGCACCCAGGCTCCCGATCCCGCCGCCCTGGCCGAGGATTACGACCTGGTCGTGGCCGCGGACGGCGCGAACTCGGCCACCCGCTCGGAGTTCGCGAGCGCGTTCGGCCCCGCGATCGAGTCACGCCGGTGCAAGTACATCTGGCTCAGCACCGATCTGGTCTTCGACGCATTCAAGTTCTATGTCGTCCAGACGCCGTACGGCGTCATGCAGGTGCACGGGTACCCCTACGACGCGACCGGCAGCACGTTCATCGTCGAGATGCACGAACAGGTCTGGGCGAAGGCGGGCTTCGCCGGCCTGGCGCCTGTCAGCCTCGCGCCCGGCCAGTCCGACCAGGCGTCCATCGCCAGGATCATCGAACTGCTCGGCCATATCATCGGTGATCACGCGCTCGATGCGAACAATTCCAAGTGGATCAGTTTCGGCACCCTGCGCTGCCGCAGCTGGCGGCATCACAACGTGGTGCTGCTCGGCGATGCCGCGCACACCGCGCACTTCTCCATCGGCTCGGGCACCAAGCTGGCGATGGAGGACGCGCTTGCACTGGCAGCATGCCTGAACGAGCAACCGGACATCGATTCCGCCCTGGAGGCCTACGAGGCTGAGCGCCGCCCCGTCGTCGAGTCGACCCAGCGCGCCGCCCAGGCCAGCCTGGAGTGGTTCGAGAACCTCGGCCAGTACACCCACCAGGATCCGGAGCAGTTCGCCTTCAACATCATCACCAGAAGCCGCCGGGTGACGCATGAGAACCTGAGGCTGCGTGACCCCGAGTTCACCGCGAGCGTGGACGCGTGGTTCGCCGCCGACTGCAAGCGGCGCGGGCTCGGCGCCGGTGAGGTCGTGCCGCCGATGTTCCAGCCGTTTCGGCTGCGCGAGCTCGAGCTGAAGAACCGCGTCGTCGTCTCGGCGATGGACATGTACTCGGCCGAGGACGGCATGCCTTCGGACTTCCATCTCATGCACCTCGGCAGCAAAGCGGCGGGCGGCGCGGGCCTGGTGATGACCGAAATGGTCTGCGTGTCCGCGGAGGGCCGGATCACCCCTGGCTGCGCCGGCTTGTACGCGGCCGACCACGAGTCAGCGTGGCGCCGGATCACCGCCCTCGTGCACGAGTACACGACCGCGAAGATCGGGCTCCAGCTCGGCCACTCAGGCCGCAAGGGCTCGACCAAGCTGATGTGGGAGGGCATCGACGAGCCGCTCGATGAGGGCAATTGGCAGGTGTCCGCGCCGTCGGCGATCCCGTACCTGGCCGGGCTGAACCAGGTGCCGCGTGAGCTGACAGTCGCCGAGATGGAGCAGATCAAGGCGCAGTTCGTCGCCGCCGCGCTGGCCGGCGAGCGGGCCGGTTTTGACCTGCTCGAGCTGCACTGCGCGCACGGGTACCTGCTGTCGTCGTTCATCTCGCCCGTCACGAACCAGAGGACCGACCGCTACGGCGGAGCGCTCGCGGCGCGGCTGCGTTATCCGCTCGAGGTGTTCGCGGCGATGCGCGCGGCCTGGCCCGCCGCCAAGCCCATGACCGTGCGGATCTCGGCGACCGACTGGGTGCCTGGCGGAATCAGCGGGGACGACGCGGTGCAGATCGCCCAGGCGTTCGCCGCGGCCGGTGCCGACGCGATCGACGTCTCCACCGGGCAGGTCACCCCCGAGGAACAGCCCGCGTTCGGCCGCTCGTACCAGACACCATTCGCCGATTCCATCCGCAACAAGACCGGCATCGCGACCGTCGCCGTCGGCGTCATCTCGTCCTACGACGACGTCAACTCCATCATCCTGGCGGGCCGCGCCGACCTGTGCGCTCTGGGCCGGGCGCACCTGTATGACCCGAACTGGACGCTGCACGCAGCCGCTGCGCAGGGCTACTCGGGACCGGGCGCCACGTGGCCCGACCAGTGGGCAGCAGGCAGCCGGCCGCCGCAAACCGGCCGGACGGACGGGCCCAAGCCAAGGCTCGCGCTGATTCGCGAGGCTAGCCTCGGCACCGGCGGCACGCGGCATGCGCGCTGGCGCCCGCAGGCCGCGGTCCGGGGAACAGCCGCGCCGGCCAGATCCACCGCAGCCAGATGCGCCCCAGCCGCACGGGCGGCGCATTCGGCCAGGGAGTCATCGGTATGACCATCGAGCCGGTCAACCCCCCGGACCTGGCCAGGCCGTCTGGTTTCTCGCATGCGGTCGTGGCGACCGGCGGGCGAGTGGTCTTCCTGGCCGGCCAGACGGCGCTCGACGCCTCGGGTGCGGTCGTCGGCGATGATGTCGTCGCCCAGTTCGAGCAGGCGCTTGGCAACCTGCTCACCGCGCTGCGCGCCGCTGGCGGCAGCCCCGGGCACCTGACCAGCCTCACCATCTACGCCACCGACTTGGCGAGCTACCGCGCAAGGGGCAAGGAAATCGGGGCCGTCTGGCGCCGCCTGGCCGGGCCGCGATACCCGGCGATGGCCGCGGTCGGGGTAACGAGGCTGTGGGACGCCGCCGCCCTCATCGAGGTCCAAGGATTCGCCGTGATCGAGTAAATCGCACACCCATTGACTGGGGGCACATAGCAGGAATACTGGGCACGATCCCCGAGGCTGTTCAAGGAAGGCCTGGCCGATGATGCTCACGCCGTCCGCCCATGTCGACACGTTCTGCCGGGACCACTTGCCTCCGGCCGGTCAGTGGCCCGACCTCGAGTTCACCCTGCCGGAGCTGGCCTATCCCGACCGGCTGAACTGCGCTGCCGCGCTGCTGGCTGACCCGATCGCCAAGCTCGGCGCGGACCGTCTCTGCCTGCTGCCACAGGATCCGGATGAGCGGGTCTGGAGCTACCGCGACCTCGCCAGGACGGCCGGCCAAATCGCCGCCGTGCTCACCGACGACCTGGGCGTGGTGCCAGGAAACCGGGTGCTGCTCCGCGGGCCGAACAACCCGTGGATGGTGGCGTGCTGGTTCGGGGTGCTGCTCGCCGGAGGCGTCGTGGTCGCGACCATGCCGCTGCTGCGGTCGGCGGAGCTGACCACGATCTGCGACATTGCCCAGGCGCGGCTGGCGCTGTGCGACGACAGGTTCACCGACGAGCTCACCGCGGCCGGGGTGCCCGGACTGCGCGTGATCAGCTTCCACCCGACGGCGCCAAGCTCGGCGGCCTCAGGAGCCGAAGCTGGCGCCCCGGGCAATCTCAACGAGCTTGCCAGCCGCAAGACCGGCAGCTTCACCCCCGTGCGGACGGCGGCCGACGACGTGGCGCTGATCGCCTTCACCTCAGGCACGACGGGCCGACCCAAGGCCGCGATGCACTTCCACAGGGACGTGCTGGCCGTCGCTGACACGTTCTCCGCGCACGTACTCAAACCCGCGCCGGATGATGTCTTCACCGGCACGCCGCCGCTGGCCTTCACGTTCGGCCTCGGCGCGCTGCTGATCTTCCCCATCCGGGCCGGCGCCTCGACCCTGCTGATCGAGCGGGCCACGCCGGCCGAGCTCGCCGACCACATCGCCGCCCGCGGCGTCACCGTCGTGTCGACGGCTCCGACCGCCTACCGCGCCATGCTGGCTGCGGGCAAGGCCGACCAGCTGCGCGGCCTTCGCCGCCCGGTCTCGGCCGGCGAGACCCTGCCGGCCTCGGTATGGCATGCGTTCTACGACGCTACCGGCGTCAAGATCATCGACGGGATCGGCAGCACCGAACTGCTGCACATCTTCATCTCCGCCGCTGACGATCAGATCAGGCCGGGCTCGACCGGGCTGCCCGTCCCCGGCTACCGCGCCCTGATACTCGGCGCCGACGGGCAGCCCGTGCCCGACGGCGAGCCGGGCAGGCTGGCGGTCAAGGGACCGACGGGCTGCCGGTACCTGGCCGATGACCGGCAGCGCAGCTATGTCAGCGGTGGCTGGAACTTCACCGGCGACACCTACATCCGCGACGCCGACGGCTACTTCTGGTACCAGGCGCGCTCCGACGACATGATCGTCTCGGCCGGATACAACATCGCTGGCCCCGAGATCGAAGAGGTGCTGCTGTCCCATCCGCGGGTGGCCGAGTGCGGCGTCGTCGGCCTGCCCGACGAGACGCGCGGGCAGATCGTCACGGCGTTCGTGGTGCTGGCTGACGGCCTGCCCAGCGGCCCCGAGCTGGTTACCGAACTGCAGAATCTCGTGAAACGGAAGATCGCCCCCTACAAGTACCCGCGGGCCATCGAGTTCCGGCAGTCGCTGCCGCGCACCAACACCGGCAAGCTGCAGCGCTTCAAGCTCCGGGATGCGCGGACCGACTAGGACTGGAACGGGCCGAATGACGGGCTAATGAGGATGTGGCCATCGGCGGAGAGGCCGGGGAATCCTGGAAGGTTAACCAGGCTGCTGGGCAATTTCGCTGGCCAGGCTAGCGACACCCAGGAGCGCCAGCCGGTCGATGCCATATCCGCTGATGACCATCCGCTCCTTGCGGTTTCCGAGCAGGTTCGCGGTCCAGTCAACGAAACCACCGTCACCCAATTCGAGCATCTCCTGATCACGACCCGATCGCGCGTACACCTTGAAGCACAGGCCGCGGTAATAGGCCCGGCCGCTTTCGCGGTCGGGTGCCTCGGTGACCTCGATGGCCGGCATCCCGGCGAGTTCCGTCGTGACTGCTGCCAGAACCTGACGTGAAGGCTCGTCTAGGCAAGTCACCGCGATCGTGACCTGATCGAGCCCGAGCGCGCTGAGCCCGGCGGCCGCGAACCTGACCTGCTCGGTTAGGTGCCGCGTCTCGAACTCATGGCCTCCGGTATCCCGGCCAGCCGTTACCACCCCGAGCAGCTGGAAGTGGGCGAAGCTCACCGGGCCGCTGAAGAGCTGGGCACGCGTCACCCGCTGGCTGGCCGCAAGCCGCACCGGCTCGGCCGAGCGCGGAACCTGCCGGAGCAGGTCGGCCCGGCGGGCTGCGGCCTCCAGGGCCAGGCCGTTCGTGGGATCAGCGGCAACCTCGGTGCCGCGCACGGTCGCGATGACGTTGCGCGGGTCGACGCCCGCCGTGGCGGTGTGGGCGCCGAGCGGCAGGACCGGAGCCAGCGTGACTAGATCGAAACCTTGCGGCAGCGCACCGAGCATCGCGTTCTCGGCCCGGCGCAACGCGGTCGCGCTTACCTGTCCGGGCGCGACGAACCGGTCGGTGCGGTAGCGCCGCATGACCTCCGCCGGGCTGAGCCGCTCGGCCCGGCGGCGGAACACCTCGAGCAGCAGCGTGGTCAGGTCCGCGCCCGCCAGGCCACCGGCCAGCACACCGAGCAGGTCGGCTCCGTCCGCCCGGCTGGTGATCCGGCCCAATGCCTGTCGCGAGGCGTCCTTCCCGCCCCGCCGTTCCTGCCCGGCCCG
>Ga0070707_100004459_pt1 | contig 13109 bp, 9 predicted proteins | sample KBSK5502metaG_FD_65468 | JGI IMG/M metagenome (GOLD analysis project Ga0070707, IMG submission 65468) | Corn, switchgrass and miscanthus rhizosphere microbial communities from Kellogg Biological Station, Michigan, USA - KBS K5-50-2 metaG | ecosystem: Host-associated > Plants > Roots >... | reverse complement strand
GGCAGCGGGGCGGCCGCGAAGACGGTTTTGCGGCCGCGCGCCAGGCGCTCCTCGGCGAGGGTGACGAGCGCGATCATGCGCTCATAGGCCTCGTGCGCCGTGTCGCCAAAACTGAAGACGCCGTGCTTTATAAGCACAAGCCCCTCGACCTCAGGCTGCGCTTCGAACACCTCGGCGGCTTTCCTGGCCAGCAGAAAGCCCGGCATGATGTAGGGGACGATGCCGACCTTCGGCCCGTAGAGATCGGCGCAACGCTCGGCCGCGTCGGGTTGGTCGGCGAGGCTCAGCACCGCGGTCGCATGCGTGTGGTCGATGAATTTGTGCGGCAAAAAGGCGTGCAGCAACGTCTCGACCGACGGGTTCGGCGCGCCGGGATCGAGCAGATTGGCCCGCTGGATGCGCACCATATCTTCGTCGGACAGCGCATCGCGCTCGCGCAGTTTGCGGAGCGGCGCGAGCCGGACCGCCGGCAGGCCGGGAGGCTCGATGTTGCCGAGATCCCAGCCGCTGCCCTTGACGCACAGCACCTCGGCCGGATCGCCGAGCAGGTCCGGCAATACGGTCTTGACCGAGGTGTTGCCGCCGCCATGCAGCACGAGGCGCGGATCGCCGCCGAGCAGGCGCGAGGTGTAGACGCGCAGCGCCAGGTCCGAGCCGATGCCCTTGGCGCCGTAATGCTCGACGATCGCCTTGGCGTCGGCCTTCGACCACAGGCTCTTCATGGCTCAGCCCTTCCCGCTTCGCGCCAGTTCATCACCGGGCGGTTATAGCACCGCCACCGCCGTCCTCCGATCCGCCGCATTTGCAGCGAATTTGCAGCCAGCACCCCGCCCTCTCGCATTGTGCGCGGCGGCGTGTTCCACCACGCCGTCGTCCCGGCGAAGGCCGGGACCCACTCATCCGCTTTCGTGCCCGTCGAAAAGTGGGTCCCGGCCTTCGCCGGGACGAGGAGTGGAAGATAGCGCCAGCGGTCTCACCGCCACGAAGCAGAGCGGAACTCAGAACTTCTGCTGCTTCGGCGGGCGGGTCGGCTTGACGTCGGCCGGATCGCCGACCACGGCGAAGCTGAGGGCGGCCGGGTCGAACATCTTCTTCGCGACGGCGCGCGCCTCGTCCAGGGTGACGCCGCCGATCAGCCCGGCGCGGCGGTCGAGATAGTCGATGCCGAGCTTGTCCTGCTGCATCTGCACGAGGACCGCGGCGATGTGCTGCGTCGAGTCGAGGCCGAGCGGGAACGAGCCGGTCAGATAGGTCTTGGCGTCTTCGAGCTCGGCCGCGGTCGGGCCCTCCTCGCGCATGCGCTGCCATTCCTCGCGGACCAGCGCGATCGACTCGCCGACCCGGCCGTTCTCGGTCGCGACGCTGCCGACGATCAGCCCGGCATAGCGGTACGGCACCAGCTGGGTCGTAACGCCATAGGCGAGGCCGCGCTTCTCGCGGATCTCCTTCATCAGCCGGCCGCGAAACCCGCTGCCGCCGAGGATGTCGTTCAGCACATAGGCGGCGTACCAGGCGGGATCGTCGCGCTTCGGCCCGATCTGGCCGAAGGTCACGACGCTTTGCGGCACGGCGGCGCGGCTGACGACGAGGGCGCCGTCATCGAGCGGCTTGGCCTCCGCGATCTGGCTGTCATCGGCACCGAGCGGCAGGCCGCCGAAGACGCGGTCGAGCAGCGCGGCCGCTTCGGTCTTGTCGATGTCGCCGACGATGCCGATCGTCAGCCCGGCGCGGTGAAACCGCTCGGCGGCGAAGCGCGCGAGGTCGTCGCGGGTGATCGCGGCAACGCTCGCCTCGGTGCCGTCGATTCCGCTGCCGTAGGGGTGCGCCTCGAAGGCGTCGTACATCCACAGCCGGCCCGACAGCGAGCGCGGGTTCTTCGCCTGGCGCGCCAGGCCGGCCAGGGTCTCGGCGCGGATGCGCTCGACGGCGTCGGGCGCGAAACGCGGCTCGGCGAGCGCCAGGCGCAGCAGGTCGGCGGCGTCGGACAGATTCTCCTTCAGGCTGCGCAAGCTGCCCTCGAAGCCGTCCTGCGCGACGGAAAACCGCAATTGCCCGGCGAGATCGTCGAGCCGGCGATGGAACTCGGCATGGTCGTACGGCCCCGCCCCTTCGTCGAGCAACGAGGCAACCATCGAGGCGGTGCCGCCCTTGCCGGCGGGATCGAGCGCCGCGCCGCCGAGGAACGCAAAGCGGATCGTCACCACCGGTACGGAATGATCCTCGACCAGCCACGCCTCGACGCCGCTCGCGCCGCTCACCGGCTGGATCGTCATCGCCGCCGCGGGTACCAACCCGGTCAATATGAAGATCACCGCAGCAAGCAGCAGCGCTTTTGCAGAGACGGCCCGACGAGTGTGATTCCTAAAAACCCCCTCTCCCCCACCGGGGGAGAGGGTTGGGGTGAGGGCGCGAGCGGCCGAAGCCGGATTGCCCTCACCCGGCTCGCCCTGACAGGCGAGCCACCCTCTCCCGCAGTGCGGGAGAGGGGCTTGGGTTCGGCGACTGCCCAGGCGGTTCATGAGGTGCGCTCCGGCAGCAGGATCCCGGTCGCGGAATTGCGCTCGACCAGGACGGCGCGGGCCGCCGCCTGGATGTCGGCCGCGGTCACCGCGCCGACCCTGGGCGGCCAGACGGCGACATCGTCGAGGCTGCGCCCGGTCGCCAGCGCCGTGCCGATGATGTTGGCCGGGCCGGAGAGGCTGTCCTGCGAATAGATCGAGGTGGCCTGCATGCGCTTTGCGGCGCGCGTCACCTCGTCAGGCTCGACGCCCTGTTCCAGGATGCGATGCAATTCGGCATCGACCGCTGCTTCGAGATCGGTGATCGCCACGCCGGGCTTTGGGGTCGCGTAAACCCCGAACTCGGCGAGTCCAATCGCCGACGGGGCGTATCCTGCGCCGACCTTCAGGGCCAGCCCCTTGTCGAGCACCAGCGCCTGATTCAGGCGAGAATCGGCACTGCCGGCGAGCATCTCGGCCAGTACCTGCAGGGCATAGGCATGCCGGGTCTCGCCGGCGCGGTAGCTTGGCGCCAGGTAGACCCGCCGCCAGCTCGGCTGCGCGACCCTCGTGCTCTTCATCTCGAGGCGGATCGAGGCATGGTGCGGCGGCTCGTCGAGCCGGATGCGGGGCGGCACCGGCCGGGCCGCGAGCGGGCCAAAATGGCGCTCGGCCAAGGCGCGGACCTCGGCCGTCTCGACATCGCCGGCGACGATCAGGACCGCGTTGTTGGGGGCGTACCAGTCGCGGTAGAAGGCAAGCGCGTCGGCTGTGCCGAGCCCGCGCATCTCGTGCTCCCAGCCGATCGTTGGGTTGTGGTACGAGGCATTCAGGAACAGCCCGGCCGTCAGCTGCTCGCGCAGCAACGCGCTCGGCTCGTTGTCGATGCGCATGCGGCGCTCTTCGAGGATGACGTCGCGCTCGGGCAGCACCGCGGCATCATCGAGCACAAGGCCGGTCATGCGGTCGGCCTCGAGCCGCATCACCAGGTCGAGCCGGTCCTTCGCGACGGTCTCGTGGAAGACCGTGTAATCCTCGGTCGTGAAGGCGTTGTCGCGGCCGCCATTCTGGGCGATCAGCGTGCTGAACGCGCCGCCGGGGTTGGCGCGCGTGCCCTTGAACATCAGGTGTTCGAGGAAATGGGCGATGCCGGATTTGCCGCGCGGATCGTCGGCCGCGCCGGTCTTGTACCAGACCATCTGGGTGACCGCCGGGGCGCGGTGATTGGGGATCACGACGACCTGCAGCCCATTGGCCAAGGTGAAACTCTCGGCACCGAAACGCTGCGCCACCGCCTGCGGCGCGAGGCCAATGACCACCGCCGTCAGTATCATCAGACACCGTACGGCGGCCCGACAGAATAATGAGTGGACGCCGACCCTACCCTCTCCCGCACTGCGGGAGAGGGAGGGACCCATCGCGCAGCGATGGGAGGGTGAGGGTCTTGCTATCCAGATACCCTCACCCGACCTCGGGCTCCGCCCTCGGCCACCCTCTCCCGCGGTGCGGGAGAGGGGCTTCAACCAACATCCACTGAGGCTACTCAATAGACCCCCTTCAAGGTCGTCGTTTCGCGCTTCTCGACCCCCGCGCCGCCCTGGTCGCCGCCATAGCCGAGCAGCTTGTCCGACAGGCTGCGGTCGCCCTGCTGGCCGGCATCGGCGGCTTCGCCGCGGCGCAGCCCGCCCTCCGGGACGCGCAGCCCGGCGGCGGCCTGCTTGCCCGGCTCACCCGGCCCCGCCGTGTCGATCGCCTTGCGGGCCCGCTCGGCGGCGGTGACCTCCTGCGGCCGCGCGGCGCCTGCCTGCGGCGGGCGCAATTCGAAATCCGGCGGAATCGTCAGCGGCGCCCGCGACTCGACGGCGAACTCGTCCGGCCCGGTGCGATCGAGCCCGACCATTTGCCGCATACTGGTGCAGCCGCACAGCAGCAGCATTGAACAGAGCGAAGCAACCGCAAGTAGAGGAAGGTCTCGCCCTTTTAAAGCGGCCTCATTATCCCTCATCGCGAAAGATCTTCCCTCCCCTTTGCTTGCGTCGCATCGCGGCGCAACAGCAAGCCATCCAGCAACATTGCCGCCACCCCGAGGCAAATGGCGCTGTCAGCGAAATTGAACGCTGGCCAATACCATGAGCCAGCATGAAAATAAAGAAAATCGACGACTGCGCCGAGGCGCAGCCGGTCGACGACGTTGCCGATCGCGCCGCCGATGATCAGGCCGATCGCGACAGCCAAAAAGGCCGCGCGCACCCGGTACAGCCAGACGACCAAAGCGAGCACAATGATCGTCGCGAGCACCGAGAAGACCCAGAAGCCGAGCGCGGGCGCCCCCGGCTGGTTGAAGAAACCGAAGCTGATGCCGCGGTTGCAGGTCAGGACCAGATCGAGAAACCCGGTCACCTGCACCAGATGGTTGGCGCAGCCGGTCTCACCGAAATAAGCGAGCACCGCCATCTTGCTCGCCTGGTCGAGCAGCGCAGCAAAGGCTGCGACCCCAAGGCCGAGGGCCAGCATCACAATAGATCCTGGGAGCAGTTGGTGGTGGGTTCAGCCCCACGCACTCCCCGTACCGGGCCTTGTGCCGGGTACCCACGTCTTTGTTGCCACATCCCGGGAATTGGAAGACGTGGACGGCCGGGACAAGCCCGGCCAAGGGGCTCTTGCGAAAACGGAATCTTCTGCATCCGGCTTTAACCCGCCGCGGCGAGGGGCAGGCCGGCGCCGGCGCCGCGGTCGATGACCTCGGCGCAGCGCCGGCAGAGATCGTCATGGCCCGGCACATGGCCGACTTCCAGCAAGACCCGCCAGCAGCGCTCGCAGCGCGCGCCGGCCGCCGGCGACACGACGACGCCGATGTCCGGGACATCCGGCAGGGTGAACGCGCCCGCCGGCGGCGGCGCGGCCTGCACCGTGCCGGCCGAGGTGATGCACAACTCGGCGAGATCGACATCCCTCAGCGCGGCAACCAGCGGCGCCGGCGCGAAGATCGCGACCGCGGCCTGCAGGCTGGAGCCGATGCGCTTCTCGGCGCGCTCGACTTCAAGGGCGCCGGTCACGACACGCCGCAGATCGCGCAACTCGGCCCAGCGCTCGCCCAAGCCTGGGTCGTGCCACGCCTCAGGCACCTCGGCGAACAATTCGAGATGGACGCTGCGGTCGGCGGTGTCGCCGTAGCGCGCGAGCCAGGCTTCCTCGGCGGTGAAGCACAGGATCGGCGCCAGCCAACGGACGAGGCAGTCGAAGGTATGGTCCAGCACGGCGCGGGCGGCGCGGCGGTGCGGGTCGTCGAGCCCGTCGCAGTACAGCCGGTCCTTGCGGATGTCGAAATAGAAGGCGCTGAGATCGACCGCGCAGAAATTGTGCAGCGCAGTGAACAGGCCGTGGAAATCATAATCGGCGATCGACTGTCGCACGAGGCGGTCGAGCTCGGCGAGGCGGTGCAATACCCAGCGCTCCAGCTCGGGCATGTCCTGCGGCGCGACTGCTTCTTCCGGCGTAAAGCCGGCCAGCGCGCCGAGCAGGTAGCGCAAGGTATTGCGCAGCCGGCGATAGGCGTCGCCCATATGCTTCAGGATCTCGGGGCCGATGCGCAGATCCTCGGCGTAATCCGAGGCGACCACCCAGATCCGCAGGATGTCGGCGCCATGGGTCCGCATCACATCCTGCGGCGCGATGACGTTGCCGAGCGATTTCGACTGCTTGCGTCCGTCCTCGTCGAGCACGAAGCCATGCGTCAGCACCGCCTCGTACGGGGCACGGCCGCGGGTGCCGCAGGCCTCGATCAGCGAGGAATTGAACCAGCCGCGATGCTGGTCGGAGCCCTCGAGATAGAGCGAGGCCGGCCATTTCAGCTCGGGCCGCTTCTCCAGCACGAAAGCGTGGGTCGAGCCGGAATCGAACCACACCTCGATGATATCGGTGACCTTGTCCCACTCGGCGGGCTCGTACTGATTGCCGAGAAAGCGGGCGGCGTCGGCCGAATACCAGACATCGGAGCCTTCGCGCTCGGCCGCGGCGGCGACCCGCTCGACGACGGCGGCGTCGCGCAACGGCTCACCGGTCTTCTTGTTGACGAAGACCGGGATCGGCACGCCCCAGCTGCGCTGGCGCGAGACGCACCAATCGGGCTTGCTCTCGATCATCGATGCGATGCGGTTGCGGCCCTGCGGCGGGATCCAGCGGGTCTCCTCGATGGCCTTGAGGGCCTTGTCGCGCAATGCGTTCGTCTCCATCGAGATGAACCATTGCGGCGTGTTGCGGAAGATCAAGGGCGCCTTCGATCGCCAGGAATGCGGGTAGGAATGGACCAGCGTGCCGCGCGCCAGCAGGCCGCCGGCGGACTCGACCGCGGCGATGACCTCCTTGTCGGCGTCGCCCGGCTTGCCGTCGGAGCGGTAGACCGCGCGGCCGGCGAACAGCGGCACGCCGGGCAGATAGACGCCGTCCGGCCCGACCGTGTCCGGCACCGGCAAGCCGTTGGCCTGGCCGAGCTCCCAGTCGTCGGCGCCGTGGCCCGGCGCGATATGGACGAGCCCGGTGCCGGTATCGGCGGCGACAAAATCGGCGGCGAGCAACGGCACCGGAAAATCGTATCCCTGGCCGTGCAGCGGATGCTGCGCCACGCTGCCGGCGAGCGCACTCCCCATAAATGAGGCGACCTTGTCGTAGGCTTCGATGCCCACGGCCTTCGCGAATTCCTCGACTAATGGCGCAGCGACAAGCAGCCGATCATCCAGCACAACTCTGCCGGACTTCCCTTGACCGCCGAGAGTAGGGCGATCACCAGAGACCGCAGTCACTCGGATGACGAGGTATTCCAGGTCGGCGCTATAGGCGATCGCGCGGTTGCCGGGCAGGGTCCACGGGGTCGTGGTCCAGATTACCGCTGCGGCGCCGACCAGCGGCGGTTGGCCCGGCTGCACGATCGGGAAGCGCACCCAGACCGTGTTCGAGCGGTGATCGTGGTACTCGACCTCGGCCTCGGCGAGCGCGGTCTGCTCGACCACCGACCACAGCACCGGCTTCGCGCCCTTGTAGAGCCCGCCATTGACGAGGAACTTGCCGATCTCGCGCACGATCTGCGCCTCGGCGTCAAAGCTCATCGTCGTATAGGGATTGTCCCAATCGCCGATCACGCCGAGCCGCTGAAACTGCTTTTTCTGCTCCTCGATCCAATACGCGGCGAAATCGCGGCATTCCTGGCGGAACTGCGCGATCGGCACGCTGTCCTTGGACTGCTTCTTGGCGCGGTATTTCTCCTCGACGATCCACTCGATCGGCAGGCCGTGGCAGTCCCAGCCCGGCACATAGGGCGCATCCTTGCCCAGCATCTGCTGCGCGCGGTTGATGACGTCCTTCAGGATCTTGTTGAGGGCGTGCCCGAGATGCAGGTCGCCATTGGCGTAAGGCGGCCCGTCATGCAGCACGAATTTCTCGCGGCCCTGGGCAGCGGCGCGCAGCTTGTCGTAGAGGTTCATCTTCTGCCAGCGCTCGACCAGCTTCGGCTCGAGCGTCGGCAGGCCGCCGCGCATCGGGAAGTCGGTCTTGGGCAGAAAGACGGTCGGACGGTAATCCGTTGGCATGGTCAGCCTGGGGCAGGAGAGATGCGAATAAACGACAGCGCCCCGATCCTCAACCGAGGATCGGGCCGATAATTCGCCGCATCCATTCCCAACCAACCGTCATAGGCCTGATATAGCAGCGCCAAGGGGCGAATTCGAGGGTGCATATGGTACAACCGGCCGCCACACAGCCGGTGTCCCGGCGAAAGCCGGGACCCACCCTTCAACCGCCTCGGGCGCGGATCAGTGGGTCCCGGCTTTCGCCGGGACGACGGTTTTAAAGGCTTATGCAAGTTGGGCGAGGATGTCGCGGGCCTTGGCGGCGTCGGCGGCGATCTGGGCCTTCAAGGCGTCGAGGCCCGCGAATTTCTTCTCCGGCCGGATGAACTCGACGAGCGACACGCGGAGGTGGCGCCCGTAAAGGTCGGTGTCGGTATCGAACAGATGCGCTTCGAGGCGCGGCTCGGGGGTGCCGACCGTCGGGCGCAGGCCGATATTGGCGACGCCATCGACGGTGCGTCCCGCGAGCGGGTCGTCGGGGCCGTCGCCGGTAACGCGCACCGCGTACACCCCAAAGGCCGGCCGCAGATACTCGCCGAGCCCGAGATTGGCGGTCGGGAAGCCGATCGTGCGGCCGCGCCGGTCGCCTTCCATGACCCGGCCGTCGATTTCCCAGAAGCGGCCGAGCTGAGCCGCCGCGTCGTGTGGCCGGCCGTCGCGCAGCAGCTCGCGGATGCGGGTCGAGGAATAGACCGCCGTGTCCGGCCCGGACACCGGCTCGATCACGGTGATCCCGAAGCCGTGCCGGGCGCCCATCTCGCGCAGCAGCTCGGGGGTGCCGCGGCGGCGGTTGCCGAAGGTGCAGTCATGGCCGACCACGATATGGGTCAGCCCGACCGCGCCGAGCATGACCTCCTCGACAAAGGATTCGGCGCTCCGTTTCGAGAAATCCAGATCGAAATGCTGGACGAACAGCAGCTCGACCCCGAGCCGCGCGATCTCGCGCTCCTTGACCCGGAAGGGGGTCAGCCGGAACGGCTCGCCGCCGGGCATGAAGACGCTGCGCGGATGCGGCTCGAAGGTCAGGACGCCGGCCGGCTTGCCGGCGGCATGGGCGCGCTCGCAGGCCTCGCGGATCAGCGCGGCGTGGCCCAAATGCAGCCCGTCGAAATTGCCCATCGCCAACACCGCACCGCGCGGATGGGTCGATCCGGAACCGGGATGGCGGATGATACGGAGCACGGCGAGCGCAATGACCTGGGGTTGCCGGGACGGTCGGCCGCGAAAATAGCCGGTGCCGCCGCGGGAGGATAGCCTTCCCCCGTCCGACGCGTGAGCGGCTCCACACTCAATGGTGTCATTCCGGGGCGCCGCGCCCGCGGCGGGCCCGGAATCCATGAACACGGCTTGGGCTAATGGGGCTCGCTTCGTGTTCATGGATTCCGGGCTCTCGGCTTCGCCGAGCCCCGGAATGACCACTCAGGTAGCTGGATCTCATTGCCCCGGGACTGAGCGCGCGCTATGTCGCGCGGGGTGACGGGCCGGGGAGATCGGCGTGGAGGATTTGGCGGCGCCGTTGCGCGAGGCTTGGTACTACGCGGCGCCAAGCCGGCGGCTGCGGCAAGGCAAGCTTCTCGGCCGGCAGATGCTCGGCGAGCCGATTCTCGTCGGACGCGACCCGGGCGACGCCGTCTTCGCCTTGCGTGACATCTGCCCGCATCGCGGCATGCCGCTGTCGGCCGGAAGTTTCGACGGCGGCGAGATCGAATGCTGCTACCACGGCTGGCGCTTCGCGTCGGACGGGCGTTGCACCGCGATCCCGTCGCTGATCGAGGGCCAAGGCTTCGATCTGTCGACGGTCGGCGTCGCGCGCTACCTGGCCTGCGAGGTGCAGGGCAACATCTGGGTCTATTTCGGCGAGGACCCGGGCCGGGCGCCGGAGATCCCGCGGATCGAGGGATTTGCCGAATCGGCCGCGCCGCGCCTCGTCGAAACGATGCGCTTCGGCGCGGCGATCGATCACGCTGTGGTCGGGCTGATGGACCCCGCGCACGGTCCCTTCGTGCACCGCGCCTGGTGGTGGCGCTCGCGGCATTCCGTCCACGAGAAGGCGAAAGAATTCGCCCCCTCGCCCTGGGGCTTCACGATGAGCCGGCACGCGCCGTCGAGCAATTCGCGCGCTTACCGGCTGCTCGGGGGCGCGCCGGAGACCGAGATCGCCTTCCGCCTGCCGAGCGTGCGGATCGAACAAATCCGCACCGGCCGATACGCCGTCACCAACCTGACGGCGCTGACCCCGATCGACGACGACGCCACCGAGGTCAATCACTGCGTCTATTGGAATGCGCCGTGGCTCAGCGCGATGAAGCCGCTGTTGCGCCCCTATGTGCGGGCGTTTCTGCGGCAGGACCGCGACATCATGGAGATGCAGCAGCAGGGGCTGCGCTATGGGCCGGTGCTGTCGCTGATCGACGATGCCGACACCCAGGCGCGCTGGTATTACCGGCTGAAGCAGGAATACCGCCGCGCCCGCGCCGAAGCCCGGCCGTTCGACAATCCGGTGAAGCCGCGCACCCTGCGCTGGCGCAGCTGAACGCTAGTCACATGAACTCATAAAGGGGATGCCCCTACTGGCGCGCATGTGAGCGATCCTTACTGCTCCTACAAACAACGTAGTCGTTCATAAAAACACCCCTCCTTTTTTCAACACAAAACTCCGGATCCTCGCTCACGCCCTCGACAGTAAACGCATAATATTTACCCCCTAGTTGAATCGCATATCGGCCCGGGTTGTAGGCTGAGAAAACATCCAAGATGTCCCTATTCTCCGACCTAGGAAAAACGCGGTGCTCATATCCGCGACTCCTGATAACCCAGGCGTCTTCGTTTTTGACCTTTGCAAGAATATGAACTACCAATTTCGACGGGGCCGCCAGCGAAAACATCCGGTCGTACAAAACAATATGTACCGGCGATCTTTGTTGTACGACAACCTGAGGTTTGTCTAAATAGCTTGGGAAATCCAAAGGCAAGTCACGCTTCTCCTCACTCAAGAGCTCCAACGGCTGTAGTGGGGAGCCGCCTTGCGTCAAGAAAATTCCAAACTGTCTGGGGATCAATCGTTCCTTGGCCGCCTCGGCTGCTGCTACTTCTGCTTCTGCTGCTAATTTTGCTTCTGCTTTTGCTTTTGCTTCTGCTTTTGCTTCTAATCTAGATTTGCTTTGTGCTTCGTGTGTAAGCGTTTCAATTTTTTGATCTCTCTTCGATATTGTTTGTTTGAGGCCCGCAATCATGATGTCTCTTTGATGCATTTCGAGAAACAAATATCCTGAGATCGCCGCTAACACCACAATGGCAATAAGCTCTAACGTCTCTATCCAATTTGCCGTGAACGCCTGCTCCCACGACCGAATCGGACGGGAGCGTAGGGCAGCGAGCCGCTGTAACGCGAGCGGCAAAAACCACAGATTTCTGCGCCGATTCCGTCCGGCCGACCAATCATCCCCGAGATGCATGGTTTAATTGTATCACCACATCCAATGCATAGGCTTTGGCTGCTCAGCCAGCACCCTGCCGGTTACTTACGGCGGGCGCCAAATTCAGCGGGAGAAGCGAGGCGAGAACTTTGATCCGGCGCAGTTCCAAAAATTGTCACAGGAGCCGCGCTGCAGAATAATCCTCGACCCATCTTTACATAGGACGACGCGCGGCATGTTGGCCCACGCATTTTTGGCTCATCGCGGCGATTACATCGCAACCAACAACGCGATAGTTTATCAGCAAATCTCTCGTCCTCTGACGGCCAGATGTATTCCTCGTTAGACGTACGTCCTTATCGACGGATAAAGTGGACCAAGGTACAACTTTTGTGCAGTTGCATACGACCCAACGAACACTGTAGAGGAGTCTTGACTAAAAAAGGCTCGATGCGGTCGCCATTACTGTGCCTTTGTCGATGTTCGGCTGGCAAATGCCAAGGAACCGGTGAAATTGCACAACCAGGCAGCTCCAGAAGATGACCGCGGGTGCCACAAATCTCCAAATCCCCTTTGCTAGGTCATTTCTTGTCAACGCCGGCAATGAAATAGGCCGCGTCCGTTCGTTTTTTCCCCCAATACGCAAACACAGACCCTTCTCATTTCTGGCTTCTGTCGCTTTTGCTCGTCACGGGAAGCTGGCAGGTTTCCTCATGTTGATGCTCTCGGGCCCGGCTTTTGCTGCGGGGCAGTTGCCAGTCCGGTCTCTCTTGGAGTTTCGCCGCGAGAACGTCGTAATCCAGAAATGGGATCTCAGTTGCGGAGCCGCCGCACTTGCGACTCTGTTAAGGTACCAGTTCGGCGAAAACATCAGCGAGAAAAAGATCGCGCGAGCCCTGATGCGTCGTGACGAGTACGTCGATCATCCCGAGCTTGTGCAGCTCCAACAAGGTTTTTCTCTGCTTGATCTCAAACGTTACGTGCAGTCCTATGCCACGACGGCGCCCGCCTCGTCACGAAAGAAGGAAGCCGCTTACCGCCGGCTCGCGTCTAAACGGCCATTGAACTCTCAGAATACCCGGCACGTATTCAAAGGAGAAGGATTAGGCCAGCTGGACATTAAGGATCTAATTCAGCGAGCTCCGATCATGGTGCCAATAAATGCGTTTGGCTATAATCATTTCGTCGTGTTCAAGGGCGTTTTAGGGGATCGCGTATTACTAGCGGACCCAGCATGGGGAAATAGAACGATGACCATAGATAAATTCGAACGACTATGGATTAATTTTGCAGAGCCAATAGGACATGTTGGATTTATGATTCAACGCATCGATGGACGCAAACCGTCGAACCATTTACGGCCGACACCTGACCAGGTATTGATGTTTCAATAGTGCCCCTTTGCGCGTTCTTCTATGGGTTGGGGCCAAGAGGGGGGATAAGTTGAAGATAAAGAACGGACGTGAGCTAATCAGTATCGTTGTACTCGCGATCGCTGCTGCGTACGTGGTCCTCTTGGTGGGCGCGATAACGACACCTGGGAATACCACACCTGGGAATACCACACCTGGGAA
>Ga0070707_100004458_pt1 | contig 13110 bp, 11 predicted proteins | sample KBSK5502metaG_FD_65468 | JGI IMG/M metagenome (GOLD analysis project Ga0070707, IMG submission 65468) | Corn, switchgrass and miscanthus rhizosphere microbial communities from Kellogg Biological Station, Michigan, USA - KBS K5-50-2 metaG | ecosystem: Host-associated > Plants > Roots >... | reverse complement strand
AGCGCGTGGATGCTCTGCTTCCCCGCGTCGACGCGGTGGCGTGGATCGTGGACCCGGAGAAATACATGGATCAAGTCATGCACGGCGGCTATTTGAGGGAGTTCGCGCCGCGCCTCCGCCGCCAGATCGTCGTCCTCAACCGCAGCGATCTTCTCAGTCCCACGGACGCGAGCCGCGTCGTCGAGGACATGCGCGCCCAACTGCGTCGCGACGGTGCGGGCGACATCGACGTCATCGCGACTCGCGCGCGAGAGGGCGCGGGCGGCATCGGCGAGCTCCGCGAATGGCTTGAGTCTGGGGTCGAGGCGAAGCGGGTGGTCGCGTCTCGCGTCGCGGCGCAGGCGCGGGAGGCCGTGCGCGATCTCGCCGCCAACGCAGGCGTCGTGGGCGGGACCCAGGCCCCGCTCATCGAGCCGGCGCGCCGCGAGCGCGCTCTCTCGTCGGTCGCGCGAGCCACGCTCGCCGTCATCGACATCGCAGGGCTCGAGCGGCAAGCCGTCGCGGCGACGCGGTTCGCCGCGCGACGGCGCGGCGCCGGACCGCTCAGGCACCTCACCAGCGCGATCTACCGGCTCACCGGGCGCGCCCGGGCCTCGGCGGACCCGGCTGCTTTCCTGAGACGCTGGCAGCTTCGCGGTTCGCTCGCGCCCGCGCTGGAGCCGCTGCGCGAGCTGGTGACGTCGACGTTACAGACGGTGCCTGCGGCCCTCCGCGGCGCGCTCGCCGAGCTGAGCGCATCCGCGTCACTGGAGCATCGACTCGCCGAGGCGGTCGATCGTTCCCTCGCGATGGAAGCTTCTGGCTTCCGCGTGCCCACGAGCGCGCTGTGGTCCATCATCGGCGCCGCCCAATATGCCGTGACCGCTCTCCTCATCTTCCTCGTCCTGTGGTTCGCGTCGCTCTTCGTCATCCACGACGCGCCAGTCGGCGCGATCCCGGTTCCGTATCTCGGACCGGTGCCAGCTCCGGTCGTGCTGCTCGCCGCAACGCTCCTCGTCGGCTACGTTCTCGCAAAGCTGCTCGGTCTGCACGCCGGCTGGCTCGGGGGACGGTGGGCAAGGCGCGTCGGGGCGCGTATCACCCACGACATCGGCCAGCGGATCGCCGACGACCTTCTGGTTCCCCTGGAACAATTCGAGGCCTCGCGTGCGGCACTCAGCAAGGCGGTGCGCGCGGCTGACGACTGCTCATGAGGCGCGCGATCAACAAAAGTTACGGTTGCCCAGGCTCGAGCTGCGGCGGATCGAGCCACGGCGTTCTTCACCGCTGGTGGGGAGGATCCGAATCCGGGATCTTGATCGACTTGGCGTTGAATGCCCTCAGCCCAAAGCGGTTCCGCCAAGGCGCTCGAATCTGATTCCAGCTATCAAAAGCCACAGGCCGGTCGACACTTCCGCGATCAGGATCGGCAGGGAGGCAAGCACGTTGACCAGTGCTGGAGTGCCCGGCACAGCCAGCTCCGTGAACCAGGCCGCCAGGTAAACGACGGACGCGAACAGGCCCCAGCCCGACAGGATTCGCGGAATGTAGCGCGACTTGAGGAATAGGTAGAAAAAGATCGTCGATCCCGTGCTGAAGAAGATGGCCGCAACCTCGGTCGACATTCCAAGTGGACGCAAGGCCATCAAGGCACGGAGCTGACCGGAGTCGAGTGGCCCGGGATGATTCGCCGCGAGATACAGCTGGAGCAGCCCGAACGCGCCCACGATTCCGATTGCTCCGACTGCAGCTTCGGCCGATCTGAAGAGCAGTGCCATCAGCGCGAGGTTGCCGTCGACAGGTTTCACGGTGACGTAGAGGCAGAGCCCCAGCGGAATTGTGGACAGGCTGCCGAGAAGCGAAAGGCTGAGTCCCAGTCGGTACAGGCCTTCCGAAGCGCTGACATGGCGCGCCGCGTCGGCAAAGCCGCCGCCACCCTCAATGCTCGAGGTGATGATCAGGCCGGCGATATCGAAAGCGAGCACCAGGAGGTAGAAGAGCCCCGCGGCCCGCGCATAGGCTCGCTGCGCATCGTCGACAGGGCGGGAGTCCATGCGCCGAGCCTATGGCGCGAGAAGCAGTGCCGCCACCGGTGGAATCACCGATTCGGCACCGAGGCGCAAGACGGCGCGACTACTCGGCCGTGGAGCTGATCCAGCCCGCGATCTGCGCGCGGGTGTTGAACCCGAGCTTGTTCAGGATGCTGCGCACGTGACTGTCGACGGTGCGCTCGGAGATGAAAAGACGCGCCCCGATCTGCTTGTTGCTGAGGCCGTCGCCGACAAGGCGCGCGACCTCAGCCTCCCGCTTGGCGAGGAGTCCCACGCCGGCGCCCTTTGCCACTTCACGGCCTTGATGGACAGGCTCGCCGAGCGCCATGCTCACGGCGCTGTCACGACTCAAGCCCATCCCGGCCTCGAGCTCGGCCTCGAACGTCAACGCCCCCAGCGCCGCGGTCGCGGCCTCTCGAGCCTGCGCGATGATCGGGCTCATGGCCGGCATGACGGTCGCCCCGGCACCGATCCGAATCTTCTCTGACGCTCCCAACAGCAGCGCGGCCGCCTTCGACCGGCCCCCGATCGCGGCGTGATGGGCCAGCGCGGCGAGCAGGTAGTACTGACCGATCCGGTCGTCGATCCGATAAGCGATGCGCAGAGATTCCTCGTAACGCGCCTTCGATTCCTGCAGATCGCCGGCGAGCAGCGCGGCGCCGCCGAGGTTGAGGTTCATCATGTGCAGCGCGTACAGGTCGCCCACTTCGCGGCTCAGGCGCGCTCCCTCCGTGGAGACCAACTTGAGGGTCGCGGAGTCGCCCTCGAACAGTGCGTTGAGGGCGCGGGCCTGCAGGACCCCCACTTTCGCAGGCACATCGTCGAGCTCAGACGCCATCGAGTCGGCGTCGGCGAGCAAGCGCATTGCTAACGAGCGATCGCCCGCCATGTTCTCCGCGATCGAGGCCATGGCGAGCGAGTTCGCGAGCTGGACCTGCTGCGCGGCCTGCCGCGATGCGCTGATCGCCTTCTCGAGCGCGGGCCTGGCCGCGGCCCAGTCTCCTTGCAGGACCGCCAGGAACCCGCGAATGAAGTAGGACCACCCCAACGTCTCCGGGTAGCCGGGCCCTGATGCCAGCAGCAGGTCCAGCCACCGCACACCCTCGGTCGTCCCGCGCGTGATCCAGAACCACCCGAGGGAGGTGGCCAGCTGGATCCCGCGCGCCGAGTCTGAGTCGACCAGGCATCGTCGGAGGACTGATCGGATGTTGTCGATCTCGAGGTCCATCCACGCGAGCCAGTCGGGAAGCCGGAAGCGCGCTTGCGGCGCCAGGCGCTGGGCCGTCGACGAGTAGTAGGCAGTGCACCTCTCCTGCACGTCGTCGTCCTCGCCGGCGTCTCGCAGTTTGCGAGCCGCGTACTCGCGCATCGTCTCGTGGAGCCGGTGGCAGGCGACGCCTCGCGCGTCCTCTTTTATGACGAGCGACTTGTCGACCAGCGACGAGAGCAGCTCCAGCGCCTTGTCCGCCGGCACCTCGTCCGAGGTGCACACCCCTTCGACATCTTCGAGGGTGAACTTGCCCGCGAACACACAGAGCCGCCTCAGCAGCGTTTGCTCGGACGCGGAGAGCAGCTCGTAGCTCCAATCGATGGCGGTCTCGAGAGTCTTGTGGCGCGGTAGCGCGGCGCGGCCGCCGCCGGTCAGCAGGCCGAAGCGGTCGCTCAATCGCTCGAGGATCTGCTCCACGGTCAGGATCCGCGTCCGTACCGCCGCCAGCTCGATCGCCAGGGGCAGGCCGTCGAGCCGGCGGCACAGGTCGGCGACCGGCCCTCGGTTGGCCGCCGTCAGCTCGAAGGCGCCGGACGCCGCCTCGGCGCGATCGACGAAGAGCATCACAGCCTCGTTCTGCCGCAACCGGTGAAGCGGCTCGGCGGCGTCCGTGGACGGCAGCTCCAGCGGTGGGACGGGCAGGACGTGCTCGCCAGGTGCGGAGAGCGGCTCGCGGCTCGTGGCGATGACCCGGACCCCAGCCGTGGACCGGATGACCTCAGCCGCAAGGGCGGCGGTCGCCTCGAGCAGGTGCTCGCAGTTGTCGAGCACGAGCAGGAGCTGCCGCTCGCGAAGATGCGCGAGCAGAAGCACAATCGGCTCCGTGCCGGCCTGGTCACGCAGGTCGAGTGCCGCCAGCACGGCGTTGGCGACGAGTGCGGGCTCGCGCACCTCCGCCAGCTCGACCCACCACGCGCCGGCGGGAAAGCCGCGGCTTAGATCGGTCGCGCCACGCAGAGCGAGCCGCGATTTGCCGACGCCGCCCGGTCCGATGAGGCTGACCAGGCGGGCGCCGGCGAGCTTCTTCCTCAGCTCGGCCAGCTCGCGGCGACGGCCGACGAAGCTCGTGGCTTCGGCCGGCAGGTTGCCGGCGCGGCGGGCGGGCTTGGACATGATCGACCGAAAGTACTACGTACCCGATCGGCGATTCCACCGATTTCGACGGCGCATGGCCGGTCTAGCTTCAAAAGCGATGACCGAAGAGGTGGTCGTGCAGCGAGTCGAGGTCCTGTTCGTCGGCAGCGCGCCCGCGCGTCAGGTGGAGCGCGCCTCCGGGGTCCGCGAGGTCCAGGTCGACGGGCGAGTCCTCCGCTGCACTGTCTACGGCAGCTTTCAGCCCTTTCTCGAGGCGCTGCGCGGTCACGAGGTCATCAGCCTCAAGTCAACAAACTCAGGAGAGTGAACATGGTCAGCAGCTATCCCGTGCAGTTCGATGTCGATTTCCCGTCGAAACCACTCAACCGGCTCAGCACCGCGTTTCGTTTCATCGTCGCGATCCCGATCGTGGTCCTGCTCACCATGCTGTCGGGCGAGACCTTCCGCGACGGCGACCACTCGGCCGGGAACACGCTCGTGATCGGCGGCGCGGCGGTGTTCGTCCCGCTCGTGCTGATGCTCGTGTTCCGGCAGAAGTACCCGCGCTGGTGGTTCGACTGGAACCTCAACCTCCTGCGCTTCTCCAACCGGGTCACCGCGTACCTTGCCCTGCTCGACGATCGCTATCCGTCCACCGACGAAGAGCAGTCCGTCCACCTCGACTTCGCCTACCCGGATTCCCGGCAGCTGAACCGGTGGCTGCCGCTCGTCAAATGGATCCTCGCCCTGCCGCACTACGTGGTCCTTTTCTTCCTCTGGCTCGGCGCCATCGTCGCGGTCGTCGCCTCCTGGTTCGCGATCCTCTTCAGAGGTACGTATCCGCGAAGCCTGTTCGACTACGTGGTCGGCGTGCTGCGCTGGACCAACCGGGTCAACGGCTACGCCTTCACGCTCGTCACCGACCAGTACCCGCCGTTCAGCCTGCGCTAAGGCACGTGATCGACCCTTTGTCATCCGCGCGTCGAAACCCGATCAGAGGCCCGGCCGGTCGGCCGGGCAGCTGAACCGAGACTGAACTACGCCGCCACCTCGACCTCTTCGGACGCACTAATCGCAGCGGCCGGGCGCGCAAGCGGCACATGCCGCAAGAACACGCTGACAATCACGGCGACAAAAGCCACGGCCGCGGCGACCAGGAACATGTCATGCAGCGTGCTCGCGAGTCCAATGCGAGTTGGTGGCACCGGCAGGCGATTGACCAGGATCGAACCGAGAATCGCGGTTCCCATGGTTCCTCCAAGGCTTCGCCAGAACGTCAGTTGACTCGTGCCGACACCGATCAACCGGTACGGAAGACCCGCCTGGATCACCACGAACGTCAGCGGGAACGTGACGCCGAGCCCGGCCCCGATGATCACGATGTCCCGCGTCACCTCGAGCGCGCTCGAGCCGACCGCGACACGAGCGAGCAAGACGAGACCAAGAACCATCACGGCCAGGGACGCAGTGCCCAACAACCGATACCCCGAGAAACGAGCGATCAACGCGCCCGTCGCCGTGCTCGTCACGACGACCGCCAGCATCATCGGCGTCAACAGCTGCCCCGCGTTGGTCGCACTCACGCCGAGCACGCCCTGGTACAGCAGCGGCACGAAGACCACTGCACCGAACATGCCGACGCCGCTGAAGAACGAGATCGCGGCCGGCACGGCAAACACGTTCAAGCGAAACAGGTGGAATGGAACCACCGGGTGCTCAACGCGGCGCTCGACGAAGAAGAAGGCGATCAACGCCACCAAAGCGATGACGAGCAACCCCGAGACCTGCATCGACAACCACGCGTGGTCGCGCGTCAGAGACAGAGCGATCAGCAACGGTGTCAGACCGGCGAACAGCAGCGAGGTGCCCAGCCAGTCGATGTCGCGAAGTCGCGCTGAGGAGCGCACGAACGGGAGTTGCGTGGCAACGAGGACCACCGCCAAGACGCCGAGCGGCACGTTCACGTAGAACACCCACCGCCACCCAGGTCCATCGGTGAGGTAACCACCGAGCGTCGGTCCGATGACCGACGACAACCCGAACACCGCGCCGAACACGCCGCTCATACGCGCGCGCTGCTCCGGCGGAAACACATCCGCGAGCACAGCGAACGTCGACGCGAACAATACCCCGCCAAACACTCCCTGCAGCGCGCGGAGGAACACCAAAGACGCCATGTTCCATGAAGTTCCGCACAGCGCCGACGCCGCGATGAACCCGACCATCCCGGCGAGCAAGAACGGCTTGCGACCGAACATGTCACCGAGCTTGCCGGCCACCGGCACCAGCGCGGTCGACGTGATCAAATAGGCCGTCGTGACCCACGCGTAGTACTGCAGTCCGTGCAGCTCCGAAACGATGCGCGGCATCGCGACACCGACCACCGTCTGGTCCAGCGCGGCCAGCAACAAGGCCATCGCCACACCCAGCGTGGCGAGCACAACCGACCATCGAGACCTGCCTTGGGTCATCCCTTTCCTCCTGTCAATCCGGCTTGTTAGGACGCTCCCAAAGCTATCGGTCATTGCGGCAAGATCCGTTCCGCAATAAGATGCAAGATCAGATAAAGTGCTCAACACCTCGGCCCGCCTCCTCCGGCTCCTCACCCTGCTCGAATCGCGCCGGGAATGGTCCGGCGCCCAGCTTGCAAACAGGCTCGAGATCAGCGCCCGGACTGTGCGCAACGACGTGACCCGGCTCAGAGCGCTGGGCTACCCCGTCCAGGCCGCGCCCGGCGTGGCGGGCGGCTACCGCCTCGGATCGGGCGCCGCCCTGCCCCCTCTTCTTCTCGAAGACGACGAGGCCGTCGCCGTCGCCGTCGCGCTGCGTTCCTCGGCGGGCGGCGGCGTTTCCGGCATCGAAGAAACGTCAGTCAGGGCACTCGTCAAGCTCGAGCAGGTCTTCCCCGCTCGATTGAGACACAGGGTCAACGCTCTGCAGGCTTACACCGTCGCGGTCCCCTCACAAGGGCCCACCGTGGATCCGCACGTCCTCGCCACGATCGCCGCGGCATGCCGCGACCATGAGGTGATGCGGATCGACTACAAGAAGCACGACGGAACGGAGAGCGTGCGGTCGATCGAGCCTTACCGCCTGGTGCATCTCGGCCGGAGGTGGTATCTGGTCGCATGGGATCGCGACAGAAACGGATGGCGCACATTCCGGCTCGACCGCATGAAACCGAAGTCACCGACCGGGCCACACTTCACGTCGCGCGATTTGCCCGCCGAGGACATCGCCGCCTACGTGATGCGGAGCGTCCGCTCCGCGCCCGCCAAGTACGAGGCGCGCGTCAATGTGAAAGCCTCCGCGCAGACCGTCTCGGAGCGCGTGCCGCGCGAAGTCGTCATCGAACCCATCGATGACGAGACCTGCACCGTGCACGCGCGCTCCAACTCCATCGAGATGCTCGCGCTCTACATCGGCATGCTCGACGCCGACTTCACCGTCACCGATCCGCCGGAGCTGATCGCCAGGCTCAACACGCTCGCCGAGCGCTACGCAAGGGCTGCAGGCAATGTCGGTTAAGCCAATCGAGACGGAGCGCCTCGAGCTCGTGGCACTAGAACCCGAGACGATCCGCCATCTGATCCAGGGCGATCGCAAAAAGGCGGAGAAAGCGCAGGGACTCAGCATCCCGGAAGAATTTCCGACGCGCGACGACGTGGACGGATTCCTATCAATCCAGCTCCACCGCATGCACGCCTCACCCGGCCGCCGAGACTGGATGGCGCGCCTCATGGTCACCCGCGGGCAACTGGAGGTGATCGGCCACTGCGGCTTCCACGGCCCGCCCGAGGTGATCGGCCGCGCTGAGATCGGCTACACGGTGTTCACGTCCTTCCGCGGAAGAGGCTTCGCCAAAGAGGCCGCGCGCGCGCTGGTCGAGTGGGCGCTGAGCAACGGAGAGGCGAAGGTCTTCGCCAGCGTGTCGCCCGACAACGCGCCCTCCCTCGCCGTCGTCAGAAGCCTCGGCTTCAAGCAGGTCGGGACACAGGTCGACGAGGTCGACGGCCTCGAGCTCGTGTTCGCGATCGAGAAGCCGTAACGATCCTCGCCAGGAAGTCGTCGTGCGCCCGCTCGACCTCCGCCGCCACCGCGATCGCCGTCTCGACAAACGCCGCCACAGCCGGCGGCCGGTAACGATCCCGATGCCACAGAACGACCAGCACGCGCGGCGGCACTGTTTCGGAGAGCTGGAGCAGCCGCACCTTCGGGTCGGTCTCGTCCACCGCGAGCAGGGGCGCGAGGGCGAAGCCGAGCCCGGACGCCACCATCGCCTGCACCGTCCCGTTGTCGTTGGAGCGAAACACCGCGCGGGGACGAACGCCGCGCCCCAGCAGGAAATCCTCGGCCAGGTCCTGGTGCTTCCCGTGCTGGAAACCGACCATCGGAAGGTCGGCGAGGTCGCCGATACGAGGCCGGTGCCCAGCCATGGAAGAACCCGCCGGCGTGACCAACACGTACGGATCTCGCATGAGCTCTCGGACCTCGAAGGGGCCCTCGGGGATCGGCTGGATCGCGAACGTCAGGTCGAGGTCGCCCTGCTCCACCGAATCGATCAGGTCGTTGTCGTGAGCGGCCTCGGTCAGCTGCACGTCGACGTCCGGCCATCGCTGCTTGAAGCGGCGCATCACCTCGGGCAGCACTTTGTTGGCGACGCTCTGGTAGATGCCGACTCGCAGCGAGCCCGACCGTCCCGACGCGTAAGCGCGGAAGTCGGCCTCCGCAGCCCGCAACCGCGAGTCGATCGCCTCCGCGTGCCCGAGCAACACACGCCCCGCCTCGGTGAGCGAGACCGTGCGCCGGCCACGCGACCGCTCGATCAGCCGCTGCCCGACGAGCGCTTCGAGGGACGAAACGTGATCGCTGACCGTCGAAAGCGAGCTGCTCAGCTGCTCCGCCGCGGCCCAGAACGTCCCAGTGTCCGCGACCGCCCTAAGAGCCCGCAGGTGCTTGATCTCGACGCTCTGCCAATTGTCCGGCATTCCGATATTTTACGAGTAAAACTCATGTTGCTTCGGAGATTCACGCGGGGAACACTAAAGCCATGGAGGTTCTCGTGGCGGTCCTGATGTTCGTCCTGCTGGCGCTGCTCACGGCGCGCTGGGGCGTCGACTCGCGGCCGATCGACGCGGAGCGCCCAACTCGCTGGTGGCCTGCCACCCCCCGAGACTGAGCTGACGGGAGCCGGCCGAGACTGAGCTGACGGGAGCAGGCGCCGGGCCCGGTCAAAATCCCCGTTACAGGGACAAGATGAGGTGGCCGGCCCGGGGCGCTGTCGCGCTGATCGTGATTCTCGCCGCCGCGTGCGGCGGCCAAACCAACGCACCAAGCGCGGCGACCACCATCAACTTCTGGTACCTGTCCGACGGCGCGCAGGACGCCGCGAAAGCCTTCCACGCGGCGCATCCGGACATCGACGTCAAAGCCACCAAGATCTCGAGCCTGCCCTCGGCACTGACCACGGCCAATGCACCCGACGTCATCGAGCTCAAACGAGAGTGGGTTGCGGCTGTCGCCGCGACCGGCGCGCTGCACGAGTTCTCACCCGATGAAGTCCAGACCCTCGGCGGCAAGGCCGCGTTCGTCGCTCAAGCCTGGCCCACAGGCAAGACGACCTCGATCCCATGGTTCATCGACACGCGCGTCGTCTATTACCGGGCCGACGTCCTGAAGGACCTCAACATCGACCCTGCCAACGCGTTCAGCAACTGGGAGGCGTTCGACCACACGCTGGACGCCGTCAAGACATCCAAGAAAATCGCCGCCCTCGGGATCGCGGGCAAGAACGACTCCAATCCAATCGCCGGCTTCGCGCCGTGGATCTGGGAGGCGGGCGGCTCGCTTGTCAGCGACGACGGGACCAAACCGACGATCAACCAGAGCGCCGCGGTCGACGGAGTTGATGAGTATCAGCGCTTCGGTGGGAGATACGTCGATGCGGCCGTGCTGCAGCAGGACACCGCAGGGGTTGAGTCGATGTTTGTGAACGGCAAGTTCGCCATCACCATCGCCGGCCCTGGGCTCGCGTCGAAGGTGAAAGGTCCGCAGTTCGGAGTGCAGCAATTTCCGCCCGGTCACACCGGCCACGCCGTGTACATGGGCGGCGCCGACCTCGCAATCGTCAAGAGCAGCAGCAAACAAAGCGCGGCGTTCGAGTTCGTGAAGTGGCTCACGAGCACCGAAGGGCAGAGCAGCTCCGCAGCAAAGACCGGCATGTACCCGGCCCTGATCGCCGCCGGGCAACCCGGCCCTATCAAGTCTCAGCTCGCCGACGGCCGCTCACTCCCCACCCTGACGGCCTGGCCTGCGCTCGAGAAAACGATGGCGACCGACCTCGGCAAGATCTGGGATGAGGTCATCGCCGAGGGTCAGCCGATGGCGAAGGACGTGCTGCAGACCCTGCTCGACAAAACGGCAGCCGACATGCAGACGGCGCTCAGTCAGTAGTTGGGGCAGTCCTGACCAGGCAGAACCACGCCGCCGAGGCCCGGTTCATTGCCGTCGGTCAGCTCCGCCGGCAGCACGCGGTCCCACGGCGTCACGCCGAGCCGGTACATGAGTCGGTAGAGGATGCTCATCGAGCCCTCATTGTCCGAAAACTTGACATGGCGCGCGGCCAGTGCATAAGGTCGATTCCTAAGGCACCTCTAACCCGCGGATAACGGGGCGCGGGTTATGGTCGGGGCTGCAGACGGCGCTTCTACGAACTAGGGGGTTTGGTATGAGACGGCTGATCCGGCTCGCATCGGTGGCTGCCCTTCTGGCGATGCAAAGCCTGGTGCCCGGCACGGCGACAGCACATCAATCAGCGCAGACGCCGAGCTGCACTCTCAGCAACGGCATCCAGCACGTCATCTCCATCGTCTTCGACAACACGCACCTGACTCCCGACCGGCCCGGCGTGCCCTCCGACCTCGAGCAGATGCCCAACCTGCTCAACTTCATGACGAACAACGGAACGGTGAGCGACAACAACCACACCATCCTCATCTCGCACACCGCGGGCGGCATCCTGACCTCGCTTACCGGCCTCTACCCCGACCGCCAGGGTCTCACCGTGAGCAACTCGTACGCCTACTTCAAGCCCGACGGTTCGACAGGGTTTTCGAGCGCGTTCAAGTACTGGACCGACCGCGTGGATGACACCGCCACCGCCAACGACGTGCTGCCGAACATGGTCACCAGCGGCCAGCTGAACACCCCTGCGCCGTGGGTCCCTTACACCCGCGCGGGATGTGACTACGGTGCCGTGTCAACGGCGAACGTGGTGCTGGAGAACACCAAGACCACGCCGTTCGGGGACGTGACGAAGGTCTTCGGCAACCCTTCGCCCGAGCAGATCGAAGCAGACGCGACTCCTGCGAAGGCACAGACCGACTTCGTTGGCATCGCCGTTCACTGCGCTCAAGGCGGCGGCATCTGCAACACGAGCACCAAGTGGCGCCCCGACGTGCTGCCGGATGAGCCCGGCGGCTACAGCGGGTTCAAGGCTCTCTTCGGCGCCAAGTACGTCAACCCTGCGATCACGCCCGATCACGTCGCCGTTGTCAAGGACACCGAGGACCAGGCCATCAAAGACCCCGCGGGCAACCCGGGCTTTCCAGGATTCGACGCGATGTTCGCCAAGGTGAGCCTCGGCTACGTCGCGCAGATGCAGGAGGCCGGAATCCCGGTGACCTTCGCCTACATCTCCGACGCGCACGACAATCACTCCCTCTTCCGCGCGTCCGGCCCAGGCGAGGCGGACTACATGGCCCAGCTCCACGCCTATGACCAGGCGTTCGGCAAGTTCTTCGACCGCCTCGCCGCGGACGGGATCAACAAGTCCAACACGATGTTCGTGTTCACCTCGGACGAGAACGACCACTTCGCCGGCGGCAACTCGACCGACGGCACGTGGAGCCACACCTTCTGCAACGTGACCAACGGCCAGAGGTGCCCCGCCAACCAGATCGGCGAGGTGACGCAGAACATCAAGGCTTTGCTGCCGGCCGGGTACACGGCCCCAACTTTTGACATCCACTTCGACTCTGCGCCGACCATTTATGTCTCGAAGAAGGGAACCCCGCCGACAGCCGAACAGATCAGGCAGTTCGAACGCAACCTGGCGGCCGCCCAGAACGTGGACCCATACGTGAGCTCAGCTCCAAGCCCGGTGATGCTTTACATGGCGGACACGGTCGGGGAGAAGGCGCTGCACATGGTCAACGCGGACCCGCAGAGGACGCCCGACTTCACTTACTTCGCCAACCCCGACTACTTCTTGACCACCAGCAACACCGCTTGTCCGGACCAGGCCGTGAACCTCAGGGTCCCCACCTGCGTCGACTACCACTTCGCGTGGAGCCACGGCGACGCGACCGATGACATCGGCCGCACCTGGCTCGGGATCGTCGGCCCGGGCGTCAAGAACCTCGGACGCACGAGCGACACCTGGTCGGACCACGCCGACACCCGTCCGACCATGCTCGCCCTCCTCGGCCTGAAGGACAGCTACGAGCCGGACGGCGCGGTGCTGACCGACTTCCTCCAGACGTCCGCGGTCTCGCGTGACCTGCGCGCGCACCACGAGTCGCTGGTTCGCCTGCACGAGGTTTATAAGCAGATCGCGGCGCCGTTTGGACCGTTCGCCCACGACACTCTGGTCGCCTCGACACACGCCATCTCCGGCGGCAGCGCGGCCGACGACAGCCACTACACATCGGTCGAGAGCAGCATCGCCTCGCTCAC
>Ga0070707_100004456_pt1 | contig 13110 bp, 12 predicted proteins | sample KBSK5502metaG_FD_65468 | JGI IMG/M metagenome (GOLD analysis project Ga0070707, IMG submission 65468) | Corn, switchgrass and miscanthus rhizosphere microbial communities from Kellogg Biological Station, Michigan, USA - KBS K5-50-2 metaG | ecosystem: Host-associated > Plants > Roots >... | reverse complement strand
GCGCGGGAGGAAAGTCCGGGCTCCGCAGGGCAGGGTGCTGGCTAACGGCCAGGGGGGGCGACCCCACGGACCAGTGCCACAGAGAACAGACCGCCGCCCGGCAACGGGCGGTAAGGGTGAAACGGTGAGGTAAGAGCTCACCAGCAGCCCGGGCGACCGGGCTGGCTCGGTAAACCCCACCCGGAGCAAGGCCAAATAGGAGAGCAATCCCACCGGCAACGGTGGGTGAAGCGTGGCCCGCGTGGCGCTCTCGGGTATGGCCGCTTGAGGCGCCGGGCAACCGGCGCCCTAGAGAAATGACCGTCGGTTCAGGCTTCGGCCTGGATCACAGGACCCGGCTTACAGGCCTTCTCTGGCGCTTTTCTTTCTCTTCACGCGTACCGCTATCGTTCTCTCTCCCGAGGAGCGAATCATGACGACCAGCGCAGCCGTGACTTCGACCGCCCAAGTAGAGGACGTCGAATATCTCCGCCACGGGAGCACGCCGCTGCTCACTCGTCTCTTCAAGCCGCGCGGCACGGGGCCGTTTCCGCTCATCGTCGAGCTCCATGGCGGGGCCTGGTGCCGCGGCGATCGCCTGAACGACACCGCCATCAATGAGCCGCTGGCCAAAAGCGGCGTCGTGGTGGCGGCGCTGGATTTCCGCATGCCACCCGAGGCGCCGTACCCCGCCTCGCTGGCCGACATCAATTACGCGATCCGCTGGCTCAAAGCGCGGGCCGCTGACCTGGGCAGTCGTCCGGACCTTTTCGGGGTGCTGGGAATCTCGAGCGGCGCGCACCAGGCCATGCTGGGCGCGATGAGACCGCGCGATCCCCGCTACGCGGCGCTGCCGCTGCCCGCCGGCGCCGCGGCCGCCGACGCCGGCATGGACGCGAGCGTGCGCTGCGTCGTCCTGTGCTGGCCCGTGATCGATCCGTTGGCGCGCTACCACTATGCCAAGAAGCTCAAGGCGGGCGGCAAGCCGTACCCCGATGTCGTGGACCAGGTGCTGCCGCTGCACGACCAGTACTGGCGGACCGAAGAAGCCATGGCCGAGGGCAATCCGGTTCTGGCGCTCGAGCGTGGCGAGCGGGTCGAGATGCCGCCGGTCCTCTACCTGCAGGGCACCAGCGACGTGGCGCATCCGCGCCCCGACCTCGACCGCTTCGTGGCGAAGTACCGGAAGGCGGGCGGTCAGGTCGAGCTGGAGCTATTCGAGGGCGAAGGGCAAGCCTTCATCACGAGGAACCCGACTTCACCGGCCGCCGGCCGAGCGATCGACAAGATCATCGAGTTCGTCCACAAGCAGATCTGCTGAGCGGCCAGCGCGGCTTCTATTACCGGCAGTCGGTGATCCAATCCACCGCCTCGACTGTCACCCGGTAGCTCGCCGCGGCCTGGGACACGGGCACGTCGAAGAACATCCGCTCGCGGGCCGGGACATCGCCCACGACCCGGCGCCGGTACGTCGCGCCCACCCCGCCGTCGGCCGCGATCTGCTCCACGCGCAGCCAGACATTGGCGGCATCCTTGATGTGGCCGTTATAGAGATAGCCCACCACGTGCGCGCGGTCCGTCTGGGGCCGCTCGAGGCTCCATTCGGCCTGGAGATATGCCGCCGTGGGTGCGCTGCCGAAATCCTGGGCCGGGGCCGTCGCCGGAGCGGCCAGGATCAGCGTGAGTATTGCCGTCGCGAGAGAGCGTCTCAGCATGAGCATGGCGGGCAAGCCCTCCTTGTCAGGGTTGACGCCAGCCTAACCGATCCCAGCCGCTTTTCAAGCCCGCCACCGCCTAGCGCGGCAGCCGGGCGAAGTCGATGAAGCCGCGGTCGACATTGGTATCGATGAGCTTGACGCGCAGGCGATCGCCGACGTCGAGCCCCTCGAATCCCTGCACGAGCTTTCCTTCCACGGTGGGCTGGAAGATACGGACCCAGGTGCCCTTCTCGGAGGCGCCCGTGACGATCGCGTCGAATTCCTCGCCGACCCGTGACGCCAGCAGGAGCGCGGCCGCTGACTTCTGCACCTGCCGCTCGACCTTGGCGGCATTGTCTTCCGCTTCGGTACAGTGGCGAGCCAATTCGCTCAGCTCACTATTGCTGTACGGCGCCGGCTTCCCCGCGATCGCCACCTTCAGCAGTCGCCCCGTGATCAGATCCGGATACCGCCGATTGGGCGCCGTGGAGTGCGAGTAGTCCCTCACGGCGAGCCCGAAGTGGCCGTCCGCCGACTGACCGGGCAGCTCGACGGCGTACTCGCCCGAGCCCAGGAGCTTGATCACGGAGAGAGAGAGGTCGGGGAACCGGACAGGATCCGCCCGGCGCCGCTCGGCGAGGAATTCTTCGAGCGCCCGCGCATCGGGCTCGGCCGGCAGGCGGCCGCCAAGCCCGGCGGCCAGATCGACGATTCGCCCCCAGCGCTCCGGCACGCGCAGTACCCTCCGCAGCGAGGGCAGGCCTTTGCCCTCCAGATACTTCGCGGTCACCCCATTGGCCGCGATCATGAAGTCCTCGATCAGCTCCTTGGCCCGGTTCTTCTCGTCGGGCCGCAGGTCGGCGAGCCTGTCGCCGTCGAACACGGCGCGGGTCTCGAGGCTCTCGAGGCTCAGCGCTCCGCGCTGATGCCGGAGCGCTTTCATCGCCTGGGCCGCCTTGTCCTGAACCCGAAGCTGCGCATCGAGTCCCGGAACCGCCGCCAGTCGCGGCGGCGCCGGCCCCGTTCCCTCGAGCCAGGCTGCGACACCGTTGTACCCCAGCTTCGCGCGATTCAAAACGACGCCACGATAGACGTCGGACGCCGTCACCGTCCCATCGGCGGCGACGGCCATCTCGACGACGAGCGCCGCGCGCGCCTGGCTCTCGCCGAGGGAGGTCAGGTCCGTCGAGAGCTTCTCGGGGAGCATCGGGAAGATCTCGGCGGCCGTGTACACGGAGGTCGTATTGGTCCGCGCATGCCCGTCGATGGCCGAGCCGGATCTCACGAGGGCGTCGACATCGGCAACCGCCACGAAAATCTTGACCGCGCCGCCCGACAGCGGCTCCGCCACGGTGAGCTGGTCGAGGTCGCGGGAGTCGTCATTGTCGATCGAGCACCAGAGGCGGTCCCGCAGGTCCCGGATCGAGGGGCCCGTCTCCCCGGCGGCGGCCGTCAGGCCCGCCGTCTCCGTGAGGACGGCGGGGGAGAAGTCGGGCAGCAGTCCACGCTGGATCATTGCCCGCTTGGCAATGGCCCTGAGCCGCCCCCGGTTCGCGATGTTTGGACGATTCATGCCGCTCGCGTTTCTTGGTCGCCCGGCACCCCGTCGCTATACTAGGCCCGCGGCGATCATTTCGACAGCAGTCCCCGAAAGGAGACCGCGTGGGCTGGTTGAACCGTTTGCTCGGCTCCGAGGCCTCCGCCGGGCAACCCTCCTTCGATTCCCTCGCGCCCGGCGACGAGATCTGGTCGGGCGGACAGCCCTGGCAGGTCACGGCCGTGCTCACCTACAAGAATGCCGACGGCGAGTGGCCCGTGGTCCGGATCCAGCAGGCGCTCACGACGGCATGGGTGTCGGTGGAAGACGACCATCCCGTGCGCTACGACCACCTCGATCTCCACGTGGACGCCGACGGCAAAGCCGTCTGGAACGGCCGGACGTACACGCGGCAGGAAGTCGGCACGGCCTCCATCGCGCGCGTCCTGGGCGACGTGGACGCGCATCCGGGCGACACGCTGAGCTACGAAGTGCTCCGATGCCCCGACGATTCTCAAGCATGGATCAGCGTCGAGATGTGGGCAGGGGGCTATGTCGAGGTGTCCGTGGGCCGCCCGTGGGACGTAGACAAGCTCGTGACCAAGCGGGAGGGACGCGCATGAAGCTGCTCACCGGGTACGCCGTCTCGATCGGGTGGACCGCCGCCTTTCTCGCGCTGGCCTTCGTGGCGCGGTTTCTCTTCAACTGGATGTCCCCGTTCAAGCTGCGCACGGCGTCGGACCGCAAGGACGCCGCCGTGGGCCACGTGCTGAGAGGCCTCTACTTCGGCCTCGCGATCATCTCGCTCGCGGCCATTCAGTCGACCCAGAGCATCATCTGGGCGCTGATCGACGGCGCCGTCGGCATGCTGATCCTGCTGGTCTTCTTCAAGGTCTACGACTGGATGGACCCGCGCGATTTCGAGACGGAGCTGGCCGGGGGCAATTCCATGCTCGGCATGGAGCTGGAAGGCCTCTTCGTCGTCGTCGCCGCCGTCATCGTGGGGGCGATGAATTTGCTCGGAAGCTAGGCGGATGCCCACTCTCCGGGCGTGGCCCGAAGCGCGCATCCTCGACGCCATGCGCGCCTGGCGCCGCGGCTGCGGGCCGCTCGAGCCCTGGTTTCGCGCCACGCCTTTCGCCGCCGCCAACCATTATCGCGACCGCGCGCTGGCCATCGCTTGCCCGGCCGAGCCGCCGGCCGCTCGGCGGCTCGCGGCATCCCTTCCCCGTCCGGCCCGCGGCACGCTCTGGATCTTCGACCTGCCGGGCCCCCTGGGGCTCTGGCTGACGTGGGAGCTGCGCCGGCGCCGGGGACTCTCCGCCGCGCTGGCCTGGAACGGCTGGTATGACCCGCGCGGGCTGCTCGATGGGCGCGCGGAGATCGCGCTCCTGCTCGCCCTCGGCCGGCGGCTCGGCCGAATGTCCGCCGGGGGCGGCGGCTACCTGCTCTTCGACAGCCATCGCCAGCGGGAGCTCACCGGTGACACCGCCAAGGCCCGGGTCCTGGACAACCGCTACACGCTCAATGAGGAGGATGCGCCGAGCCTGGAGCAGCTCGGCGCCATCGGCATCAAGCGCGTGCGCGCCTGGAGCTGGCGCGAGACCGCCGAAGACGTGAAGGCTTATCTGGACTACCTCGGACGAGGCCTGCAGGTGACCATCACCGCCAGCCTCGCGCGGGAGATCGGCGCGCATGGCTAAGAAGAAGCCCCGCGAGCCCCGGCGGCGATCGGCACCGGACAAGCGCCTCGCGCTGACGATCACCGCGAGCGTGCTGGCGGCCTCGGCGCTGGCGGGCTGCGACGCCTCCCCGGCGCGAGGCGTTGCCGGACGGGCGCCGGAATGCGCGCCGGCCGTCACCTCCCCCCGGGAGGGCTCGTGGGAGGATCCCAATGGCTGCTGGGAGAACCGGGGCGGCCAGCGGGTGTATCGCACGGTCTGGGGAGGCCGGTCCTACTACTATTCTTCGCCGCCCTACTACTCGCGCTACTACGAATCCGAGTCCGGCAGCCGCGGCTCGCGGTGGTTCTCGGGCAGCCACTCGACCAGCGGCGGCGGGTATCACGGGGCTCCGAGCGGCGCCGGCTAGGTATGCGGGCCGGGGCAACCGGCCGTGAGCGGACGGACCGCCTTCTCCTCCGCTGGTGTCAGCAGAGCGCTCCCGGGGAAGAGGCCGTCGCGGCGCCCAAGCCCCTGACGGTCTCCCCCGAGCTCGCCGCCGCGCTCGGCCGGCTCGCCCGCTCGCTCGACCGGCTGCTCCGGCGCTGGGCCGACGCCGTCCTGGCCCATGACGAGGAGCTCGGCGGATTCAGGCCGCCCGCCTTCCCGCTCGCCAAGGAGATCTTCGCCGCCGGCCCGCTCCACGCCCCGTTCTTCTGGGGACGCTTCGACATCTTCGAGCGCGCCGACGGCGGCCTGGCCGCGCTCGAATACAATTGCGACAAGCCCGCGGGCCAGCGCGAGATCTGGGCGGCGGAGGCCCTGGGCCCGCGCCGCGGGAATCCGAGCCGCGGCGCGCGGAAGCGCTTCCGCCGGGCACTCGGCGCGGCATGGGCCCGCCACCGGCGGCGCTTCGCCATCCGCCATCGGCGGCCCCGGCTCGCGATTCTCGCCGACCCCGCGCACCGCGAAGAGTTCCGGCTGGCCTATCTCTTCGGCCGCGAGGCCGCCGCGCTGGGCTGGCGCTGGGACGTGGTGGGCGCGGAAAATCTCCAGGTCGAGTCGGGACGGCCCAGGGCCTATGGCGAGCCCGTGGACGTGGTGCTCCGGCAGTATCCGGCCGAGTATCTCCACGAGCTGCCCGCGGCCCCGGCGCTCTGGAGCGCGACGGCCGAGGGCCAATTGCTCTGGCTCAACGATCCTCGGGCGATCGTGGCGCAGGCCAAGAGCGCCTTCGCCCATCTCTGGCAGCTCGCGGAAGACAATCGCTGGCTGACCGCGGCCGAAGCCGCGCTCGTCCGGCGCGCTTTGCCACCCACGGGGCTGGCCTCACAATCCGTCTGGCTCGATCGGGCGCGCGCCCGGCCCGAGGACTGGGTGCTCAAGCCCGTCCTCGGCCGCTACTCGGACAAGGTGCGCGTGGGCACGCTCTGCTCTCCCGAAGAGTGGGAGCGGGGGCTCGCCGAGGCTGAATCCGCGCCAGACGACTGGGTAATCCAGGCATATGTCCCCCCTCGCCGCCGCTGGCTGCCCCATTGCTCGGGCGCTCGTCCCGGCTATGTCAACTGGGGCGTCTATCTGAGCGCGGGCGAGCCGGCCGGCATCTGCCCGCGCCTTCAGCCCACGCCGCTCACCGAGGAAGGCAGCACCTGGTGGGCCCCTCTCGCCCTCGGCCGCAGCGCGACCGAGCACCCCGCGCTCCTGAATCCCCCGGGCGCGCTCATGCCACGGCGAGGCATCGGCCGCTCGTGGCGGACGATAGCCGATACGCAGGCGCTCGCGGGCTACACGAATGTGTGGACCGACGGCCTCGCCAACTTCACCCTCGCCGCCCTCGGGCTCACGCCCGCGGCATGGGACGAGCTCGCGCATGCGAGCCTCGTGCTGGGCCGCGCCGTTGGACGGGTGCTCGCGCATCTTCACGGTCGCCCCGAGCTCACCGCCGCGCTCGGCATCCCCGGCGCCCTCGCCTCGGTGGTTTCGCAGGTGGCCGATCCCGCCCATTGGAGCTTCCTCTCCCGCCTCGATTGGGCGCGAACAACCGGCGGGCAGTGGAAGCTCATGGAAATCAATAGCGACACGCCGGCGGGACTCTGGGAGAGCGGATCGGTGACGCCGGCCGTGGCCCGGCTCCACGGTGATGCCCATTCGCTCAATGACGGGTTCTGGCCCGCCCTCGTCGAGAGCTGGCGCCGCTCGGCGGAGCGCGCGCTCCGCGGGCCGGCTGACCGGTCCCTCACCATCGCGATGATCGGCTCGGGCGCCTGCGAAGACCAGGACCAGCTCAGGGCGCACGAGCGGGCGGCCCGCGCCGCTCTGCCCCGCGCGCGCTTCGAGCGGGGAGCACCCGAGGAGATCGCGGTGCGCCGCGGCCGCGCCCGGCTGCGGGGACGGCCGCTCGATCTCCTCTTTCGCTACTATCCCCTCGACTGGCTCGCCCTGCCGCGCTTCGAGCCCCTCCTCGACCTGCTGCGCGCGGGACGTCTGCCGATGCTGCCCCCGGCCCATAGCCTGATTCCCCAGAGCAAAGCTTTCCTGGCCCTGCTCTGGGAGCTCCTCGACCGGGGCTTCTTCCCGCCGGCCGAGGCAGCGGCGATTCGGCAATACGTCACGGTGACCCGTCTCGATGCCAATGGCCTCGGGCGCGGCGTCCCTCACGTGGTCAAGCCCTATCTCGAACGGGAGGGGTTGGGCGTGCAGTTCTCGTGTGAAATGACGCCGCGAGAGCGCCGCCGCATCGCGCCGGCCGACGTCGTCTACCAGGAAGCGCTCGATCTGGCCGCCATGCCCCTGCCGGTGGGCACACCAGCCGGCTGGCGCCTGGAGCGACGCTTCCTGGTCTTCGGCGTCTATCTGGCCGGGGCGCGGATCGCGGGCATCTACACGCGCGCGGGCGCCCGCGTCACGGGCCGGGAGGCCGTCTTCGTGCCGGCCCTGCTGCGCGACACGCCCGCACCGCGGCCGCCGGCTCAGCGCGAGGGTCTGGACAATGCCGCCGCCTCGGGGTTTACTACCCGCGCCGGAGGCAGGCCCCGCCGACGCCCGCCCGTCCGGTCAACAACCGCGACCCCGCAAAGGGAGGACAGCCATGGCTTCCGCAACCGATGACCAGCCCCGCTTGACCCGCCGCACCCTGCTCAAGACCGCCGCCGCAGGCGCTCTCGCCCTAGGCGCTCCCGCGATCGTCCGCGCCCAGCCCGAGGCCATCCGCGTCGGCCATATCACGCCGCGCACGGGCTTCCTCGGCCAGCTCGGCGAGTACGGGCTCAACGCGGCCCAGATGGCGGTGGACGAGACCAATGCCGCCGGCGGGGTGCTGGGCCGCAAGGTCGAGCTGATCGCCGAGGACAGCGTCAACCCCGGCGTGGCGGTGACCAAGGTACAGAAGCTGGTCGAGCGCGACAAGGTCCTCTGCCTGGTGGGCGAGATCAGCTCCGCCTCGGCGCTGGCCATCGCCGAGCAGGCCAACCGCTACAAGGTCGTCTACATCAACTCGGGCGCCAACTCCGACGAGCTGCGCGGCAAGAACTGCAACCGCTTCATGTTCCACGTCGAGGGCTGCAATACGATGTACACGAAAACCATCGGCACGTGGCAGAAGAGCAAGAACCTGATCAAGGGTGCCAAGTGGTACATGCTCACGGCCGACTACGCCTTCGGCCACGATCTCTTCCGCGTCTCCACGCGCTTCCTCACGGAGAACGGCGGCACCGTGCTGGCCAATGACATGGTGCCCACGAACACGGCGGACTACAGCGCCTATATCCTCAAGATCCGGCAGGCCAAGCCGGACTTCGTCTACATCAACCTAGCAGGCTCCGACCAGACCACCTTCCTCAAGCAGTACAAGGAGTACAACATGCCCATCCCGCTGGCCGGCGGCGTGATGGATACCGTGCCGTTCTGGGGGGCGGGGATCGATTCGCTGTCGGGCCACTGGCAGAGCCTCTGGTATCACGGCCTCACGCTGCCGGCCTCGCAGGCCTTCACCAAGCGCTACAGCGACAAGCACGGCAAGCCGCCCGACAACCAGGCCTGGGGCGATTACGTCGCGGTGAAGATCCTGCTCCAGGCCATGGCGGAGACCAAGAGCACCGAGGCCGCCAAGTGGGTCTCGTACTTCGAGAAGGGCGCCAGCTTCGACATCCTCAAAGGGCGCAAGGGCAGCTTCCGCGACTGGGACCACCAGCTCCTGCAGGAGATGTACGTGGTCAAGGTCAAGGACAAGAAGGATTCCAAGGATAAATGGGACATCTTCGAGCTGGTGCAGACGGTGCCGGCCTCGAGCGAGTCCCTCGAGCTGATTCAGCCGACCAAGCAGGAAAACCCCTGCACGATGGCGTAACCCGCGCCCCTCACCCAATTCTCCCCCTCACCCTGCCCTCTCCCCCTCCGGGGGAGAGGGTTCGTCATTCCCTCTCCCCTCTGGGGAGAGGGTCAGGGTGAGGGGGATCTCAACCTACCGACATCACCATGCCCGCCTTCGTCATCCTCGAGCACATGGCCAATGGCCTGCTCGTGGGCGCGTACTACATCGTCCTCGCGCTCGGGCTCTCGCTCATCTTCAGCCTGGGCGGCGTCGTCAACCTGGCCCACGGCGCCTTCTACGCGCTGGGCGCCTATCTCGCCTACGAGATCCAGCTGCGCCTGGGCTTCGCCGGCGCCGTGGCGCTCTCGCCTATCGGGGTCGCGCTCATCGGCGTGGCCATCGAGCGCCTGGCCATCCGCCGCTTCTATCGAGAAGACCCCGCGCTCGCGCTGCTGTTCACGTTTGGATTGGCGATGGCAGCCGAGCAAAGCCTGCGCCTCGTCTGGGGCGCCACGGGGCTGCCATTCGGCATTCCCGAAGCGCTCCGCGGCCAGGTCTTCCTCGGCGACTTCATCTACTCCCGTTACCGCATCGCGGTGCTGGCGGTGTCGGCGGCGGCCGTGATCGGCTGCTGGCTCCTGCTAAACAAGACCTCCTTCGGCCTGGTCGTGCGCGCCGGCACCCGCGATCCCGAGATGGTGCGCGCCCTCGGCATAGCGCTGAGCCCCATCCTCACGGCGATCTTCGCCTTAGGCGTCGCGCTCGCAGGTCTGGCCGGCGTCATGTCGGCGCCGCTGGCCGGCGTGCACCCGGCCATGGGGACGGAGATCGTCGTCGCCGCCTTCGTCATCGTGGTGATAGGCGGGCTCGGCAGCTTCTGGGGCGTGGTGTGGGCGGGGCTGATCGTCGGCGTGGTGCGCGGGCTCACCGTGCTCTTCTACCCGCCGGCCGCCGAGGCCTCGATGTACGCCCTCATGGTGCTGGTCCTGCTCGTGCGCCCCCGCGGGCTCATGGGCGAGCGCTTCGAGCGCTTCGAATGAGCGCGGCGCGCTGGCGGCACCCGCTCATCATCCTGGCCGCGGCGCTGCTCGCGCTGCCCTGGGCCATGCGCGCCATTGGCATGACCGAGGGCCTGGCCACCGAGATCGCGATCTTCGCCCTGGTGGGACTGGGCTTCAATCTCCTCCTGGGCTATACGGGTCTCCTTTCCTTTGGCCACGGCGCCTTCTTCGGCCTGGCGGCCTATGCCGCGGCGCTGCTTCAAATCCACTACCTCCCGGGGCACGTGCTCGTGCCCATAATCTTCGGCACGCTCTTCGCCACGGTGATCGGCCTCATCGTGGGCTTCCTGGCCTTGCGTCGGCGCGGCGTCTACTTCTCGCTGCTCACGCTGGCCTTCACGGCCCTGATCTTCTCGGTGATCTATCGCTGGACCACGGTCACCGGCGGCGAGAACGGGCTGCGCGGCATCACGCGGCGCTCGCTACTGGGCCTCCCCATCGAGAGCCAGGTCACCTTCTATTACCTGACCGCGGCCGTCGTGCTGGTCGGCGCCTGGGCGCTCTGGCGCGTGGTCCATTCCCCGCTCGGCCGGGTGCTGCTCGCCATCCGAGACAACGAGCGGCGCGCGCGCTTCCTGGGCTATCCCGTTCAGCGCTACAAGCTCATCGCCTTCACGCTCTCTGCCGCGGTGACGGGCCTCGGCGGCTGCCTCTTCACCTTTCTCAAAGTCTTCGTCTCCGCCGACGAGGTTCACGTGGCCTTCTCCGGCGAGATCGTGGCCATGACCATCGTGGGCGGCATGGGCCACTTCCTCGGCCCCGCGCTGGGCAGCGTCTTCTTCATCCTCTTCCGCGAGCTCCTCTCCGAGCACACGGCCTCGTGGCAGTTCTGGTTCGGGCTCATGTTCATGGGCTTCATCCTCTTCTCACCCTCGGGGCTGATCGGCCTGGGGGAGCGACTCCTTCGCCCCTTCAGACGCCGGGACGAAGAGGCGGCCGCCATGGCCGCGCGCCTCACCCCTCAGCCGGGGGCCGCGGTGCCCGACTTCTTGCGCGGCGCCGCGCCTGCGGCGGGCGCGCTGCTCGACTGCCGCGGCGTCACCAAGCGCTACGGCTCCTTCACGGCGGTGGACGCCGTGGACCTCACCCTCGCCGACCGGCGGCTCCACGCGCTCATCGGACCCAATGGCGCGGGGAAGACGACGCTCTTCAATGCCGTCTCGGGCATGTATCCGCCCGACGGCGGCCAGATTTTCCTCGACGGCCGGCGCATCGACGGCCTGCCCGCCGAGCGGGTCGTGGGCCGAGGTATCGCCCGCTCGTTTCAGATCACGAACCTCTTCCCCTCGCTCACGCTCTTCGAGAACCTGCGCCTGGCCGTCCAGGCGCGCGATCCGCGGCGCTTCAACTGCTGGCGTCCGTTCACGCACCTCACACGGGTGAACGAGGAGACGCAGGCGTTGGTGCGATTCCTCGGACTCGAAGGTCTCGAGGCCGTGCCCGTCTCGAGCCTCTCCTATGGCGGCCAGCGGCTGCTCGAGCTGGGGCTACCGCTGGCGGCCCGCCCCCGCGTGCTCCTGCTGGACGAGCCCCTCGCCGGCCTCGCCGCAGCCGAGCGCGAGCGGATCACCGCGCTGTTGCGCCGGCTCTGCGAGTGGATGGCCGTCTTGCTGGTCGAGCACGACATCGACCGCGTCTTCGCCTTCGCCGACCGCATCACGGTAATGAACGAGGGGCGCGTGATCGTGGACGGGGCCGCGGCCGAGGTGCGCGAGCACCCGAAAGTCCACGAGGTCTATCTCGGCCACGGCCGCGATCTCCTCTTCGCCGACGCCGTCCGCGCCGCGGCCGGCCTCGCCGGGGCGCCCGTCCTTCGAGTCACCGGCATCGACACCTTCTACGGCAAGAGTCACATCCTCCACGAGGTTTCGCTCGAGCTGAGGCAGGGCGAGATGCTGGCGCTGCTCGGCAGGAATGGCGCCGGCAAATCCTCGACGCTCAAGAGCGTGATGGGCCTGGTCCCGCCGGCCCACGGCCGCATCGAGTTCGCCGGCCACGACATCGGCGGCCACTCGCCCGAGGCCATCGCGCGGCTCGGGATCGGCTTCGTGCCCCAGGGGCGGCGGCTCTTCCCCAATCTCACGGTGGCCGAGAACCTCGAGCTGGGCCGGCTCAGGCGGCGCGGCGGCGACGGCATCCGCTGGGAGGCCGAGCGCATCTTCGAGTTCTTCCCCCGCATCCGCGAGCGGCTCGGCAGCCGGGCCGAGACGCTCTCAGGCGGCGAGCAGCAGATGGTGGCCATCGCCCGCGCGCTGTCGGGCAATCTCAAGCTACTCCTCCTCGACGAGCCCTTCGAAGGCCTGGCCCCGGCGGTGAGCGAGATGATCTTCCGCTCTCTCGACCGCCTGCGCGGGGAGGTGCCCATCCTCATCGTCGAGCACGATCTGGATCTCGTTCTCGCGCTGGCGGATCGGGTCAGCGTCCTGGACCGTGGCCGCATCACCTACGAGGGCCCGGCGGCCCCCCTGCGCGCCGACCGCGAGCTGCGCCGCCAGGTGCTCTGGGTGTGACCGGTGGGTTGACCAGAATTCTAGTCTACTGTATTCTCTCAATGTGGCGGCCTGGCAGGTAGACCTCAAGGAATCGGTGATCAAGGATCTACGGGCATTGGGGCGAAAGGCCGGCCGCTCTGTCTTGAAGAAGCGGTGGACCGGCTCGCGGCGGATCCCCTTGCGGAGACCCGGCACCTGAAGACGCTCCGGCCGAATCGCGTAGCCCAGCGCGGGCTTCGGCTCTTCGGCAAATATCGGGTGCTCTTCAACGTCCATCCGCGACGGCGCCGTGTGACGATCGTGCTCGTCGGAGAGAAGCGCGGTGAGGCCCTGATCGTGCAGGGTAGGAGGTACACACAGCATGAAGATCGTTC
>Ga0070707_100004454_pt1 | contig 13115 bp, 11 predicted proteins | sample KBSK5502metaG_FD_65468 | JGI IMG/M metagenome (GOLD analysis project Ga0070707, IMG submission 65468) | Corn, switchgrass and miscanthus rhizosphere microbial communities from Kellogg Biological Station, Michigan, USA - KBS K5-50-2 metaG | ecosystem: Host-associated > Plants > Roots >... | reverse complement strand
CGCGCCCTACGGTGAACTCGATTCTGTCCGGGTCGAGGTGGCCGAAGAGATACTCGCGCCGCTTCGGGTCCGTGGACCTCGAGGCGTCCGAGGCGTCCACCGGAATCCATCCGCGATCCGGCGCGTAGAACTCGGCCCAGCAGTGGTAGCCGGGTACGGTTCCTTCCGCCTCGGGCTTCAAAGGGAACCCGATCACGAACCGGGCCGGAATCCCCTCGGCCCGCGCCAGCGACATGAAGAGGGAATGGAAGTCGGTGCAGTTGCCTTGGGCGACGTCACACGCGCGTTCGGTGTCCCCGTTTCCCCAACCGGGCACGGTCTTGTCGTAGGTCATCGTGTTCACGATGTAGTCGTAGATCGCTCGCGCCTTGGCTTGCGGAGTCGTGTTTCCGTAGGTGATCCGCCGTGCCAGCTCCCTCACGCGCGGCGACATCGAGACGAACGGCTCCTCCTTCAAATACTTTTCCAGCTCGGGCGCTCCCTCGCGCTGGCTCGCCCGTACGAGCGGGCCCGCTTCCTGGCGGGTCGCCTCGAATCGGACTTGAAGCTCGAGCTTTCCCGCCTGCGGCTTATCGGTGGAGAAATAGAAGTAGGAGTTTCCGAAGACCTTCTCCCGCCGGACCTCGCCGGGATAGTTGCTGTCGATCTTGAGATTCCGGATGCTCTGATTCCGCGTGTCCTGAGGGAGCGGCACCCAGACCTCCAGCCGAGAGAGTCCCGCCGGGACGCTCTCGACGGTCGCCACGTAAGTCGCTTCGAAGCTGCGCGCGGGGGTATCCACCGCCGCCAGGATTGCCGAGAGGAGAAGAGCGTTGATCATGACGTCACCCTTTCGCTTAGCCTAGAAGCCGGATCATAGTTCTTTCACGATGTCTGCGGTTGCGAGCGTTCCCCGACGAGGAGCGTGGCGGCCGAGCTGCCGGACGCCGCGCGCAGGGAGAGCGCCACGTCGGGTACGTTGGTCGTGATGGAGGCGACACGCGAATCCAGGAGCCTCCGGATTTCCTCGGGGGCGTCGGCCGTCCAGGGATGCACCGTCAGACTCGCCCCGGCCGCCTGTGAGAGCAACTGCGGTGTGATCAGGTCCGCTCGGGGACCAATGCCGTCGACGGGCGGGAAGAGCGGCGTCCTCTGGCCGGATTCGGGCAGCGCGACGGGGTGGTCGAAGAGAAAGTTCGAGGCGATGTCGGGGTCTGTCTCGCGCAGCCGCCGCAGGAAATCCGCGGAAAAGGAGGCGACCAGGCATCGGTCCGTGACGCCGTATTCGGCCGCGAGCCGTGAAACCCGACGAGCCATCAGCGCAAGCTGAGTGTCGCGCGACACCTTGACCTCGACGACATAACGCAGCGCGTGTCCATAGCGATGGAAGACCTCTTCGAGCTTCGGGATCCGGTACTCGCCGAAGTCCGAGGGCAGAGCCAGCCGCTCGATTTCGCGGGCCGTGAAGTGGCGAATGGGCACGTGCTGCGAGCCGAGCGTGATCCCTTCGTCGTGGTAGAGCACCGCCTCTCCCTCCCGGGTCTGGCGCAAATCGAACTCCACGGCGTCGACGCCGAGGCTCTCGGCCCAATCGAAGCTGTCGATCGTGTTCTCCCGCGCTCGGCGCGGCGCCCCGCGGTGCCCCACGATCCATGTGGGATGGGGGTTTCTCCAGTGGCTCATGCTCCTCCAAGAGCCGATTCTATTTCCTCAAGCAACGCGACAAGAGCTGCATCTGGGTCCTCCGCGGCGGTGATCGGCCGGCCCACGACGAGGATATCGGCCCCGGCCGCCAGCGCGGCAGCCGGCGAGGCATGGCGTTTCTGATCGAGGGGCTGCGCCCCGGCTGGCCGGATCCCGGGCACGACCGTCAGGAACTCGGGGCCACAAGCGCCGCGCACGGCGGGCAGGTCGATCGGAGAACAGACCACTCCGTTTGTGCCGCACTCGCGCGCGAGAACTGCGAGACGGCGCGCGATTCCCTCCGGATGGCCGGCGATCGGAAGATCCGCGAGAGCCGCGGCGTCGATCGATGTCAGGAGAGTGACGGCAACCAGCATCGGAGCGCCCGGCTCGGCCAGGGCTTCCCGCGCTGCCCGGAGCATCGCGCGCCCGCCCAAGGCATGCACGTTGATCATCGAGGCGCCGGAGCGGCCGGCCGCCGCTACAGCGCGCGCAACGGTCGACGGGATGTCGTGAAACTTCAGGTCGAGGAAAACGCGTGCATGCCGCGCGACCTCGGCCACCAGCCCCGGCCCCTCCGAGACGAACGCCTCGAGCCCGATCTTCAACCACCCAACTCGGGGGCCGAAACGCCGTGCCGCCGCGAGGATCTCCGAGCGATCCGAAAAATCGAGAGCGAGACAGACCCGCTCGGCCGGCGAGAGGTTGGTCGAGGGAACGCTCATCCTTCCGCGCCGGCCTCGCCGGCGGGCAGGCCGCAGCGGTGCGCCCGGCCCACCAGCGTCGCCACCGGCGCGCCACGCCGCGCGCAGTAGACCCCGAGCTCTTCGACGAGCCGCTGCGAAACTCCCGGCTCCACAAAGTTCGCCGTGCCGATCTGAACCGCTGTCGCCCCAGCCGCCAGGAACTCGAGCACGTCGGAGAGCTGCGAGATCCCCCCGATTCCCATCAAGGGAGTGTCCGGAAGAGCGCGCGCGACCTGATAGACCATCCGCACCGCAAGGGGCTTGATCGCGGGGCCCGAGAGGCCTCCCGTGCCGAAGGAAAGGCGGGGGCGCGCGGTCTCCGGATCAATCGACATGCCGACGAACGTATTGACGAGGGAGAGGACGTCGGCTCCCGCGGCGCGCGCGGACCGCGCCGACTCCACAAGATTGGGCGCGTTGGGAGAGAGCTTGACGATGAGCGGGAAACCGGTTGCCCCTCGGACTCGTGAGACGAGCGAGGCCGTCGCGGAGGGAGAGTTGCCGAAGAGCATTCCTCCCTTCTCCACGTTCGGGCACGAGATGTTCAGCTCCACGGCGGCGAGCCCTTGCGCGCCTTCCAACGTCTTTACGATCGCGACGTAGTCTTCTTCCACATCCCCCCAGACGTTGGCAATCACCGTGGCACCCATAGACCGGAGACGCGGGAGCTTTTCGGAGAGGAAGGCCTCCACGCCGATGTTCTGCAGGCCGATCGCGTTGAGCATTCCGGCGGGGGTCTCGCAGATGCGGGGGGGCGCGTTTCCCGCGTGCGGGCGTAGGGAGAGCCCCTTGGTGCAGAGCCCGCCCAGCCGCGCCAGATCCACCCAGTCGGTGAACTCGAGACCGTAGCCGAAGGTGCCACTGGCAGTCAGGATCGGGTTTTTCAGCCGCAGTGGGCCGAGCTGAACCGACAGTGGCGATGAAGAATCGGAGTGAGTGAGGGGGTGAGGGGGTGAGGGGGCGATGGCTTTCTCCCCCTCCCCCACTCTCCCACTCCCCCCCTCTGCTTCTTTCACCACTTCACCTTCTCAGACGGAAGAATCGGCCCTTCAGTGCAGCTGACGATAAACGGCTTCTCGACGCCCGGAATCACGCAGCCGAGGCAGGCGCCGAAGCCGCATCCCATCTCGGCCTCGGTCGAGAACTGAGACGGCAGGCGAAGATCAGCGGCGATTGGCGCGAGAGCCGCCAACATCGGCATCGGACCGCAGGCGTAGAGACGCGCATAACGGCCCGCCGACGCGCGCCGGCGGAAGAGGTCCGTGACGCGTCCCTTCTCGCCAGCCGATCCGTCATCGGTCGAGAGGAACGTGTCGCCCGGTACCCGGCCGTCGAAACGGTTCAACAGGGCGAGATCTCTCTCTCCGCGACCGCCGAAAAAGAAGTCGCCGGCGATCGTCCGTTTTTGGAGCGCGCGCAAGAGAAGCGGAAAGGGCGCGGCGCCGATTCCGCCCGCGACGACGGCCACTCGCGCGCCGATCGGCAGGTCTTCAATTCCGAAGCCGTTGCCCAGGGGACCGAGGAGATGGACCGAGGAGCCTTCAGCAAGGTCTTCCAGCGCCGCCGTTCCGACGCCGATCGTCTTAACGAGCAGTTCGACCTCTCCCGCCTCGCGGTCCGCATCGGCCACCGAATACGCGCGGCGCAGATACGGGCGGACCCGGCCCGGAACCTCCAGCATGACGAACTGACCCGGCTGGATCCTTGAGGCGAGGCTCGGAGCAGAAAAGGTCACCGAAAAGAGACCGTCAATGAAGAGCCGGCGCCGAAGGAGGGGGGCTCGGTGATCGGACCTCACCGTAGGTCATTCTATGTCGGGCGGTAGACAGGCTCCATCAGATCGGGTGATCGCACGTGATCGTACGTGATCGCGCGTGATTGAGAAGTTCGATCCCGGCGATCCCGGCGATCCCGGCGATCCCGGCGATCCCGGCGATCCCGGCGATCACAAGACGATATTGGCCGGTCGGCGATTCAGATCCTCGTCCTCGTCGTCACGATCGCGGCGCGCCTTCTGAGCGCATCGCTCGCAGCGAATGATGCCGTTGACCTCGTCGAACGGGCGCGCATACGACCCGCAGCTGTAACACCTGCGCAAAGCGCGGTGGTTGGCGTCATTGTCGAGCGTGATCTGAAGTTGGCTTCTCATACCTTCTTCTCTTCTTTCCGACCGGGCTTCCCCGTGGTCACGCCCAAGAAAGAGCAGGGGGCGTACCAACGGCGATGAACTGCAAACAAACGACTTACAGCCGAGAGTCAGACTGCCGGTGTCGTCGCGGAGGCCGTTTCCGTCCGTGGAAGAGGACGCAGGCGGTGCTGGGAAGCGGTCAGTAGTCGGTAGTCGATAGTCGATAGCCCCTACTGACTACCGACTACTGACAACCGACTGCTCTCGTCAGAACGCCGTCACCTTCTCCAGGGCCTTCCGGATGTGGGCCGGCTGCGGAAGGATGAAGTCCTCCACGCGCGGCTGATACGCGACGAACGTATCCGTTGCGCCGACGCGCTCGACAGGCGCGTCGAGATACACGAAGAGCTCGGAGGAGATGCGCGCCGCGAGCTCGGCGCCGTAACCCCAAGAGATCGGGTCTTCGGAGACGACCACCGCACGATTGGTCTTCTTCACGGAGTCGGCGATCGCGCTCCAGTCATACGGCGAGAGACTGCGCAGGTCGAGAATCTCGACCGTCCGGCCTGTCTCCTCCGTGAAGGCCACAGCCGCCTGCCTGGAACGGTAGACGGTGGCGCCGTACGTCACGATCGTCACGTCGGCTCCCTCCTGCACGCGAGAGGCCTTGCCGAAGGGGACCATGTAGTCGGGGCCGGGATAAACGCCCTTATTGTGCGTCTGGCGGTAGAGATGTTTGTGCTCGAGAAAGATCACCGGGTCATCGCAGCGGATCGCCGTGCGCAGGAGGCCGTTGGCATCCAAGGCGTTGGAGGGCATGACGACACGCAGCCCCGGGATGTGCGTCATCAAGACCGCGCCGGACTGGGAGTGATAGACCGCGCCTCCCCCGATGTAACCGCCGATCGGCACCCGAACCACGACGGGAGAGGAGAAGGAGTTGCCCGAGCGCCACCGCATGTTCGAGAGCTCGTTGTGGATTTGCATGTAGGCGGGCCAGATGTAGTCGTAGAACTGGATCTCGACGACCGGCTTCAATCCGCGCAACGCCATGCCGATCGCGCGGCCGACGATATTGGCCTCCGCCAGCGGCGAGTTGAAGACGCGTTCCTTTCCGTAGAGGCGCTGAAGCCCCGCCGTGACCTTGAAGACGCCCCCCTTTCCCTTGCACTCCGCGAGAACCTCGTCGCGAGAGGCGTCGGCCACGTCCTCGCCGAAGAGAAGGATGGCCGGGTCGCGCCGCATCTCGTCGCGCATGCAAGCGTTCAAGAGGTCGACCATCGTGGTCGGGGTCGCCCCCTCCGCGAAGGCCGGAACAGTCTCGAAAGCCGGAGCGGTCGGATCGACATCCGGCGAGTAGACATATTCGAAGGCCGACTCCGGCTCGGGCAGCTCGGCCGCGAGCGCCCGATCCGCCGCCTCGTTGACCTGCGCGTCGATCTCCTCCTGCCACTTCGCGAGCTCCGCTTCCGTCGCGACCCCCTCGTCGACCAGGAATCGCGTCAGCTTGCGCACCGGGTCGCGCTCGGCGTCGCGCTCACGCTCCTCTTTCGGACGGTAGAGCGACTCGTCGTCGGAAAGGGAATGGCTGTACGGGCGAACGACGTGCGCATGCACCAACGCGGGCCCCATGTGGGAGCGGCAGTACTGCGCCGCGTAGCGCAGCGCGTCGTAGGACTGCAGGAAGTCGCAGCCGTCGATCTCGGCGAGAAAGAGGTTGGGAAATCCGCGCAGGAGCTTTGAGATGGACCCGCCCGGTGTGTTGACCTCGACCGGCACCGAGATCGCGTAGCCGTTGTCCTCGATCAGGAAAAGAACGGGCAGCTTCAGGTTACAGGCGGAGGAGACTGACTCCCAGAACTCACCCTCGGAGGTCTGCCCTTCCCCGCCCGAGACAAAGACGATCTCGTCTGCCTGGAATCCTCCTCTCTCGGCCAGCCCCGGAATCAGGCTCCGGCGCCAGCCTCCCTCGGCCGTCCCCACGGCGTGAAGGAACTGGGTGCCCGTGCAGGAGGACTTGGAGATCAGGTTGAGGCGTTTCGAGCCCCAATGGGAAGGCATCTGCCGGCCTGCCGACGCCGGATCTTCGCGTGCCCCGACCGCCTGCAGAAACATCTCGTAGGGCGTCACCCCGATCTGAAGGCAGAAGGCCCGATCGCGGTAATAGAGGTCGAACCAGTCGTAACCCGGTCTCGCCACCATCCCGGCCGCCGTCGTGACGGCTTCGTGGCCGACGCTGTTGATCTGAAAGTAGATCTTGTTCTGGCGCTTTAGCTGGATCTCTTTGTCGTCGATGCGCCGCGAGAGGAGCATGTTGCGCCAGGCGGCAACGAGTTCGCGCGCCTCGAGGCCCTGGTACTTGCCGGAGACGACCTCGGTGGCCATAAAAGTCAATATACCCGAGGCACGTCGCTTCCGCTTACTCGGAACCTGCGCCTGCCCGGCGCACCGGCTCGCGGCTCGCCCAAAGGGGCTCGACCGCGAGCCTGGTCCCTCGCGCGCTTTCGCTCCCGCGGCGCGCGCCTCCTCCGCTCTGGGAGACTTCGCGCGCCGCGACCCAGACTATGACCGGGTCGGCGAACTAAGGGGGCTCTCGGCTTTAACCCTCTCAGCCGCCGGTCGCGCAGCGACCGCTGCGGCTGAAAGTTTCGACCGAGCGCCTGGTCCCTCCCTCGCTCACGCTCCCGCGGCGCGCGCCTCCTCCCCTCTGGGAGACTTCGCGCGCCGCGAACCAGACTGTGACCGGGTCGACGAACCAAGAAGGCGTCTATTGCAGGCTCTCGCTCCAGCGCCGCGGTGGGCCGAAAACCCGAGTCGGCTTAACGCAAAAGGGAGCCGATGGAGGAGCGAATCCCCCAGACTTCGAGCGCCAGGACGGCGAGCGTCAAGAGCAGAAACGCCAGCGCCATCCGGTTCCAGCGAGAGCTCGTGCCAACGGGATTCACACAGAACCATTTAGCAGGAGGCATGCCACGCAACGGCGGATGGCGAAAGGATCTGTCGCCGCATCTTGTTGTTATGCTCGAAAGGCCATGGACGTGAGTTTTCCCTCGATTTTGCCGACTCCCCTGCCCCGGCCGGCTCCGCCGGACGTCGGATCGATCGATCCCACGCTCGATCTGTCGGAGGAGATCCGCCGGCTCAAGCGACAAAAAAGAGCGGTGCTTCTCGCTCATTACTATCAAGAAGAGGACATCCAGGAGCTCGCCGACTTCGTCGGAGATTCGCTCGACCTCTCGCGCAAGGCCCAGCAGGTGGATGCGGACATCATCGCGTTCGCCGGAGTCCGTTTCATGGCGGAGACGGCCAAGATTCTGAATCCCTCCCGGAAAGTCGTCGTGCCCGACTACGAGGCCGGCTGCTCACTCGAGAACTCGTGCCCACCGGAGGCGTTCCGGGCGTGGCGCGAGCAGCATCCGGGCGCGATCTCGCTGACCTACATCAACTGCTCGGCGGCCGTCAAAGCGCTGTCGGACATCATCGTGACCTCCTCGAACGCGGAGAAGATCGTCCGATCGATACCGCCCGACAAAGAGATCCTCTTTGCGCCGGACCGGCATCTGGGCGCGTTCCTGGTCAGGCAGACGGGCCGTCCGATGACACTCTGGCCGGGCACCTGCATCGTCCACGAGCAGTTCTCCGAACGGGAGATCGTGCGGCTCAAGGCGCAGCACCCGGATGCCAAGCTCGCCGCTCACCCGGAGTGCCCTGAGCCGATTCTGCGACACGCCGACCACATCGGCTCGACGCGCTCGATCCTGAACTACGTGACGACGGCGCCCGGGAAGACGTTTCTGATCGCGACGGAAGAAGGAATCATCCACCAGATGAAGAAGCTCGCGCCCGACCGCGAGTTCATTCCCGTGCCTCCCGACAACGGGTGCCAGTGCAACGAGTGCCCCTTCATGAAGCTGAATACTCTCGAGAAGCTCTACCTGTGTCTTCGCGACGAGCGGCCGGAGATCGTCTTGCCGGAAGAGCTGCGCAAGGCGGCCGAGAAGCCGCTCTTGCGGATGTTAGAGCTGTCCTGAGAGAACCAAGTCGGTAGTCAGTGGTTGGTGGTCCGTAGGTCCGGTCCCAGCCAGGTTCTCGACTATCGACTACCGACTTTCCCCAGGCACAAATCATGCTCCGACTCCTCTACGGCGAAAGGAGTCTTTATGCCTCAGTACGTGCTTCCCGACCTGCGCTACGACTACGGCGCGCTGGAGCCTCACATCTCGGGCAAGATCATGGAGTTGCACCACGACAAACACCACGCTGGATACGTGAAGGGCGCCAACACGGCGCTCGAGAAGCTCGACGAGGCGCGGGGGAAAGAAGACTTCACGCGCGTGGGGGCTCTGGAAAAGGCGCTCGCGTTCAATCTGTCCGGCCACATCCTGCACTCTGTTTTCTGGCAGAACCTGACTCCCAAGGCCGCGGACCGACCAAGCGGCGCGCTCGCCGAGTACATCCAAAACGACTTCGGCGGCTTCGAGAAACTGAAGAAGCAGATGAACGAAGTCGCGGGTTCGATCATGGGCTCGGGATGGGCCGCCCTGGTCTGGGAGCCCTTGGGCGGACGCCTCCTGACTTCACAGATCTACGACCACCAGTCCAACTTAGCGCAGGCCGGAATTCCCCTGATGGTCATCGACGCCTGGGAGCACGCCTTCTACCTCCAGTACCAGAACCGCAAGACCGAGTTCTTCGAGGCGATCTGGAACTGCTGGAACTGGAAGGACGTTGCCGACCGCTTCGAGGCGGCGCGGGAAGTAAACGTGGACCTCGCGGGTGCGGCGAAGTAAAAAGAGAGCCCAAAGTCAACAGTCGACAGTCGACAGAGGGGCCCCGTCGGGGCCCTTTCTTTTTCTCGGTTACTTCGAGCCGGTGGTGTTGATCTTCCGCCTGTTGCGTTCTCCGACGCCCAACTCTACAAGATCGGTGCCGGAGAGCCGAGACCCTCGGTCGCCTTTCCGGCGCGGCGAGTAGCCTCCTCGAGGACCGCAGGCCAAGGCTGTCGGTCGAACAGCAGCCAGACCGACCGAACACGGCCGTCTTGAATCTTGAGCAGCTCCACGGTCGGCACGGCGCCCACGGACGTGTCGGTCACGAAGTCGTATCGGACGAAGGCCTCGTCCCTGTCCACGAACACCCTCTTGATTTCGTTGCGGAGCAGGATGGGTGCGAGTCGGCGGAGCGCCGAGATGAACTCTTCCGAGCCGTGGAGGCTCCGCCCGGGGCCCTTGAACTCCACGTTCGGGTGCAAGAGTTGCGCGAGCTTGTCGAACTGCTTCTCGCCGACGGCCTCGAGATAAGCCATCGCCACGGCCTTCGGATCCGGAGCCGTCTCCGCTGTTTCCTGTGGGGATCCCGAAATAGTTCCTGCTGCCTGGGCCATCTTTCACCTCCTGTTTGAGGCGCTTCGAAGGGCGCCCGAGTCGTAGACTAGTACTATATTTTAAGTTGTCAACTAAAAATATCGCCCATTTTGACTATCGTGTTAAGCTCGTTCCGTGCGCAGGCGTGAGCAGACAGCCAGGACTGGCCCGGGCCGACTCCCCTCCTCCCAGTCCCAGAGCCAGGTGCCCTCCGCGGCGCGGGAGGCCGCGGAGCTGCTCTTCGACCTCCTGATGGAGCAGAAGAGAGTGATGCAGGGGGTCGCGAAAGAGTTCGGCCTCACCCTGCAGCAGCTGGCGGCGCTTCGGAATCTCGTTCCCGGAGAGGGGATCCCGATGAGCGCGCTCGCGGAGGCGCTCTCCTGCGACGCCGCGAACGTCACGGCCGTCGTGGACAAGCTCGAAGCTCGCGGCCTGGTCAAGCGATCCGCCTCTGCCGACCGTCGAGTCCGGCTGCTCGAGACGACTGAGCCGGGCGCGGACTTGCGCGCGACAATGATCGCCCGGCTGCGCGAGCCGACACCCTGGATCACCGTCTTGAGCCGCGAGGACCAACGGCTGCTCCGTGACCTCCTCCGAAAAGGACTCGCGGGCGTCGGGACCCAGAGAGAGTCGGTAGTCCGTAGTCGGTAGTCAGTAGTCCAGAGGGCCCCGCGCTTCTATCGACTATCGACTATCGACTTCCCCCAACAGATATCCTTCCCCCAAAACCATGGACCGACTCGCCGGGCCAGAGCTCGACTTACGACTTCGCGAGTTCCTCTCCGAGGACGTGGGCTCTTGCGACGTCACGACGGAGGCGACGGTCCCGGCCGCCGCGCGTGCGCGCGGTGTGCTCGTCGTCCGATCCGCCTGCGTCGTATCGGGGCTGCCCATCGCGCGGAGGGTGTTCGAGCTGCTCGACCCTGAGCTGATCTGGGAAAACGAGTTACCGGCAGGGTCTCGGGCACCAGCGCACGCGACGATGGCGATGCTGTCGGGGCACGCGCGCGCGATCCTGACGGCCGAGCGAGTCGCGTTAAACCTCCTGCAGCGCATGAGCGGCATCGCCACGGCGACGCGGCGGTTCGTGGAAGCCGTGGCCGGAACTGGCTGCCGCATCCTAGACACGCGCAAGACCGCGCCCGGGCTGCGCGCCTTCGACCGGGAGGCGGTGCGCGACGGTGGCGGTGTGAACCATCGCGACAGTCTCGGCGACATGGTCTTGATCAAAGACAACCATCGCCGGCTGGCAGGCGGAGCGGCGGAAGCAATCGCGCGCGCGCGACGAGCCGCGGCGCCCGGCATGACGATCGAGGTGGAGGTCGAGAGTGAGGAGGATCTGCAGGAGGCGCTCTCAGCCGGCGCCGACGCGGTTCTGATCGACAACCAGACTCCGGCGACCGTCGCGCGCTGGTGTGCGATCGCGCGGGCTGCGGCTCGCCCCCCGTCGATCGAGGCTTCCGGCAACATGAGCCTCGGGAATGTGCGCGCCTACGCCGAGGCGGGACCGGATGCGATCTCGGTCGGCGCACTGACGCATTCGGTCGTGGCGGCCGACATCGCGCTCGACCTGCAGGTCAGCCCTTGAGCGACGAGAACACCGAGGTTCTGGTGCTGGGAACGGGCGTGGCTGGTTGCGCCGCAGCGCTCGCGGCGGCCCGCGAAGGAGCGAAGGTGACGCTCGTCACGCGTACCGCCGAGGCGCAGGAGTCCAACACCTACTATGCGCAGGGCGGAATCGTGGCCCGCCCGCCCGGGGATTCGCCCGAGAAGCTCGCGGCGGACATCGAGCGCGCCGGCGACGGCCTCTGCTCTCCGGAAGCGGTGCAACTGATCGCGCGGGAGGGGCCGGACCTGGTCCAGAAGCTCTTAGTCGAGGAGCTTGCCGTCGCCTTCGACCGGGAAGGCTCCGGCTTCCACTGGACGCTCGAGGGGGCGCATTCGGTCCCGCGCGTGCTGCACGTCAAGGACGAGACCGGAGCGCCGATCGAGCGCGCGCTTCTAGACGCCTGCCGCCGCGAGGCGAACATCTCGTGGCGGCTCTCGATCACCGCCGTCGATCTCCTGACGCTCTCCCACGACTCCGTCGTCGCGACCGACCGCTATCATCCGCCCGCCGTCGTCGGGGCCTACCTGCTCGAGCGATCGGATGGTGCCGACGTCCGGCCCCTGCTCGCGCGCGAGACCGTGCTCGCGACGGGAGGCCTCGGACAGGTCTACCTCCACACGACCAATCCGCAGGGGGCCCGCGGGGACGGCATTGCGATGGCGCGGCGCGCGGGCGCGCGGCTTCTGAACCTCGAGTACATCCAGTTCCATCCCACGGCGCTCGTGCACGCGCGCGGGCGGCTGCTCTTGACCGAGGCGCTGCGCGGGGAGGGAGCGCGCATCACCGACGCGCAGGGGCAGGAGTTTCTTCGCCAGGTCCATCCGGACGGAGAGCTCGCGCCACGCGACATCGTGGCCCGGGCGATCCATCAGCGGATGCTCGAGAAGGACGAGGCCTATGTCCTGCTCGACATCTCGCACAAGCCGGCTTCCTGGGTGCGCGAGCGTTTCCCCGGCTTGACCCGGCGATGCCTCGAGCTGGGGTTCGACCTGACTGCCGGGCCCGTGCCGGTCGTCCCCGCGGCGCACTACTCGTGCGGCGGCGTGGCCGCCGACGAGAACGGACGCACTACGCTCGGCCACTTACGCGCTGTCGGCGAAGTCTCGTGCACCGGCGTCCATGGCGCCAACCGCCTGGCCTCGACCTCGCTGCTGGAAGGGTTGCTCTGGGGATGGCGCGCCGGTCAGGCGGCCGCATCCGAGGCCCGCCGCATGAGCGGGCGACCCTTTTCCGCCGTGCGCCCGTGGCAACCCGAGCACGAGCCGGTCGATCCGGCCCTGATCGCCCAGGACTGGATGGTGATCCGCCACACGATGTGGAACTACGTCGGCTTGCTTCGCTCCGAGAGACGCCTCGACCGCGCGGGCCGGATCCTCTCGGAGCTTCAGGTGGAGATCGAGGACTTCTACCGCCGGGGAACGATGTCCGACGCGTTGATTGGCTTGCGCAACGGCGTACAGACCGCGCTCGCGATCCGCCGGGCCGCTTCCGACAACCGGATCTCGAGGGGAAGTCACTACTGGGAGGACGGGGTGGGAGAGAGGGCGAGGGGGTGAGGGGGCGAGAGGGAGCAGGCTCTCCCACTCTCCCACTCCCCCACTCTCCCC
>Ga0070707_100004453_pt1 | contig 13117 bp, 9 predicted proteins | sample KBSK5502metaG_FD_65468 | JGI IMG/M metagenome (GOLD analysis project Ga0070707, IMG submission 65468) | Corn, switchgrass and miscanthus rhizosphere microbial communities from Kellogg Biological Station, Michigan, USA - KBS K5-50-2 metaG | ecosystem: Host-associated > Plants > Roots >... | reverse complement strand
TGACGCCGCACCCGGTGAACGGCGGTATCGTCAGCATCCCGGTCAGCGGACCCCCCGTGGAGACCGTGTAACCGCGCGGCGGGATCGTGTTGTCGCCCCTGCCGATCAGGACGAGCCGCACCGGCCTGACCGTCCGGCATCCCCCGCCAACCTTCAGCGGCAGCCCGTTGACCCTGACGCCGGAGATCCTGATGGAGATCTTCGTGCTCGCCGTGACCTTGATCGGGTACGGCGGCGCCTTGATGCCCGACGCGGACACGATCCGGATCGGGGTGAGTTCGGTCAGCAGGATCGTCGCGGTCACAGGCACGAACCTGAAGGCCAGGAAGGTCGCCGTCACCGGGGGGAGCTCGTGACGGCCCCGGTAGTACAGCTCCCCCGTGGAGTACACGATGAGCTTGCCGCCGGCCAGCTTGTGGCGCTGGCCGAAGTCGACGTTCACGAGGCCGGGCTTGGCCGGCCCCCTGGGCTGCAGCAGCGCCGCGCCGAACAGCTTGGCGACGTCGGAGTAGCCGGTCAGGTAGCCGCACGTCGCGACGCCCGCGCCGGACGTCGTGATCTTGCCGCAGCCCTTCGGGAATTTCGGCTTGTGCCGCGAGCGCGGCTGCAGCGGCGGCGCGCCCGAGGCTCTGGCCGAAGGGCTCACGGCGGTCACGGGAATCGCGGCGAGCCTGCGGCTGGCACCAGCGCGGAGCGCGCACGCCACACGCAGCGTCGCCGGGGTTGTGGCGCCGCCGTCGGCCTTGGCCGGCGTCAGGCTCAGCACCAGCCCTGCCGACATGAACGTCATCGCGGCTGCGCTGCCTGCCGTGGCCACGGCCGACGTCGCCGGCCAGGCCAGCCGCAGGCGGCCGGCCTGCGGCAGCGGAACCGCCGGCCTGGCCTGGGAGCGCCACTGCGCCGTCACGGCGTGCCGAAGGCCCTTCTGGCCTCCCGCTGGGTCCCTGACGCCGGTCTCGACGACGCCAAGCGCGGCCGATCCGGCGACCGACGCCGCGCCGAGATGAGCCAGGTCCGAGACGACTTGCCGGGGAAGCATGGCACTGAGGCGCACGCCAGTTGGCTGGACTCGGCTGCCTGCGACAGCGGTCGCGGGAAGTGTTGCGGCAATGTCGACGCCAACCACGTGGTCGCCGGAAGGGAACGAGCAGAGGTAAGCGAGGTCAGCGGAGATTTCGGTCGTCGTGGCAGCCGAGACGCCCAGGGCGATGCCCGCCGTGCCCGCGAGCACGCCGGCGGCGATCACGAGCACGCCGGTCAGCGCGAACCGGCGGTTGCTGCTCACCTGGATCTCGCCTCCCTTCACGGCCTGCCGACCGGGACGGCGAACCTGGCGAATCGCCCGGCGATGGGCGGCACCATGCCGGGCGATTCGCCGCGACCGCTAGGACCCGGTGAGGGGTTCCGCGGCGGTCAGCCCTAGGTCGACTTGATCGTGAAGTGCCTGCTGACCGTGTAGGTGCTCGTGTAGGTCGGGTGGTCGCCGTTCATGACGACGCCCGCGCACCCGCTGACGCTGGAGACGGTCAGCTGCGCCTTGTTCAGCGGAGTGATCGGGAGCGTGTTCGTCACCGCGAGCTTGTGCGTGCCGTTGGTGTAGAAGCCTGGCACCGAGCCCGTCACGATGAACGAGCAGCCCGTCATGCTGACCTTCACCTTGGCGCCGCTGATGATCCCGTCCGTCTGGCCCTTGGTGTTGGTCTTCGAGTCGACGCTGATCGCGTACGGCAGGTTCTCGACCTTCGTGTGCACGACGCCGAGCGGGCCAGAGCAGTTGTTGAACGCCAGCTTCGCGGCGGTGCCGATCTTGACCGGGGAGGTCCCCGTGTGGGTTCCGGTGGGAACCTTTCCCGACGTCGTTGACGCGGGCGTCGTGCTGGTGCTCGTGCAGGTCACGCTGACTTGACCATCCTTCAGGACGGTCTTCGATGCCTTGGCGGTGTATGAGCCGCCGCTGCTGACCTTGACCTTCAGGGTGGTCGCGGCCATGGCGGGAGCGGTGCTCATGCCGACGACCGCGCCCGCCGTCGCAACGGCGAACAGGACTGTGCTGGCACGCTTGATCAACGTCATGGACTGGTCTCCTTGATCGGTACGGCCCGACGCGCCTGCGCATCGGGCTGCTGATCCGGCAACCGCGCGTGCTCGCGGATTTGCTACTGGCGAGTACGTTACTTGTCCGTAACATGGCACGCAAGAGAATGACATGCTGGCGTTGTCCGGTACGCCGAATCCGGGCGGGTTCTTGTCATCTTATGCGCAAGTGACCGCCCGCCGTTATCAAGAGCTGAGCATTTGGCCGGCGGTGGAGGGTGGGCGCGGTGCAGCGAGGTGAGCGCTTTCCGGCAATGTCGCCACAGGGGGACGACCCCCCGCCACCCCCGGTGGCGACGGCGCAGGCGAGGGCGGGCGGCGGGCCGGTGATGCGCGCGTCCCAGCTCGCCGCGATCATGCGGCCCGAGCTTCCCGACCTGGCCAGGGAGATCATCGCCGAGATCCGGGCCAGGATCCCCGAGTACGCCCGCCCGATGGACGGGCCGTACGGTCACGCCCTGCGGACGGGCGTGCAGCAGGCGCTGACGTCGTTCTTCGATTCGGTCGCCGATCCGTCGGCGCCGCACGAGCAGCGGGACCACGTATGCCGCATGCTCGGCCAGTACGAGGCACAGGAGGGCAGGAGCCTGGACAGCCTGCAGGCCGCGTACCGGATCGGCGTCCACGTCGGCTGGCGCCGGGTGATGGACGTCGGGCTGCGCTGCGCCGCCCCATCCCCGGTGATGTCCTGGCTCGCCGACGCGATGCTCGCGTACATGGACGAGCTCGCGTCGCTGTCGTTGCAGGGCTACCTCGAGGCGAAGGCGCGCTCCGCCCAGTCGCAGCTCGAATGGCGTCGCAGGCTGCTGCGCCTGATCCTGGAGCGGCCGCCGGCGCCGGCCCGCGCGATCAGCGAACTGGCCGAGCTCGTCGGGTGGGCTGTCCCCGGCGAGGTGACGCTCGTCGCGCTCGAGCCGGGCAGAGTTAGGGCGCCCGAGCTGCCCGACGACGCGCTCGCCGAACTGGGCGGCCTGCAACCGCACCTGTTGCTGCCCGGCCGCGTGACCGGGGACGAGCGGGACGCCCTGCGGCGCGCGCTCGCCGGCGGGCGGTGCGCGGTCGGCCTGGGCATGCCGATCGCCGGCGCCGCGAACTCACTGCGATGGGCGCGGCGGGCGCTGGAGCTGAACAGGGCCGGCATCGTCGGCGATGGCGAGGTGACGTTCTGCGAGGACATGCTCGTCGAGCTGTGGCTGCTCGCCGACGAGCCGCTGATCGACCAGCTCGCGCAGCGCCGGCTCGGTGCGTTGCTCGCGTTGGGCACCTTGCAGCGCCAGCGACTGACCGAGACGTTCGGCGCCTGGCTCGAGACGAACAGGACCGCTCCGGAGATGGCCGAGCGGCTGCACGTCCACCCGCAGACGGTCAGGTACCGGATGCGGGCGCTGGAACGCACGCTCGGCGGCCAGCTCAGCGACCCGGACGCGCGCTTCGCCATCGAGCTCCTGCTCCGTGCGGGCCGCCTGCGCGAGCGCGCGGCGCGCGGCGCGAACGGCGGGCCAGCCGCCCCGGACTAGCCTGCGCGCTGGCGTCCATTCGGCGACAATGAGGACATGTGGCGTGGCCGGGAGGCGCGGCGGGTCTTGCGGGAGGTCGGCGTCTGGCTGCTGACGGCGGCCTTGTCGCCGCTGGTCGTGGTGGCGGGCGAATCGCTGCGGCGGCACGTGATGGCGAGGCCGACGACCCGGCCGACCGGGCCGGGAGAGCGGCGAGCGCCGCGGCGGCCCCAACTTGGCGCGCGGGCCGGACGGCGTCCTGACGGCCTTGCGGGCGGGGGTCATGACGTGTGGCGGCGGCGGAGCGTCCTGATGCGCCTGGTCTCCAATCCCCTGTGGATCGCGCTGACGGCTCCCGCCAGGTGGCTGCTCGACCGGGCCGCAAGCCGGCACCACCGCCGGTAGCGCCAGCACACGGCCCGGAGACGACAGGAACCAACCGGGAACAACGGGCGCAGCGCCAGGTCGTCCCGCCCGCGCTACTTCAGCAACTGGCGGGCCATGACCACCCGCTGGATCTGGTTGGTGCCCTCGTAGATCTGGGTGATACCGGAGCTACGCGCAGTTTCCGCAGGTAGACGCCCTGTCCGGTAGCCAGGAGCCAGCACGGATCCAGCACGCGGCAGTGCCAGGTATAACGAGACGTTCCTGGTCAGAATGCCGGCCGCATTCCTGGCGATGAATCGGAATGCCGACGATCGCGGAGTCCGGCGCAGCCAGATGCGGCGCGGGAGACAGAAGTGGACGACGTGGCCAAATGCGTTGCATCGTGCGCCTGATTAGCTCAGAGTCCCCCCAGGCGGCTCCGCTGGCACTGCTGCCTGAACGGGAACTGCGCCGCTGCTGGTACCGACGGCGCAGCGGCTCGGGTCAGCTGCCCGGGCGAACCGCCTCGTCCACATGGTGATGAATAGGCCCTGCCAATTTCCTGGCGCTCTTGCAACGATCATCCGAAAGCGGCCATAATCTGCCATGGCCGCGACACCAGCTCAGCCTCCGACTCGGCACTGCACGCAATGCTTCGAACTGATCGATTCACGCGCCCGCAAATGCCGCTATTGCCTCTCGGATCAGGACCAACCGACTGAGAGTGCCGTCATCTCCCAATGGATAAGGTCACACCCAACCCTCACGATTTCGCTTGCAGCATTCTTGTATACGGCATTCCGTGTCTATGAAGCTGCGGACTTCGACGTAAACAACATGCTCCTAATACTCCGCGCGGACGGAATCACCCCGATATTGGTCGGCGTCTTTCTCGTGCAGCTTCCTGCCGAACTAATACTCCTGACGCTCGCCTCGTGCTGGTGGATCTACTCCGCGGCGTCGGACGCCTCCACGGCCGCCGCACCAGGGCAGACAGCAAGACTGATAACCGGCTCCCGGATCCTACCGCTCCTGGTGCTGGCCGCGCTCATTTCACTCTCCTTCGTCATTATACCCTGGCCATTCTACGCGGCCTCGCTCTTGCTAATTGGCGTCAGTCTTTATGCCTCTCACAGGCTCGTGCACGCGAAGCGATCCGCGGGTCCATCACCTGCGAGTCAATTCCGGCAACGCCTTCGGGACATCGGTGTGCTCCGACCGCTACTGCTAGCTCTCGGCCTCGGCGTGCTCTCCTACGCGGTAGCTGGTCCCGCCATTTGGGTAGACGCTGAGGTCATCACCACCACTGACCACGGCAAGATAGTCGGTTACGTGATCGACGACAGCGGTCAATGGATGACGATTCTGACCCCCACCTGGACAGGTTACCTTCGCCAGCGTAATAGCATCATGCTCGAGGAGAACTCCAAGATTACCCAACGCGAGCCGTGCGCCATCACTATTCCGCAACCGTCATTCTTCGGCATCAAGATGTATCGGCCCATTCAGTTGTGGCATAGGTGGCGCAGCGGCACGCCTGTGCCGGTCCTGACGCCTCTTTGTCCCCATCTGGCGCAGCGATCATCTCAATGACCCGATCTCGCGATGTGTACATAGACGCTGTTCGCGCTTTCAGCGTCAGTTGCATCGTTCTCGGTCATTGGCTCAGCTCGAAGGCGTGGTCAAATTCAGGCCGGGTCGGTGTGAGTAACATTCTTTCGCTTGTGCCGGACCTCAGCATGGCGACTTGGCTGTTTATGACGGTGCCGGCGGTGCTTTTCGCGGGCGGTTTCTCGAACTTCATGGTGCTGCGACAAACCAAGGGGGCCGGACAAGCTTACGGCGACTTCTACTCGCGGCGCCTGCGGAGGGTACTCAGACCAGTCTTGTATTTTGTCGGAATCTGGATCTCAACTGAAGCACTTTGTCACCTGCTGTCCGTGGGAGGAGACGGCCTAGTGCGAGGTGTCGCTCTTGGAGGATTCGGGCCATTTGGGCCTCTTTGGTTCATCGGTGTCTACATCGGAATCATAGCTCTTTGCCCAGTCCTTATTGAACTGCATGGACGACATCGCATCGCTGTGCTGGTCAGCCTCGTCGCGGGCTGCGCGGGAGTTGACGTAGCGCGATTCATGTTTCACGTCCCACTTATCGGTTGGCTGAACTTGGCATTGGCTTGGCTACTCCCGCACCAACTCGGCTTCTTTTACGCGGATGGTGCGTTGAAGCTGTGTTCGCGGAGGCTGGCGTTCGCGATTGCGCTGGTCGGGATTACCGGCCTATTTACGTTGACTGGGACCGGGCTGTACTCGCCATCCATCGGTGGAATCCCAGGCAGCAGAGATATATCGAATATGGCGCCGCCGACTTTTATGATAGTCATGCTGACATGCTCGCAGGTCGGCCTGATACTTCTGTGCCGCCCATTGGCATTGATACTGCTCAGCAAGCGTAGGATGCAGGCACTCGTCGCTAAGCTAACGGCTGTGACAATGACCATCTATCTGTGGCACATGACGGCGCTGCTTGCGGCGATATTGATCTTGGCGCCCTTCGGGTTTTCGTATTCCGGGCGATCGTTGGCGAATTGGTGGCTTGAGCGGCCTATTTGGCTAGCTGTTGGCGCAGCGGTGCTTGCCATTCTGACAAGGGCGACGGCCTGGACGGAAGTTCGCAGTGACGTTGAAAGGCGGTTGCCTGCGCGCGTGCCTGCCGTCCAGGTCGAAGGGCCGGCACGGCGAGGCCGCGACCGCCAAGTCGGAAGCGGAGGGCCGAGGACATCCGGCGCCGAGCAGGCAAGCCACTCGCGAGTCGGTAGCCCATGGCCTGCGCACGATCGGTTGAGGGTACCCGAGCTGGCCGGACTGGCCCGGTACGCCGGGATCGCGGTGAGAGTCGGGCGGTGGGGCGCCCGCGCCCGCCATGTCCTGTTCGCCTACCGGTCCGGTCGCTCGCCAATGCCACAAGCCGCATTGACCGCCGAGGTCCGGGGCGGGCAACGAGAAGGGCCCGGGCGGGAAGCCCGGTGGCGCTGATGCCCGTCGCCGGCCGGTGCGCCCGGCGAGCAGGCCGGGCCGTGCTCCTCGCCCCGGGAATGGTCTCACCGGGGAACCGGGAATTCGAGCCAGCAAGCGTCACCAAGACCGGACCGCGCGGTCAGACCGGACGGTAGAGATCGCCGGGGTAGTGAGGCCAGTGAAGTCACCGTCAGCCTGTGGCGCTCTGACGACGCTGCCGTCCTCGTAGGCGCGGCCCGGATCCGGGCGGAAGCGCTCGTCCTGGAAGGCGGCGGCGATCTGACCGACCGCCGGGCCGGTCGGCGTCGAAGACGGCCGCCTCGTCGAAAGTGGCGAAAGTGCGGCCGTGCTGGATCGCGTGACTGTCCCGCCACTGGACCAAGAAATGACACCTCTGCTCACCCGTGACCGCCGGGGCAAGAACCCGGATAGTTACCGACATGTCTGCCTCCACGCCGGCCAGCGGGCGGCCGGGTGCCAGCCCGGAACAGGTTCAGCGTAAGCAGCGACCGGTCTGCGCTGCGCCCGCCGGCATCGGCCCGGCGAAATGAGGATGACGCGGCACATGATGTCGCCTTAGGCTTCCATCGGCTGAGTTCGCCGCGGTGACCGTGCGGCCGGTAGCGGCGCGCCAGCAAAGACGGGTCGTCGCCCGTGCTCAGCACGTGCCCGTACCGGTCTCATCGCAGGAACTGGCATCGAGCTGCCAGCGGCATAGACGTTCGCTCTGTGCTGCTCACTCCTTAGCAGCACGCGAGCGTAACTGGGCTGTATTTGCGCCCGCTGGCTGACACGTCGCCGACCCGTCTGAGCGGGCGCCGCACCGACGCTGGCTCTACAAGTACTGCGCCGGCGAGTTGTCGCTGGGCGAGGCTGACCTTGAGTCATGGGGCCCGCGCGCCCTAAGTCGGGGTGCTGTCCGAGTGACCGCCTGGGCGTGTGTCGCGCTGTGTCAGACCGCTCGGTCACACTGCCGGTATGACATTCACGACTCGGATGCTCACGCCGGAGACCTGGGACGACTTCGCGGCGCTCGTCGAGGCCAACAACGGCGTGTGGGGTGGTTGCTGGTGCATGGGATTCCACCGGAGGGCGTCGGTGCCGGGCACACCCGGGAAGGAAACCGGGAGGCGAAGCGCCGGCACGTGACGCGCGGAACGGTCCACCAGGTGCTCGTCTACGCCGGTGATCGCTGCGTCGGCTGGTGCCAGTTCGGCTCGCCGCTGGAACTCCCCAACATCAAGAACCGGAGAACCTACGACCGAGGGGCCGCCGATCCGCCGGACTGGCGGATCGGCTGCGTCTTCACCAGCGCGAAGGACCGCGGCAAGGGCGTCGCCGCCGCCGCGGTCGCCGCGGCACTCGGCGAGATCATGCGGGCCGGCGGCGGCGTCGTCGAGGCCTATCCGGAGCAGACCGAGGAGCGGCCGCTGCAGCGCGGCGCCTATCTGCATACAGGACCGGAGGAGTTGTATGCGCGATACGGCTTCACGCGGGTACGGAAGATGCGAAATGGCTGTGGGTCATGCGCGCCAGGGTCTGATCCCGCCGCTCGCCGCCGTTCTCGCAAGGAGATGCACTGCGGCTGCGACCGTAGAACCTATGGCGTCCCCCGCAGGCCCGCCGTGTTGGCCGAGGTGGCCGAGATGGCCGGTACCACTGCTCGGTTCCTCGTCGTCTGGACGCCGAGCGTCGCATCCGTTTCGTGCGCGTTAGCCGTCATACCTGTGTCGGCGAGCCGTCTGGCCGGTTTCAGACCCATAACTGGGATCGACACTCCCGCTCATCGGCAAGATCGTTGGGACGAGCGTCCGCACCAGGAGCGGCAGATGCGCATTTAGGCCCAGCGGTGGCGATGCATAAACATACGGCCTGGACGCCTGCCAGCTCGGCGGTGATCGGAATTGCGGACGATGCAGAGAGCTCTTGATAACCGCGCGCCGAGCCGCCGATATGGTTCGGGTCCGGCCGGGAGCCCGTTCCTGCGCGAACGGGCTCAGAACAGCAAAACATGTCGTGTGGTCGCCCGATGGGTGATCCAGGGCCTTATGGTCGGGAACCGCCTGCGGCTGGCCGTCGTCAAAGACGGCATGAGGCACCCTGTCATCGCTGGAAGCTGTCGCGGCCGTCGGCCGGCGCTTCGCCGCCGGGTTCTGATGCGGCTGGATGCCAGTGAACACTGAACGCGGGCATCGTCTCGGGTCGGCCTTGGCGGTGATCTGTGGCGCCTTGGCCGTGCTCGTATTTGCTGGGTGTAATAGCTCGGCGAAGTCACGACCATCGATGATCACGACGACCGTGCCGTCGACAACGACGCCGCCCAGGTTCCCTGCAGGAGGTGAGGCCTGTTCGGCTCAGCCGCCGGGCTGCGGCAGCCCGCAGGGGACAGCGGCCCGTTTGGCAGGCTTCACCTGGTCGGCTGCCCCCGCCCCGCCGCTTTCACCCCGGACCGCGCAGGCATCGGTGTGGACCGGTACCGAACTCCTCATATGGGGCGGCGTGGAAGACAGCCAGGGACAGGAGGCCGGCGACGGCGCAGCGTATGACCCGGCGACCCGCGCTTGGACGCCGATGCCGGCATCCCCGCTGTCACCGCGGAACACCGCCTTTGCCGTCTGGACCGGGACCAGGGCGCTGTTCTGGGGCGGCGGGAACGGCTCGCTTACCCCGCTACCAGACGGGGCGAGCTACGATCCGGCCAGCCGGACCTGGGCGATGCTGCCGGCCGCCCCGCTGCGGCCCGACGCTGAGGACCGGCAAGCGATCGTGTGGACCGGCACGCAGATGGTAGTGATCCAGCCCGAGGGGGGCGCCGCCTTCGACCCGGCCACCAGCTCGTGGACGACGGTGCCGGCACTGCCTCAGGTCGCCGGCTGGCAGCCCTTCGCGATCGGGGCCGAATGGACCGGCAGCGAGGTTATTACCTGGGTCGCGAGCCGGTCACCGGACGGCGGCCTTCGTTACAGCGCCTGCTCGTGGTGGCCTGGAAGCCCGGCTTGGACCTCCCTTCCGCGCCTTCCGAACGTCGGCTACTTCCCATTCGGCACCGCCGCCCCCTTCGGCGGCCGGCTCCTCTTCCTCGGAGGTAGCAGCTGCCCGCCAGGCGCCTCGTGCCCGGTTCAGGACTTCTTCGACGGCGCCTGGGTCGACCCCTCGTCCGGGATGTGGACCAGCCTGCCGGATAAGTTCTCCGGGGGCTCCGGTCCGGCCGTGTGGACCGGGTCGGCGATGGTGGTGTTCGCCGCCAAGGCCGGCGCCAGCACCGGCCCGCTGTACAGACCGGCGGATATCCCGGCAGGTGCAGCGGCCGCCTTCGACGCTTCGACCGGTGTCTGGACCGACCTGGCCCGCTGCCCGATCTCTGACTTGACCAATGCCAGCCTGGCCTGGACCGGGCGGCAGTTGATCGTCGCGACGATGAATAACGAATCGGGCCAGACCCCGCAGGTAGAGATGTTGTCGTGACCTAGCACGTAGTAGCACTGGCACCAGCGGGTTGATCTGGCAGCGCCCGAACAGCAGCGCACTTCATTACCAGCCCGACAGGCCTCTGCGAACCGAGTCGGCGTCCGGCGCTCTCATAACGCGGCTCGGATGCTCGACAACCCCGCGGATCCCTGCGGCCGACAGCCGCCCAATGTGGCGAGAAATCATGCGCGTCACGGCATGACCGTGCGCTTAGCCAACGCCCCCTATTCGGCATGTCAGCAAGCGAGTCGGCGGCCATGTGGGCCCGCACGGCCTTACGAAATGAGCGGCCATTGGCAAGGAGAGTCTCGGGTCAAACTCCCCCGCACGCGGCGATCATCCGCTGGCCGTGTTTGCTCGTTGTTTGCTCGTCTGCCCCGGTACCACCCGTCAGCAACCAGCACGGCCCGGCAGCGAACCGGGACGAAGTCCGCACAGGCCGGTCCTAACTGGCATTGAGAGCACTTATCTGATAGCAGAGCAGCGGTCTCTTAATCCGCGGGTCACCAACCGCAGGTCATAGGGCCGCACTGGCCGAGAAACCTCGGCCGGATGACCGATGCCAGCTACCTCGCCGCCGTCAAGCCTTGTCCGCGCGCGGCTGGCGGCGCCAGGAGCCGATCCCATCGCCCCCCGAGAACCCCGCCCGCCTGCTGCAAATCGTCGGAGCCAACGGCGGCGACGGCGTCAGCAAGGCCATACCGCGCCACATCGTAGATGCGATCGCCGGAGCCAATCTGCCGTTACCGAACAGCCCGGCCGCTGGCCGGTACCGGCGCAGTTCGGCGGCCCCAGGGGTCAGCACGGATCCAGCACCACGTCCGGAAACCGCGGGAACCAACCGGGAACAACGGGCATAGCGCGGAGCCGTTAGCGCCGCGCAGACCCGCCGCGCGCGCCAGCCATACGGCCACCGGACGCTCTAGCAGATGGTCGCTGACCAGCGGAAACGCTGACGAACGCGCTACTTGAGCAGCTGCCGGGCCATGACCACGCGCTGGATCTGGTTGGTGCCCTCGTAGATCTGGTTGATACCGGATATATAAGCAGTTCCCGCAGGTAGACGACATGATCGGCGGCAGGTGTATCAGCACCAGTTCAGCACGCACGTCTCGCCCCCAGGCCACCACCCGGTCAGTTGGATCGTGCCGGCACTTGGCCCCTCCATCCCTCTGCCGGGCGATTGTCATGTGAGGCGGGCAGGTGCTCGCCCGGGTGGCGTACCGCCAGGAAGGAGGTGAGGCACCGGACCTGCTCGTCGGTCGCGCGAAAGGCGTCGAGGTGCGTGCCGTGCTCGGTCATCACCAGCGTTGAGTCGATCAGGATCTCGGCGAGGCGCCGCGAGCCGGCCGGGTGCGCGGTGTGGTCGTCCCGGCTGGTGACGACGAGGCAGGGCTGACTGACCCGGGCCGCGGTCGCGCGGCAGTCCCAGTGCATGGTGGCCCCGGTGAGCTTCGCGTAGCGGTAGAGCAGTTCCGCGGTGGCGTACGGGCGCACCACGAGCGGGCCTATGCCGTCCGGTACGCCGCTCATCGGGCCGCTGGCGAGCCGGTCGCGCATCCAGGCCGCGGTCTCGCGGGACTCGCCGGCCATGTCTAGCAGCGCGCGCAGGTTGGTCTGGTGCTCGGTCTTCGCCGCGTCCACGCCGAGTTCGAGGTCGCCGTGCCACACGCTCAGCGACGCGACCCGGTCTGGACGCAGTGCGGCAAGGGCGAGCGCGGGAACGGCGCCGCCGCAAAACGCCATCAGGTGCACGCGGGAGGTCATGAACTGATCGAGCAGCGCGATCAGGTCGCCGGCCTGGTGGTCAACGCCGTAGCCACGCCGGTCGAAAGCCTCCGGGTCCTCGATCCGCCCCGTGGTGCCGCGGGTCTGCGGGATGAGGCAGCGGTACGAGCCGCTCAGGGCCCAGCTCCAGGGCAGGCAAAGCCGGGCGTCCATCGCGCAGGCCGGCGAGAACACTATGCACGTCGCGTCCGGCCGGCCGACGTCGAAGACCCGCACGGTCGTTCCGTCCGGCCGGTGCAGGATGTGACGCCGGTACCGGGCGTCCTCCTCGTCCCGCAGGCGGCGGGCCTGCGAGGCCAGAGTCGCGACGTCGCTGGGGTCCAGCGCCGCGAACTCCGGGTCGCCCTGGGCCTGCCGGATCCGGGCCACGAGCGCGGCCAGGGCGTGATCCGGCCGGCGCCCGCCTGGCGGAGCGTCGAAGCGGAGGGGGACGTCAAGGGCGCCGCAGACCGCGGCGACGAGCTCCGGTGCCCGGTCGCATGCGGCCGGCGGCAGCGCGAAAGGGCCAACCTGCTCGGTCAGGCCTTCAAGCTGCCGGATCGCCTCGACGAGGCTGACCAGCGCGGCCTGGCGGCGGCCCGTTCCGGCGACGGTGGTCACGTCAGCCTGTGGCGGAACGGATGCCCGGTCGTGGTGTGCGTGGCGATCCGGTTATGGTCGTAGCGGTTTTCGCCACTGACCAGCACAGCGCCGTACCGCTCCAGGCTCACCCGGCCGCCATACTCCTCGACGACGTCGGTGCCGGGGTAGATATGCGTCGAGGTGGGCACGTACCGCGCCGCGAATCCGAGCCGCATCGAGTCGGTTTCGCCCGAATGTGGGTACGAGGCGTGCATGAGGGTGGACCAGAACATCACGGCCTCGCCAGGACACATGACGATCGGCACG
>Ga0070707_100004449_pt1 | contig 13128 bp, 10 predicted proteins | sample KBSK5502metaG_FD_65468 | JGI IMG/M metagenome (GOLD analysis project Ga0070707, IMG submission 65468) | Corn, switchgrass and miscanthus rhizosphere microbial communities from Kellogg Biological Station, Michigan, USA - KBS K5-50-2 metaG | ecosystem: Host-associated > Plants > Roots >... | reverse complement strand
CCGTCCGAGCCGAGGTGGCCGTTGCCGGAGGCCCCTGGCTGGGGCGCCGGCCCCGCAACGCGCGCGAACGGGGCGTCGCGCTGAACGACGGTTCGCCGGGAGACGAAGCCCTCGCCCGCATAGCGGTCGGCGACCATCAGATCGAAGGCGTGGACCGATTCCTCGAGATTCGAATAGCGGCCCGAGACCCACGATCGCGAGGCGGTCCCCCGCTGCTGCAGCTCGCAGACGTGCCAGTCCTGGGTGTTCGTCAGGTCCCAGAACGCGATCGCATCCGACGGGTCGAAGTCGGGTTGGGCGATCGTCGATTCGGGAAACAGGAACTCGCACACGATCCTCGTCCGAGACGGCCCGTCAGGCGTCAGGTAATGCACGAGCAGGTAATCGGGATGGATCGACAGGAATGTCGTCGGCCAGACGATGTAGTAGTCGATCCGGCGCTCGTCCTGGGCGGTCATGCCAGTCATCGCCGGGCGGCCGCGACGAGATCCCATCCCGCCGTCGAGGGCCATCGTCTCGGCGCCCGGGATGAGCTCCATCCAGCCGCCCTGCCAGGCCCCGTTCGGCTCGTACTCGGCGCCGACGTCGTAGGGCGTGAGCTTGTTGAGCTGCGGGTGAAGACCGGGGCAGTGATAGCACTCGGAGTAGTTCTCGGCGACGAACTTCCAGTTCGCGGCCACGTCGTATGTGATCCGTCGGGTTGGCCGGAGGGCGGAGAAGTCGAAGCGGTCGAACCGATCCACCAGGTCGCCGAGCTGATCGGCAAGCGGGGCCGCGTCTGGGTCGAGGTTGACGAAGACGAACCCCTGCCACACCTCGAGCCGAACCGTGTTCAGGCCGTAGTCAGCGAGGCTGAAGTCCTCGAGATCCTCGGTGTGCTTGGCCCGGACGAGCCTCCCCTCGAGGTCGTAGATCCAGGCGTGATACGGGCACTGGAACCGGACGGCCGTGCCGCATGGCTCATCGACGACGGCGGTCCCCCGGTGCTGGCAGACGTTGTAGAACGCGCGGAGCCGATCATCGCGGCCGCGGACGATGAGGAGGGGCTCGCCGTCCAGCTCGGCCGTGAAGTAGGTCCCGGCATCGGGCGCCTCTGCCTCGCGTCCGACGACCACCCAGTCGTGGCGTAGGAAGCGTTCTCGCTCCCAGTCGTGAATCGCGGGGTCGTGGTAGGCGCGACGTGGGAGCAATCGTGCAGCGCGGTACGGGCGCCGGATCGAAGCGAGCTCGTCGGCCGTCAGGATTGGCGAAGCGGCAGGGATCGCGTTGTCGGGCATGGCCGGATCGTCACACCGCCCATTTGTATTGCCCCTCGCGTTCCATCAGGCGAACCTGCCGTTCCGCGTCGCGCGACGACAAGCGGTCAGGGCCAGTGGCGCGCTCGATCCGGAATCGGATCAGGAGAGCGTGACCGTCTCGCGCCAGTGCGGGATCTTCGTCGTGAAGCCGAGCGCCTGGACCTTCGGCTCGATCGCGATCTGGGCGGCTGGGTCGCCGTGGACGAGGAACACCGTCTTCGGGAACCCCGGCGCACCTGATGCCTTTCCTTCGGCGAAGTGGCGTAGCCAGTCGAGCAGCTCGGGCTCGTCGGCATGGGCCGAGAAGCCGCTGATCGAGCGGATCCTGCAGCGGACCTCGCGCGGCTGGCCGTCGAGCTTGACCGTCGTGGCGCCGGCCTGGAGGTGCGCGCCGAGCGTGCCCTCGCCCTGGTAGCCGACGAACAGAAGCGTCGCGGCGGGGTCGCCGATCAGGTTCCGGAGGTGGCCGAGGACCCGGCCGCCGGTCAGCATCCCGTTGCTGGCCACGATCATGTACGGCCGCGGTGCCTGGGCGATCTTCTCCGAGTCGTGAACGTCGCGGGTCTCGGTCTGGTTCGGGTAGTCGAGAGGCGTTTCGCCCGTCTGGAGGAGCGCGCGCGTCTCGTCGTCGAAGTACTCGGCGTGGCGACGGTAGATGTCGGACGCCTTCGACGCCATCGGCGAGTCGAGGTAGAGCGGCAGCTGCGGGATCTTGCCGTCCTCGAGCAACCGGTCGAGGGCGTAGACGATCTCCTGCGTCCGGCCGATCGCGAACGACGGGACGAGAAGGACGCCGCCGGCATCGGAGACGAGGTGGACGGTCTCCGCGAGGATCCGGATCGCCTCGTCCTCGGGCTCGTGCTCGCGGCCGCCGTAGGTCGACTCGCACAGGACGTAGTCGGCGGCCGTCAGGACGGTCGGGTCGCGGATGATCGGCGTTCCCGGCCGGCCGAGGTCGCCCGAGAAGACGATCGTCGTCTCCCGGGCCGGCCCGCCGTTCGCCGGTTCGCCGGGCTCGATTCGGAGCCGGATGATCGCCGAGCCGAGGATGTGGCCGGCGTCGAGATACGTGGCGTGGACGCCGGGCGCGACCTCGCGCTCCTCGTCGTAGTCGATGGCGTCGAAGTGCTCGATGGCGGCCGTGGCGTCATCGGCGGTGTAGAGCGGCTCGTCGAGATCGAGGTGCATCTCCGCGGGTTGGCCGCGGAGCGCCGCCTCCGGGTTGGCGGCCGTGGAGCCGGGGACGGTGCCGGCTACGTTGTCGGCCGGGCGAGCCGTGGCCTCGGGGACCTCCTCGGAGACGCCCGCCGACGCGATCGTTGCGGCCTCGGGGGTCTTCGCCGTCGCGAGGATCGCCGACTCGGACGTGGCGTGCGGCGTGAGCGGCGGCGGCGCGTCATCGACGTTCTCGTGGACCGGCGGCGCGGCGATCCGCCCGGCCGCCAGGTCGACCGCGGCCTGGTATTCGTCTTGCTCCTTGCGGTCGTCGGCGGCGACGAGCTCGGGGTGACGCTTCTCCCAGCGCGCCTCCCGCTTGGCGAACTCCTCCTGAAGCTTTCCCGAATCGAGGAGGACGAGCCCGGCCAGCTCGCACGTGCCCTTGGTTGCGATGATCCGGCCCCGGTAGCCCTCGTTGATCACATGGGGGATCAGCCCGCAGTGGTCGAGGTGGGCATGGGTCAGGAGCATGACGTCGAGGGTCTTGGGGTCGTAGGCGAGCGGCACGCGGTTGCGCATCGCCTCGTTGGGGCTGCCCTGGAACATCCCGCAGTCGATGAGGACACGGGCTCGACCGGTCTCTAGCAGGTATTGCGAGCCGGTGACGGTGGTGGCACCGCCGAGGAAGTGAATGTCCATCCGCGGAGTGTGGCACTCGCGCCGATTGCTGGCCGGGCGCATCGAGTCCCGGGCGGCCGGGCGGGCATCGCGCCCACTCGAGCCCGCGGTCTCAGCCGATGGCGGCGAGCGCGAGCGTGTCGATCGCGATCGCCGCGAACAGCAGGGTCAGGTACGAGATCGAATACCTGTAGAGGCGGATCGCCCCGGCCGTCGACTCGTCCTCGGAGTCGCCTCGTCGCCACAAGCCCCAGGCCTGGCGCAGGAACAGGGCGCCCAGGATGACGGCCGCGACGAGGTAGATCGGGCCCATCCGGGCGACCGCGAACAGGATCAGGGACATCGCGACCATCAGGATCGTGTACAGCCCGATCTGGCGGGTCGTCTCCGGGATTCCCCGGACGACCGGCAGCATCGGCACGCCAGCCGCCGCGTAGTCCTTGCGGATCCGCAGTGACAGCGCCCAGAAATGGGGCGGTGTCCAGTAGAAGACGAGGGCGAACAGGAGCAGCGCCGGAACGCCGACGTTGCCGGTGACCGCCGCCCAGCCGATGACCGGTGGAAGGGCACCGGCCGCGCCGCCGATCACGATGTTCTGCGGCGTCGAGCGCTTCAACAGGATCGTGTAGACGACGACGTAAAACGCGATCGCGAGCAGCCCGAGGAACGCCGCGAGCAGGTTGACGAAGAAGGCGAGCACGGCGAACGCGACGCCGCCGAGGACGATCCCGAACACGACCGCCCGCTCGGGGTCGACCTCGTGGGCCGGCAGCGGACGGCGGCGCGTCCGCGCCATGAGCAGGTCGATGTCGCGGTCGAGATAGCAGTTGATCGCGTTCGCGCTCCCCGCCGCCAGCGTCCCGCCGACGAGCGTCCAGACAGTTAGCCACAGCCAGTGGCCGAGCTGGATCCCAGGCACGGCCCGTGTCGCGAGAACCATCGCCGGGACGGTCGTCACGAGCAGGAGCTCGATGATCCGCGGCTTCGTCAGCGCGATGTAGGCACGGGCGGTGTCCTTGCGGGTCCGGGTCGCGGCCGCGTCGGCGATGCCGAAGCCCGTCTCGGGGTCGCCGCCGTCGCCCGCGGCCTGGGTCACGCCCGACCGCTCGCCGAGGTACGAGACCGAGACGAGGGCGACGAGGAGGGCCCAGATCACGGCTCCGAACGCGAGGTGGAGGGTCTGGGTCCAGCCCGACAGGCCGGTCAGGATCTGGAGACCGCCGATCAGCGCCTGGGTCGGGAAGAGCACCGCGGTGACGATTGCCAGGCGCGCGATCGCGGGCGGGCGCGGACGAAGACGCCAGGCCGCGACGACGACGGCCGCGACGATCAGCCCGACGATCACCGCGACCCAGCGGTGCAGGACGTGCGCCGAATTCGCGTCGGTCAGGGTCGGGAAGAAGGTCCCGTTCATCAGCGGCCAGTCGGGGAAGACGTACCACTGGGACGTGGCGGTCACCTGCGAACCGAACAGGAGCAGCGCGAAGACCGAGCCCGCCCCGAACGCGGCAACGAGCGTGAACCGCTGCGAGCCACCGCCCCGCAGACGGGCCGGGTAGAGCGATCTGGCCAGGATCCAGACGAGCAGCCCGACGAGCGCCATCGCCGAGGCGAGGTGGGCCGTGACCGACTCGCCGGAATTGCCAAGCCGGACCGTCTCTCTGCCGAGCCAGGCCTGAAAGCCGACGAGGAGCACGGCGCCGACGGTCGCGCCCACGAGGACGCGCCGGTCACGGAGGTCGACAAACGCGAGGATGGCCAGCCCGAAGACCTCGAAGCCGATGATCACGGCGACGGTCCGGTGTACCCACTCGATCCAGGCCTTCGGATCGTCGAGCGCCGGGATGATCCGGCCGTTGCAGAGCGGCCAGTCGGGGCAGCCGAGCCCGGAGCCCGACACGCGGACGATGACCCCGATCGTGACGAGCAGGATCGCCGTCACGACGGTCGCCGCAGCGAGCTTCTGGAAGCGGGTCACGAGCCTCCTCGGGGACGCGGAAACGGGGCGCCGCGGCCGGACCGAGCCGGCACGCCCGCCATTCTAGCGCGAGGGCATGCCCAGGCCGGCTCTGACGGAGGCCGCGGTGTGCGCGTTCAGGAGCCGCCGGCCCGGGCTCGGGCGCGGGTTTTGGCGCTCCACGGCCGCGCCCGTGCTGAACCCCAGCGAGAGCGACAAGCCGACTGATTTGATTATCGTGCGATTCCGCTATCCGAGCTGGCGGCGGGCGGTCGTTTCGCCAGGACACCCGGCCGCGCAAGCGCAGGTGAGCGACCCGCTCTAGGCTACGTCGCATGACCTCCCGATCTCGCGTCGCGGCGTTCGTGGCTGCCCTGCTGTTCGTCGTCGCCGGCTGTGGCTCGGCGCAGTCGCCGACGCCGATCCCGAACACGTCATTCGCGACCACGCCCGGCGCCGCCGCATCCGGCGGGCCGGCCATCCTGCCGATCCCGATCACCAGCGCGTTCCGCGTCGGCGACAACCGGATCGTGTTCACGCTGACGGACAAGAGCGGCCAGAAGCAGGTGGCCGCTCCCAATCGAACCCTCACGATCGGGTATCACGGTCCGAACGGGGCGACGATCGCCCCCGCCCCCCAGACGTTCATCTGGGCCATCGAGAACGTCAACGGCGTGTACGTCGGCCACGCGACGTTTCCGTCGGCCGGTCAATGGACGGCCGACTTCTCGACCGCTGCGCCCGGCTCGCCCTCGGTCACGACGACCTTTGGATTCGACGTGCTCGACAAGGTCGATGTCGTCTCGCCCGGGGATGCCGCACCGTCGGTCAAGACGCCGACCCTTGCCGACGTCGGCGGTGATCTCGCGAAGATCTCGTCCGACAGCACGCCCGTGAAGCGGTTCTACGAGGTCTCCGAGGCGGATGCCCTGGCGGCCAAGAGGCCGTTCGTCCTGATCTTCGCGACGCCGAAGTTCTGCGTCTCGGCCGTCTGTGGCCCGACGCTCGACAAGTTGAAGCCGGTGGCCGCCGCGCATCCGGAGATGACGTTCATCAACGTCGAGCCGTACCAGCTCAAGTTCACCGACGGCCAGCTGCAGCCGGTCCTCACCGGAGCCGACCTGACGCCGGTCGATGCGACGATCGCGTTCAAGCTGTCGACCGAGCCGTATGTCTTCGTGGTGGGCGGAGACGGCAAGGTCAGCGCATCGTTCGAGCTGGTGTTCTCGCCGGACGAGATCGCTGCAGCGATCCAGCGGGTCGAGAAGGCCGGTTCCTGAGCCTTTTCCGCGGACCTCCGCCAGCCGACCGCTAGAGCCCGATCAGCGAACGGATCGGATCGACGATCCGACTGATCCGGTCGGGAATCCGGTTCTCGCGATTCCGATGCGCTCGACAGCGCGCCACAAATCGGTCATGGGCTGCCCATTCCTCACGATCGTCGATCTCGTCCAGACGAACGGGAGGCCCGCCTCGCCCGAGGCCGACCGCGATCAGCGCGTCGGCGATGTGCGGGTTGCGCGGCAGGAACGGGCCGTGCAGGTAGGTTCCGATTCGCAGACCCCCGAGACCGCCGTCGCCGGGCAACGCGAGATAGCCCTCCGTCCGGTCGTCGCCGTTGTTGCCGTGCCCGATCTCGACCGTGGCGAACGACCGGGCTCCGTCGCCCAGAAAGGTTCGACCGGCATGGTTCTCGAATCCGATCACCTCACGATCCGGGGCCCACGGACCCCTCGCCTGCCCCAGTGCCGCGACGACCGGACCGACGAGCCGCTCCGAGCCGGCAACCGTCCGGACGTCGAGAATGCCCGGCCCATCGATCGGCCCGCTGGCGGCCAGATAGGACCAACCGAGACCCTGGTAGCCGCCGCAGACCGCGAGCAGCGAGGCGCCGTCCCTGATCCGCGTCAGGATCGAATCACCCAGTCGCTCGAGCTCGCGCGCGACAGCGTGCTGCTCGCGATCCTGGCCGCCGCCGATCAGGAGGACATCGGCCCCGGGCACCGATGCCGCGCCGGCCCGCACCGCGGAGAGCTCGACGTCGTAGCCCCGCGCCTCCGCCCGAACGACGATCGTCCGGACGTTGCCGGAGTCGCCATACACGTTCAGCAGGTCGGGAAACATGTGGACGACGCGGAGCGTCCGCTCACCGGGACGAGGCGGCGAACCGGTCACTGCGGAACGGCGGGGACGACCCCGCGCCGCTCGAGGACTGAGCGGATCGCCAGCAGGGACGTATAGGTGGCAAGGACGACCAGTGTTCCCTCCGCGGGTACGACAGCCAGCATCGCGGCCAGCGCGACCTCCGCCGCGCCCACCCGGGTGACGATCCGCCACGGATCGCCGGCGGCAGACGGCGCGTATTTCAGCCGCAGGCCCAGGTCGTCGCTTCGCGAACCGGTCAGCCCGATCCGCCGAACGCCCCGCAGCGGCTCGAGGTCGACATCCCAGATCCAGGACACATCCCGCCCATCGGCCGGCTCGTCATTCAGGCCGATCAACACCGCATCGGGAGCCAACGCAGCGGCCACCTCGACCGACTCCGTCATGCTGGCCGGGTTCTTGACGAGCGCCATGATGATCCGACGCCCACCGACCCGCGCTTCCTCGAGGCGCCCGAACGCCGGTGTTGCTCCGTCTAGTCCCCGGATGGCGGCGGCGGGCGCGATTCCCGCGGCGATCGCCGCCGTGACCGCGGCGGCCGAATCGTAGGCGGCCGACATCCCGCCCAGGTGAACGCGAGCGCTCATCCATCCGAACGATCCGTGGAACGTCACGATCGCCGGGCCGTTCCCGCGTTCGGGAACATCCGCGCTCACGGATACATCCGGTGTCGACCGTCGCGCATGCCCGCGCGGGCAGGCCCAGTCACCGAGGTGGCCGATGGAACGCCAGGTCGTCTCGAGCGCCAACCCGCACACGGGGCAGGCAACCGCGTCGACCGCGCTCGGTTGGTCGATCTCGACCCGGACCCGCTCGATACCCTGGCCCGGCGCGAGTCCGAACCGGAGCATCGGCAGTCCCGACCTGACGATCAGGTCGTCTACCCGCGGGTCGTCCGCGCAGCCGACGACGATCGTGGTCCGGGGCAGGCGACGCAGGGCCGCACGCCACCGCTCGATCACCGTCTCGACTTCCCCCATCCGGTCGAGCTGGTCGCGGAACAGGTTCAGGACTACGAGCACCGTCGGCGTGATCTCGCCGACGACGTTGTCCAATGCAAGCTCGTCGACCTCGAACACGGCGCTTCGCCCGGGATTCCGCAGGCGGCCCATCCGGTCGGCTTCGGCCACGAGGGTCGAGGCAAGGCCCTGGGCGAGGTTGGCGCCGGAGCGGTTGGCAAGCGGGGGCGCGCCGTCCACGGACTCGAAGATCCGAGCCGTCAGGCGTGACGTCGTTGTCTTGCCGTTGGTCCCCACGACGAAGACCACCGGTCCGAGGTCGGCGGCGAGGGCTGACACGATCGACGGGTCGATCCGCTGGGCGATCATGCCCGGCAGGGACGTGCCGCGATGCCCAACGACTCGGACCGCGTGGCGGGCGAACGCGCTCAGACGGACCGCGAGCATTCGTCGGAGCGAGCGCGCGGCCAACGTTCCGGGACGGGATCGGGAAACGGCAGCCTCCCCGTGGTTGCGGCCACGCGGCCTGGGTGACGCCAACTTGTAGTCGGCCAACCTGAATGCCACGTGAAGGGACGCGACCGGCGGTTTCGAGTACCCGCGCTGACCCGGCTAGGGCGCGTCCTCGATCCGGACAGCGACATGGCTGCCGCCCTCGTCGATGTAGGTCACCCGAACGGGAACGAGGCTGACCTTGTGCTCGGCCAGATGGCCCGGCGGAAAGGTCGAGGCGTTCTCGAGCCTCATGATCCGGAAATCGACCGTGCGGCCGTCGGTGGTCTGGATCGAGAACCCCTGCACCGAGCTGAGGCTGGTGGCCTCGACGGCAACGACGATCCCGGTCTCCACCAGCCGGCCTGGCCGCCCGATCGCCATTGCAGCTGCCGTGGCCAGCCCCACGACCGCGATGACCAGGACGACCAGCACCACGAGCCGGCGTGGTCCCGGCCTCGCGGGAGCCTGCTCGGTCACGTGCCCGTCCCGCTGCTCCCCGGTGTGTGGAGAGGTGTGCCGTCCGCGCAACGCGGACACGTCGCGGCGCCGGGCTCGAAGGTCGGCAGGTCGAGCCGCCAGAGCGACCTGAGGGGGTACGACCGACCGGTCGCCGGCGAGGTCAGCGTGTTCGTTCCACCGCCGCTCCGGTCCACCAGGACGGCGCACTCGATGATCTCGCCACCCATGGCCTCGACCGCCGGCAGCATCGCAACGAGCGAGCCGCCGGTCGTGAGGATGTCGTCGACGAGGAGGACGCGCTCGCCGGGCTCGATCCGGAAGCCTCGCCGGAATTCGCGATGCGTGCTCCCGTCGGCGTCACGGACCTCCTCGGCGAAGATCGCCCGGACCCCGAGTTGGCGGCCGGTCTCGAAGGCGAGGATGACTCCACCGGTCGTTGGGCCCGCGACGATGTCCAAGCGGGCTCGACCGGCGTCCGCGCTCGAGCCGAAGGCGGCAGCCCAGAACCCGCACAGTTCGCTGGTTGCCGCGGGATCGGAGAGCACGGCGAACTTCTCGACGTAGGCATCGCCGTGGCGGCCGCTCTTCAGCTGGAAATGCCCGTCGCGGAGGGCGCCGGATGAGCGGAACAGCTCCTCCGTCCGATGGGCGATCGCGAGGCGAGCCCCGATCTCGATGGCCGCCTTGATCGTGGTCATGACGGCGAAGTCTAGCGGCGATCGATCACCGGCCGGTGGAGCGAACACTCGCGCTGAGCAGCTAGGGTCGGTATTCAACGCCCTTGGAGCTCGGGGCGCCCGGCTTCTTCGGCAGCGCCGTGCCGATCAGGTCGGCGTAGGTTGCGAGCCCGCGCTGTCGGCACGTTTCGGTGAGCTCGTCGACCAGACGGACTGGCAGGGTCGGGTCGGCGAAGATCGCGGTCCCGACCTGGACCGCCACCGCGCCGACGGCGAGGAAGTCGAGAACGTCCGCCAGCTCCGTCACGCCACCGATCGCGACGACCGGGATGTCGACGATCTGGCTGACCTCGTAGACGATCCGCAGCGCGACCGGCTTGATCGCGGGGCCGGACAGCCCGCCGTAGATGTTGCCGAGCAGCGGCTTCGTCCGCGACGGCGCCACGGCGATCCCCGACAGGGTGTTGATCGCGGTGAGGGCGTCGGCGCCGGCGTCCGCGATGGCGCGCGCGATCGGGCGAACGTCGGCGACGTTCGGCGACAGCTTGACGTGCAACGGTAGGTCGGTCGCCCGACGGACCGCGGCGGTCACCTCGCCGGCGGCGCCGGCGTCGATCGCGAACTGGAGCCCGCCGCGTCCGACGTTCGGGCACGAGATGTTCAGCTCGATGCCGGCGATGCCGGGCACGCCCTCGAGGCGGCGGACGACCTCGACGTAGTCGGCGACCGATTCGCCCGCGACGTTGACGATGACCGGCGTCTTCCAGCCGACCCATGTCTGGGCGTACTTCTCGATCACGACGTCGACGCCCGGGTTCTGGAGGCCGATCGAGTTGAGCATGCCCCCGGGCGTCTCGGTGACCCGCGGCGTGATGTTGCCGATGCGCGGCTTGAGGGTGGTGCCCTTGCAGCAGATCGCGCCGAGCCGATCGACATCGACGACGTCGCCGTACTCGATCCCGTAGCCGAACGTGCCCGAGGCGACGAGGATCGGGTTCGCCAGGACGAGTCCGCGGCCGAGATCGACGCTCAGGTCGACGTCGATCGTCCGGGCCGGCCGGTCCGGTACCGGGAGGGCCTCGATGTGGGGCGCGGATCGCGGGAACCGAGCCGGCGCGGAAGCCGTCGCGGCGACCGAGCCCTGCTTCCGCCGCGGCGTCGGGCCACGCTGGATCCCGCCCGGGCGCGCGTCCCGCGAGGTTGTCACCTTGCGCTTCGCCTTCATCGCCCAGCCTTGCCGTCGATCTGATCCGCGCGTCGGACCAACGAGCGAAGAAAGGTGCCGGAGGTTGGCGATTCGCCGGGCTCCCCCGTCCGTTGGTCCGGCTGGCGGAGTGCGGCGACGCCCGAGGGCCGAATCACCAGTCGGACTCCCAAGCGACTTCCTCGGCGGCGAACACCGGGCCCTCGCGGCAGACCCGCTGCGGCTGGCCGTTGGCCCCGAGGATCACACAGCCGAGACACGCCCCCACCGCGCAGCCCATGTTCTGCTCCATCGAGACCTGGAGGAAGGCCTTCCGGCGAGCCGCCGGGGAGCCGAGCGCCTCCGCCTTTCCGGCGCCGCGCTTCCGCCCCAGCTTCGCGACGCCGAGCCGTTCCCGACGTCCCGAGGCAAGTCGGGCGAGGACCTTGAGCATCGGTGCCGGGCCGCAGGCGAAGGCCTGGTCGGCCCACGACTCGTAGGTGGGAACGAGTTCCGTGACGAACCCGCGGTGGCCGACCGAGCCGTCGTCGGTCGCGATCACGTATTCGACCTCGTCGGGCAGGAGCGACGACGGATAGACGTCGCGGGCCGATGCCGCCCCGAACAGCACGGTGACCTGGCGGCCGTCGCGAAGCGCCTCGTCGGCCAGCGAGCGGACACCCGCCATCCCAAGGCCGCCGGCGATCAGGAGGAGATGGCGCGAGCGGGGATCGACCTCGAACGGCCGCCCCAGCGGCCCGAGCATGTCGACGGTGTCGCCCGGCCGAAGGTGGGTGAACCACTCCGTGCCGCGACCGATCGTCCGAAAATGGATCGTGATCACGCCGGTCGCAGGGTCGGCCGTGTTGATCGAGAACGGACGGCGCAGCACCAGCCCGGACAGGTCACCGGTTCGGGCGTGAACGAACTGGCCGGCTCGGGTGCCCGTGGCGAGCTCGGGAGCGAGATACGACTGGAGCCACTGGCCCGCGAGAATCTCCCGGCTGTCGACCAGCTCGGTTTGGACCAGGCGCATGGTCACCGGGCGGCGTCGCCCTCAGCCGGCTTCGCGGGATCGGTCCCCTCGGCCGTGACCGCGTCGTTGTCCTCCTCGTCGTCATCCGACTCGTCATCGTCGTCCGAGTCGGCGTCGTCGGACTCGCCGTTCGCCTCCCCCTCGGCTGCCTCGCCCGCGCCGGCCTCGAAGGCCGCGATCTCCGGAGCGATGGCCGGGAATGCCTCGGCGAGCGCGTCGGCCAGGTCGCCGAACACGTCCGTCGGGTCGTAGTACTCGACAAGCTCCTCGGAGGTCGTGAGTGGCCGCCATTCGTTTTCTTCCTCGGTCAGGACCTCCGCTCGGAACTCGCCCGACGCGGTCAGGGTCAACCGCTCATCGTCGTCGTCGTTGATGATCAGGTCGCCGATCTTGGCGATCAGGACCGACGACGCATCCTCGAACTGCTCGAGGAGCCGCGCCTCGCTGCGCTGGCTCCGCTCCTGGAACTCGAGGGCAAGGTCGTAGAGGCGCTGGGCGGCGAGCTCGTCGTCGTCGACCTCGACCGGCTCCGGCTGGGTGGCGGCCCACTCGTCGGCCGCCGCGGCATATGGGTCGTGAGCTCCGATGGTGACGGATTCGTCGGGCCCGATCCCCGCGGCATCGAGGAGATCGCCTTCGGCCGTCGGCTCGGCCTCGAGACCGGCTGCCTCGCGGGCCGCCTCGGCGAATGCGGAATAGATGTCGGCCGGGTTGTACAGCTCGATGAGCTCGCCGGCGCTCTCGATCACCTCGGTCTCCGACGTCCACTCGCCGGTCAGGTCGTCGAGATACCGCGTGCGGCTTCGAAAGCTGAGATCCGGCGCGATCGAGAGGTAGTCGGGGTCGTCGTCGATGAGGACCAGGCCACCGAGCTCGTTGATGCGCTCCTTGTTCGCGCTGAGGAACTTGCGGAGCTGCTCGGTCGACTGAACGATGAAATCGGAGCGCTCGAGGGCGGCGTCGCCCGCGATCTCGCCGAGCAGATCGTTGCGGCTCGTATCCATCGCGGATCGCCCTCCATCATTCGGCTCTGGTGTCTTGGTCCGTCGGATCGTCATCGGGCTC
>Ga0070707_100004446_pt1 | contig 13131 bp, 14 predicted proteins | sample KBSK5502metaG_FD_65468 | JGI IMG/M metagenome (GOLD analysis project Ga0070707, IMG submission 65468) | Corn, switchgrass and miscanthus rhizosphere microbial communities from Kellogg Biological Station, Michigan, USA - KBS K5-50-2 metaG | ecosystem: Host-associated > Plants > Roots >... | reverse complement strand
GACGGCTACTGGCAGGACATCGGCAACCTCGATCAGTACCGGCAGGCGAACATCGACGCCCTCGAGGAAGACGTCCGCCTGAGCATCACCGGCATCCGGATCCGCGGGAACGTGTGGCTCGGAGAGGGCGTCGAAGTGGAGGACCTCGAGCAAATCGAGGGCCCCGCGTACGTCGGGAACTACTGCCGAATCGCCACGAGCGCGACCGTCGGCCCGCACACGGTGCTCTCGAACAGCGTAACGCTCCGTGAGCGCACACGCGTCGAGCGGTCCGTCGTCGACGCGTCGACGCACATCGGCCGCAGCTCGCTGGTCGAGGGGGCGATCCTGGGCCGCTCGTGCGACATCCGCGCGCACGTGCGCGTCCACGAGGGCGTCGCCATCGGCGACGAGGTGACGATCGGCTCCGAGAGCGTGATCATGCCGGGCGTCCGGATCTACCCCTTCAAGGAGGTGGAATCCGGCGCGCAGATCCACGAGAGCGTGATCTGGGAGTCGCGCGCGACGCCGCGGCTGTTCGGCAAGGACGTCGTCGCCGGCCTCGTCAACGTCGACCTGACGCCCGAGGTTGCGGTACGGCTCGCAGCGGCGCTCGGCACCGCGCTCCCGCGCAGCGGCCGCGTGGTCGCGAGCCGCGAATCGGCACCGGCCTGCCGAATGACGAAGCGCGCGCTCATCTCCGGGTTCACGTCGACCGGACTCGACGTGGCAGACCTGCGCGTGCTGCCTGCGGCGGTCGCGCGACATCTCCTGAAGAGCGAAAGCTACGACGCAGGCGTGCACGTCGGCACGAGCCAGGCGGATCCGGAGGTCGTCCAGATCCGGTTCTTCGAGCCGCCAGGGATCCAGATGACGAGCACGTTGCAGAAGGAAGTGGAAAAGAACTTCACGCGCGGGGAGCTACGGCGCGTCGCCTTCGGCGCGATCGGATCGGTCAGCTATCCCGCACGCGTCCGAGAGAGCTACGCGCAGGATCTGCTCGACGGGATCGACGTGGGGGCAATCCGCGGACGTGGGTTCCGGCTCGTCGTCGACTACGGCTACTCGGCCGCGTCGTTCGTCCTGCCGCTCTTGCTCGGTCCGCTTGGCGTCGAGGCGGTCTCGGCCCACGGTTTCACGACCGACCGCACGGACTCGGGGCTCCAATTGCTGCGGGAGGCCATGGGACAGGTGAAGCAGCTCGTCCCGGCGGTGGGAGCCGACCTCGGATGTGTGCTCGACCGGGCCGCGGAACGCCTGTACCTCGTCGACGAACAGGGGCGCGAGATCCCGGTCGAGCAGACGCTGCTCCTCTTCCTGCGACTGCTCGGATCGAACGGCCGCCGCGGCAAGCTCGCCTTCCCGGTCACGGTCACCAGCCAGGTCGACCGCCTCCTGAAGGGAAGCGACCTCGAAGTCGTGCGAACACCTGCCTCGCTCGCAGAGCTCACGAAGGCTGCTTCGGAGGACGGCGTGATCTTCGCCGGCGCCGTCGGGGGCGGGTACGTCTTCCCCGAGTTCCTCCCTGCCTACGATGCGATCGCGAGTCTCTGCAATCTACTGGAGCTGCTCTCGCCCGTCAGCCGGCCCCTGTCCGAGCTCGTTGCCGATCTGCCGGCGCCGACGCTCGTCCACCGGCAGCTCCACTGTCCATTCGCCCTCAAGGGCCTCGTCATGCGCGTCCTGACGGAGCGCTTGAAGCGGCGACGGCTCGACCTCACGGACGGGATCAAGGTCTTCGACCGGCGCGGCTGGGCGCAGGTGCTGCCCGATCCGGACGAGCCGGTCCTCCATCTCTACGCCGAGGGCCGGACCGGGGAGGATTCGCAGGCCCTCGAGGCGGAATACAGAGCCCTCGTCGAGGAGATCATGCAGTCCGAGGGCGCGACGGCCTTGAGCTAGAGGCTCTAGCCACGGCTGAGCGCCTACGCTAAACTCTCAAGTACAACTTGACCCTTAACGACCGGGGCTGCTTGAATGAGGTCGACTTCCGACGAACGAAAGGCGGCCCGTGGAAGCACTTCCCGACCTTGGCATCCTCGCGGACGACGATCTCAAGCGTCTGATCGACGAGCTGACCCAGCAGGAGCAGGAGATCTCGTACCAGCGCCGGCTTCTCCACGGGAAGATCGACATCTTGCGCGCCGAGCTCGTCGCGCGTCTGCAGAAGACCGAGGGCCGGAGCGTCCTCGACCAGCTCGACGTCGACCGCCTGACGGAGATCCTGACGTCGAAGGCCGCTCCGCCGACGTAGCGTGTCTCATGTCTATTGCCAGGAGTGCGGCTTCCAGAATCCGGAATCCGCCAACTACTGCTCCCGCTGTGGCGCCCTGCTCGTGAAGGACGACGGCGGCGTCGAGACGACGCAGACGTTCACTCCCGAGGAGGGTGACGCGTCCCCGGAAGATGCGTTCGACGATCTGGGAATCAAGGGGCCGGCGCTCGTCGTGCGCTCCGGCGGCGGCCGGACGGGGGAGACGTTTCCCGCCGAGGCCGAACAGACGACGATCGGCCGCTCACCCGACTGCGGGATCTTCCTCGACGACGTGACGGTGTCGCGGAAGCACGCGGTACTCACGAACAGCAACGGGACGTTCACGATCGAGGACCAGGGCAGCCTCAACGGAACGTTCGTCAACCGCAAACGCGTCGAGAGCGCCGAGCTCGAGCACGGCGATGAGCTGCAGATCGGCAAGTACCGGCTGACGTTCCTGAATCACTGAAAATGGCGACCGCCCCGAAACACCGACTGCTGACGATTGGGACCGTCTGCGGCATGCTCAAGGAAGAGTTCCCCGACATCTCGATCTCGAAGATCCGGTACCTCGAGGACCAGGGGCTGTTGGCGCCCCGCCGAACGCAGGGCGGCTACCGGATGTTCAGCGAGGACGACGTCGAGCGGCTCGAGACGATCCTCCGGCTCCAGCGCGACGAGTTCCTCCCGCTGCGGGTGATTCGCCAGGAGCTCACGTCGCCGGCGACGAAGGAGCGGCGGCGGAAGCGGGCGGTCGGACTGACCGACCAGGAGGACGAGCTCGACGTCACGGAGCTGTGCGAACGCGCCGGCATCGATGCGCGGCTTGCGCGCGAGCTCGAGGAGTACGGCCTGATCCAAGGGCGCACGCTGGGCGGTGAGCGGGTCTACGGCGAGCTCGACGCGAACATCGCCGCGGCGTGCGGACAGCTCGCGCGCTTCGGGATCGACCCCCGGCACCTGCGCACCTTCCGCACGGCTGCGGACCGCGAGGCGAGCCTGCTGGAGGCGATCGTAGCGCCCGCGTTGCGCGCGCGGAACCCGGAGCGCCGGCGCGGCGGGCTCGAGGATCTCGAGCTGCTCGGCGCGCACGCGCAGGAGCTGATCCGGCTGCTGTTCCTGCGCGCCTTGCGGCGGCTTCCGTCAACATGAGCAGGTGAATCTCGCCGAAAAAGTGCGCGAGGTGCCCGACTGGCCTCAGCCGGGAGTCAGCTTCAAGGACGTCACCCCGCTGCTCGCCGATCCGGAGGCGCTCGCGTACACGATCGACCAGCTCGCGGACTGGGGGAAGGAGCGAGGGCCTGATCTCGTCCTCGGCGCCGAGGCCCGCGGCTTCATTCTCGGCGCGGCGATCGCACGCGAGATCGGCTGCGGGTTCGTGCCCGCGCGGCGACCCGGCAAGCTCCCGCCGGAAACGGTGTCCGCGACCTATGCGCTCGAGTACGGACAGAACGCGCTCGAGCTCCATCCCGAGATGATCCCGAAGGGCTCGCGCGTGCTCATCCACGACGACGTGCTCGCCACCGGAGGCACCGTCGAGGCGATCGCAAAGCAGCTCGTGGAGAAGCTCGGCGGCGAGGTCGTCGGCTGCTGCTTCCTGATCGAACTGACGTTCCTGAACGGGCGCGCACGCCTGTCAGACTACGACCTCCACGCGTTGATCGAGTACTGAAACGGGGGTTTCGGCTCCGTCCGGGGTGCCGATTACAAGAAGGACGATGTACGACGCGCTGACCGGCCGGTTCACGTTCGCGTGTCCGACGCGGGGCGAAGCGCGCGTGACGCTCTCGTCGTTCCGCCAGCTCGAGCGTCTGCCGGGCGCGGCGCACCCCGCGGTCTACCGGGTGATCTTCGCCTGCGGCTGCGGGGACGAGCACGAAGGTCTCGTGTCGCACGACGACCTCGACTGGCGGCCCCTCGGGCTCGAGGGCGGCGTCTTCTTCAACCTGATGACCGCGAAGCTCGACGGCGTCGCCGCTGAGCTCGGGGATGCCGCGGCGAGGCGGCTGCAGGCGGGCCAGTGGCCCTGGAGCTTCTTCTGCTATCCGGAGGAGCGTCCGCGGCCGGTCTTCCCGTCGTCGTTCTTCCTACTGTCGCCGGGGGACGGCTCGCTCGGGCTCGCGGTTCGCTGCCCGGCGTGCCAGCGCACCTCGGTGAACCTCGTCTCGCACGAGCACGTGGACGTCCCGTGGCACAACGACGCGGAGATCGGCGTCGTCGAGCATCTCTTCGCCGAGGACATCGCGCGGACGCTCGCGGAGTTCCGGGAAGAGCTCTATTCAGCGCGGTTTGACGCCAGGCGTATCGATCTCTAGCTCGAACCGGTTCGACCCCCAGACGGCGCCGGCAAGCGGCGGCTCGCGCATCGATCTCTATCCGAGTTCCGTTCTCACGTAGAGAGGGAACAACCGGCCTGCCACAACGGAACGAGGTGATCGAATGTACGGAATGACTCGAGCGACGACGACCCTGCTTGGTGCGGGCGTCGCCGGCCTGCTGATCTGGATCGCGGCGCAGGTCAACGACCATTCCCTTGGAGCGTTCTGGGCGGTCTACGGCCTGATCGCCGGCGCGGGGCTCGTGATGGCCCTCTCGCAGCTGCTCGGCGGCTGGACGAAATGGGGCTTCCCGCGACTCGCGGTGGCGTTCCTGCTCGTCGCGTTCGTGCCGATCGCGATCGTGTCGCTCTGGATCGTCCTCGCCGCAGAACCTGGCAACGGCTGGTTCCATCGCCACGTGTTGTCCTGGTCGGGCGACATCCACGTCCGCGGCCTCGTCAACGATCTGAAGGAGTACGTCGCGGTCTTCGCGTTCGGGATCGGTCTCGTGTTCGGCTACTCGTTCGACACGACCGGACCACGGCGGCGCGCCGTCCCAGCCGATCGCGACAGGGCTGTGGCCACGCCCGTCCACCGGCCCGCGGCGGACGAGCCGCTGACGGCGGACCGCGACAGTGCGGCTGCCGGGACCCCGACGACCGCCACCGTCGGCCCGCGGAGCGGCGAGCCTGTCGGCCGCACGACCCGAACCACCGAGCGGAGCTAGGTCCGACACATCCGAGAGCCGCCCCTCGGCCGGACCGGGGGGCGGCGCGGCTCGCACTTAACCCCTGCCGTCAGGGATCAGCGGGGTGCTGCGACCGCCGATACAAGGGCGGTATGGACGCGGACGCCGCAGCGCCGAACGGAGGGGGAGGCCCTGACCTCCTCCGGGAGCACTCCATTGCGGTGACGCGCGCCGGGCACGCCGGGCCGCCGGCCTTCCGCCGGCTCGAGCAGGCGGTCGGCTGCGAGCTCGCGCGACTCCTCGTCGTCGCCCTCGCGGGGCGCCGGGGTGCCCGCCTGGTCGTCTGACGAGTGCACTAGACGTCCTCGCCCCGCGTCCGGACGAAGAGGAAGATCGCCGCGAACGAGAGGAGCGCGAGCAGCAGCGCCGTGCCGCCGTTGATCCCGATCGCGAGCAGGCCGAGCCAGATGAAGAGGGCCAGGCCGAAGGCCCAGAGGAAGGACGTGACGCCGCGATCGATGCTCGGGGGACGGAGGTGCATCGCGCGACTCTACGCTAGCCAGAACGAGATCCAGGCCAGACGAGAGTCTGGCCCGGACCAAAAACTCGCCGAGCCGGTTTCGCTTTCGTCCACCGCTTCCGCTGACTTTCCGCTTCCGCCTTTCGGCGGCCCCGTACGGCCCTCGGACTCGGTTTCGACCTACTCGCGCTCCGTGCTCGGCGCAACTGCAAACTTAAGGAACGCAGGGGTGCCGTTCAAGGGGCCCAAACATGCCGGGGCCGCAATTTGCGGTTTTTTCCTTTTCCAACATTTCCACAGCTTTTTTTGCAGCTGTGGATAGTTCTGTGGAAAGCTGCACGGCTTCCTGGCGGACTCCGGCACGAGCGGGGAGGGCGATCCCCGGCAAAGAGCCCGATCTTCGTCAACTTGACATAACGCCGGTTCTCGTGCACTGGCTGTAAGCCGGCTTCCACGGCGAGCGGACCTCTTTCTGAAGGACCGGACAGAACCCGCTACGACTTCAGGTAGCGGTCGAACCAGTCCAGGAGGATCTCGAAGCGCTGTACCCGGTGCGGCGGCGAGCCCGAGCGTGACAGCTCGTGGCTCTCGGCCGGGAAGCGCACGAGCTCGACCTCTTTGTGCGCGAGCCGCAGAGTGATGAACAGATGCTCTGCCTGTTCGATCGCGCAGCGGAGGTCGCTCTCGGAGTGCATCACCAGCAGCGGCGTGTCGATGTTCTTCGCGTAGACCGCCGGCGAGCGCTCGCCCCAGGCCTCGAAGTCGTCGTAGAGGAACGACCCGAACATCCCCGCGAACGCCCAGAACAGGTCGCTCGAGCCGTAGGCGGAGATGAGGTTGTTCACGGCGCGCTCCGAGCAGGCGGCCTTGAACCGGCCCGTGTGCCCAACGATCCACGAGGTCATGAACCCGCCGTACGAGCCGCCGAGGATCCCGAGCCGCTCCGGATCGATGAAGTCGTAGCGGTCGAGCGCCGTGTCGACTGCGGCCATCAGATCCTGGTAGTCGAGGGTGCCCCAGCCGGGCCCCTGGCCGTTGGCCGGCCCGCGGATCGCGCGTCCCCATTCCTCGCTGTATCCGGACGACCCCCGTGGGTTGGAATAGACGACGGCATACCCCGCGCCCGCGTAGACCTGGAACTCGTCGAAGAAGGCCGTCGTGTACTGCGAGAACGGGCCGCCGTGGATCGAGAGCAGGGCCGGGTACGTCTTCCCCTCCTCGAAGCCCGCCGGACGCACGATCCAGCAGTCGACCTCCGTGCCGTCCTCGGACCGCGCCGTGAAGCCCTCGGGCTGGACGAGCTCACGGGTTTCACTGAACGCCAGCCCGACGTCCGTGAGTGGTCGGTCGCCGGCGTAGAGCTCGGAGAGGGCGGTCGAGGTCGACGCGGTGTGCACGATCGTCCCGGCGCGGACGTCGAACCCAGTCACCGCTTGCTTGCCGCCGATCAGGAGCTCGGGCTCGCTCGAGCCGTCGGCCGCGGCGGCATACAGATGGACGTTGCCACCGTCCTCGACCACGAAGACGATCCGGTCGCCGTCCCACGCCGGGTCGCGCACGACGGGGAGCGGCGTGCACGTGCGGTCGAGCTTCTCCGTCAGGATGCGCTGCTCTCCGCCGGCCGCGGGGATCACGGCGATCCGTCCGTTGCGCGGGAAGTCGAGGACCCCTGGGGTGTAGAGCGCGGCCAGCTGCCGGCCGTCGGGCGACCACACGACGGCGTCGTACCAGCCGCCGTCGGAGGACGTCAGCTTGCTCGGCTCGCCCTCCCCGTCGGCGGCCATCACGTACACGTCGCTGACGAGCTTCACGTCCCAGTCGTCATCGCGGGCGGAGATGAAGGCGAGCTGCGAGCCGTCCGGAGACCAGGTCGGGGAGCCGTGCTCGAAGTCTCCGCCCGTCAGCTGCTGGGGCTCGCTCGAGCCGTCCGCGGGGACGACGAACAGCTGCTGGCGGCGGTCGCCGGTCCAGCCGACGTTGTCGAGCTTGTAGCTCAGCCGCGTGAAGCGCCGAGGGCGCCGCTTCTTCTCGTCCTCCTCCTCATACGCCTCGTCACGAACGCGGGCGACGAACGCTATCTTCGACCCGCCGGGCGACCAGGCAAGCTCGCTCGGGTCCTCCTTGAGGTCGGTGAGCTTCACAGCCTCGCCGCCCTCGAGCGGCAGGACGTAGATCTGCGACGACGCCTTCTCGTCGCCGCGGCTGGAGGTGAATACCAGCCGCGTCCCGTCCGGCGACCAGCGCGGCGACGAGTCGCGTTTCTCGCCGGAGGTCAGCTTCCGCGGCGGCGCCGAACCGTCGATCACGGCGATCCAGATCGCGCTGCGATACTCGTGGTCCTCGCCGTCGATCCACCAGACGACATAGGCGACGCGCGTCCCGTCGGGGTGCAGGCGCGGGTCGGTGACGCCTCTGAGGCCGTAGACGTCCTCGGGAACCATGCCGGGCACGTCGTCGGAGCCTAAAGGGTTGACCCAGGGTCTCGCGCCTGAGAGTGTCGCCCGAGGGTTTGGAGCTGCGCCGAGCGAGGCACTACACGTGGCGGGACGATGACGGTCGAAATCGAGAACATCCTCCAGCACGACGACATTCAACTCCTGCTCGAAGGCGCCGAGGCGACCGGCTCGGTCCGGCACGCGGATCTCGCCGAGGCGATCGAGCTGTACCAGCTCGACGTCCTCGAGACCGACGCGCTGTACACGGAGCTCGAGCGGCGCGGCATCGACGTGCTCGACGAGCCGGAGCGCGAGAAAGAGAAGGAGCCCTCCCCTCCCCCGTTCCAGACCTCGTACGAGACGACGACGGACGCGCTCCAGCTCTTCCTGCGCGAGGCCGGGCGGCACGCGTTGCTGACGGCGGCGCAGGAGGTCGAGCTTGCGAAGAAGATCGAGCGTGGTGACATGTCGGCGAAGCAGCACATGATCCAGTCGAACCTTCGGCTCGTCGTCTCGATCGCGAAGAACTACCGGAACCAGGGACTCCCTTTCCTCGATCTGATCCAGGAGGGAACGCTCGGGTTGATCCGGGCGGTCGAGAAGTTCGACTGGCGGCGCGGCTACAAGTTCTCGACGTATGCGACCTGGTGGATCCGCCAGGCGGTCGCGCGGGCGCTCGCCGACAAGGCGCGCACGATCCGCATGCCGGTGCACATCGTCGAGCGGCTGCAAAAGATGAACCGGGCCGAGCGGACGCTGTGGACGCAGCTCGGGCGCGAGCCGACGCTCGAGGAGATCGCCGAGGAGGCGTCGCTGCCGCTCCCACAGGCGCTCGAGGTGCGCGCTGCGGCGCGCGCGTCGGCGTCGCTCGACCAGCCGGTCGGCGAGCAGGAGGACGCGGTGTTCGGGGACTTCGTTGCCGGCGACGACCCGCTGCCCGAGGAAGAGGTTGAGGTCTCGCTTCGCTCGCAGGCGCTGACCGCGGCGTTGCTCTCGTTGCCGGACCGAGAGCGACAGGTTCTGGTCCTGCGCTACGGACTCGACGACTCGGACCCGAAGACGCTCGAGGAGATCGGACGCCGGCTCGGGCTCACGCGGGAGCGTGTGCGCCAGATCGAGCTGGAGTCGCTCAGGCGCCTGTCGACGCTGCGCGAGATGCAGTCTGTGACGGCGTAGCGAGTTCTAGCGCTGTCCCGTCGAACAGCGGCGACGCCCGCTCCTCGCCGAACCGGCGGACGGCGAGCGAGTACGCCTCGTCGAGATGCGGCGGGCGGCTCGGACGGTGGCCGTCGGATGCGACCACGGTGGCGATTCCGCGGTCGAGGAAGTCCCAGCCCAGGTCGGCGGGATCGTCGCCGTGCCGTCCGAGCAGCGACGTCGCGTTCACCTGCAGCGTCCAGCCGCGGTCGGCGAGCTCGTCGGCGAGCAGCGGCCGGTCGAGCACCGCTTCGGTGCGCTCCGGATGCGCGATCAGCGGGCGGAGCCCCGCGGACTCCGTCAGGTCGGCCAGCGCGACGAGGAGGTCGGCCGGTCCGGTGAACGGCACCTCCATCAGCACCCAGTCCGTTCCCTCGAGCACGTAGCGGCGCGGGTCCTCGTCGAGGAGCGCCGTCGTCGGCGTCAGCTCCCAGCCGAGCCGGAGCTCGAGGCCGGCGTTCCCGCGTACGCGTGCATACGCCTCTCGCACCTCGACCTCTCGCGCTTCGGTGAGCGTCAGGTGCGGCCAGACGTGTGGCGTCGCGAAGAGAATCTGGGTTCCGTGCCGCGCCGCCTCACGGCAGAGCGCCGCTCCCCCTTCCACGGTGCCCGCCCCGTCGTCGCCGGACGGGACGACGTGGCTGTGACAGTCGACGAACGGAGCGCTCACGCCCTCACGTTATCGAGCGTTCGCTCGCGGACGGGGCGCCACGCGCCGCTATTCGGCTCTGAGGTACAGCTCGAGATCGGGAGCAACGGTGCGGAGCTCGCGCAGCGCGCGCGACTCCAGCTGGCGTACGCGCTCGCGCGTGATGCCGAGACCCGCGCCGACCTCCTCGAGGGTCTGCGGTTGCTCGCCGTCGAGCCCGAAGCGCAGCGCCAGCACCCGCTGCATCCGCGGATTCAGGCGCAGAAGCGCCGTCGCGAGCTCCGCACGTCGCAGCTTGAGCGCGGTCGTGTCGTCCGGACGGTCGGCGTTGATGTCTTCGATCAGATCGGCGTACATGCTCTCGCCGTCGCCGACAGGCGTCTCGAGCGAGACAGGATCCTCGACGAGGTCGAGCAGCTCCTGTACGCGCTGCTCCGTGAAGCCGCTCTCGTTCGCCAGCTCCTGCTGCGTCGGCTCGCGGTTCAACCTCTGTGCGAGTTGCCGGCGAGCGCGCATCAAGCGGCGCACCTGGTCGGCGACGTGGACGGGGAGACGGATCGTCCGCCCCTGGTCGGCGAGCGCCCGCGTTACCGCCTGACGGATCCACCAGGTCGCGTACGTCGAGAGCTTGTAGCCCATCTTGTAGTCGAACTTCTCGACGGCGCGGATGAGGCCGAGGTTTCCCTCCTGGATCAGGTCGAGGAGCGGGACGCCCGCCTTCGTGTAGTTCCGCGTGATCGACATCACGAGTCGGAGGTTCGACTCGATCAACTTCTTCTTGGCCGCCTCGTCGCCCTCGTCCTTGCGGCGGGCGAGCTCGCGCTCCTCCGCCGGGGTGAGAAGTGGCCCGTCGCCGATCGCCCGGACGTAGAGCTTCAGCGGATCCTGGGTCGCCTCGGCCTTGGGCGCCGGATGTTGTTCGTCCTCGTCGTCGTCCTCGGTTTCGTCCTCAGCCGGCTCGTCCGAGGCTTCGGGGAGCAGCTCGAGCCGCTGGTCTGAGGCGGAGTCGACAGGGAGTTCGGGGAGCGGCCGCTGCTCCATCATCAGACGGGGTATCGGCGCCCGCGAGAGCAGCCTTGAGGACTTCGTCAACCCTCCACCGAGGGATCGACGCTTACAAAAGCTTGACCTAACTCCTGGTCCTGCAGATGCGTCTGGAAGATCAGCGACCGAAAGGTCGCTTCGCGCTATGTGTGGCATCGCCGGATACAGCCTCAGCCCCGAGACTCAGGTCGACCGTACCGTCGCCGCGCGGGCGCTCCTGGCGGGGATAGCGGAGCGTGGCGGGGACGCCGCCGGGTTCGCGTACCGCGGCACCTCCCCCGAAGCGACCGTGCACAAGCAGCGGAGTGGTGCCAGCGCCCTGCTCGACGTGATCGATGTGCCACGCGAGGCCACCCAGCTCCTCGTGCACGTGCGCGATTACACGAAGGGCCATCCGTGCTTCCCGGCCAACAACCATCCGATCCGGCACGGCAGCGTCGTCGGCATCCACAACGGCATCATCGTCAACGACGACGAGCTGTTCGCCCGGAACGGGATCGACCGCGCCGTGCGTGGGATGACCGTCGACAGCGAGATCATCTTCGCGCTCGCGGAGCGGTCGCGCGGACGGACCGCGAGGGCGCTCGAGCAGCTCGTGGGTTCGCTGGCGAGTGCGTGGCTCGACGAGGACCGGCCTGAGCTGCTGCTCGCGCGCGGGATGGGTCGGCCGCTCTGGACCGGCACGGCGAAGGGCGCGTTCTTGTTCGCGTCGACGAAGCTTGCCCTCGAGCTCGTCGAGCGCTACACGGCGCTCGAGCTGCGCAAGCGCGAGCTTCCACTTGGCACGGTCCTCGCTCTCGACGCCGGCGAGGTCGTTGCCCGCGACCGCTTTCGGCCAGACATGTCGTTCGTCGAGGAGGACGAGCTGCCCGCCGTCCGCGCGCCGCACGAACGCGACGCGACCCTCCAGCGCCTTGCGGCGCTTCACGCGGCCTAGCCCTATCGCTCCGCAGCCAGCCGCACGCCGAATGCGACGAGTACGGTTCCCGTGACGGCGTCGAGGACCCTGCGGATCCGCGGTCGTCTCAGAACATCGCCCGCCTTGGCGACCCCAATGCCGTACGCGGTGAGCCACATGAACGTCATCGCGCAGAAGACGAGCCCGAGTGACAGCATCGCCGCGAACGAGGTCCCGAATTGCGGCAGCAGACTCGTGAAGAACACGGCCATCTTCGGGTTGCCGAGGTTGCTGATGACACCTTGCCGAAACGATCCGCGCGGCGTCGCCGGCCGGCCCGAGGCATGCGCCGTGACGCGACCCTGCCACGCCCTGAGCAGCGTCTGCCCGCCGAGGTACACGAGGTAGGCAGAGCCCGCCGCCTTCACGGCCAGAAACGCGGGCTCGGAGGCGCGGAGCAGCGCAGCGGCGCCCGCTGCGGCCGCGATCGTCCACGTCGCCTGACCCGCCGCGACGCCGCCGGCGGTGAAGATCGCGTTGCGCCGGCCGCCGGCGAGAGCATTGCGGATCGTCAGCGCCGTGTCCTGCCCGGGCGTCACGATCACGACGGCCGAGACTGCGAGGAATGCGGCAATCATGGCCAGCACGTCAGGAGAGACGTCCGTCCGACCCGACGGTGAGGCCCTCCTCGGCGAGCTGCTCGCGGATCAGAAACTGGAACGTCGACCACGCGCCGCGGCGCGCGTCGAACATCCGGTAGACCTGCCACTCGGTGAGGAGCGCGTCGTCGTCCTTGCGCGCCTCCGCCCAGTCGGCGAACTTCGGCAGCCGCCCGATCTTGCGCGCCAGCGCGACTCCCTGCTCGACCGCGCGCTCGAGCCGCTCCTCCCCCACCGGGACGTCGAACCCCGCCTCGCGCAACGCGCTCGAGAGCGACCCGAACGTGTGCCAGTAGAGGGACTTCGACGGCATCGAACCGCGGCGCTCGTCCAGATCCTTCGCCGTGGGGATGCGGCCGAGCTCCTCGCCGAGATCGCGCAGCAGGCCGACGAGCTCGTCGCGCCGGGCGAAGCGCCTCGGCACGAGTCCCGCCGCGCGCTTGGCCTCGTTCCAGCTGCCGAAGTGCTCGATCACCGTCTGCGGGTGCAC
>Ga0070707_100004442_pt1 | contig 13135 bp, 13 predicted proteins | sample KBSK5502metaG_FD_65468 | JGI IMG/M metagenome (GOLD analysis project Ga0070707, IMG submission 65468) | Corn, switchgrass and miscanthus rhizosphere microbial communities from Kellogg Biological Station, Michigan, USA - KBS K5-50-2 metaG | ecosystem: Host-associated > Plants > Roots >... | reverse complement strand
GCTGCGCTCATTGGGTTCTTTGGCCGCCCGAGAGCGGCGCTCGAGGTCGTCGACGCTCAGATGGGGTTGGAGATGAATCTGTCTGGCCATGCCCCTATTGTACAACCACCAAGTTCAAAACCGTATTACACGTCCGGCTTGATCGCCTCAAGACGGCACCACCATGACCGGTCTGGCGGTGCACGCCGAGCGTCTCGATGACCACGACGCGACCAGCCTGCGCGTCTCGGATGCGGTGCTGGCCACGCTCAATCTCACCGCGCTCGACGTGTGCCCCGTCTGGAACTACACCCTTCGTCCGCGCCCCGACGCCTTCCGTGCCTCAGCCATGACGCCACCAAAACGGGAAGTTATTCCTTGACGAGCCCTAAGGGCGCCTCACACAATCGGCCATTGACTGCTATCACCCTGCTCTCGGATGTAATCGCTTGCCACAGTGCCGTGCCCGACATAGGCAGGAAGTGGGCGACCCCTTCTCCTTCGGCCGGGGACATATTGGTGTGAGAGCGTGATTAGGAGCTCTCTCAGCCGCTTCATTCCCCAACATACCGCCATCCACGCGCGACATGCTAGCCAGGTTGGATCTAAATCGACGCCTGTCCCAAAATGGACACATCAACCCTCTTCATGTGTGGCGGCCACAACGTGATGGTCGTGACAACAGCCCATCCACACATGAGGGGGAACATGATGCACATCGCCGTTTTTGGCGCGAATGGTCCAACTGGGCAACACGTGACGAAACAGGCACTCGCTGAGGGACATACGGTAACGGCGGTCACACGCCACCCAGAGACATTCCTGTTGCGCCACGAGCGTTTGCAGGTGCTGCGTGGAGACGTGTTCGATCTCGCGGCGGTTGAGCGAGCGGTTGCCGGACAGGATGCCGTCCTCTCGTCGCTCGGCGTCCCTTTTACACGCAAGCCGATCACTGTCTATTCACAAGGCATGGCAAACATTGTCGAAGCCATGCAGCACTTTGGCGTTCGTCGCGTCGTCTGTGTGAGCTCGAGCGCCGCTGGGACGAACCACGAGACGGGGGCTGGTTTCGTCTTTGACGACATCCTGCAGCCGCTCGTGATGTCCACCATTGGCAAGACGACCTACGCGGATATGAAGCGGATGGAAACGCTGTTGAAGACGAGCGACCTCGACTGGACGGTCGTCCGGCCCTCTGGCCTCTTTGAGACGCCGGCCGTCACCGACTATCAGATGGCTGAAGATCACATCCGTGGGCAGTTTACCTCCCGGGCGGATCTGGCGGACTGCATGCTCCGACAGCTCACCGATGACCGGTACGTGCGCAAGGTCGTGGCGGTGGCAACATTCGCGGCGCGGCCCTCATTGCTTCAGTTTTTTGGCGGAGAGGCGCTCAAGAAGCCTGCCAAAGCTGAAAAATAGTGGGGAGCCTGGCCTGCGTAGAGTCATATGGGAGAGCCGTCCAGATATGGAGTGCTCAACCCTCCGTAGACCTAGGTCGTGTCGACCATGTCTCTGTGCAGAGCCAGAGCATGAGAGATGCTGGCATTCAACCCGCGCAGAGTTGTCTCTGCAGATGTAAGGAGCTTGCAATGATTCTGGTTACTGGAGCGACGGGAAACGTCGGGCGTGAGGTCGTGAACCTGCTCCTGACCAGCGGCGAGGAGGTGATGGCGGTCACGCGCAATCCAGTCGCCGCCGCGCTGCCCGACGGCGCTCACGTGGTGGCTGGCGACCCCTCCCACCCACAGACGCTGACATCGGTACTGCGCGACGTCGAGGCGATCTTCATCAGCCCGCGCGCCCTGGGAGATGCCACAGCTGGAGATGCGACCGCCGAGCTGTTAAATCTCGCCGCCGAGCAGGGGACGCCGCGAGTTGTGGCGCTGTCGGCGGTTACGGTGGAATATGGCGGCGGGTACCAGCGCTTCGCCGACGCCTTCAGGGCTGTCGAGGATGCGACCAAAGCCTCTGGTCTGCAATGGACCATCCTGCGCTGCGCTGATTTCGATGCGAACGCCCTGTCCTGGGCGCCGCAGATTCGTCAGACCGGCGTCGTGCGCGGGGTCTATGGCGATGGGGCGACCTCGTCGATCCACGAGCGGGATGTCGCCACCGTCAGCGCTCGGGTATTGGTGGACGCCGCGCACGACGGGCAAACTTATGTGCTCACCGGCCAGCAGTCGCTCACGCAACGGGCCAAAGTCTGCCTGATCGGTGAGGCAATCGGCAAAGACATACCCTGGGTGGAAGTAGATTCTGGGCATTTCCGCCAGGCCATGCTTGCCCAGGGCCTTCCCGAGGATGTCCCCGACAGGGTGATTGGCTACTGGGTCGACCGTGTGCTGGAGCCGGGACCAACCTCAGACACCGTGGAGCAGCTGTTGGGCCGCCCCGCACTCACCTTCGCTGAATGGGCAATCGAGCACGCTGCCGCTTTCCGCAGCTGACAGTGACATCTGCCCCGGCTCACGTCAGGCGCGTCCCCGGGGCACGGTCCTACGCCATGAAAGCGGCGTTCAAGCAGTCCAACCACCATTGACAAAAAGGGAGGTGTGGTATGCGCAAATTCAGGCCACGCACCTGTCCCAAAACAGGTGTCTCAACCCTCTACATGTGAGAGGCCACCACCTGTGGTCATCTCAACGACGTCTCTGGTCATAGAATGAGTCAAGGAACACATGGCAACGGCATCGCAAGTCCCGACGTTTGTACGCCTGGGCAACCTTCTGACAAAGACCCTGCTGCGTGCGGGCATCAAGGTCGTCGGGCCCAATAAAGTCCCCACGTACCTGCTCACGGTGCGTGGGCGCAAAAGCGGGCAGCTGCGTACCACCCCAATTGTGGTCATCGAGCAAGACAGGAAGCGCTATCTCCTTGCTCCGTTTGGCGTGGTGGATTGGGTGCGCAATCTGCGCGCAGCGGGAGAGGCCACCCTCACGCGCGGGCGTCGGACTGAGGCGCTGGGGGCGATAGAGCTGCCCAGCGGCGAAGCAAGTCTCGTGCTGCAACGCGGTCTGGCGGATGGCAGCATCCCCTCATTCCTCGTGAAGTACTTTGAGATCACTACGGAATCGTCGCCTGAGGAGCTTGAAGAAGCCGCAGGGCGCCACCCCGTGTTTTTGTTGCAGCGCCCCGCGTAACGGGAGCCAACGTCATCAGGGGCATCTTGCACTGGTGAGACGTCCCCTGTTTTCAGGAGTTTGCCATGAACATCGCACGTCCTGTTCGTATCGTCGCCACGATCGCCGCGCTAGTAGCGGTGGCGTTTGGGATGGGCACGTATACTCACGCAGACTTCACCAGCATCCACATGCTGTTTGGTCTGATTGTTGCCCTCGCACTGTTGATCCTGGCTGTTCTGGCAGTTTTCACGAATGGGTTGGGACGGCTGGGCGCCATAGGCATCGTCTACGCGCTCATCATGCCGATTTTTGGCGTCACGCAACAGACGATCCTGGTGGGTGATCTGCATTGGTTGGTCGAGACCGCACACCTGGCGGTGGGGTTCGGCGCGGTAGCGCTCATCGGGACCATCAGCGCGCGCCTTCTGCTTTCGAAGCAGACCGCACGTAACGTGAGCGGGCAACCGCAGCCACAACCTGTGCGATAGTTGGAGAGAGCACCCAGCTGCGCCCGCGGTGACGTGATGAACAGAGCCATCAGGTTCAGCGTCGCAAAGAGGAGCAAGGACGAGTATGGAAGAGACTTTTGAAAGCTACCGGACCTACCTCTTTGCCATCGCCTACCGCATGCTTGGCAGTGCGATGGATGCCGAAGATATGGTGCAGGAGACCTATCTCCGCTACCAGGCCACGCCTCCGCAGACGATCCGCTCGCTCAAAGCGTATCTGACCACGATCCTCACGCGCCTGTGCATGGATCAACTCCAGCTCGCGCACAGGAAACGAGAACAGTACGTGGGCCCCTGGCTGCCGGAGCCAATCCTCACGACCGAGACGGCTGAGACGGTTGAAACGGGCGATCCGGAGAAGCGTGTAGAGTTGGAGGAGTCGGTTTCACTGGCCTTCCTGGTCTTGCTGGAGCAGCTCCAACCATTCGAACGCGCGGTCTTCCTGCTGCGGGAAGTCTTCGGGTACGAGTTCGCCGAGATCGCGGCGATGCTCGACAAGAGTGAAGCGGCCTGTCGCCGGTCCTTTAGTCGGGCGAAGCTCCATCTGCAGACGCACCGGCCACGCTTCCCGGCCTCGCCCCAAATCCATCAGCAGTTACTCAGTGGGTACCTCCAGGCGGTGCAGACGGGTGAGATGGGCCCTTTGATGAACCTGCTCTCCGAAGATGTGACCCTGTGGGCCGACGGTGGTGGGAAGGTCAAGCAAGCAGCACTGCACCCGATTCGCGGGCGTGATGCGGTGGCGCGCTTTAGCCTGGGGACGAAGCGTTTTTGGCCGGAGCATGCTCGTGTCGAGGTAGAGGAAGTCAACGGCGAGGCCGCTTTGATCATCCGCACCGGCGATCACGTCTTCTCGGTCCTGACCATCGAGGTGAAGCAAGGGCAGATCCAGGCGATTCGCGTCATTGCCAACCCGGAAAAACTCCTACGGATCTAAGCGGTCTTGTCTTACGATGCTACCGGCGGTGCATCCTAGGGTGCGCCGCCCTCCCTATGCCACTTGGCAGGAACGCTCCCCGTGTGTCACCATGAGAGCGGCGGCCATCCATTGCTGAGGCCGCCGTCCCTTCGGGCCAGGATCGAGCGAGCTATGCCAACACAACACCCCCACTACCCGCACGCCGAGTGGCGGCTGATCGTCGAGACGGAGCCGCGCACGGGCGCCGCCAACATGGCGCTGGACGAAGCGATCATGGACGCCGTCGCCGCCGACCGCTCGCCGCCCACGCTGCGCTTCTACCAGTGGGACCCGCCCTGTCTCTCGCTCGGGAAGCGGCAGCCACTTTCAGGCATCGATCTCGAAGCCTGTCAGCGCGACGGTGTGGATGTGGTGCGCAGGGCCACCGGCGGTCTGGCCATCCTGCACACCGACGAGGTGACCTACAGCGTCTGCGTCCAGCCCGATGACCCGCGCGCCGAGGGCGCCGTGCTCGACGCCTACCGCAAGCTCAGCCAGGGCCTCGTGGCCGGGCTGGCACTTTTGGGCGTCGAGGCCGTCATGAATCCGGTGGAGCCGGGCAGCGTACAAAACGCGAGCGCCGCGTGTTTCGAGGCGCCCTCCGCCTACGAAATCATCGCAGGGACACAGAAGCTGATCGGCAGCGCGCAAACGCGTCCCGCTGGCCGCGTGCTGCAGCACGGCTCGCTGCCGCTCTTCGGCGACATCGCGCGCGTCACGCGCTACTTGTGGTTCCCGACCGAGGGCGACCGCGCGGCCCTGGCGGCGCACCTGCGCGAGCGCGCGGCCACCCTCAGCAGCTTGCTGGGCCGCCCCACGCCGTTCGCCGAGACGGCGGAGGCGCTGGCGCGCGGTTTCTCCGCCGCGCTCAACCTTTCCCTCGTGCCGGGCGTGCCCACGGCGGATGAGCTTGCCGCGGCGGCTGCGATCGCGCAGGCAAAGCTGGCGGCTGTACCGGCATGAGATGAGAATGGCGGGCGCACGCGTGCAGAGCAGACGCGACCGCGGTGGGAAAGGAGAGCGCCAGGCATGAAGAGCAAGCTGCGCGTCGGTGTCATCTTCGGCGGGCGCTCCGGTGAGCATGAGGTGTCCGTCGCCTCGGCGGCGTCGGTGATGCGCGCGCTCGATCCCGAAAAATATGACATCGTGCCCATCGGCATCACGCATGAGGGCCGCTGGCTGGCCGGCGCGGACCCTCGCCGCATGCTCGACGGCGCGCCGATGGAGTCGGCGGCCGCGGAGCCCTCAGTGGTGACAGCGGTGACGGTCACCGGCGATCCGACGCGACATGGATTGGTGCCAGTGCATCCGCAAGCGTCTCCCGGCCCCGCCTCCCCTCCGCTGGATATCGTCATTCCCGTGCTGCACGGTACCTATGGCGAGGACGGCACGTTGCAAGGCCTGCTCGAAATGGCAGGCATCCCATATGCCGGCTGTGGCGTGCTAGGGTCGGCGCTCGGCATGGATAAAGAAAAGGCCAAGATGGTCTTCCGCGCCGCCGGTCTGCCGGTGGTGGACTGGCTGATGGCGCGCCGGCATGATGTGGAGCGTGACCAGGGCGCGGTGTGCCGGCGCATCGAGGAGCGCTTCGCCTATCCGGTGTTCGTCAAGCCAGCTAACATGGGGTCGAGTGTCGGCGTGGGCAAGGCGCACGACCGCGACGAGCTGGAGCGAGTGTTGGCCACGGCGCTGGAATACGACCGCCGGGCGGTCGTCGAGCCGGGCGTCACGTGCCGCGAGCTGGAGTGCGGCGTGCTCGGCAACGACGAGCCGATTGCCAGTATCGTCGGCGAGGTCGTGCCCAGCAACGAATTCTACGACTATCGCGCCAAGTACATCGACAACGCCTCACGCCTCTATCTACCCGCCGAGATTCCGGACCAGACGGCCGAGGAGCTGCGGCGCATGGCGGTGGAGGCGTTTCTTGCGCTCGACCTGAGCGGCCTGGCGCGGGTAGATTTCTTTTTGGAGCGCGAGTCGGGCCAGCTCTACGTCAACGAAGTCAACACGATGCCCGGCTTTACCGAGATCAGCATGTATCCCAAGCTCTGGGAGGCGAGCGGCGTCCCCTATCCTGAGCTACTCGATCGCCTGATCGCGCTGGGCATCGAGCGCAGCGCCGACAAACAGCGCAATCGGACCAGCTTCTCGCCAGACGCCTGACCGCCGCGACGAGCACAGGCGTGCGCGTGGGGCGTATCAACGCTAGAGAAGGCCAGATGAATGGACCAGGAGCAGCTGCTTCGCGATGCCGAGGCGTTCGCCCGCGCGGAGCTGAGTGACGACAGCAGCGGGCACGATTGGTGGCACATCGATCGGGTCACCCGGCTCGCACGCCGCGTCGCCAGGGAAGAGGGCGCCGATGAGTTCCTCTGCACGCTGGCCGCGCTGCTCCACGACATTGCGGACTACAAGATTGCCGGCGACGAAGCGGCTGGGCAGCGCCGGGTGTGCAAGTGGCTCGCAGGCCATGGCGCCAGCGCGGACACCGTCGCACAGGTGATGGAGATCATCGCGACCCTCTCGTTCGGCGGCGGCAATCGCGCGCCGATGCGCACCCTTGAGGGACGCGTGGTGCAGGACGCCGACCGGCTGGATGCCCTGGGCGCCATCGGCATCGCGCGCGCCTTTGCCTTCGGCGGCTCGCGCGGCCGCGCCATGTATACCCCGGACGAGTCTCCCCGCGCGTATGCCTCGCAAGCGGAGTATCATGCCAGCACCGCCTCGACCATCGCGCACTTTCATGAGAAGCTCTTGTTGCTCAAAGATCGCATGAATACGCCTTTCGCGCGGAAGCTGGCTGAGGAGCGGCACCGCTACATGGAGGCCTTTCTACGCGAGTTCGCGCGCGAGTGGGACGGCGAGCGGTAAGGTTACAGTTTCGGCGCTCATCGCTTCGCCCACGTCACACGGAAGGGAGCCACACGCATGGCCCGCTCGAAGGTGCCGGCGACACGCGTCGAACGCGTGGAATTTGAGCCGCTCGACATTCCACTGCATGAGCCGTTCGCGATCGCCACTGGCAGCGTGACCTCGGCGCGCAATGCGCTCGTGCGCATCACGCTAGCGGACGGGTCGAGCGGGCTGGGCGAGGCGGCGCCGTTTCCCCCAAGTGGCGGCGAGACGCAGGAGACAGCGCTGGCCGCGCTGGCGGGCATGGTGCCGCTGGTCGAAGGATACGACGCCGCGGCGTGGCGCCCACTCGCGCATCGGCTGACCGCCAGCTTCGAGCACCAGGCGACGGCGCGGGCGGCGATGGAGGTCGCCGTGCTCGATGCCCTCACCCGCTCGCTCGGCGTGCCGCTGTTTCAGTTCCTCGGCGGCGCCGAAACGCAGATTGAAACCGACATCACCATTCCTATCGTGGATGCGGCGCACATGGCACAGCTTGCCGCTGGCTACGCCGCCCGCGGCGCACGCACGCTGAAGCTCAAGGTCGGTACCCAGGTGGACGCGGATGTGGAGCGCGTGCTGGCGGTGGCAACGGGCGCACCGGGCTGCCAGCTCATCCTTGACGGCAACCAGGGCTTTTCACCTGCCGACGCGCTGCGCCTCATCTCAGACTTGGCCAGCGCAAAGGTGCGGCCGGTCCTGTTCGAGCAGCCGGTGCTGCGTCACGATCTCGCAGGGCTGCGCTTCGTCACCGAGCGTGCGGGCGTGCCTATCGCCGCGGACGAAAGCGTCCACAGCGCCGCCGATGCGCTGCGTGTGGCCCGGCTCGGCGCGGCCAGCGCCGTGAACATCAAGCTGATGAAATCCGGTATGGTCGAAGCACTGGAGATCGCCGCCGTCTGCCGTGCCGCCGGGCTGGAGCTGATGGTGGGCGGCATGATCGAGTCCCGCCTGGGCATCGCCGCGTCCGCGCACCTGATCGCCGGGCTGGGTGGGTTCCGCTATGTGGATCTGGATACACCGATGCTGCTGGCCGACGATCCCTTCACCGGTGGCTACACGCAAACCAACATGACGTACCTGCTCGACGCCTCGCGCGCCGGGCTAGGCGTGGAGCGCGGTTAGGCCGCCTGTGTGCCTGGTCTGGTGTATGTCTTGCGGAATCGCCGCGAGACGCTTCCTAGCCAAGGAGAAAGTCGCATGATGTCGCAAGACGCGTCTGGCTCATCCGAGACGAATGTCGTACGGTATCCCTACCGGCGCGGCGCCAAACTCGTCGGCGCCGACGGCCAGATGGTGGGCACGCTGGAGCAGCTCGTCGTCGACCGTGACAGCGGCGTGTTGCGCAGCCTCATCGTGCGCAGCGCCGACGGCGCGCGGGAATTCGAGCTGCCCGAAGAGCACGTCAGGCAAAACGAGGGCGACACGGTGCGTCTCTCCTTGGGCGCTGATGAGCTTGCAGCCAATCCGGAGCTGGCACGCCCATACAACCCATGGGAGTTTCAGCCGGTTCCGCCGGGCAAGCCTGCTGGCCACGATCGGGCGAGCCGCGTCGCGCTGCAGACCGGTCAGCCAGTCGTCGCGTCGGTCGGCGACAATGCCGCCGACGTGGTGGCGCCTGAGTCGCCGGACGCACCACCATCGGGTAACGGCAGTGTGGCCGCCCAAGAGGCCGGCCCGCAGCCACCACGACGCGATGACTCCACTGCGCAAAAAATGGCCAGCGGCACGCCGGACGTCACCGTGGGCGGACCAGCGCTCAGCGATGTGCTAGAAGCCGCGCCCGCTCACGAAGGCGCACCACCGCCACAAACACCGAGCGCCACCGAGAGCACTTCGGGAGAGCTTATTGGCGGCAAGCCAAGCACCGGCGGTATGGACAGCGCGTCGGTGGCCCCGGTCCAATCTTATCCACAGGATGCCTCCCCGACGGCAACAGCCTCCCCAGACGACGGCGATCGCTCGGCTGACCGTGGCGCGGTCGAGCCGCTTCCCGCGCGCGGCGACCGCCTGGAGTTCTCCAGCCCAGGCGCGCCGTCGGCTCATATGCCGGCGGATGAGGGACTGCGCAGTAACCAGGTTGCGTCCTCAGCCAGCCAGGACATGCCGCGGGCCGCAGCCGCTGCGGAGCAGGGCACGCCTGTAACCTCGCCTCTCGCCCCCTCACCGCCTGTACAGGTGCAAGTTCCCAGTTGGGCAATGTCGGGCGTGCTCGCGACGAGCATCAGCATCGGCACGGGCGCTCTGGCTGGCGTCATGATGCGGCGCAGGCAGCTGCGCGCAGAGCGGGCCGCGAAAAGCGCGCGGCGCACGCTGACGGAGAGTTTGCAGGCGGCGGGCGAGCAAGCGCGTGGCACGGCGGCGCAAGCCGGCACAGCTGCCGCGCAGGCGCGGCAACAGGCGGCGCGCAGCGCGAAACGCGCCACCAAGAGCGGTCGATGGTTCCGGCGCGGAGTGCTGCTCGGCGCGGCGCTCGGCATCCTCTTCGCGCCGCAGCCGGGTGCGCAGCTGCGCGAGCGGCTACGCGAAAGCGCCAGACAGCGGTTCAACCGCGGCGCATAGCCTACGCAGCCATCACGTGCGAACGCCCGGCGGAATGGGCCGCCGGGCGTTTTCGTGCGCCGTAACGAGCCTCGGCCGCCGGCGCGGCAAGAGCCCTACTTCGCGGGAGGATACGAAACGAAGACGGTCTTGATCTCGCTGAATTCTTCGACAGCCTTCCAGCCAAGTTCGCGATGGCCGTTGCCGCTCTGCTTCATCCCGCCGAAAGGCAGGTGTGGCTCGGCGCCGGTGGTGCCGGCGTTGATATACACCAGCCCCGACTGGATGTCACGCATCGCACGGAAGACCGTGCGCGCGTTCTCGGTAAAGATCGCGCAAGAGAGGCCGTACTCCGTCGAATTGGCCACTTGGATCGCCTCATCATAATCGCGCACCGGCAGAATGGAGACGAACGGACCGAACACCTCCTCCCGCGCAATACGCATCTCCGGCCGCACGTTCGTGAAGATCGTCGGCGCGTAGTAGGCGCCGTCCGCCAGCTCACCCTCGCCCAGTGGGCGGCCGCCGGTCAGCAGCTGCGCGCCCTCACGACCGCCGATCTCGGTATACTCGTGCACTGCGGCGACGCGGCCCTTGTTCACCAGCGGACCCATGTCGGTCTCCGGCAAGAGTCCGTCGCCGATGCGCAGCTTCTCCGCCGCGGCGACCAGCTGCTCCGCGAAAGCGGTGGCAACGCTCTCCTGCACAATGACCCTGCTCGTAGCGGTGCAGCGCTGCCCTGTGGTGCCGAAGCCGCCCCACGCGACGGCGGTGACCGCCTCGTCCAGGTTGGCATCTTCCATTACGATGACAGCATTCTTGCCGCCCAGCTCCAGGCTGCAGCGGCGCAGGTCGCGGCCGCACAGCTCCGCGACGCGGCGGCCCACCTCTGTCGAGCCCGTCAGCGAGATCATGGCGACGCGCGAATCCGTCACCAGCGCGTCGCCCAGGCTGGCGCCGGGGCCGGTCACGAAGTTGAGCACGCCTGCGGGCACGCCGGCCTCTACCAGCACCTCGACGAGGCTCGCCGCCGTCAGCGGCGTATCGCTCGCGGGCTTGAGCACGACCGTATTGCCAGCGAGCAGCGCCGGGAAAGTCTTCCAGGCAGGGATCGCCAGCGGAAAGTTCCACGGCGTGATGATGCCGACGACGCCGAGCGGCTGGCGCAGCGTCAGGCAGAGCTTGTCGGGGAGCGCGGACGGCACCGTTTCGCCCTCCGCCCGGCGACCCTCACCGGCGACATACTTGGCGACGTCGATGGCCGTTTGCACGTCGCCCTGTGTCTCCCGCACCGGCTTGCCCATCTCGCGCGTCATCTGGCGCGCCAGCTCGTCGCGGCGCTGTTCGAGCAAGAGCGCCGCGCGCAGGATGATTTCGCCGCGCGCGGGCGCCGGCAGCGCGCTCCAGGCTGGAAATGCCTTCTCTGCTGCTGCGATGGCGGCGTCGATATCGGCGGCGGCAGAGGTCTGAAAGCGGCCGACGATCTCGCCGTAGCGCGCGGGATTGTGATTGTCGAAGGTCTGGCCCGAGATGGATGGTCGCCACTCGCCGCCGATGAAGTTCAAATACGTCCGCGGCTCCGCGCTCGCGTGCGCCTGTACCGTTGTCGCTGTCGCCTCTGTCATGTCGCCGCCTCCTCTTCGAGCCTGCGCAGAGCCGCGCCGTCGCCGATCTCGCGCCTGAATCGCGCCGTCGCACCAGTCGCAGTCCGGCGCGCACAGTCATGTAGTATAGCATGCGCGGCCCGCGAAGAAAGTCCAGCGGCCGGCGCGGTTGGCATGCGGAAGGGGCGGCCGGATGGCCGCCCCTCGCTCGTATTCTTCGCTCGCCTGGCGCTGACCTGCGCGCGACGTCTTACATGTAGCGGCCGCCACGGCCACCAATGAACGTCGCCGGGCTGGAATACGCCGCGATCATCAGGATGATCCATAGCACGAACGTGACTAGCCCCGCCACTCCGCCCAATGCCAGGAACAGCAGGCCAATAAGGGGAATGTGCGAGAACAGCCCCAGGAGCGCTGTAAGTACGCTTAGCGTGCCAAAGACGACCAGTGATTGCATCGCATGCCGGCGAACCGTCTGGTTGCGCTGCTCGATCACCAGAAATATCAGGCCCGTCACCCAGATGCCCAGGTAGCAGAGCACTCGCTCCCACTTCTCATCGATGCCCAACACCGTAGGGCTGGTATACTGATCGCGATTGTACATCTTCCCGCTCCTCATTCGCGCATGTTCCTGGCGTCGTGTTCGTTCCGGCCAGCCCGGCGCTCACATCAAAGATACGCCTGTGCTCGGGTTAGGTTGCACCGGGTCGCCTCGCGCGATTACGGTGGCTAGATGTGCTATGATTTCATGGCAGATCATGCGACTGCGGCACGGCGCAGTGTGTCATTCCGTGTAGGTTTGCGCGAGCCGCTCTGGACCACTCGGCGGGCGCGGCGGGAGGGCTGATCCGGTATGGAAGGCCTGGTTGGACGCGAGATGCTTTCTCGCCGGGTGCGCGCCGTCAAGCCATCCGGCATCCGCAAGTTTTTCGACATCGCGGCCACCATGAGCGACGTCATCTCACTGGGCGTCGGTGAGCCAGATTTCGTCACTCCCGAGCACATTCGCCAGGCCGGCATTGCCGCCATCCAGCTGGGCGAGACGCACTATACCTCCAATTACGGCACGCTCGAGCTGCGCCAGGCCATCTCCGACCTCATGACACGTCGCTACAGTGTCACCTACGACCCGGCGACGGAGATCATGGTCACGGTCGGCGTTAGCGAAGGCATCGACGCCGCCGTGCGCGCGCTGCTCGATCCAGACGACGAGGTCATCATCTCCGATCCGGGTTATGTCGCTTACGAGGCGGACGTGATCTTCGCCGGCGGAGCGGTTGCCCCCGCGCGCGCGCATGTCGAGAACGGCTTCGCCGTGCGCGCCAGCGAGATCGAGGACGCGGTAACGCCGCGCAGCAAGCTCATCCTGCTGGGCAACCCGAACAATCCGACCGGCGCCGTGATCGAGCGCGCCGAGCTCGCGCACATCGCCGAGATCGCCCAGCGCCACGATCTGTTCGTGCTCTCCGACGAAGTTTACAGCCGTCTCGTCTACGGCGGCACGCATACCAGCATGGTGCAGATCCC
>Ga0070707_100004440_pt1 | contig 13143 bp, 14 predicted proteins | sample KBSK5502metaG_FD_65468 | JGI IMG/M metagenome (GOLD analysis project Ga0070707, IMG submission 65468) | Corn, switchgrass and miscanthus rhizosphere microbial communities from Kellogg Biological Station, Michigan, USA - KBS K5-50-2 metaG | ecosystem: Host-associated > Plants > Roots >... | reverse complement strand
CTATTACCTGCCGCTGCCTCTCCGTGATGGTCGGGATCGAGTCTCGCAGTGCGTCGTACATGGCGACCGAAGCTATTCGGCCAGGCGCCGCCTAACCATTGACCGAAAGGCGTATTTAGAGCAACACAACAGCGATTTTATGGTAATCTAAATGGATAACATGCAATCTCCACGGGACATTCTCATCGAAGGATTCACCGCGCGGCTGCATCGCGAGGGGCTCGCGCCGGGCAGCATCGACCAGTACGTCCGCTCGGTGAACGCCCTGATCGGCGCGTTCCCCCAGCGCCGACCACAGGACTTGAGCCGGGACGACGTTGAGACTTGGATCGACATGGTCGCCAGAGATGTGTCGCCCGCGACCACGAACCTCCGTATCGCGGCGTTGAAGCGGTTCTACGCCTACCTCGTGGATCGCGAGATCGTGACCGGCGCGAACCCGACGGCCAGGCTCAAGGCATCGAAGCTGCATCGGCGGAAGGTGGACTGGTTGCAAGCCGACGAGGATCAGGCGCTCCTGAAAGCGCCGACGACGCCACAGGAGCGCATCGTGGTCGGGTTGCTCCGGCACACCGGCCTCCGCATCGGGGAGGCGCGCGGACTCAGAGTCCGTGACGTGGACTTTGAGCGCGGGGAGGTACGCATCCACGCGGCGAAGTCAGAGTCGGGAATCCGGATCGTGCCGATTCGAGGCGAGGCGGTGGTCGAGTTGAAGGCGTGGCTTGGCTACCTCGACAAGCACGGCAGGGCGGCCCCTGACGCCTACTTTCTGAGCACGCGGAACGGCACGCCGATGCAGGCGAATCAGGCTCGTGACCTCGTCAAACGCTGCGCGCGCCGGGCGGGTGTTCGAGTGACCGGTGACGGCACGCACGACTCATCCGTCTCATGCCACACGCTCCGCCGCACCTTCGGCTCGTACCTTCTCAACAAGGGGGCGAGGCTGGAGACCGTCGCACGCCTGCTCGGGCACGCCGACACACGCACGACGGAACGGTGCTACGCGGCCCTGCTACCGGACACCGTCCGCGACGACATGTGGAAGGCGCTCTCCGCGTGAAGAGCTGCCTCTTCCATGACACACGACACGCCTTTGCCTTGCGGATGATCTGGCGGTATGGACGTGGTCACGCTCTCGCGACTACTCGCTCACAGGAATTCGCGCGTCACGCTGGAGGTCTACTCGCACGTGTATGACCGGCGGAAAACGGATGACGCTGTCCGGGCGGCGATGGCATGACGGACTTCAAGAGCAGCGTGAACCCGCTGGAGCAGACGAAACACTTCGAGGGCGTTTATGGTCTCCCGCCTTTGCCCCGGTGCCCGTGTGTCATCTGCTGCGTCCATCGCGAGAGGCAGGCGTACTGCCGGGTTTGCAAGAACCTCGGCAGCACGAACTCGCCTTGCTACGGGTGTGGTCGCGGCTGCTACTGGCAGGACTGGGGCGTTATAACTGACGACGCTGCGCTCGGCGCTTGACGCCAGACGCTCAAAGGTCGCAGCTCGTTCCCGACGACCGCGATCAGAATGGGCTGTTTCGCCTCCTGGTCGGTCGAGCCATGTAGCTCTGCCGGTTGCGGCTGGTTGTGGGGTGGCTCATTCGGCTGGTCCGTTTTCGCAGGAATGGGCTGTGACGTTGCGACGAACGCACGGCCCGGCGGAGGACCTCCTGGACGACTATGGTGGCAGCTGCGAGTTCGTGTCGTCTCTCCGCCAGAAGGCGACATCACGAGCACACAGACGCCTTTTCGCGGGTTGTGGCTCCGGCTTGAAGCGGGTTTTCTCGGTTGGGCGGCGACGGCGGGGCAGGTGCGGCAGAATCCGACCGCGTGAGAAGTGACGATGCGGCACGCGAGATCGAGGCGCTCGACGAGGAGCTGGCGAAGCTTCGAGTGGCGGAGCTAGAGGATGATTCCGCTGTTGCCGCGCTGGAAGCGGAGGTGATCGAACGCAAAGACCGGCTGGCGTTGACGCGTCGCACGCGGACGGACTACGAAGCACAGATCCAACAGAGACGGGCAGCGCTTGCGCAAGTTATTGCCGACGAAGCTGAGCAGGCGTACCGACTAGGGGTGGGGGAGCGCGATTTGGTAGCTCGGTCTGTGGCCGAGGCTGCAGAGCTCTTTCTCGAAAGGCTTGCGGCGCTCGATCGAGCTGAGGAAGCGGCCCATGGCGCGTGGACGACCGCGCAGGATCGTGCTCGTGAGGCAGGCCGGCGTCCGCAAACGGCGACTCCACCTGAGCTCGAAGCCACGCCGGACGTGCTGGACGAGCCGTGGGAGCGGCTGCGTGCCGAAATTCGGGATCGCGCCAACGAACGGTTCGAGAAGGATCTCGTTGACGCGGCGGCACGGAGTCCCTTGGGATACGCAATCAAAGACCTCCCCGCACACCTCCGTCAGATCGCCCGTGAACGCCGCATGGCAATCGTTCGCGACCAAGATGACAGGAAGGCTGCCGAGCGCTCCGACGAATGAACTGAGAGGAAGGATTTGTCGCGTGGATAGCCCGGCCGTCGTCGTCCCTTGCACGTGCGTACTCGACCCCGAAACCGGCGCCTACTACCATTTCCAGCTGGCGAGGCAGGCAAGGCCATGCGACGACTAGGGCGCGGCTTCCAAGGAGGTCGGATGACGTGAGGATCTGGGGGCTGTCCAAGGCACAGGCGAACTACCGACCCGCTCCCGCGCCCGAGGTGAGGTGCGCCCGTTGCAAATACATGTTTCCCCCGCTCGCTCTGGGCGGGTGCAGGTTGGTCAGGGGACCGATCCGAGGCAGGGCAACATGCGACCAATTCACTTCTCGCCGCGGCCTCTCCGACGCCTTGCTTCCATAGCCGCCTCTAACGGTTCAGTCAATCAGTTGATTAGCTCTCGCGTCCGAACACTGGATGCGCGCTGCTCCCCGCGCCCAGCTCTCGCCCGGCTGTCGGCCTGGCGGGCGTGCGCCCGGGACTGTTTGCCCGTTGTAGTCGCCGGCTTGAACGACGTGCGCTGCTGTCGATTTCCGGCACCGCCGAGAGCGGGGCTTCCGGGTAAGTTGATTTGGGCGGCGTGGATGTAGCGTTCGGTGATCGCTGATTGTGAGTGGCCGGCTTTCTGTTGCAGGTAACCGATCACATAAGCCACGCCGGTAAGAACGGCATGGTTTACGCGATCGAGTCTGGAAACGACCAAGCCACATCTGGATAGCGGGCCCACCGAACTACCTGCGCGGTGAGTGATGAGGCGGTGACGCTACGAGCTATTGGCTTCGAACTCGCGCGCCGAACAGGCTGGGCAGAAGAACGCCAACGTCGGTTCCAGATCAAGTTCGGGATCATCGGTCCGGCATCCGCGCCAGCCGCTGGCGGACAGGCCGCTGATCGATCCGCATTGAGCGCACCGCAACAGGTTCCCTGCGGCTGCTCGAGGCTGTCGCTGTTCTGCAGATTCCGCCATTCCTAGCTCAGCGTCTCCCGGACCGGAAGTCATCGCGCCGCTCTATGGCGCGGGCGATACTGACCGGAGGTCGAGTTCGGCGGGCCCGGGGGTCACTAGCATGGCGTGCGTGTCACGGCTCGACGGAAAAGAGGCGCCATTCGCCAGGGACGCCCTTTAGTTCGGCGGCGCCGCGGTCGTCGAACTGAAGGCCCGAGCCGGCGACCAGGTCCCTGACTGTGCTCGAGACGAGCACCTCGCCCGGCTGCGCCTCTTTCGCGACTCGTGCGCCGATGTGTACGGCGATCCCGCCGACCTTGCCGTTCACCAGTTCGCACTCGCCCGTGTGCAGGCCGACACGCACCTCGAGCCCGAGTTCCTTCACAGCCTCGGTGATTGCGCAGGCGCAGCGGATCGCGCGGGCAGGGCCGTCGAAGCAGGCAAAGAAGCCGTCACCTGCCGTATCGAGCTCCGTCCCGCGAAAGCGAACCAGCTGGCGGCGGATCATGGCGTGATGCTGCGAGAGCAGCTCGCGCCAACGCGCATCGCCTAGCTGGGCTGCCTTCGCCGTTGAGCCGACGATGTCGGTGAAGAGAACGGTCGCGAGTACACGGTCCGGCTCCGTCTCCTCCCAGGCCCGCTCGGCCCAGGTTTCGTTCAGGAACCGCTGGAGCTCCTGGACGTACGAGTCGACGTCGCCCGAGAAGGGGGCGTGGTCAGTTCCCGGGAACTCGACGTGGCGGGCGCCGGGGATATGGCGGGCCATAAAGCGTGAGCCGTCGCGAAGGGTTGTCGCCTCATCGGCCCGGTTGAGGACGAGCGTCGGCACCCGAATCGCAGGCAGGACGTGGCGGACGTCGATCTCCATGTTCATAAGGTTGAGCGCCGCCCATGGTGGTCTGCCGGAAGAGCGTTGCAAGTGCCTCGATGTTCTTATCGTCGAGGCTCGGCGCGAGCCCGCGTACGACCTCCTTCATGAACGCCGGCTCGCCCCAGCGGCGATCCTCCTCCTCGCATGCCCGGCGGTAGTCCTCCTCCGTCCATCCCCAGGGGTAATCGGGAGCCCACATCACGCGCGGCAGAGCGCCGCAGAGGACAAGGGCCCACGTCCGGTCGGGATAGGTCGCGGCGAAGAGCGCGCTCATCGAGCCGCCTTCTGAGAAGCCGAGCAGGGCGGCTCGCTCCGAGCCGACCGCATCCATGACCGCCCGTACGTCGCCCATCCGCGTCTCGAGCATGGGCGCGCCAGGCACGCGATCCGACATCCCCGTTCCGCGCTTGTCGAGGAGGATCAGGCGCGAGAACGAGGCGAGGCGCCGATTCAACGCAGCCCAGGCCGGCACTTGCCACATGAGCTCGACGTGGGAGATTGACCCAGAGACAAAGACGAGGTCGAATGGGCCGTCGCCTAAGACTTGGTACGCGATGTTGACGTCGCCGCTGCGAGCGTAGTGCGTCTCCGGTGTATCCACCAGGCTCTCGCCAAGAGTCTCGGTCGTCAGCAGGGAATTGGCAAGCCGAACCTCGCTCGCTCAATCGTCGGGGGACATTCGTGAACGCCGACCAAGCCGTGGGCCCAGTCCCGCGTCGGCCTGATGCGCTATGGTTTGTCAGGATTCCTTGACGCGGGGAGACATTCGGTGCATCGTCGCCAACAACTAAGGATCACCGGCGACGGCCGGAAGCTACGGCTGATTGGCGACTGGGAGGCGGTCCCGCTGGAAGGGCTCTGCGAGTCGGCCGGACTAGCTCGCGCGGTCGACAAGCTCCAACGTCACCTCGTCGGCAGGGCACGCGACGAAGGACGGACCTGGACGGAGATCGGAGAAGCGCTCGGCGTCAGCAGGCAGGCTGCGTGGGAGCGTTTCTCCACTCCTCCCGACTAGCTCCACGGGAGATACTCCACACCCTGGCCGCGTTGTCACCTGGGGCTGGTTGGACGGCGACGAGCTGGGTCTTCGACCCGAGTGAGGTCGAGATCTCTTCGCCATCGGGTGTAAGCGTCAGTGTCGCGGCGGGCCTGGAACGTCGGGGCAGTCCTGCGGCGTTCGCGAGGAAGGTCCGTCTGTCCATTCTTCTGCTACGCCAATCGCCCTCGAGAGGTCCCGGCGCGCGGTGGCGCGGACCTCTCGGCTCACCTTCCTCGTATCTCGGGCATGGACCTCTCGGGCGGGTTCCGTCGTACTGTGGGCACGGCATGCTCGCGGGTCGAGATGAGCGCGCCCGCGTGCGCGGTGCGCAGCGAGGGTCGGCCTCGGACCTCGAGGCGCTCTTCCGAATGCACTGGCCGCGAGCTTTCCGCGCCGCCTACCTTGTCACGCATGACGCCGCAGCTGCCGAGGACATCGCCCAGGAGGCGTTCTTGGCCGCGATCCGCGCCCTTGATCGCTTCGACAGCCGGCGGCCCTTCGGGCCGTGGCTCCACCGGATTGCCGTCAATCGCGCGATTGACTGGGCGCGGGTACGGAAGTTACGCGCAGAAGTCGAGCTTGGCCACGCCGGCAGCTCCCTCGATGCGCCCGGTGTCCCGAACGACGACGCGTTTCGCGCGCTCCGTCGGTTGTCGCCCGAGAAGCGGGCGGTGATCGTGATGCGCTACCTGCTCGACATGACGCCGGGAGAGATTTCGAAGGCGCTCCTCCTTCCCCGCGGAACCGTCAATTCGCGTCTCCGCCGTGGTCTCGACGCGATGCGTGAGGAGCTGTGAAGCGCGACCTCGAACGCATCGCGATCCCGGGCGAGCACGAGGCACGCGAGCGTGCGTGGCGCGTGGTGGAAGCGGCCTTCGTCGAGCGGGAGGGTGTGGAGCGGCGGTCTCGCAGATGGCGCATCGCGCTCAGCATCGGGGGTGCGACTGCCGCGGTGCTCGCCGTCATGAGTTCCCCTGGTCGCGCGGTGCTCGACGATATCCGCGCGGTGGTGGGCGTCGAGCGCGCCGAGCCAGCCCTCTTCTCGCTTCCGGCCAAGGGACGCCTGCTCGTCGCCTCGGATGCGGGCATCTGGGTCGTACAGCATGACGGCTCCAAGCGACTCCTAGGCCGCTACCGAGAAGGGAGCTGGTCCCCGTTCGGTCGCTTCGTCGTCGTCTCCCGAGAAAACGAGCTCGCCGCACTCGAACCTGATGGCAACATCCGCTGGACGTTGTCGCGCCGCAATGTCAGCTCACCTCGTTGGACGGGAACCGCCGCCGACACGCGCATCGCGTACGTCGACCGCACAGGAATACGCGTCGTCGCCGGCGATGGGACCGGCGATCGACTCCTCGTGCGAGCCGGCAGTGGTCCTCTTGCCTGGCGTCCGGGCCCACGCTTTGTGCTCGCGTACTCAGCGCTGGGGAGCGTCCGGGTCGTCGATGCTACGTCCGGCCGCATGCTCTGGTCCGCGCGGCTCCCGCAAGGGAGCGCGACGGGAATCGAGTGGTCGGCGGACGGGCGACGGCTCCTCGTCCTCTCGCCGCACCACCTGCGTCTCTACGACGACCGCGGGCGCTTGGTCGGCCGGGAGGATCCATCCGAGGGATGGCCGGATGTGGCCGCGACTTTCCGACCCGACACACGCGAACCGACGGTCGCGCGCCTCCACGGGTCGCAATCGAGCGCCTATCTCTTGAGCGGTCCGACTCTCTTCAGCGGAACAGGCGCCTTCGACCGACTCGCTTGGTCGCCGGATGGCCGCTGGCTCGTTGTCGGCTGGCCGACCGCGGACCAGTGGGTCTTCGTGCGGGCGACGGGCGCCCGTCGGATCCAGGCGGTCTCCAACGTCTCCGAGCAGTTCCGCTCGCGCTCGCTGCCGCGCATCGAGGGATGGTCGAGGTAGGAGCGGGATCGGAAACGACACACTCTGGGAGCGCGACCGATCGTTGTCGCTCCGACCTCGACGAGTGTGCGGCTGGCGAGATTCCGGCCGACGATCATCGTCGAGCGGACGGAAACACGCGTAGGTGTCGCTCTCTGACCCCGACCCACGGCCGCACTTGATCTCGAAGCTGGCGAATGAACTCATATTCGTCGCCCGAGAGCAAGAGAGCCTCCTCACACGATGGGTCCGAACACTCACAGACCAATTCGACGACGCTGCCCTCCGGGCCATTTGCCGTCCGCCGCTCGTTGGCTTCCCGGTGGAGAGCCTGATTCAGAGCAGCCCGCCGCTCGCGCTCTTCCTCCTCTCCGCCTCTTTCCACGGATCCCCCACGCCTGCGGAAGTGGAGCCACATCCCGGCGAGTCGTCGCAACACGGTCGAACCGGCCGTAACGGCCGAAATATGCGGAGATCGTCGGTGCCTCGCTAGAGCCTACGCCGCAAACCACCACGAACAAGGCGGGGAGCTTATCGGGTATCGCAAAATCCGGTCGGTTGCTGGGGTTCATGAGGGATGCGGCGTCGGGCCTGGGCGCTCCACGGCACCCACCCCACGAGTCGGCCGGCTCCTGCGCGGTGGAAATCTCCTCGTACGGAGGTGCGAACGTCCGTGGGATCCCGAACTCCGCGGCCCGCCAGAGTTGGGCCGCGGCTGGCCTGCGCCTCTTCGAGCCGGGGGTGATCCTCGTCGCGGCCGCCAACCACGTCGGGCTGGTTCGGCACCTGCTCCCGTGGACCCGGTCGCGTGGCCCGAACGTATCAACCAAGGATGGCCGCCCGACCGCTCGCGCTCTTCCTGGTTCTCGCGACGGCCAGCTCGGCGGGTGCGGCGGTGGCGCGCTCGCACCCGCTTGGGTTGCCCTGGGCGGGAGCGCTTGAGGGCGGCGTGCAGTTGCCGGCGGCGGGTGAGCACTTCTTCACGTGGGATCCGGTGTTGCGACGTGCACCGGACCGCGGCTGGCGCCGCTACGGCACCGATCGGCTTGTCCGGCTGGTGCTGGGTGTCGTCGACGCCTACGCGGCGGCGCACCCGACAGCGCCGCGCGTCGGCATTGGCGACCTCAGTCGCCCGCACGGTGGCGATTTCGGCGTCCGGTACGGCTGGCCGGGCCACGTCTCGCACCAGAGCGGGCTCGACGTCGACGTCTACTACCCACGCCGAGACGGACGTGAGCGGCCGCCCGACTCGCCTGTGCAGATCGCGCGGCCGCTCGCGCAGGCCCTCGTCAATCGGTTCGTGCGCGCCGGCGCCCTTCGGATCTTCGTCGGGCCGAACACCGGGCTCAGCGGGCCGCGCCGGCTAGTACAGATCCTCCCAAAGCACGACAATCACATGCACGTGCGGATCGCGGCACCGCCGCCGCTGTGGCGGCTGCTCGGCCGCTCCGAGGATGCTCGTCCGATCCGGATCGTCGAGCGCGGCGATCCCCATGCGACGCGCCTGCTCGTGGTCGGCTGCATCCACGGCAACGAGTGCGCCGGCCGAGCGGTCGTGCGGCTGCTGGCGCGGATGCCCGAGCCCATCCACGCGGACCTGTGGCTCGTCGACGACCTCAACCCCGACGGGTTCGCTGCCGGCACCAGGCAGAACGCGCGCGGCGTCGACCTGAATCGCAACTTTCCCTCCCAGTGGCGGCCGATCGGCCGCCGCGGCGACCCGCAGTATTCGGGGCCGCGGCCGCTGTCAGAGCGGGAGACGCGGATCGCCTGGAAGCTGATCCTGCGCCTGCGACCGGCGATCACGATCTGGTTCCACCAGCCAGAGGGGATCGTGCGCGCCTGGGGCGGCAGCATCGCCCTCGGGCGCCGTTACGCGCGACTCGCGCAGGTTCCCTTCCGCCGCCTGCGTTGGCCATCCGGCAGCGCGTCGAACTGGCAGAACCATCGCTTCCGCCATGCGGGCTCGTTCGTCGTCGAGTTCCCAGCAGGATCGCTCTCACCCGCGGCGGCGGAGCGCTACGCACGAGCAGTGATCGCGCTCCCCTAGCGTCTCCGACGTGGTGCCGGGACCTGTGACGGTCGCGCGCTCGTACTGCATGGGATGACTGCTCTTGGATCGAAGCGCCCGGCGGAGGACCCGGGGCTGCCGATCAAGTTCGGCCCCTGCTCGAACGGCGAGTACGTGCCCGCGCCGCTGACGGCGGTCGAGCGCGAGGCGATCAAGCGCGCCCGGTGGGCGTGTGACGAGAACGCGAAGCGCGTGGGGATGTCGCGGCCGGAGTTCCTGCGCTCGGTCTGCGGCGCGGCGACGACGCTGCTCTCACTCCAGACCGTCTGGCTCGAGGCGGCGAAGCACGGCCTCGGCGGTTTCTGGGAGATCCCTTCAGGAGGTGCGCTCGAGGCCGACGCCGCACGCGCGACCCTCGCCGGCCAGCAGTTCGTCTTCGACGTCCAGGGACACCACCTCGAATACCACCTGATGCCCAAGGACCGGCACAAGCCCTTCTTCGGTTCCGTGTTCCCGCAGGTGAACTGCGGCAAGGACGACCCGCACGCCTGCTTCTCGCGCGAAGTGTTCCTCGAGGACTTCTTTCTGCGCAGCGACACGAACATGGTCACGCTCTCGGCGCTGCCGATCGCACCGAAAGGAAGCCCGTTGTCGGCCGCGATCATGGAGGAGACACGGCACACGGCCGAGCTTGTCTGCGGCTGGGAGACCGTGCTCCTGCACGCCCAGGTACTGCCTAACTACGGGCCGCTGAAGGCGAACCTCGACGAGATGGAGCGCAACGCGCGCCGCTACCCGATCAAAGCATGGAAGGTGTTCACCCACTTCCCCGACGCCTTCGGCCAGCCCGGGAACGCCTGGCGACTCGACGACGCCGACCGCCACCTACCCAAGGTAGGGCACGCATTCATCGAGAAGGCACGCAAACTCGGGATCAAAACGATCTGCGCCCACAAAGGCTTCGGCGCAGGCAGCCGCTACGCCTCACCCGAAGACGTGCCCGCCGCCGCACGCGACTTCCCCGACGTCAACTTCATCGTCTACCACTCCGGCTTCGAACGAATCGGCCCCCGCGAAGGCCCCTATACCCACCGCACCGCTCACGTCGGCATCAACCGCCTGATCACGGCGATGCGAAAACACCGGATCGGCCCAAACCAAAACGTCTACGCCGAGCTCGGCTCCACCTGGTGGACGATCATGCGCGATCCCACCCAAGCCGCACACGTACTCGGCAAGCTGCTCCGCTACGTGGGCGAGAACAACATCCTCTGGGGCACCGACTGCATCTTCTACGGCTCACCGCAAGACCAAATCCAAGCCTTCCGCGCCTTCCACATCAGCCGTGAATTCCAAGAGCGCTACCGCTACCCGGCGCTCACACCAAAGATCAAGGCCAAGATCCTCGGCCTCAACGGCGCCCGCGTCTACGGCGTCAAACCAAAAACCGTCAGATGCCACTTCACTAGGCGCGAACTCGAAGAGATCCAGATGACCTTCCCGTTTCGCCACCAAACCTACGGCCCACGCAACGAACACGAGGTGAAACTCCTGCACGCCCACCACCGCGGCTGGCCCGGCTAATCCACGAGCCGTCGTCGCGCGCCGCGACGTGCTCTCTCCATGCTCGCCTATGTCTCGCGTAGCCTTCGGGATGTGGAGATCGCCAACGTGTTCACGATCGCGTGCGACGCCGGAATGGAGCACGAGGGATTCCGGATTCAACAGGCCGGGATCACCAAGCGGATCGGTGCCGAGCTCCTCGCCGGAAACGTGTACGACGTCGCTCCCGGCAAGAAGCTCTGGCCGTACCACCTCCATCACGCGAACGAGGAGTGGTTGTTCGTCCTTCGCGGCCGTCCGACACTGCGAACACCAGAGGGGCAGCGTGAGCTCATCGAAGGGGACGTCACCTGCTTCGTGCGGGGCGGCGCCGGCGCGCACCAATTACGGAACGCGACCGAGGAACCCGTGCGCATCCTGATGCTGTCGACGAGGATCGCTCCAGAGATCATCGAATACCCGGACAGCGAGAAGGTCCTCACCAAGGACGCGAAGCACGACGACATCTTCACGACCCGGTACGGCGAACCTGTCGACTACTGGGAAGGCGAGTCGTAAGCCCAGGAGGCTCGCGCCAAGACCGCCGCCTGCGCCAGTATTCGGCAATGTCACCCGAGCGAGGGTGCGTGCGGATCGAAGGATCGAGTATGACCCGGGAGTGATCTCACGCCGGATCGTGTCGAGCTGCGCCATTGTGGGTGCTCTGATCGCGGCGGGATGCGGCTTAGCCGCGAAATGGGCGTCATGGTCAGCGGCGAGGGCCTCGTCTCTGGCGAGTGTTGTCGAAGTGGCCGGGGTTGTGACGCGTCTGCCGTCGGACCGACGCTAGGGCACTCGCCGACAACGCGCGCACGATGTCTGCTCCGGCGCCCCCGAACGTCGTGTTCGTGCTGGCGCAACAGGTTCCGTAAAACCTCAGCGATACTGAGGCCGTGCGCCTGATTCCATCGGCAGCGACCGCGTGAAGATTCTCTTGAGTTAGGCGAGTGTTATGACCATTCGTACGGGGAGCACGTGTCCGACCACGTTGAGGTCGTCCGCCTCGAGCCCGCGGGGATCGGGGTCGAGGTCCCGGTGGAGGTTGAGACCGAACATCACGTCACGACCGAGCGTTTGAAAGGTCAGTTCGAGGAGCGACTCGCCGCACGAGGGGCGCGCCGTTCGCGCCGCGCTCGCCCGTAAGTCTCAAGCGGTCTACTCGGGGCCGGCTCCCAGAGAGCGCGCCGACGGGCGGCTGCGGGTGAGGCACAAACTGGTGGAAGACGCGCTCAAGCCGCGAGACCTCTGCGCCGATACCGCCAGACAGCATCGTTCTCTCATCGCAGAAAGGTCTCAGTGGAAGACGCGCTCACCGATAGCCAGAACGTCTCACCGCACGATGATCCGCATGCGTGCGAGTCGTGCGGGCGGGGTCCCGCGCGGCGCCTTGTCATTCGCCGTCACGTCGGCATGATCTATCTGCAGAAGTTCGTCAAGATCGAGCCGACGCTCTGCCGCGAGTGCGGCACCCGCACAGTCATGCGGTACACCGGACGGACACTCGTCCAAGGCTGGTGGGGCCTGATCAGCCTTGTGATTGCGAATCCATTCACGATCGTCATGAACCTCGTCGCACTAGTGCAAGCACGGCGGCTGCCGCCCCCACAGCTCTCGTCGATCTAGACGCGCTCTCGCACACCCAGCGGCAACCCGCCACTTCGGTCTTTCAAGCCGAAGCAACTCGCTGTCGCGTCTTGGCGGAAGTGCGACAGCCCTCAAACCATCCCAGCGAAACGCGCAAGAAGCGCTCGGTCAGGCGCTTACGCGCCATTACCGTTGCCTATATGAGCAACAAAGAGGACTCGAAACGAGTACGGTTAGGCTCGGTTCAGGGCGCTCCGAAAAGCGGTCAAGCCGCTTGGGGCGACCGCGGTCGCTCCTATGTCAATAGGGGTTCGTTTTTGAGTGTGGTGTAGACGGTGCGGGCGAGTTGTCGTTTGAGGCACCGGATCGCTTCGCGGCGTGTTTTGCCTTCGCTCTGTTTGCGTTCGAGGTAGGCGCGTGCGGGTGGGTGTACGCGGCCTTGGGTGACGGCGATGCGGTGCAGGGCGCAGTTGAGTTGGCGGTTGCCGCCGCGGTCGAGGCGGTGGCGTTGGTGTTTGCCGGAGCTGGCGTCGAGGGGGGCGACGCCGGCGTGGCGGGCGAGTTGCGCGTCTGTTGGGAAGCGGTCGATCGGGCCGATCTCGCAGAGCAGCTTCGCGGCGCTCAAGGGACCGCAGCCGGGAAGCTGCAGCAATCGGGGCGCCAGTGCGGCCGTGCGTGCGTGGAGTTCGCGGTCGAGCTCGCCGATCGAGCGGGTAAGCGTGCGGCAGCGGC
>Ga0070707_100004438_pt1 | contig 13147 bp, 10 predicted proteins | sample KBSK5502metaG_FD_65468 | JGI IMG/M metagenome (GOLD analysis project Ga0070707, IMG submission 65468) | Corn, switchgrass and miscanthus rhizosphere microbial communities from Kellogg Biological Station, Michigan, USA - KBS K5-50-2 metaG | ecosystem: Host-associated > Plants > Roots >... | reverse complement strand
CAGAAGCGAAATGCCGCCGAGCAATCCCAGCACTGAATTGATTATCAGGAAGACCGTGCGAATCTGATCCAGTTGATCGACGATGGAAAAACTTCCCAGCCCCAACTCTCGCAAACGCTTTCTCACATCGGGAAGGACCACCGGATCGTTAACGCGCACCACTGCCGAAAAATAACCGGGCGATTGATCTTCGCTGATGACACCGCTCTCGCGCGCCAGAGCCATGATTACGCGCCCTTGCTCTCCCTGGTGATCGAGCGACCACTGGCGGGCAGCCTGCACCGGAATGTAGATATCCGCGCTGGGCATTAACCCTCTCGATGGGCCAGGCCGGCCGTCTCGTTGCGGGTCCTTCAATACGCCGACAATGCGAAGGGTCTTCGCGGCTACTACTGACGTTTTTGCTTTTGTATCTTCGTCTCCACCGAGGGGTAATCCAAAAAAACTGGTGGGCTCTTCGTCCCCGGCGCCTGTATCCGAATCTGCCTGGTCGCCGGCGGGCGCCAGGAACTCAATTGTTTTTCCGAGAGCGTCTGCCGGCGACGCAAAGCCGGCGATGTGGATCGTGTCTTCGCTAACGACCGCCTCATCGGCAGTCGCTGAGGAAATCATCTGTCCGGCCGCAAACTCACTGAATCGGGAAGAGCTGTTAGGTACAGTTGCGCCCGCGACTTGCTGCCCAAACACCTTACCGTTCGACCGGCACTGTACGACAAAAGCGATAAACGGTTCGACATAAACCACGCCGGGAATCTTCGCGATTTCGGCGATGGCCGCGTCATCCAGAATGCGCGTCGGCGTAAAATCTGTGGGCAACCGGGGACCTTGCCGTTCGCCTGAGGCTCGACGCGCACCCGATACCCGATCCAGGTTTCCGGCCGCGGCCGCGATGCTCTTCCCAAAGACCGTCATCTCGCTGAATAGGTCGAGCGCCTTAAAACGCGAAAGCAGGTTTCGCTGCAGGCCCAGGCCGAAGGAAACCATGGTCACAATTACCGCTACGCCGACAATCACACCCATTGAAGTCAGCGTCGCGCGCAGCTTCGCTTCGCGCAGGTTTCTTAAAGCGAGTTTGAGCAGGTCGAAAAATGGCATCGATAATCTAGACGGGCGATATCGCGGCTAGATTAACGTATTTGTTCTCGTGTCAGAAGCCCGACCGGTACGCACGCCTCCGGCGTGCTTTTAGCGCTTCAGAGACAGCCCGCCGGAGGCGTACTTACCGGCCGGGCTTCTGACACAAATCCGATGCAACCTTGACCCAAATTCTTGTATCTAATGATTGTTCCCGGCACAATTGAAAGCGAGATTTAAGACCTCAAGAGATATGGCACGACGGCCCTCGACCTCACTTGACCCTGCAATCTTGCGAAGAAAAGAAAATCCATTAGCAATTTCAAGGATTAAGGAGTAAACCCCAGATGTTCCATATCAAAAGTACCTATGCAAAGTTTGCAGTCGTTGCGTGCCTCATGTTCGCTTTCGCGGCCGCTTCAATTGGTAAGACCCATTCAGACAGCAAGTTTTCCTCGATCAAAATCAGCAATTTCGGCCAGATGGACGAGCGCTTTTATCGCGGCGGACGACCAAAGGAAAAGGACTTCGCGGCCCTGAAAGCATTGGGCATTCACACCGTTATCGATTTGACGGATAATACGCCCGAAGAACGAGGCTATGTTGAAGCCCAGGGCATGCGCTATGTAAACATTGCGATTCCTGACAAACGGGATCCGTCAGAAGCGCAGATTGCGGAGTTCCTGAAACTGGTGAACGAAACTGAAACCGGCAAGTTCTACGTTCATTGCGCCGGTGGCCGCCATCGGACGGGCGTGATGGGCGCGATCTACCGCTTCAACAACTATCACTGGACCCTCGGACAGGTTTATGCCGAGATGCTGGACTTTGACTTCTATACCTCAAATGGCCATGGTGGTCAGAAGAAGTTCGTCGAAAACTATGCTCAGCACATGCTGAACAGCGTGGATGGCGCCGCGACCACTACTTCGACAAAACAGTAAATATTGAATCCCCGAATCTGAAAAGTCCGATTTGCGAATTCAAAAGAGGCCGCTTCGAAAGGAGCGGCCTTTTTTTCGGTACGCACGCCTCCGGCGTGCTCGCGCGGGCCAGCATCTCCGGTGGAGTGCGAAAAAACACTCACTCGTTTCTGAATCTTGTTAATCGGGTAAATCCTGTCCCATTTCTTCTTCCGTCGCGAAAGAAGCCAATAGAAGTTCTAACGTTTGCATTCATCTAACACTTTTCTTGCGGTTAAATCATAATCGATAACACGCGTCCCACCTTTGCTATTATGAGGTGAATTCGTCCCTCGTATCAGGCCCTCTAGTAATAAACCCGGCCAAGTCCTCGACGGATGCGGTCTCAATTCTCTTCCCGGATAGGAGTTCCATCGTGCGAGCACTGAATAGAAATCGCGGGCTCGTTCTGCTCACGAGTCTGGCAATTATCTCCGCTTTATCCCTGCAGGGATTTTCGAGCGCGAAAGCGAAAAAGAAGAAACAGCACGCGCAGAAGGCCGCTGTGCTGTGGCGCGATCCGGGAAACATTCCCACACGCGATCTCTACTACGGTCCCGGTTCGAAAGACCTGGCGCCGGCGCCGCCCTTTCGCTTCCTGAAAGAGGTCAAAGACGGCAGCAATCCAAAGTTTGAAGTCGAAGACGCGCGAGGCGCGAAGTGGCGCATCAAGCTGGGCCCTGAAGCGCAGTCCGAAACAGTCTCCAGCCGCTTGCTCTGGGCCGTCGGTTACAACGCGGAAGAGTCTTACTATTTCGATCGCGTCAACATTGATGGAATGAAGCAGTTATCCCGTGGCCAGCAATACGTCAGCGGCCAGTCCGTGCGGGGCGCGCGATTCGAGCCGCGCCGCAAAGATGTCGAGCGCGGCAAGCAGTGGGGCTGGGCAAAGAACCCGTTTAAGGACACACGTGAATTGAACGGACTGAAGACCATGATGGTGATGCTCAATAATTGGGACACCTTCAAGAAGAACAATCGGGTGCTTCACGTCAAGGAGACCGGCGAAGACCGTTACACCGTGACGGATCTGGGCGCGACGTTCGGCGCGGTCGGAGGATTTGGTCGTCATCGCTCCAAGAACGACGTTAAAGATTTCGAACGCTCGCGATTTGTGCGCAAGGTTGATAAGGACGGCAAGGTGAAGTTCGACTACGATCTCAAACCGAAGGGGTTTGGATTGGTAAGCCTGGCCTACCCGCCTTACTTTTTCCGGCAACGAAAAGCGACGAACTCGATGCAGCACGTGCCCGCAGACCACGCGGCCTGGATTGGCTCGCAGCTCGCGCAATTATCCGACGAACAATTACGCGAAGGCTTCCGCGCCGCCGGTTATGATCGCGCCGCAACTGAAAGGTACGTGCGCACGTTGCGAAGCCGGATCAATGAGCTGAACCGTCTGCGGGATTCGGAACTTGCGACGAGACAAAGACGCACTCGGTAGGACAGCCCGCCCGGGAAGATGGAAGAGGCCGCTTCATTCGAGGCGGCCTTCTCCTGCCTAAGCTCCAAACCGTAAGCCTGTCGTCCCCGTTTTGCCTTCGCTGCAAAAAGGCCACCTTCATTTCGTCTTCCATTAATGAGTTGTCATAGAATCACGATCTGATCTAAAAACAATTCGTTCCTTCTTAACCCCTATGGAAACATTCGATTGTCCGAAATGCGGCGCGCCCGTCAACTATGATCCAGGCATTGCCACGACTGCGCGTTGCGGATATTGCAACAGCCAACTGGCAGTTCCCAACCCTTATCTGCACCAGGGCGCGCGCGTCATAAAACTCGACATCGGCCCGGAGGTCGCATCCGGCGCGAAGAAAATCGTCTCGCTGGCGCTGATAATTCCCATCGTGATCGTCATCTTCGTGTTCGTGATAATCCTCGCCGTCTTTGGCATGCTCACTTCCACGATTCGTTCGGTCACGGCGCCGCTCAGAACGCCGACAGCCGCGCCGGGCGGGCCGGGCGGAGCTCGCAGTGGCGGTGCGGCGAACAGCTTTGCCAACGTCTCACTCCAATTCGGCGAAGAAGGTATCGGCCCTGGCATGTTTACCGACGCGCGCAGCATTGGCGTGGACAGCAGCGGCAACATCTATGTCGGCGAGTACAGTGGCGGCCGCATACAGGTTTTTGATTCAGCGGGAAAGTTCATTCGGCAATGGACGACTGTCGATCCGAAAATGCCTCTCCGGGGATTGGCGGTCGATCGCAAAGGCACCGTTTATGTCGCACAGCGCGGCATCATTACGCGCTACAACGGCGAGACCGGAGAGACGCTCGGCACAGTGAAGTACAGCGAGGGCGATGGCTTTGACGATGTCACAATGGCGCCGGACGGCGGGCTCGTCTGCGCCTGGTACCGCGGGCGTGACGACATTGTCCGCTTTAATGCGCAGGGAAATTTGGTGCGGACAATTCGCGCGGCGGTGACCACTGCGGCTGATCGTTCCGAATTGAATACGCGTGTGGCCATTGACGGCCACGGAAACATCTATGCGCTTGGCACGTTCGCGAACGGCGTTTTCAAGTTCAACCCGGAAGGTAAATTCGTCAATCGTTTTGGCAGCCAGGGTAACCAGCCGGGCCAGATCAGCGCCGCAGATGCCATCGCCGTCGACGGCAAGGGTCGCGTCTATATCAGCGACATTAAAGGGGTGCAGGTGTTTGATTCCGAGGGACGCTATCTGTCGTCGTTCAAACCAGACGGCGTCGCCTTCGGTATGGTCTTTAACGATCGCAATGAGCTTTTGGTCGTCGCGCGAAACAAGGTCGTGAAGTTTTCGATCAATGTGATCGTTCGAGGATCCCGGAGTATTCGCTCTGATGCCTCTGTGAATCCTCCGTGTCTCTCTGGTTAACGCTTTGCGCCAGCGCCTTTTAACCACAGAGGCACAGGGAACCACTGAGATACAGAGAGGAAACCGCGCTCAGGCTACCGAATAGTTATTTCCAGCGTGAACGTGGTATCGGTGTGTTCGTCTTCCGGGAACACGATGATTTCGTAATCACCGGTTTTCGGCAGCGGGCCGCTAAAATCCCTCCCATTCTGCACACCTTCAACTAAGTCCATCCCTGGCGCATACAGTGCAAACACCGCATTCTTCTTCGCTGACGTCAAATGAAGCGTCATCGTCTGTCCCTTCTTCGCGCGCAGGATGTAACCGACAGGATCCATGCCGCCGCTCTCGCTCGGCCCGCCGGTCGTGCGTCCTTTCAGAACCACCGTGGTGCGACCGGGAGGAAACTTGACGCGGGTAGACTTCGCCCAGGCGCTGCCGACGATAAGTAAGGTTGCGAGAATCAGTACATAGAGTTTTTTCATGATCAATCGTTGTGCTGAAGTAATTAGGAGAACTTGAGACTAATACTTTGTCGATGCACTTGCTGTCAAGAAGCTTTCCGGCTCGAGTAGTCGCATCGCTCACAAGCCTTAAACGCGTCTAATTCACAACTTTCAACTATCTTTCCCGGCTTCAAGAAAAATGGTCCACAGTTGAATCTTTGGCTCATTCAAATGACCCGAATCACGCCACGGGTCCTCAGCCAACGTGCCATGCACAGTTTCTTCATCGTGCGCATCCACAACCAGCATCGCCTCGCCCTCCGCATCGCCCAGCGGTCCACCCAGAACGATGAAACCATCGGCGGTCAGTTGATCCATGTATGCAGCGTGCTCATCCCAAAGCGCCTGCGATCGCAGCCGCTTGCTCTTGTCCCAAGCTTCGCCTCGGATTTGGTTAACAACGAATAGAGTTCTCATCAGGAAACGCGCAGCTTATCAGACTACGTGTCAGAGGCTCGCGCTTAAGCAGGGGCTGGTCCTGATAATCATGCCCTCCCTCACGGTCGGGCTTCTGACACCTATTCTTCGCTACCGAGTGTCCTACAGCGCACTCGCACTAAACGTATCACCCGCTCTCACGTCGCCCGTATCCAGTCCCTTGCGAAACCAGCGAGCGCGTTGCTCGGAGGTTCCGTGCGTGAATGAATCCGGCACGACGTAGCCCTGACCCTGGCGCTGCAGACGATCATCGCCGACAGCGCTCGCGGCGCCCAGCGCTTCTTCGACATCCCCCGGTTCGACGATGCCGCGGTTCTGAGCGTAGTGCGCCCAAACCCCTGCCAGGAAGTCGGCTTGCAGCTCGAGCCGCACAGAAACGCGATTGGCCTGTTCTTCACTCATTCTGCTTCTGGCTGAGTCAACCCGGCCCATTGTGCCGAGCAGGTTCTGAACATGATGGCCGACTTCATGAGCGACAACATAAGCCACGGCGAAATCTCCGGGCGCTCGAAAGCGCGTTCGCAGCTCGCGGAAGAAAGCCAGGTCGATATAAAGCTTTTGATCGCGCGGGCAATAGAAAGGCCCGACCGCGGCCCCGGCAACGCCGCAACCCGAATCAACCTGGTCGGTAAACAAGACCAGGATCGGCTTTCGGTAAGTCTTTCCCATCTGCCGGAATATGTCTCCCCAGGCGTCCTCAGTCTGCGCCAAAACCACCGCGACAAATTGTTTGAGTTCCTCGTCCTGAGAATTTACGGGTCGCGAGGTTTGCGGGCCGGTGCTCTCCTGGGGCAGTTGCTCCAAAAGTTTTCGCGGGTCAGCACCAAACAGCAATGCGACTACCAGCAGCACGATGCCACCGATACCGCCGATGGCTATTTTCCCGCCGGAGAGACCTCGCCGGTCCTCAATGTTGTCGCTTTGTCGTTCATCCCTCCAGCGCATGCTTACCCCTCCTGCACTAACCACATGGATCTGTCAGTGCGGACAAGGCGTCCGCCGTGCCGATTACACCGTTACCAGTTCTCTTTCCTCTTCGCCTTTGAACTGCAACTCATACAGCCGCGCATACAAGCCACCGTGCTCCAATAATTCGTCATGGCTTCCCTGCTCCACCACTCGCCCTTGATCGATGACAAAGATCACGTCGGCGCGACGCACGGTCGCCAGTCGATGCGCGATCACGATCGAGGTTTTCCCCTCCATCAAATTCCCCAGCGCATCGAACACTAGTTTCTCGGATTCAGCGTCCAGCCCGGCTGACGGTTCATCCAGAATCAGGATTGGCGAGTCGCGAATAATTGCGCGCGCAATCGTGATGCGTTGTCGCTGGCCGCCCGAAAGCGTCACCCCGCGCTCGCCAATCATTGTGTCATAGCCATCGTCCATGCGCTCGATGAATTCGTCGGCATTGGCGAGTTGGGCTGCGCGAATAATCTCTTGGCGCGACGCCTGCGGTTTTCCATAAGCGATGTTCTGCGCCACGGTCTCCCGAAACAGCAGCGTCTCCTGAAGCACGAAACTTATCTGCTCGCGCAGCGTCTTCTGCTTGAAGCGACGAATGTCTGTGCCATCGATTTTGATTTCGCCTGAGGTCAGCTCATAAAAGCGCGGCAGCAAACTAACGATGGTTGTTTTTCCCGCGCCGGTTGGGCCTACCAGAGCGACGAGCTGCCCCGGCTTGATTTTCAGGTTTAGATCGCTGAGCACCGGCGGACCCTGATCGTAAGCAAAGCTCACGTGCTCGAATTCGATCTGTCCTTTGAATTTCGGCGCGCGCCTGGCCCCGCGCATGTCGCGCACTTGCGTCTCGTTCTCGAGTACTTCGCGGATGCGCTCCCACCCGACGGACGCCTTCGAAATGGTGTCTGTCATCTTCGACAATTCGCGCATCGGCTTGTACATCTTGCCGAGGTACAACAGAAAAACCAGCAACTCACCGGAAGTGAGCGCCCCGCTCAGCACCAGCCGGGCGCCGTACCAAAGCACGAGACACGTGCCCGCGGCGACGATGATTTCAACCAACGGCGGGAGCTTTGCTTTGAAGTTGCGCGCGAGCAAAGCCTTCTCGACGCTTTCACGACTCTCACGTTCGAACCGCTTTTGTTCATAGTCCTCGCGCGCGAAAGCTTTGACCACCCGAATCGACGAAAGCACTTCTTCCAGCACCGAAACGACTTCACCTTCCTGGCGGCGCATCGCCCGGGAAGCGTTTTTGATCCGATGCGTGTAGTGATAGACGACGAAGAAGAGCGCGGGCGCAACCAAAAGCGCGATTACCGTGAAAGCCCAGTTCAAATAGGCCATCACCAGCATCATGCCGAACAGTGTCAACACATTTACCAGCATGCCCAGAAGGACTTGAGAGATAAGACTCTGGACGGCGTCAATGTCGGTGGTAACCCGGCTGATTAGATCGCCCGTGCGCTTGCGGTCGTGAAACGAAAGTGACAGTCGTTGAATGTGACTGTAGAGCACCCGCCGCAGGTCGTGCATAACCCATTGACCTACGCTAGTGGTTAGATACTTTTCGCAGTAGGAACTTACGGCGCCAAAAATGGCAATTGCAATAACGCTAAGGACTGCAAAGTTCAGGATCGACAATTTATCAGTGCCGATATAGTCAACGATCGGCGTCAACCAGTCCGGCAGCCGTTTGGATCCAAAAACGTGATCGAAAACGATCTTGAGCGGCCAGGGCTCGAGCACATCCGCAACACTGGTTCCGAAGACAGCGATGAACGCAAGCGTGAGGGTCTTCCAGTGAGGATAAAGCAGGTCGGTGATGCGAATTCGCTTTTGCATTTTAAGGTCGTGTCAGAACCGGGAGCGGTAGCGACCGGTTCACTCGACATTTTGGGCAGAACCGGAATTCGTCAGTTTACTTCGGCAAGTTACTTGATCCGGTCGCTACCGCTCCCGGTTCTGACACGATCAACTGTCTATTTCGCGTCCTGCGAAATATGTTTGACTGCTAAAACGCTCAACTTCCGATTGCGAGCGAATCCGCCGGTACGAACCATCCGCGTCCAACTCGCGCGCGTGGACGTTGTCTCGCAAGTATGCGCTCAGGACCTCGTCCTGCAAATATTTTTTTAGCTTCGGATCGGTAATCGGGCAGACGACCTCGACGCGGCGACTGAGATTACGGAACATCCAATCCGCGCTGCCCATGTAAATCTCTTCATCGCCATCGTTCAGAAAATAGAAAACGCGGCTGTGTTCGAGAAAGCGGCCGACGATGCTGCGCACGCGAATGTTTTCGGAAAGACCGGCTACCCCGGGCCGCAGCATGCAGACGCCGCGCACAATCAGATCGATTTGGACCCCGGCGTTCGAGGCTTCATACAGCGTGTCGATCACCTTCGAATCGGCCAGCCGATTCAATTTAGCCACGATTCGGGCAGGCTTTCCCGCCTGCGCATTCTCAGTTTCACGGCGAATGAGTTGGGTCAGCTTTTCGCGCAGGTTCACCGGCGAGACGAGCAGCTTGCGGTAGTCTGCCTGGCGCGAATACCCCGTCAGATAATTGAAGAATTCTGAAGCATCCGCGGCGATATCCTGATCTGCCGTAAACAAACCAAGGTCGGTGTAAGTGCACGACGAGGTCGGATTGTAATTTCCCGTCGCGATATGGACGTAACGCCTGAGCGCCCCGTCCTCGCGGCGCACCACCAGCGATAACTTACAGTGCGTCTTCAGACCGAGCAGTCCATAAACAACGTGAACGCCGGCGTGCTCCAGACGCCTGGCCCATTCGATGTTGTTCTCTTCATCAAAGCGCGCCTTCAATTCGATCAGAGCGGTGACTTGCTTACCCATCTCAGCCGCTTGAATCAAGGCCTCGGCAATTTCAGATTTTTGACCGGTGCGATAGAGGCAAATCTTGATCGCCAGCACATCTTTGTCGGTTGCGGCAGACCTGATGAAATTCGTGACAGCCGAATAGGAAGTGTATGGATGATGCAGCAGCAAATCGCCGTCCTTGATCACATCGAAGACCGAGCGCCGGCTCCTCAGTCGCGCCGGGATGGTGGCCGGCAACTTTTTGAACTTCAAATCGGGCCGATTGAGATTGCACAGCACTAACAAGTCCGCGACATTAAGTAGGCCATCGACTCGATACACGGATTCAGGAATCAGCCCGAGCGACTCGGTCAAGTAATCGACCATCTGCCGAGGCATGGTGGCCGCGACTTCCAACCGCACCGGCGCGCCGAAGCGGCGCCGGCGCAGCCCCTGCTGTAAGGCGCGCAGCAAATCATCCGCTTCGTCTTCGCGCACGTCGACGTCAGCATCGCGTGTGATCCGGAATGCATGCGGCAACCCGGCCTGCATACCTGGAAAAAGACCGGTCAGGTTCGCTGAGATTAACTCGCTCAGAAAAACGAATTTCGATCCACTGTCGCGGACGGGAATCAGACCCGGCAACACCGGTGGAATCTTCAGCCGGACGAAACGCGCGCCATTAGCATGCGAAGCCGATCCGTTTTGCGACGGTGCTTCGACCATCAATCCGAGATTCAAGCTCAGTCCGGAGATGTAAGGAAAAGGATGAGCGGGATCGACCGCCATCGGCGTCAGCACCGGAAACACTTGTTCGGCAAAGAACTGATCGAGCTCAACGCGCTCAGCAATTGATAACGAGCCCAGCGAAGCCAGCACAATTCCCTCGGCGGCCAGCGCCGGGAGAATGTCGTCCCTGATCGCCCGCCCCTGCTCATCGATCATGGGCCGCAAGCGATGCTGTATCTCCCACAATTGCTCTTCTGTATTGAGCCCGTCAGGCGAAAGTTGCGTCGTCCCTTCCTCCAGGCTTTCCATCAAGCTGGAAACACGCACCATGAAAAACTCGTCAACGATGCTGGAAAAGATGGTCAGAAATCGAAGACGCTCCAGAAGCGGGTTCCGATCGTCGAGGCCTTCATCCAACACCTGACGAAAGAATTCAACCAGACTCAATTCACGATTCAGTAAACGTTTTTCTGTTAGACGCGCGCGCTCCGGCGCCAGCGTGGCGGCGGGTGATAATCCGGCGGTCAATCGATCGATCATTTGTGTGTTTGAAATCATTTTGTTTTATAGACTTTTAGATTGCAGACAAAGTAATGCGGGGAACAAGACTCTTTGCAGACTGATGCCACGTTTCCCGACACCGAGTTTGGCGTGCAAGTGTTATTCCCTAAATTGGTTCTGAATCTTTTAGGGAACGATTAGTTGTTTGCCTCTGCGCCCAGGAGCGTTTCAGAAGAGGGGCACAAATACAGCGCAATCAAATTGTACGAATTCGCGCCACAGCCATGTCGTTTTTGAAACGGTTAAGCCCGTGGAAGGTCGACACTTTGGTGACGATCGTGAACGATAAGGTAAAGGCGGTATGGGTCCCGAGATGCTAATCAAACAAATGGTGCACGGCGTCCGGGCTCCAATCAGCCAGATTCGGAGTGACGATTTCTGCGCCGGCTTCGCGCAGGGCCGGTTCGGTGACGGTGTTGGTGACGCCGATTGCACGCATGCCGGCGGCGAGCGCCGCCTGAATCCCGGGCGGCGCGTCTTCAACAACCAGACATTCATCCGCCAGCAGCGGCAAGTCTCGGCGGCTGCGTCGCTTCTCGTTGAGCAACTCCAGCGCAAGATGATAACAGTCAGGCGCCGGCTTGTGTTTGAGTCCGGGTTCGGCGCTGACTACAACCAGGAACTGATTTGTTATGCCGGCCAGTTCCAGCACGTGATCGATCTCACTGCGCACAGCCATGCTCACGATGCCGAGGTCGTAACGACGTGCTGCGCTTTTGATGAAACTTATTACGCCTGACGGAACCGGCAAATCATTCGCGATAAGCTCACGATGTTTTGCGTGCTCCCGCTGAATCACTTCGCGCATGGTCTCATCGCTCAAGGCTTTATTCCCGCGCGCATAGGCTGCGCGAACAAAAGCAACATCATCCATGCCCAGCGACGCAAAATAATCTTCGTCGGTAAGCTCGACGCCTTCCGCGGACAATACTTCTCGATAAGCTTTGAGATGGATGCGTTCGTCATTGATGATGACGCCGTTGAAATCGAAGAAGATTGCTTTAATCATGATCTGAAGAGGGCTTGTTACTCTCGAGGTGAGGGTTTAGGCTGCAGTTCCAGCTGGATACCATCTGAAGTATGACGACTTGTCGACTGTAAACTCCTCCCAAAAGGGAGAGCATTGACGATCACTGTGGTCAAGGCATGTTGCCTGAAACCATCGAAGCCGGCGCCTTCAACTCCGTAATGCGCTGATTCTGTTCGGCAAAGAGCAGCGGCAGACGTTCACTTTCCAGCACGTCCAGGCGCCGCAGGACTTCTGTCAGCGCTAATTCATTCTTCAGGTTGACCTGATAATCCAGGTCCGCGCGCAGACGATCCTTTGACCCCTGCCGATTCTGCGACATCATGATGATCGGCGCTTGCAACCCGGCAATGATTCCCATCACCAGGTTCAGCATCTGATAAGGAACCGGATCGAAGCCTTTGATCAGGACCCAGGAGTTGAAAATGATCCACGTGATAATAATTCCGATGGCGGTGAGAATGAATTTCCAACTGCCGCCAAACTCGGCGATCGCATCGGCAGCGCGATCGGAAAGCGTCATGCGCTTGTCCTGCTCTTCGTTGACGTTCCGCGAGACGCGTTGCTGCAGCATCTTGTCCGTGTGCCGCAGACGCGAAAAGGTGGCGCTCAACATCTCGAGCGCGACAATCGGGTTGTTACGAATGAACTTGAGAAAGCTATCCCGCGAGAGGACCGCAAGTTTTGCCGGCTCGATTACGGTGGCGTCAGCAGAGCGCTGCTTGCCGTCAATAATGGCCATCTCACCGAAGAAGTCTCCCTGCGCCAGCTCTGCCAGGACAATCTGTCTTTGATCTTCATCGGAGACGGCGATGCGGACCCGGCCACTCTCAATCAAGTACATCGCGTCGCCGTCATCGCCCGCCCGAAACAAAGTGGTCTCGGCATCGGCCTCGCGCGTGCGCAACAAAGCGCGCAACTCACTCGCTGCATGATCGTCGAGCGAAGCGAATAACGGTACGGAGCGAATCGCAGCAAGCGTCATCTCCTGGGGTGTTGGTGTTGACATGGATTACCTCTTTGTCGGTGGTCAGTTGTCAGTAGTCAGTAGTCAGTAGTCAGTTTTAGAGCTTAGGTTTTAGAGCTTAGAGCTTAGTTCTCGAATCAAGAACTATCAAAGCTCTAAACTCTAAACTCTAAGCTCTAAACTCTAAGCTCTAACAAACTAATAAACTAACCACTGACACTGACCACTGACTACTGACTACTGACTACTGACCACTGACTACT
>Ga0070707_100004436_pt1 | contig 13149 bp, 12 predicted proteins | sample KBSK5502metaG_FD_65468 | JGI IMG/M metagenome (GOLD analysis project Ga0070707, IMG submission 65468) | Corn, switchgrass and miscanthus rhizosphere microbial communities from Kellogg Biological Station, Michigan, USA - KBS K5-50-2 metaG | ecosystem: Host-associated > Plants > Roots >... | reverse complement strand
GCCTCCCCGGTCGCGGCACCGGACGTTTTTCTCTTGGAGGTCCTGGTGAATCTACGCTCGAAGGGCGGCCGAGTCCTCAGGGAAGGATCAGTTTTCTCTTGGAACTTCGTGTCCGGCCACGAAGGGTTCGCGCGAAAGGGAAAGGGGGTGATCGCTCACCCCCTTCTGATCTGCCGGCGAACCGCCGTCAGCTCACAAAAAAGGGGGAGGTGATCCGTCACCCCCCCATTTCCCCGAGGCGCCTACTTCTTCTTCTTCGTCGCCTTCTTGGCAGCCTTCTTCTTCGCCGGCATTCGTCAGATCCCCCCTTTCGGTCCAGGAATGGACAGGAGCGCCCCCTCCGTCAACATGTCGCGTGACAAGGGGCTTGACATACTAGGAGTAGGGTAGGAAGGGTCACCCCCGGTGTCAAGCGTTTTTTTGCCGTGCGCGGGGCCCATGCCTCAGAGCCGCAGGGGCTTAGGCTGTGGACGCCCGCGGCCGATACCAGTGAAAGGGCCGCCCGGCGGCCATTCCAGGCCGCCGAGGCCGCGAAACTCCTGTCCCGTAGTGGCTTGTCGGGGGAAAGAGCCGGTTCACGGCCGCAAACGACCACCGCCGGTCTTTCTATACTTTATTGTATTGAATGACCGCTAGGGCCGGTAATCGGTGCGCAGCCGCGCCCGCTCCTCGTGGCGCTCGAGGGCGAGCGAGACGAGGCGCGCGAGCAGCTCCGGATACGGCACTCCGCTCGCCGCCCACAGCTTGGGGAACATGCTGATCGAGGTGAATCCGGGAATCGTGTTGATCTCGTTGACGAGGATGCGGCCGGTCGCGCGATCGAGGAGGAAGTCGACGCGCGCATAGCCGCACGCGTCCACCGCGCGGAAGGCCTCGACCCCCAGGCGCCCCACCTCGCCCGCGACGGCGGCGGCGAGCGGCGCCGGGATGAGCAGCTGCGTGCGGCTCTCCGCCGAGTACTTGGAGTCGTAGTCGTAGAACTCGCGGTCGGGGACGATCTCCCCCGGCACCGACGCCGCCGGCTCGTCGTTGCCGAGGATGGAGACCTCGAGCTCCCGGTTGTCCTTCACGGCGGCCTCCACCACCACCTTGCGGTCGTAGGCGAAGGCGAGGTCGAGCGCGGGGTCGAGCTCCTCGGCCCGCTTGACCTTGCTCACGCCCACGCTCGAGCCGAGGTTGGCGGGCTTGACGAACACCGGCAGGCCGAGCTCCTCGATGACGACGACGGCGGCGCGGCCCGCGTCCTGCCGGCGGCGCAGGATGCGATAAGGAGTCTGGGGCACGCCCGCGGCGGTGAAGAGCGCCTTCATCAGCTCCTTGTCCATGGCCGCGGCGGAGGCGGCGACCCCCGAGCCCGCGTACGGCACCGCGGCCAGGTCGAGCAGGCCCTGCACGGTACCGTCCTCGCCGAACGTCCCGTGCAGGACGGGGAAATACGCGTCGGGCCGCGCCACGACCGAGGCGTCGGACAACCGCCGCAGGGCGCCCCTCTCCTCCGGAGCGGGTGCGAGGAAGACGGGCTCGCCGCCCTCCGGCGCGAGCGTGGACTGCAGGAGCCAGCGCCCCTGGCGATCGATGAGGACGGGAATGACGTCGTGCCGCTCGGAGAGGGCGCCCGCCACCGAGGCCCCCGAGACGAGGCTCACTTCGTGCTCGCCGGAGCGGCCCCCGAACAGCACGGCCACCTTCAATCGCGGCATGCGTCCAGTCTAGCCGACGTGCGCGGGGGCGTTATACTCGGCGCCCCCGATGTTCTCCTTCTCGGTGGAGGCACGTTCGGGCCGCGCGCGAGCGGGCCGGCTCGTCACGCCGCACGGCGCCGTGGACACGCCGGCGTTCATGCCGGTGGGCACGGCGGGCGCGGTGAAGGCGGTCACCTCGCGCGACCTCCTGGAGGTGGGCGCGCAGGTGGTGCTCGCCAACACCTACCACCTCATGCTGCGCCCCGGCGACGAGCTCGTGGCCGAGCTGGGCGGCCTGCACGGATTCACGGGCTGGCGCGGGCCCTGGCTCACCGACAGCGGCGGTTACCAGGTGATGAGCCTGGCCGCCCTGCGCACGGTCGACGAAGAGGGGGTGACCTTCCGCAGCCACCTCGACGGCACCGAGCACGTGCTCACCCCCGAGCGCTCGATGCAGATCCAGATGAACCTCGGCGCCGACGTCGTCATGGCCTTCGACGAGTGCGCGACGCTGCCCGCGCCCCGCGAGGCGGTCGCCGCCGCCGCCGAGCGCACCACGCGCTGGGCCGAGCGCAGCCGTCGCGCGCACCGCCGGTCCGACCAGTGGCTGTTCGGCATCGTGCAGGGCGGGGTCGATGCCGAGCTGCGGGAGCGCAGCGCGCGGGAGATCACGTCTCTCGGCTTCCCCGGCCATGCGATCGGCGGCCTCGCGGTGGGGGAGGCCAAGCCCGACACGATGCGGGTGGTGGCCCAGATGGACGGGCTCCTGCCGGAGGACAGGCCACGCTACCTGATGGGGGTGGGGACGCCCGAAGACCTCTTGGAAGCGGTCGCGCGCGGCGTCGACCTGTTCGACTGCGTGCTCCCCACGCGCAACGCCCGCAACGGACAGCTCTTCACGCGGCAGGGCCGGCTGTCCGTCCGCAACGCGCGCCATCGGCGCGACCCGCGGCCACCCGACCCCGGCTGCCCCTGCCCGACCTGCGCCGTGACGAGCCGCGCGTACCTCCGCCACCTCCACCTCGCGGGAGAGATCACGGCGGCCACGCTCATGACGGTCCACAACCTGTTCTTCTACCTTGACACCCTCCGCAACCTGAGGCAGAGTATCCTTTTGGGTCGATTCGAGGAGTACCGGGGAGAGATGCTCCGCGCCCTCTCGGCGGCCGGGAAGGCGGACCGCTAAGCAGCCAGCACCGAAGCCTCGCCGCCTTCTTTCCCTCGCCCTCGATGGCCTCTTTCGTCGCGGGCCCCCCAAGGACAGCGATGATCATGATCGTACCGACCACCCTGCTCGCTCTGGCCGGCTCGCCGCAAGGCGAGGCGAGCCCGTACTCCAGCCTCGTCCTCATGTTCGTCATCTTCTCGATCTTCTATCTCGTCCTCATCTATCCGATGAAGAGCAAGCAGAAGAAGCTGGAGGACCTCGTCAAGGGCCTCAAGGCCGGCGACAAGGTCATCGTCAACCCCGGCATCTTCGGCACCATCGTCGGGGTCGAGGACGACGCGTTCCAGGTCCGCATCGACGACAAGACCAAGATCAAGGTCCTGAAGAGCGCCGTGGCGGGGCTCCAGGGATCCCCATCCGAAACGGAGAAGTAGATGCCTCCCGCTCTTCACAATCCGTTCGTCCTCTGGTTCGTGCTCACCCTCGCCCTGGCCGTCGCCTGCTACTTCGGGATGCGCCGGGAGCTGCGCGTGCGGGCCACGCTCTACGGCTCGTTCCTCATCGCCTGCTTCGTCGCGTTCTGGCCCCCCTACGGCCAGGGCGACGAGCCGGGGAAGATCAAGCTCGGCCTCGACCTGCGGGGCGGGATCCACCTCGTGCTCCAGGTCGTCACCGACGACGCGCTCAACGCGACGATCGACGACGCGGTCCAGACCGCGCGCGACCAGGCCACCCGCAAGGGCATCGTCTTCGCGTCCGCCCAGCGCGTCGACGCGACGTCGTTCGCCGTCGAGGGCGTGGAGCCCGCCCGCGTGAAGGACGTGCGCGACCTGCTCCGGGACTTCTTCCGCGCGCCGGACTGGGACCTGCGGGAGCCCGCGGAGGGCCGCTTCGTCGTGAAGATGACCGACAGCTACGTCCGCCAGATCAAGGACCGTACGGTGAAGGAGGCCATCAAGACGCTCGAGCGACGCGTGAACCAGCTCGGCGTGGCCGACCCCGTCATCACCGAGCACGGCAGCCGCGGTGACGAGATCCTCGTCCAGCTCCCCGGCGTGACCGACGTGGAGCAGGCCAAGCGCGTGATCAAGACGACCGCCCAGCTCTCCTTGAAGATCGTGGAGGACGCGGCAAGCTCGCGCGAGGCCCTCCTCCAGGCGCACGGCGGCAAGGTCCCCGACAACATGGAGGTCGTCGAGGGAGCGGGGGAGGCGGCGGGCCAGCCCACGTACTACCTCGTGCGCAAGGAGGCGGTCATCACCGGCCGTGACCTCAAGAACGCGCGCGCCGGCGTCGATCCGCAGACCAACGGGCCCGAGGTCCTGTTCACCCTGAACCCGCAGGGGGCCGAGAAGTTCAAGCGGGAGACGGGGCGCAGCATCGGCCGCAAGCTCGCCATCATCCTCGACGGGCGCGTCGAGTCGGCCCCCGTCATCCAGAGCCAGATCTCCGACAACGGCCGCATCACCGGGCGCTACACCGCGCCGGAGGCCGACGAGCTGGCCAAGGTGCTGCGCGCGGGGGCGCTGCCCGCCACGCTGAAGTACCTGCAGGAGCTGACGGTGGGCGCCTCCCTCGGCCGCGACTCCATCCGGGCGGGGGTGAGGGCGGCCCTCATGGGCATGGCGTTCCTCGCCGTGTTCATGCTCGCCTATTACCGCCTGTCCGGCCTCAACGCCATCGTGGCCCTCACCGCCAACCTGGTGATCCTCCTGGGGGCCATGGCCTATACGGGCGCGACCCTCACGCTGCCCGGCATCGCCGGCGTCATCCTCACGATCGGCGTCGGCGTCGACACCAACGTGCTGATCTTCGAGCGGATACGGGAGGAGCTGCGCAACGGCAAGACCGTCCGCGCCGCGATCAGCAACGGCTTCGAGCGCGTGTGGATCACCATCCTCGACACGCACGCCACCGCGCTCATCGCCGCCGCCTTCCTGTTCCAGTTCGGCACCGGGCCCGTGAAGGGCTTCGCGGTGACCCTGGTGATGGGCCTCGTCGCCAACATCTTCGCTTCGTATTTCGTCAGCCGCTTCCTCTTCGAGTGGGTCCTGGGCCGGCGCCAGGCCGCCACCTTGAGCATCTAGGGCCGCCATGGAGATCCTGAAGAACCCCCACTACGACTTCCTCGGGAAGAGCAAGATCTTCGTCCCATTGAGCATCCTCCTCACGCTCGGCAGCCTGGCCTACATGACCCTCCACGGCATCCGCTACGGCGTGGAGTTCCAGGGCGGGACGCAGCTCATCTTGAAGTTGACGTCCACGCCGCAGGTCGATCGCATCCGCGCGGTGGTGGACAAGAGCGCGCGCGGCGCGGTGATCCAGACCTACGACGACCCCCGGAAGAACCAGGTGCTCGTCCGCCTGCCGGGGGGCGAGGGCGAGGGTGCCGACCTGTCGGCCGAGGCCCAGGCGGTCCGCGCGGGTCTGGCCCGCGACTATCCCGAGAACCCGGTGATGGAATCGAGCACCGAGATCGTGGGCCCGATCGTGGGCCAGGAGCTGCGCAAGAAGGCCGTCCAGCTCACGCTCTTCGGCCTCCTCTTCCAGTTCATCTACATCTGGATCCGCTTCGGCGGGGCGGCCTGGGGCGCGGCCGCCACGATCGCCGTCTTCCACGACGTGATCATCACCCTCGGGCTGCTCGTGCTGTGCGGGTACGAGGTGACGCTCAACGTGATCGCGGCCCTGCTCACGCTCGTCGGCTACAGCGTCAACGACACGATCGTCATCTTCGATCGCGTGCGCGAGAACCTGCGCCAGCGGCGCAAGGAGCCGCTGGCGACGATCATCAACGACTCGGTCAACCAGACCCTGAGCCGGACGCTGATCTCGAGCGGCACCACGTTCCTGACCGTCCTGGGGCTCTATCTCTTCGGGGGCGAGGTGCTCCGGGGCTTCGCGTTCGCAATGGTGGTCGGCATCATCTTCGGAACCTACTCCACCATATACATCGCCAGCCCCATCGTGGTGTGGTGGCAGAGCCTCAAGAAGGACCGCCGCCCCGCCGCCCGAGCCGCGTTGTGATCTGGCAAGGGGTTTGCTGAGAAGCACCGCGGGAGGCGCGCAGGCGCGCGATACGGAACCTGGCGAGGACAACCGGCGTCACAAGGTGCGTACAGGCCGGGTGGTAGAATGGCACTCATGACGGGCCTGGCGTTGTCACCGGCGCCGCCTGCGGACCGCCCGCCGGAACCCGCGGCCCCCGCGGATCCCGCCGACAGCCTTTTCAAGGATCTGGTCGTCTCGAATCCCACCAGGGCCCGCAGCGCCTTCTGGGTCCAGGGCTCGCTCGTGGGCCACCTGGTGGCCATCGCCGCGCTCATCCTGATCCCGATCTTCTGGCAGGGCCCGCCGCCCGAGCACACGGACTACATCCGCGCCCTCATCTACAACCCCCCCCCGCCGCCGCCGCCGCCGCTGCCGAAGGGCTCGGCGATGATGGAGAAGGCGGAGCCGGCCAAGCCGGTGACGCCCGACCCCAAGCCCACGAAGCCGGATTTCCAGGTCCAGGTTCCCAAAGAGGAGCCGCTGAAGCCGGAGGCCCGCGCCCCCGACACGGAGCAGGCCGGCAGCGTGCACGGCAGCGACATCGGGATGGCCGAGGGCATGGAGGTCGGGGTGGAGGGCGGCGTCGTGGGCGGGGTCCCGGGCGGCGTGATCGGCGGTGTGATCGGCGGCACCGGCGATGGGCCGGTCCTGGACTACGACCAGCCGCCGCGCCCGATCCGGATGGACAAGCCCCAGTACCCGCAGGAGGCGTTCGTCAAGAAGATCGAGGGCACGGTCGAGGTGGAGATCCTCATCGATGCGAGCGGCAGCGTCACCCGCGCCCGCGTCGTGGTGTCGATCCCGGCCCTCGATCAGGCCGCGCTGCAGACCGTCTATCGGTGGCGTTTCTCTCCCGCCATCAAGAACGGACACCCCGTGGCCACGATCGCGCGTGCCCCGGTAGCGTTCAGGATTTACTGATCCCGACGACCGCTTCATTATTCTCTTATCCGAAATCGGTGGGGCCCGGTCGGAACTGACGTAGCCATTCCGGTGTCCAATGCTCTGGAGGGGGCCGTGGCGCTTCCCGGGCCCGGGACCCCCGAAGGCCGGTCTTGACACCCCGAGAAAACGGGCATTAGAATCGCTTTCTGCCTGTCACCTCATAGGGATCCGGGAAAGCGAGGCGTCCGCCATGCAGCAGAGGCTCTTCGAGGACCTCATCGAGTCCGACGTCGTGGCCCATAAGACCAAGCAGTCGTATACCCTGCCGGTCTCGCTGGCCATCCACGCCATCGTGCTGCTGTTCGTCATCGTGGTGCCCCTGCTCACGTCCGAGGAGCTGCCCGAGCCGACCTCGGCGGTGAGGGCGTTCTTCGTCGAGCCGGCGGCCCCGCCGCCGCCGCCTCCCCCGCCCCCTCCCCCGGCCCCCAAGGCGCCGGTGACCCCGAAAGTACAGCCCAAGCCCGTCATCCAGGAGCCTCCGAAGTTCACGGCTCCGCTCGAGGTGCCCGAGCAGGTCAAGCCGGAGGAGGGGATCAACCTCGGCGTGGTGGGTGGCGTGGCCGGTGGCGTCGAGGGCGGCGTCCCGGGCGGCGTGGTGGGTGGCGTGGTGGGCGGCCTGCCCGATGCGCCGGCCCCGGTCCAGGCGGTGCGGGTGGGGGGCCAGATCAAGGAGCCCAAGAAGCTCAAGAACGTGCCTCCGACCTACCCCGACATCGCCAAGCAGGCGCGGGTCCAGGGGGTGGTGATCCTCGAGTGCACGATCAGCCCCCAGGGCAAGGTGACGGACGTGAAGGTCCTGCGCGGGATCCCGCTGCTCGACCAGGCCGCCATCGACGCGGTCAAGCAGTGGGTCTACACGCCGACGCTGCTCAACGGCGTGCCGGTGCCGGTCATCATGACCGTGACCGTCAACTTCAAGCTGTCCTAGGAAAGGTCCGGAGCCGAGTTCCACTCCATCAGGAGGACGAGAGCGATGCAGTTTGATCTGAGGACCATGGCCGAGCACATGGGCGGGGTGGCCTGGGGCGTCGTGTTCGTCCTGGCTGTCATGTCCGTCTATTCCATTGGCGTGATGATCGAGCGCTACTACACCTACAGCCAGGCGACCAAGCAGTCGCGCAAGTACGCCCCCGAGGTCGCCCGCTTCTTGAAACAGGGCAAGATCAAGGAGGCGATCGACGTCTCCAACGGCAAGAACGTGAAGCACTCCCACCTGGCCAAGGTCCTCGTTCTCGGCCTCCAGGAGTGGCAATACCAGATCGAGACCGGCGAGGTGCAGCGCGACAAGGAAGCGGCGGTCGACGCGGCCAAGCGGGCCATCCAGCGCGCCACGGCCGTGAACCTGGCCGACCTCAAGCGCGGGCTGTCGGGCCTGGCCACCATCGGCTCCACCGCCCCCTTCGTGGGTCTGTTCGGAACCACGTTCGGGATCATCAACGCCTTCTCGGGCATGGCCCTCACCGGCTCGGGCGGCATCGCCGCCATCTCGGCCGGTATCGCCGAGGCGCTCATCACCACCGCCTTCGGGCTGTTCGTGGCGGTGCCGGCGGTGTGGGCGTACAACTACTTCGCGGGCAAGGTCGAGGGCTTCAACGTCGAGATGGACAACTCCAGCTCGGAGCTGCTCGACTACTTCATCAAGAAGGGCACGTAGGCCGCGAGGGCCCGGGCGACCCGGGCCCCACCGGCGAGGAGTCTTCCCATGTCAATGGCAGTCGGCGGCGGCAAGAAGGGCGCGGCCATCGCGGACATCAACGTCACGCCCATGGCCGACATCATGATCGTCCTCCTCATCATCTTCATGGTCATCACCCCGATGCTCCAGAAGGGGGTGGACGTGAAGCTGCCCATCGCGACCAACACCAAGGAGCGGAAGGACGAGGCCAAGACGATCCGGGTCGCCATCCGGAAGGACGGCCAGGTCTACCTGAACGACATCCCGCAGAAGGACCCCAACGAGCTGACGCCGCAGATCAAGGAGCGCCTGGAGGACCTTCCCGAGGGCCAGCGGACCGTCTACCTGAAGGCGGACACCGACCTCGACTACGGAGCGGTGATGAAGGTGATGGACCTGATCCGGGAGGCGGGGGTCGAGGACCTGGCCCTCATCGCCGAGAGCCGCGTACAGGGGCAGGGGAGCTAGGCCATGTCCGACACCAGCAAGCCTCCGTACACCCAGATGCCGGACTCGCAGCCTCCCAAGCCGGGAGAGGTGCGCAAGGGCCGCCACCGCCGGTGGGTCGTCCACTCCCACGAGGCGTCGCGGCCGTCGCACACCGAGGCGAAGTCCGACATCAACATCACCCCGCTCATCGACGTGATGCTGGTGCTCCTCATCATCTTCATGGTGGTGACGCCGCTCGCCCAGAAGGGGCTCGACATCGGCCTCCCCCAGGCCGACACCAAGCAGCAGACGCCCCAGGAGCAGACCCAGTCCAACCAGGTCGTGCTCGGGCTGGAGGAGTCGGCGGCGGGGGCGGTCATCACGGTGAACAAGAGCCCGGTGAGCAACCTCGAAGAGCTGCACACGCGCCTGGCCGACATCTTCCAGACCAAGTCCGACAAGACGATCTTCGTGAAGGCGTCGGGGAAGGTGCCCTACGGCAAGGTCGTGGAGGCGATGGACGTCGCCCGCGGCGCCGGGGTGGAGCGCATCGGGATCATCTCCGAGAAGATGGTCCAGGAAGCAGCGGGCGAGTAGCGGGCGAGTAAAGGAGCACGAACCCCAAGCCGCGAGCGAGCTACCAACGCCTCAATGCCCGGGGCTTGGGCTCCCCGCGGCGGCGGCCGCGGCCGCGGCGGCCGCCTGCTCCTGGGCCTGCTGCTTCTTCAGCTCCAGGCCCTGCTTCTGTAGCGTCTGGGCCTCGTCCAGGAACTGCTGGCGCTCGCGCGGGTTCTTGGTCACCCCGGCCTTCACCCGGTACAGAAGCCCCTTGTAGATGATGGCCTCGAAGTAGTCCGGCTTGATCTTCAGGGCCTTGTCGACGTTCTCCAGCCCCTTGTCCGCGTACTGGCTCTTGAGGTCGTCCGACAGGAGCGGGTCGCGGTACGCCTTGTCCCAGTAGAAGCTCGCGATCTTCTGATAGCCGCCGGCGTCGTTGGGGTCGAGCGAAGCGCACCGCGCGAGCGTCGCGATGGCCTGGTCGAACTTGGACTTGCCCTCCCAGAGCGGCTTGTTGTAGAAGGCGGCCAGCGCCCCGCACGCCTTGGCGTCGTTGGGGTTCATCTCCGCGATCTTCCGGTAGAGCTCCTCCGCCTCCTTGATCCTCCCGAACTTCTCGTAGAGGTTCGCCATCGCGTAGAGGTTCTTGGCGTCGTTCGGGTTGTCGGCCACGAGCTGCTGCGCGTACTTCAGCGCGGTGTCGAAGTCGCGGTAGGGATCGTCGGAGTAGATGGAGGTCAATGCGCCCAGGGTGTTGATCTTCACCTTCCGCAGCTTGTCCGTGTTCGCGGGGTTGACCTCGAGCGACTTCTTGTAGGCCTCGATCGCCTTCTCGAGGTGCTCCTTGTTGTCGGGGGTGTCCTTGCCGGGACGGTACAGCGCCTGATGGGAGCTGCCCAGGTAGAACCAGGCCTCGGCGAAGTTGGGGTCGAGCTCGACCGCGCGCCCGTAGTCGACCACCGCCTTCTTGAAGTTCTCCTCCTTGTAGTCCTTGTTTCCGTCCTTCATCGCCGCCCGGGAGCGCACCCGGCCGCAGCCGCTGACGGCGAGGACGGGGACGAGGCCGGCAAAGACGAGGGCCTGCAGCCGCATCTTCATGAACCGTCTCCCTGGAAAAGATTGAGGGTAAAGGCCCTCAAGGCGAAGGGTTGATTCTGTCCCACGTTTGCGGGACAAGTCAACAATCCTCCCACCTCGCCCGCCTTGCCTTGACGCTCTTCGGGCCCGCCCCTAAACTGATGAGGCGACGCGCCTCCAGCCGCTCGGCGCCCACGCTCCCTCGGCCGATGATCCGCTTCGAAGACATCTACGAGACCGTCCGCCAGCATCATCCGGGGGCGGACCTCGAGCTGCTGCGGAAGGCGTACATCTTCTCCGCGGTCGAACACAAGGGGCAGACGCGCGCGTCGGGCGAGCCGTACCTCGTTCATCCCCTCGAGGTGGCCGCGATCCTCGCGGAGATGCGGATGGACCCCGCATGCGTGGCGGTGGGGCTGCTGCACGACGTCCTCGAGGACACCCTCACCGACCCGGACCGCATCAAGGAGCACTTCGGCGAGGACGTGCTGCACATCGTCGAAGGGGTGACCAAGATCAGCAAGATCCCCTTCTCCAGCTCCGAGGAGCGCCAGGCCGAGAACTTCCGGAAGCTCCTCCTGGCCATGGTCGACGACGTGCGGGTGATCCTCGTCAAGCTCGCCGACCGCCTGCACAACATGCGCACGCTGCAGTACCTGCCTCCCGACCGCCGGCAGCGCATCGCCCGGGAGACGATGGACATCTACGCGCCGCTGGCCGGACGCCTCGGCATGAGCAAGATCAAGAACGAGCTGGAGGACCTGTCCTTCCAGTACCTGGAGCCGGAGGGCTACAAGGACCTCGCGGCGCAGGTCGACGAGAGAAGGCGGGAAGCCTTCGCGTTCATCGAGAAGATCAAGGGCACGGTGGCCGAGAAGCTCACCGCCGCCGGGCTGCAGGCCCAGCTCGAGGGGCGCATCAAGCGCCTCTACTCGATCCACCAGAAGCTCCGGCGCCAGCGCATCGGGCTCGCCCAGGTCTACGACTTCGTGGCCCTGCGCGTCATCGTGTCCACGATCCCCGATTGCTACGCGGTGCTCGGCATCCTGCACAACCTGTGGCGGCCGGTCCCGGGGCGCATCAAGGACTTCATCGCGATGCCGCGGCCCAACGGCTACCAGGCGCTGCACACCTCGGTCATCGGAGACGAGGGCCATCCCTTCGAAGTCCAGATCCGCACGCTGGAGATGCACCGGGTGGCCGAGGAGGGCATCGCCGCGCACTGGAAGTACAAGGAGGGCCGGAGCGGCTTCGACAAGGACGACCAGGCCTTCGCCTGGCTGCGGCAACTGCTGGAGTGGCAGCAGGAGGTCAAGGACCCCCACGAGTTCCTCAACTCGTTGAAGCTCGACCTCTACCCGGAGGAGGTCTACTGCTTCACCCCCAAGGGCGAGGTCAAGATGCTGCCGCGGGGGGCGACGCCGCTCGACTTCGCCTACGCCATCCACACCGAGATCGGGCACCAGTGCGTGGGGGCGCGGGTGAACGGCAAGATGGTGCCCCTGCGTTACAAGCTCAAGAACGGGGACATCATCGAGATCCTCACCTCCCCCGGCCATCACCCGAGCCGCGACGGGCTCGGCCTCGCGGTCACGAACAAGGCCCGGGCCAAGATCCGCCACTACCTCAACATCGCCGAGCGGCAGCAGGCCGTCGAGATCGGCCGCAAGCATTTCGAGCGGGAGCTGAAGCGCTACGACCTCACGCCCCGCAAGGTCGAGCCGGCCCGGCTGGAGGCGCTCGCGCAGGAGCTGGGCGTGGGCGCCCGCGCCGAGGACCTCTTCACCGCGGTCGGCTACGGCAAGCTGTCCATGCGCCAGGTCCTCGCCAAGCTGGTCCCCGCGGAGAAGCTCGCCGCCCCCGAGCCCGAGAAGCCGCGGCCGTTGACCGACGCCGTCAAGCGCCTCTTGCGGGTGGGCGACCAGCGGATCAAGGTCCGGGGCACCGACGATCTCCTCATCTACCGCGCGAAGTGCTGCAACCCGATCATGGGCGAGCCCATCGTCGGGTACATCACCCGCGGCAAGGGGGTCTCCGTCCACTCGCAGAGCTGCCCCAACGTCGTGAACCTGATGTACGACCCCGAGCGCCGCATCCCGGTGGAGTGGGAGCAGGGCGCGGAGGGCGCCTACGAGGTGCGGATCAACGTGGGCGTCGAGGACCGGCCGGGCCTGCTCGCCGCCATCACGACGATGCTCGCAGGGATGAACACGGACATCCGCGACGCGGACGTGCGGACCTTCGACGACCAGACCGCGTCCATCGAGCTGACGCTGCGCATCCAGGACCTGAAGCACCTGGAGAAGGTGGTGAAGTCCATCCGCGGAGTGAGCGGCGTCATCGAGGTCGAGCGCCACAGCGTGGCACGCTAGCCGCCGCTTGTGCGGGAGCCGGGTTGCCGGTAGGCTTGGCGCCCCCAATGTCGCGAGCGAAGCGGGATTCATTCCCGCGAAGTGAGCGGGGGGTCTGGGGGGTGCGCCGCTAGCGCCGCAACGCACCACGGCGGCGAGCGAAGCGGGATTCACTCCCGCGAAGTGAGCGGGGGGTCTGGGGGGTGCGCCGCT
>Ga0070707_100004434_pt1 | contig 13151 bp, 10 predicted proteins | sample KBSK5502metaG_FD_65468 | JGI IMG/M metagenome (GOLD analysis project Ga0070707, IMG submission 65468) | Corn, switchgrass and miscanthus rhizosphere microbial communities from Kellogg Biological Station, Michigan, USA - KBS K5-50-2 metaG | ecosystem: Host-associated > Plants > Roots >... | reverse complement strand
GCAGTGGGCGCGCAATCTCGCGCTGCAGGGTGTTTCCGTTATCTACGTGTGTTACGAGCACGAAGAGTCTGCATTGCTTGCTCGCTTGCTCGCTCTGGAATTGGGCGAGCTTCCGCACTCCGAGGACGACCTGGAGATGGAGAAGCTACGTCTCGGCATCCAGGAAGTTGCGGCAGGCAGCGGACGCAGCTTGACCGATGTTCTTGAAAGCGAAGATCTCATCCGCCTTGCGTATCAGCACATCGATTCGTACGGCGACCTACTTTGGCTCGTGAAGGCGTCAGGCGCGCACACCGGACTGCAAGAGATCGAAGACATGGTCGTCGAGCGGCTGAAGGATGGCCCCGTCATCCTGTTCGTTGACTACTTGCAAAAGGTCTCTGTACGGCCGGAGCCTCCGGACGAGGGTGAGAAGGTCACGAGGATCGCCGAAGCATTGAAGGATCTTGCGCTTCGACACAAGATCCCCGTCGTGTCGATCGTTGCTGCCGACAAGGAAGGCCTGAAGTCGCGCCGGCTTCGTTTGCACCATCTCCGCGGCTCTTCGGCACTAATGTACGAAGCGGACGTCGCGATCCTGCTCAACGACAAGTTCAACTGTGTGTCGAAGGTCCACCTTGCGTACGACCCCGTGCGCGCGGAGACCTTCCATAACTACACCGTGTTCACGATCGAAAAGAACCGCGGCGGTCCGAACTTGATCGACATCGAGTTCCGCAAGGACTTCCTGTACTACCGCTACGATCCGGTCGGTGGCATCGTCCAGGAGAAACTCATCGACGAGCGCATCTATACCGAATAGCGCGCGCTTCCTGAAGAGCTACGGGACGGATCCGCCCGTCCTTGCCGTCGGCGCAGCCGGGATTCTGCTGGCCTGTCTTTTGTTCATCCCGTTCGGCTTCTGGGCGAAAGGGTTGATCGGTCATCTGAGTGGGATCCCCTACGTACGCGGATTCGAAGTGGAAACGCTTCACGATCCGCGGGATGTGTTGCTCGCACTCGGAGACGGCATGGCCTTCGCCGCTTTGGCGCGCGACCCATCCCTCTCGAACCTCAACGCGTTCCGCGGCGATCGGAGCGAGGCTGCGCTCCGCTCCGAGCGGCCGCTCGAACCGTACATTGGATGGATCCTCTCAGGAGGTGATCCTCATCGCGCTCGTTCCGCGATCGTTGTGGCCACTCTGCTGGGGGCCGGGTTCGCAGTCGCAGCAACGTCTGAACTGCTAAGGCAACGAGGCAGGAGTCCCTGGTTCGCACTTCTTCTTCTGCTGTTACCGGGCTCGCTCGCCTCGCTCCGCGCTTTCGGCCCCGAGCTGATGGGTTTCGCTTTCATTGCGCTCGCGTTGGTCTTTGATTCGCAACAAAGAACGTGGCCTGCCGTCTTATGCTTCTCCCTCGCAGGGCTTAGCCGCGAGACGTATCTCTTGATCCCTCTCGTTCTCGCGATCCGGGAACGTCGATACCTGATCCCGCACTTCGTGTGGCTCGCATGGACTGCAGTGGTCTGGTTCCGCTTCGGTGCATGGCCGCCGACCGTCCACCTCGCTGGAACCCGGCTGCTCGTTCCCCCGTTGACGGGCCTTGCACACGCGCTGTCACGGCTTCAGTTCCGGCCTTTGACGATCGCATTGATGACCCTTGTTCCGGTCCTAGTCGTCGCCGTCCTCGATCGTCGCCGCAAGGATCCGCTTACGAGATTCGTCGTTGCGTTCGGCATTTTCTCCCTATTCTTGAACCGGGTGATATGGGTTTGGTGGGCATCCTTTACTCGCGTGCTCCTGCCGATGTTCGCCCTTGCGTTGATCGCTCTGCTTGGTGAGGACGAACACGCCTTGACGGCTGAGCGTCTGAAGGTTGACCGCTCCCAACTGGCACCATAGCCGGATGCAGCGATCGCCGGCGGCCATCAGATCATCGCGGCAGTTGGCCTACGTCGCCGTCGCAGGAGGCATCGTCGGCGTCGCGATGATCGCCGTGAACCTTTACACCGCCGCAAGGCTAGAAGGTCACATCCTCCCTTCGACACCGTATGCGGACGTTTTCTCGAAGCTGGATGACCCGGTGGACATCCTCTTCGCGTTGGGGGACGGGCAGGCCTTCGTTGCCGTTGCGAGGGACCCGACGCTTTCCAACCTCAAAGCCTTCAGGGGCGTGCGCGGCGAAGCTGCGCTGCGCGCGTCTCGTCCACTCCAGGGTTATCTCGGTTGGGTGTTCTCTGCGGGCCACCCACAGTGGGCGGAAGAGGGCGTGATGATTGCGACCGCAGTGGGATGCAGCATCGCAGTCTTGGGCTGTGCGCTGCTCTTGCGTCGGCGCCGACAGAATCCGTGGCTGGCTCTATTAGTACTCGAACTCCCCGGCGCCCTCGCCGGGATCAGACAACTAGGTCCAGAGGGTCTCGGCTTAGGGCTGGTTGCGCTGGCGCTCGTCGCCCGCGATGAGGATCGCCCTTGGGCATCTGTTTGTTTGTTTGCCCTTGCCGGCTTGGCTCGTGAAACCTACTTGCTCATCCCTCTGGTTCTGGCGATACGAGAACGTCGATACCTGATCCCGCACATGGTCTGGCTCGCATGGACTGGGGTCGTCTGGTTCCGCTTCGGCGCTTGGCCTCCAACGGTCCACCTGTCGGGAACGCGCCTGCTCGTCCTTCCGTTTACGGGAATCGCGCGAGCTCTGCCACGGCTTCAATTCTGGCCAATGACGATCGCCCTCATGATTCTGGTTCCGGTCCTGGTCATCGCCGTAATCAATCGTCGTCGCAAAGATCCTCTCACGAGGTTCGTTGTCGCCTATGGAGTTCTCTCCCTCTTCTTGAACCCAGTGATATGGGCGTGGTGGGCATCCCTATCGCGTGTGCTATTGCCGATGACCGCATTCGCCTCGATCGCTTTGCTGGCCCCAGAGATGAACGAGGAGCTCGCGAGATCTTGAAAGCATGGCCTGTGACCCTCAACCAAAGGTGCGGTAATTCTTCGAAACGTTCGCTGCATCTTTACGGCCAGCGAAGCTTGCGATTGCGAGAACGACCAGACCGTACATCGCCCAGGAGAAGCCCAGCACTTGAACGACGGCCGACGTACGTAACGCGGGTGGAAGCCCAGGGAACAGGCCGATCAACGACAACGCCAATGCGATCATCATGAACCAGCGAACCCGCTCTTCACCGTCGGCGATCCTCTTGAAGATGAGGAACGCAACCGGAACCATCAGTACCAGGTAGTACTCCCACAACGTCGGGACCGCGAGCAGCATGAACGGAATGGCCTCCCAGAACACGTCTTGGGTCAGGCGTGCGGGCGTCAGGAGTGGGGCCGCGACCAGACACAGCGCGAGGGCGGCGACGATAACGAAGGAGAGCAACGGCAGATCGGGTCCGGTTGGTCGCCAGATGCTTCTCGTCAACCAGCGATACGGAACAGAGAGTATGGAAAGATTGAACGGCGCTCCCCTCCAGAATCGAAAGTTGTCGGGCGATACATGACGCACGAACTCCGAGGTTCGAGAGCCGCCGACCGCAGCACCTGAGATAACGGATATCACCGCGAATGTTGCGAGGTGCCAGATCAAAGCGCGCGTGCGTCGTAGGCGAATCAGCGGGAGCACCATGAAGATCGGAAAGAGCTTGAGTGCCGTCGCGACACCGAGACTGATCCCGGCGGTTCTATCCGCGTCCTTCCTCAAGGCCAGCCATGAGACGATCAACAACATCGCGAGCAACCCGTTGCTCTGCCCGTACGTCAGATCGGTCTGAACGACCGGAATAGCGAGTGATCCGATCGCAACAACCCAAGCTACGTTTCTCTTAGCGCCGAGTTGATGGGCGAGAAGGCCGAACCCGAAAGCAGTGATCGCGGACATCACGAAGAGCCACGTGAGGCGGGCCGCGTTGTACGGCATCCAGGACACCATCCGCAAGAGTCCGATCATGGCTGGTGGATGGGGCGTTCGTTGGTTGTACGGGTCGATGTCGAAGTTGCTGGCGCGCGTATGCAGATACCGCTTCACAAGCACCGACGTGAGCTCGTACGGATCTTTGCCGTCTGACCACGCTCTGGCCGCCACGTAATCCTGTGTGAAGTCATTCGTCACGCCGTGCACCGAAAGACTGAAGCGGATACGCGAGCCGACGGACAGGAGACCAAGCAATACAGCGGCCAGCGCTAGGAGCCGTTTCACTCGCGGCGTTAACACAAGCGCAAAGGGAGGATTCCTTGGTTGCTGGTCGGTCGAGCGTTCTGACACGAGCTACGCACGCTGCGCGAGCGCGCGCATCAAGGCTTCGGCCACCCGCTCTTGCTGCGCCTGCGTGATTTCCGGGAAGAGCGGCAACGACAAAACCTCCGCGGCGACACGCTCGGCAACCGGGAAATCACCGGCGCCGTAGCCCAGCGATTCGAATGCGTGCTGCAGATGAAGCGGCCTCGGGTAATGAACGCCGGCGCCTATCCCTTCGGAATTGAGTCTCTCGACAACGCGATCGCGATCGGGGACCCGAACGACGAAGAGGTGCCACACATGTTCGTTGCCCGGGCGTTCATGCGGCAATGTCACCGACGGGATGTCTTGTAGCAACTGCCGATATCGATCTGCGGAGACACGTCGTGCAGCGTTCCACTGAGCAAGCCGCTTCAGTTTGACGCTCAATACAACAGCCTGGATCGAGTCGAGCCTCGAATTGAACCCGATCGAATCGTGCTCGTACTTGCGAGTCGAACCGTAGTTCCTCATCGACCGAACGCGGTCGGCGATGTCCTTAGAGTCGGTCAGAACCGCTCCCGCGTCTCCGTAGGCCCCTAAGTTCTTCCCGGGATAGAAGCTCGTGCCGGCGCATAGACCTATCGATCCTGCGGGCCGGCCGTTCTGCTTCCCCCCCTGAACCTGGGCGGCGTCTTCGACCACCGTTAGGCCGTAGCTCTTGGCCATCTCGACGACATCGTCCATGGGAGCCATCTGCCCGTACAGGTGAACTGGGATGATGGCTTTCGAGTCGGGAGTCGTCCGCCGCGCCGCGTCTTCAACATCGATCAAGAGGTCGACGGGATCGCAATCGACGAAGACGGGGCGCGCGCCAGCGCGCACTACGGCAAGCGCCGTAGCCGCGAAAGTGTTCGTCGGAACGAGGACATCGTCCCCCGGACCGATGGACGCTGCCCGCAAGCAAAGCTCAAGAGCATCCGTCCCGTTCGCCACTGCGACGACGTGCTTGATGCCGGAGAACGTTGCGAAGCCACTCTCGAAACGGGAAACCTCTTCGCCGAGGATGAATGAAGAATCTTTGAATACCCGCTCGAACCCTTCTGCTATCTCGGCGGCGATCGACGAGTGCTGTAAACCGAGGTCTACGAGCGGGATATCCACTAGCGAAGTGGTTCCGCGGTCCCGCCGTTCCGTATCGATCGCTCGAGCGCCTCGAGGGCACGAACGACCTGGAGACCTTCCCGGCCACCCGTCAACGGCTCTTTCCCATAGGTGATGCATTCGAGGAAGTGATGACACTCAGCTCGCAAGGGCTCCCCGATCGATACACGGGGAATGCGAATCTCACCTTCACGGATACTGGCTCGGAACGATGCGAATGTGTCGGTGTATGAGGACACCGTTCTGTCTCCCGCTATGCCCTTATCGTAGATCCGGAGGGGCTCCTGGAGATCCATATCATCTAGGACCAGCATCTGAGACTCCCCGACGACGGTAATGTCGCGCACCTTCCTAGGATTTAACCACGACACCTGAAGGTTGACGAGGGTGTCACCCGGATACCGGAGTGTTGCGAACACGGCATCCTCTAATCCTTCGTTTATCCAGGACCCCCCAAGAGCAGAAGCGCTCTGGGGCCCAGCATCGAGCCAGTAGTTCGCGATGGAGATGTCATGAGCGGCAAGATCCCATGCCGCGTTCACGTCCAACCGGACCGGCCCGAGGTTGGTGCGCACCATAGATATGTAGTAAACGCGCCCAAGTGCGCCTGACTGCAGATACTCGCGTACGTATCGCACGCCCGCGTTGTAGACGAAGACGTGTCCAACCATGAGAATGCGCTGCTTCTCCTTCGCGAGGTCACACAGAATGGCGCCGTGCTCTGCGCTCGCTGCGAGCGGCTTTTCGACAAACACGTGCTTCCCCGACTCAAGCGCAACCTTAGCGAGGGGAAAATGCGTCGTCGTTGGTGTTGCCACGACGACGGCGTCGACATCAGGAGCCTGGATAACGACATCCGAAGACTCGGTCATCTTGACGTCGGGGTACCGTGCCGACAATTCGTGCAACCGCACAGGATCCTTGTCTGATAGCCAGGTAACGATACTGTCTTCATGGTTGTGGAAGTTGCGAAGAAGGTGGGGTCCCCAATGACCGACACCCACCACAGCTATACGAATCATGCTCGCCTCGAGCTCTTGTCTATATGTAGGGCGACCCGCAAGAGAGGCCTCAGCATTGACCACCAGCCAGTGATGGGTTTCATCTTCGTCTGACCCAACGCCTTGGGCGGATACACCTTCGTCACAGGAACCTCGGTCGTCCGATATCCCAGCTTTATCACCCGCAGGTACAGATACGGTTCCAGCTCGTATTCATTCAACCATTCCTGGTCCAGGTTGAGACGCTGGTCCGAAAGGATCGAGATTCGAACGGCGCGGAAGCCATTCGTCGATTCCGACACTCGCTTCCCCGCGACCAGCGAAAACAGTATCGGGTGCAGGCGCGTGGCCACCTTGCGGTACACGGGCATAGGACCAAAGTCTCGATTCTCATTCAAAAAACGAGACCCCTGAACGAAGTCAGCACGATCTTCAACAATCGGCTCAAGAAGCCGATCGATCTCCTCCGGAGAATCTTTGTTGTTGCCGGCCATCACGACAGCTACGTCGAATCCATGGCTCTTCGCATAATCGAAGCCGGCCCTGATCGCCGCGCCAACCCCCACGGTTCGTCCCAATGGCAGGACGGTCCCACCTGCTGCTTGCGCGACCTTCGCGGAGTTATCCGAGGAGCCATCGTCCACAACGAGCACCTCGTCGACGATGGAGCGGGGAGTTCGCTCGACCACGCGCTGGATCTTTTCCTGTTCATTCAAGACCGGAGCGATCGCCAAGATCTTGAGGCCCTTGTACATGTGCCTGCTCCGGTTCAGCGACCCGTCACCTCGACGGACAACGCCTAGAGGTACCATGACTCGACTTGCTTTACGAGAATCAGATCACTTTTCCAAAAGCGGCGGAGCGAGGTCTGATTGCCGCCGCTTTGGCTTTGGTCGCACTCCTCGCGGTCTCCCACGCACATGTCAACCGGATGGCATACGGAGATGGGCTCATCTACCGATACGTTGCGGGGCACCTCACAACACCACCCAGCCAAATCGATCCCGTTGTGAGCAGCCGTGGCTCCTCCATCCGTTACGGTCGGATCGGCTTTCCCGCATTGATCTGGCTCGCCTCCGCGGGCCATAACAGCCTGATGCCATGGACCCAAGCCGCCCTCATCGTTTTGTTTGCGGGCATCACGGGGGCGGCGACGGCCTGCTTGTTTCCGCGCGCAGGGCCGATCGGTGCAATCGTCGGCTTTATCGCTCCGGGCTTCTCCCTGTCGGTCGTCGGCGGCTACGGCGAAGTAATGGCAGCTGCTCTCGCAGTCTGGGCAGTTGTCTTGGTCAGTCGTCGGCTCTATTGGTCTGCTGCCGGCTTACTCGCGCTCGCGATGTTGACACGCGAGAACGCCGGTGCCGTTCTTCTCGGGCTGATCGCCTGGCTGCTGGTGAAGAAGAAGGGGAAACACGCGGCGATCCTTATGACCAGTCTCATTCCCCTTCTTGCCTGGTTCGGCTTCGTGTGGGCGCGGTTCGGTCACATCCCGCTGTTAGATCCGTACCTGCACCAGACAACGGATACGATCGCACCGCCGTTCGTCGGCATCTACCACGCGCTCATGAAGGGATCCAGCGCATCGGTCGCGACCGCCGCCATCCATCTAGCATTAGCGTTGATCGCCTTGCGGTTCTGGCGGAGGGACGTTCTCGCCGTCGTTGCGGCTACGGCGGGACTGCAGGTTTTCAGCAGCGGCGTCTTCGCGTGGCACTTCGTAGGTGACGCGATGCGCGCATTCACCTTCCTTGAGCTATTCCTATTGCTGGCGCTCCTACGCAAACGCTGGCTGGAGATGGCATTCGGATGAGCTCAGCGCGCGTCGATTCGAAACTGCCGCTCGGCGCGTTTGGGAGACATCGCGATTGTCGTCACCAAGCCTCGATGAGGACGCCGCTCCTTTGGATACGCAAGCGCCAGGCCGGACGATGAACACTCGGAAGCGTCTTCTCGCTGCCGCCGCGATCGGGGTTGGAATCTCCGCCCTTCTTATCTGGATCCCGGCGAGAGGCAATGCTCACAACGCGACCTTCGGCGATGCGGAGCTGTATCGATACGTCGCGACTCATCTGACGATTTCGCGTTCGCAAGCAGGTGGTGCGTATTCAGTTCGATTCGGCCGGATAGTGTTCCCCGTCTTGCTCTGGTTCTTTTCCGGCGGACGCGAGGCGGCGATCTTCTACATCCAGCCGATCATCATGATGATCGCTGGCGGTGTGATCGCCGCGGAAAGCGCGGCGCTTCTTCCCGGTCCGTTCATCGTCGGCCTTGTGCCGTTCGCGTCCCTCGCGCTCTCGGTTTCGATCATGGGAGGGTTTGCCGAGCCCTTGGTTGTGGCCTTCGTTCTTGGCGCGATCCTCCTGGTTCGGCGTAAGCAGTGGGGACTCGCCGCCCTTGTCTTCGCGTTCGCCTTGCTGACCAAGGAAGTGGCCATAACTGTCCTCGCCGGAGTCATCTTGTGGCAGCTCGCAAAACGTGATTACAAAAGCCTGGTTCTCGGTGTCGCACTCCTGCCCTATCTTGCCTGGAGCGTCTTCGTTCAGCACCGCTACGGCTATTACCCGTGGAGCGATCCGTGGTGGAGCTCTCACGCGTTCGGTGCACCCTTCGTCGTTTGGTGGAGGGCTCTGTCGGGAGGAGGCGTAGGGGTAATAGTAGCTGCGGTGCACGCAGTCCTGGCAGTCTCAATGCTTCCCTTATGCCGGAGGAATCAGATGGCAACGATCGCCGCTGTCTCCGGGCTGCAGGTTTTCGTCACCGTGCGCCAGGACTGGATGTACCTCGTTGACGGGCTGCGTGGCGTCGTCATGCTCGAGGTTTTCTGGCTGCTAGCTGTTGTGATGATCGTTCAGGCCCGGGATTCTCAGGTGCATGCGCATCCTGAGCGAGTTACCTCCTCCCCCGTTTGGCGGAATAGCGGCCTATGAACGGTCCGCAGAGGACTCGAGAACCTGTCGATAACGTTTCATCGATTTCTGCTAGCAGCGGCTGCTCCCGGATCACGGTACCAGCGCTTTGAACAAGTGTTTGTGGGGTGTTGTACGGCAAGAGGAAACCTGAAACAGGTTGAAACAGGATCAGGTAGTCGCCCGCGCGATTCAGGCGTCGTGCTGCATCAAGGATCAGATTCTCCGAGCCTATATAAACAGGTGGGTACAGCCAATCCAAGGGGAATGGATTCCTTAGGTGGAGAACGGGATAGATCACAGCATTATCGGGAACCACCGCAACCGAAGATGCGGGATAGCGACGGATGCACGTCACCATGTCTCTCATGTATGAGTACGTGGTTTCGTTCGTCCGAATGCCGGCCAATCCATGCGCGACTGGAGTTAGATTCGCAGGGAGGCTGCTGACCGGAAGATCTGCGTAATGATACGTATGAAGATCGTGCAATGTAATGGCCGCGATGATCACTAACACAAGGGCCGCCATGGCCGTGAGAGGCCGCCTTGTCTCGGCCTCGATATGGAGGCCTTGCCACACCCTGCAGGCGAGACAAAGAACCAGCGACCCTCCGACCAAACCGGGTGTCGCGTAGCCCACAGAAGCCATGGTCATCAGCGCAACAGCGAGAAGCGTCACGCCACCCCAGTCGATCGATGCGTTGACCCAACCGTCGACGATCACATAAAGGAGAAGAGCCCAAAAGATCTGCGTCGCCCATGTTCCGTTAGGGCCTGCAAACCCTTGCGATACAGGCACGCCGATAAGAACCGCGATGAATGCGATGCGCACCAGGACGGCCAATCCCGGGCGATCACGACCCTCAGGAATGACTTCCGATCGAGTGAGAAGAAGCGCACCAAGAGCAGCCAACAGGCATATGAAGGTCGCCTTGTTAGTTGCGTCGGGAAGAAAGAAGAAGATCCGATGGAAAGTGGGGCCAAGATGTGTTGTCTGGACCCACATAGCCCCGGCAGCGCCAAATCCGGCGATGGAGAGGACATAAACCGCCAACGGAAGCAGAGAGAGCCCCGCGGCGATCGGCCAACGGATCCGGATGCGCTCCCCTCGTGCCCGGAAGGGAGTCACAACGAATAGAACTCCTAGCAGCGGCGAGGGAAGGAAGCTTTGTTTCATCAGTCCAGCGATGCCCAAGATCACGAAGGCTAGATATACGGAAGGGACCGAGCCACGCGCCAGAGCGACTCGCATAACCCACAACCCAACGGCGACGAAGAGAAGGGCATCGATAGTGGGCCATCCCATAACTGGAAATGTGTTGACATTGATGAGAACCGCGATCGTGGAGACTCCGTACTGCCAAATGCTCCAGTTTCGGACCGGGCGGTCGTAAACGAGAATCGAGAACAGCACTGTGTAGATGACAATCTCTATGAGGCCAACCAGTCGAGTCGCCTCCAGCAAGGGCAGGGGCACTGCGAAATCAACGATATGTAGTGCGGGCGACCCAGCCGGAAACACTGAAATGAAGTCGCGGTGGGGCACTTGGCCATGGAGGATCCGGTAGGACTGGGCTAGGACGTAACCGTCATCAGTAGGACTGAACCCGAGCCGTTCGACAATCTGGAAGACTCCGAACACAACGGTGCTAGCCCAGAGAAGTGTGCCGCCTCTTCTCAACCAGCTTTTTCGCATCCCTCACACTCATTCTGGTTTCCCCTGGGACCTCATGATGGTCGGTCCAGAATGCGTGGGACGATATCAGTTGCCGATTGCGATGGGGTGATCCGTATTCATTGCCGGGCGCGTGGGGCGTCCGCCATAATGCTTTCGCGTTGGTCCGGAGGGGCGAATGAGCACATCAGCATTCTCGGCTGATATTGCAATAGTGGGAGGCTGCGGCCGCGTGGGCCTCCCCCTGGGGTTGGCTTTTGCCGAACGCGGCATGAAGGTCAACCTCTACGACGTGAACGAGAGTGCAGTCGACTCCCTCAAGAACGGCGTTATGCCATTCCGGGAGCCAGGGGCGGAAGAGATTCTTTCGAACGTGCTCGGTTCTCGTTTATCAGTCACAAGTGACCGGCGAAGCCTCACGGATGCTGAAGCAGTCGTTGTCGTGGTCGGCACGCCGATCGACGAGCACCTCAACCCCGATGTGATGATGGTTCCCAACCTCGTAGAAGAGATCAGCGGGTATCTCCGTGAAGGACAACTCCTCATCTTAAGATCGACCATATTTCCGGGAGTAACGCGACTAGTTGAAGAAAGGATCGCACGACTGGGCTTGATGGTCGACGTCGCGTTTTGTCCCGAGCGAATAGCACAGGGAAAGGCGTTGACCGAACTGTTTGAATTCCCCCAGATAGTGGCCGGCAGAACACGCGCGAGCCAGGAGCGCGCCGCAAAACTGTTCGGGACATTGATGCCGGATATCGTCTTCTTGCAACCGGAAGAGGCGGAGCTCGCAAAACTCATAGCCAACGCATGGCGCTACATCCAACTCGCGACGGCGAATCAGTTCTACAGAATCGCAAATGACTTCGGTCTTGACTACGAACGTATCCGCGTTGCTCTGGCACAGGACTACCCCCGAGCCGCGGACATCCCGAGAGCGGGATTCGCAGCCGGGCCATGTTTGCTGAAGGACACTATGCAGCTCGCGGCCTTTAACAACAACAATTTCGTGCTGGGTCACGCGAGCATGATGGTGAACGAGGGCTTGCCTCAATATGTGGTTTCGTGTGTAGAACGGGAGCACCCTTTGAATGCCATGAGTGTCGGTATCCTTGGGATGGCCTTCAAGGCGAACAGCGATGATCGACGCTCGAGCCTCGGGTACAAGTTGAAGCGCATCTTGCGGTCCAAAGCTGCTGACGTCTTGTGTACCGACCCGTACGTTGGGGACGACCCGGAGCTCCTACCCCTTCAGACCGTTCTCGACCGAGCTGATCTTCTTATCGTGGGCGTGCCGCACTCGCTCTACCGCGATCTGGAAATCGATAAGCCGGTAATCGATATCTGGAACCTCTTCGAGCGCGGCGTGCGAGTGTGAGTATCGCCGGTGAGTGTGACACGGCCTCAACGCATCCCTGCAGATCAGACCAGAGACAAACCCGAAGGTGAGATGTCGCAAGTTCGATTCGGCGTGGTAGGAATCGGGTTCGGCCAGTACGCCCTCGTGCCGGCTATACGCGCGAACGAAAGGGCGGTCCTGGTCGCTATCGCCGCCAGCAGCCTCGATAGAGCGGCTCCAGTCGCCGAACGCAACGGCATCCCCGAGGCTTATGGCGGTTGGCAGCAACTCTTGGCCGAATCATCTGTGGATGCCGTCTGCATCTGCGTGCCCCCCTCGATCCAGCCGGCGGTAGCAATCGCAGCAATGGAGTCCGGGAAGAACGTGTTCTGCGAGAAGCCTCTTGGCGTCGATATGGAAAACGCGCGCTCCATGCTGCGGGCCGCGCGAGCTTCCCGAGTGAAGCACATGATCGATCTCGAGTTCCGTGAACTTGATGCCTGGCAACGAGCTCGAGACTTGGTCCAGTCTGGTCATATCGGTGACGTAAGAAATGTTGCAGTGAATTGGCGGGTCGAGACGAAGGCTTGGAGCAGTGAGAAAGAAACATGGAAACGCCGGTCTGCGGACGGTGGTGGCGCACTCAGTCTCTTCGGCTCACACAGTCTTGACTACCTTGAATGGATGTTCGGTCCGCTGGAGCGGGTCCTTGCGCGACTAGAACCACGGTCGGGACCTGCCGACTCGCGTCTCGATGCGTGGATGGATACATCGAGCGGAGCGACGATATCCCTGAGCATCGCGGTCGATGCTTACATCGGCACCGGCCACCGGGTCGAGATCTACGGGGAAAAGGGAAGCATCGTTCTGGA
>Ga0070707_100004430_pt1 | contig 13155 bp, 12 predicted proteins | sample KBSK5502metaG_FD_65468 | JGI IMG/M metagenome (GOLD analysis project Ga0070707, IMG submission 65468) | Corn, switchgrass and miscanthus rhizosphere microbial communities from Kellogg Biological Station, Michigan, USA - KBS K5-50-2 metaG | ecosystem: Host-associated > Plants > Roots >... | reverse complement strand
CGCGACTTCCTCGCGTTCGAAGATCACGCGAAGGCCGGAGCCGCGCGCCGGGGCGAGGAGCTCAACCCCGCGTGGTACGAGATGCCGGTCTACTACAAGGGCAACCACCGCTCGATCCTCGGGCCGGACGAGCCGCTCGCGTGGCCGGCGTGGACGGAGAAGCTGGACTTCGAGCTTGAAGTGGCGTGCATCCTCGGCGCGCGCGGTCGCGCGCTCACCGGCGGCGAGGCCGAACACGCGATCTTCGGCTACACGATCATGAACGATTGGAGCGCGCGCGATGTGCAGCGCGCGGAGATGGCGATGCGCCTGGGGCCGGCGAAATCCAAAGACTTCGCCACGTCGCTCGGCCCGTGCATCGTGACGGCTGATGAGTTCTCGCCGGAGGGAGGCTTGTCGATGCGCGCGCGCGTCAACGGCGAGACGTGGTTCGAGACGTCGGGCGCGCGCATGCACTGGACCTTCCCGCAGATGATCGAGTACGTGTCGCGCAGCGAGGACGTCTACTCACGCGACGTGTACGGCAGCGGCACCGCCTACGGAGGCTGCGGCCTGGACCAAGACCGGTGGCTGCCGCGCGGGTCGGTCGTCGAGCTCGAGATCGACGGCCTCGGCACGCTCCGCACCGAAATCGTCGACCCGTAGAAGCCGAGGGTAGGCTTTCGAAGAGAAAAGGAGGCCCGATGCCCGACCTCGCCGGCGCGTACCACGACGCTCGACTTGCGATGGCCGCCCTGGCGCGCGACGCAGCCGCCGAAGCTGACGACACGGTCGTTCCGGCGTGTCCGGACTGGACTGTGCGCGACCTCATCGCGCACGTGACGTCGATCGCGAGCGACCTCGCAGTCGGGAAGATCCCCGCCGACCTCAACCTGATCGCGTTCTGGGACGACGACATGTCGCGACGCCGAGAAGCGTTCATCGACGACGCGCTCGCTCGCCGCAGCGATAGATCGGTCGAGCAGCTGCTCGAGGAGTGGGATTCGGCGGCGACGCGCCTGGAGGCGATGATCCGCGGTGAGGAGCCGTTCCCTGCAACGTCGCCACCGTTGGTCGAATGGATCGTCGTGACCGACGTCGGTCAGCACTTGCAAGACCTCCAAGGCGCGCTGGGCAAGACCGAGTACCGCGACGCGTTGGCGACGGGACTCTCACTGCGCTCGTACGTCGAGGGCATGCGCTTCCGTGCCGCACACGACAAGCTACCGGCGCTTCGTATCCGAGCCGGGGCGCGTGAATGGGTGATCGGCGAGGGTGAGCCGGTCGCCACGGTGTCCGGAGATCCGTTCGAGCTCGCGCGCGCGGCCTCCGGGCGACGGAGTCCCGATCAGATCCGCGCGTACGACTGGGAGGGCGACCCCGAGCCGTTCCTCGCGCTCTTCTATCCGTACGGTGCGCGGGTCGACGCTCTCGTGGAATAACTAGACGGACGCATCCTCCAACACCGAGAGGATGTTGCCGGCGGGATCTTTGAACCACGCGATCACGTCGTGAGCAGTTCCCGGAACCTCTCCGCTTCAGCCTTCCACTCCCCCGAGACAGTCACGATTACGCGCCTCCCACCTTCAGGTCTCAGTGTGATGGACACAGGACCAAGCTTCGTGTCGCCCGTTTCCCACTTCTCGATCCGAATGCGGGCCGGCGGTAGGGAGAAGCGAAGTTTCCCCGGTTTGGTTCCTCGAGCATCAAGGCAGATCACGGAGCCTTCGGTCGCGGCGAACCATTGTGACGAAGGCCACCGTCGAATGGCCTCCCATATCATCATGAAGATCTGCAGGACGAGACCGACTCCGGCGAACCCGGTGGACCAGCCCCGTGGGGTTCTCGCGGGAAAGACAACCTTGGGTTCCCCGTATGGGCCGGCGTAAGGCCTGACGGCGTCCATGATGATCTTCCGGGCATCATCCTTGCCGATCCCTAGTTTCATGGGAGCAGGCCGAGGCCCTTCGCCCAGCTCGTTTCATACCCATCGATCCGAGCAGCATCCAGGTCCGCCGTCACTTTCAACGGCCGCTCCGTCTCAACCATCACGGCAAACTCGTCCGCGAATTCTTTCGTCTTGCTCGCTTCGATCGCCGCCGCCTGCGGGCCATGATGCAACCCTTGCGGGTGCAGCGTCATCATCCCCGGACCGATGCCTGCTCGGCTGAAGAATTGGCCTGCGTGGTAGAAGATCACCTCGTCGCGGTCGATATTAGAGTGGAAGAACGGAACGCGTAATGCCTCGGGGTCGCCGGTCTCTGTCGGACGTGGCGCGAACGTGCAGATTTCGAACCCGTTGTTCGCCCACGTGCAATGCACGCTCGGCGGCAAGTGGTAGCGCGGCGACACGATCGGCCGGAAGTCGCGCACGTTCAACCGAACCGGGCACAGGTCGCCCTGCCACCCCACGACGTCCAGCGGGTGGTGCGGATACGTGAGGTGCGTGTACTCCCCGTCACGCTTCACGCGCACCTCGAACTCGCCCTTCTCCTCGTGCGGTTCGGGCTCCGGCGTCTCCATCACGCCCGGGTCGAACTGCGCGTGCCGCCCGAGGATCCCTCGGTCCGGCAAGTGGTACTCCCCCGACCCCTCGATCACGAACACGAACGTCTCGCCGTCGGGGACGAGGCGATGCGTCGTGCCTTTCGGCAAGACGAGGTAGTCGCCGGTCTCGAACCGAAGGGGGCCGTAATCCGTTTCGAGCAGCCCGGATCCTTCGTGCACGAAGTAGCAGACGTCGCCGTCGGCGTCGCGCAGGAAGTACGGCATCGCTTCCGCGCGCCGAGAAACGAACAGGCGCACCTCGTCGTTCCCGGCGAGCAATGTCCACGCACCGTTCGCATCCGCTGAATCGGTCGTCTTCACGTGGCCGACGTCGAACGCTTGCGGCCGCAGCGGTCCCTCGATCTTCACCCACGCTGTGGGCGGGTGCGTACGGTACAGGTGCGACGCGCGCCCGTTGAACGACTCGCGCCCGTGCTCTTCCTCGAACGTGCCTTGCGGAAGTCCGACGTGCGCTTGTTTCGCAACCTTGCCGCGGGAAAGCGGGAACACGCTTACAGCGTCCCGCGAGCGGCCTGCTCGCGTTCGATCGCTTCGAAGAGCGCCTTGAAGTTCCCGAGTCCGAAGCCGCGCGACCCGTGCCGCTGGATGATCTCGAAGAACACGGTCGGGCGGTCGACGACCGGCTTCGTGAAGATCTGCAAGAGGTACCCCTCTTCGTCTCGGTCGGCGAGGATCGCGCTCTGCTTCAACGCATCCACGTCGACCTCGTCGTGCAGATCGCGGAAGCGATCGCGCACCTCTTCGTAATACGCGTCGGGAACGCGCAGGAACTGCACGCCGCGCGCGCGCAGCTCGCCAACCGTCTTCAAGATGTCGTCGGTGCGTAAGGCCATGTGCTGCACGCCGGGACCGCGGTAGAACTCGAGATATTCGTCGATCTGAGACTTCTTCTTCCCCTTAGCCGGCTCGTTCAGCGGAAACTTCACGCGTCCCACGCCGTCTTGCATCACCTTGGACATCAAAGCCGTGTACTCCGTCGAGATCTGGTCGTCACGGAAATGCACGAGGTTTGTGAAACCCATCACGTCTGCGTAATACGACGCCCAGGCATTCATTTTCCCAAGCTCCACGTTCCCCACGACGTGGTCGACCGCGACGATGCCGACCGTGCGATCAACCTGCTCATCGACCGCGCGGAACCCGGGCAGGAACACGCCTGCGTAGTCGGTGCGCTGGATCAGCGAATGGATCGTCTCGCCGTACGTCGCGATCGCGGCGCGCACAACCTTTCCATGCTCGTCTTCGAACACGGTCGGCTCCATCACGCTCGCCGCGCCGTGTGCGGTCGCATACCGCCACGCGTCCTCCGCGTCGGGCACGCGCAGCGCGATGTCCTTTACGCCGTCACCGTGCGCGCGCACGTGCGCCGCGATCGGCGAGTCGGGATCCAGCGCGCCGCTCAGTAAGAACCGGCATTCCCCTTGCACGAGCAGCCTGCTGGTCCGGTCCGTCACACCGGTCTCAAGCCCCGCGTACGCGGCCTCGCTGAAGCCCCAAGCTTTGCGGAAGTAATAGGAGGACTGAGCTGCGTTGCCAACCCAGAATTCAAGGTGATCGATCCCGAGGATCGGGAAGACGTCGCCGTTGGTGTTCATCGCGCTCACCTCACTGCGACGGCACATGCGCCGTCGCTCCCGGTCGGCCGCCTTATGAGCGTCCGAACACACCGAGGTAACCCTTCAAACAAGGCTATCACTGGGTTCCCGGGACGAAGCGGACGCGACGTCAGGATGTTTGAAACGCGGTCGTTCCCTCGTCGCGAGACGCCGGCGGCGGAAGGTCTGCCTGCGGCCGGTCGTGACGGTGCTCGACTTGCAGCCGTATCGCGGTGCGGCTCTCACCGCCGATGTCAACGTCGTGGAACGTCGGGATGCAGATCGGGTCGATGCCTTCCTCCGATACGAACGCGCGCGCGATGGCGATCGCTTTGATGGCTTGGTTGAGCGCGCCGGCACCGATGACTTGTACGCAAACGACCGGTTGCTCTCTCAAGATGCCGGCGATCGCGCCGGCGACCGCGTTTGGACTCGACTTCGTCGAAACTTTGAGGATGTCCATAGAACATCGCTGCGCGACAACGATCGCCGATACAGCGGCCCCCCCTTCAGGCCCCTTACTTCCCTTCGGCGAGGATAGCCCGTCTCGACAACGAAGCCAATAGGAAACGTCAAGTGTTTGTCCTCTCGAAGAGAGAACACACTTCAGGCAATGGTCGCTACTTCGCGTATTCGGTTGCACGCGTCTCGCGCACGACCGTGATCTTGATCTGTCCCGGGTACTGAAGCTCTTCCTCGATCCGTTTCGCGATATCGCGCGCGAGAACTTGGCACGCCAGATCGTCGATGTCCGTCGGTTTGACGATCACGCGCACCTCACGGCCGGCTTGCATCGCGAACGTCTTCTCGACGCCCGTGTACGAAGTGGCTATCTCTTCCAGTTTCTCGAGCCGCTTCACGTAGGCCTCGAGGGTTTCCCTGCGCGCCCCCGGACGTCCGCCGGAGATCTGGTCCGCCGTCTGGGAAAGCACCGCGAAAAGCGTCCGCTGCTCCACCTCGCCGTGGTGCGACTCGATCGCGTGCACGACCTCGGCGGGCTCCTTCAGTCGCCGGGCCAGCTCCGCGCCGATCAGCGCATGCGATCCCTCGACCTCATGGGTGACCGCCTTGCCGATGTCGTGGAGCAGGCCGCACCGCTTCAGCAACCGCACCTCGTCGCGGTTCATGCCGAGCTCTGCGCCGAGCATCCCCGCGATGTGCGACGTCTCCGTCAAATGCTTCAGCACGTTCTGCCCGTACGACGTCCGGTATTTGAGACGACCGAGCACGCGGATGAGCTCGGGGTGGATGTCGGTGATCCCCACGTCGAGGATCGCTTCCTCGCCGGCCCGCTTGACCTCTTCCTCCACCTCGGCGCGCGCGCGCTCGGCCATCTCCTCGATGCGCGCGGGGTGGATGCGTCCATCGGACACCAGCTTCTCGAGTGTGATCCGTCCGATCTCGCGGCGCACCGGATCGAAGCACGACAGCAGCACGGCCTCCGGCGTGTCGTCGATGATGATGTTGACGCCGGTCGCCGCCTCGAACGCGCGGATGTTCCGCCCCTCCCGGCCGATGATGCGACCCTTCATCTCTTCGTTCGGGATGCTCAGGACCGAGACGCTCGATTCCGTGGTCGCCTCGCTCGCCAGGCGCTGGATCGCCAGCGTCACGATGCGGCGCGCGCGCTGCTCGGCTTCTTCGCGCGCCTTCGTCTCCAGGTCACGGACGAGCGCCATGGCCTCGCGCTTCGCGTCCTCCTCCAGCCGGCGCATGAGCGACGCCTTCGCCTCGGCCGACGACATCCCCGCGACGCGCTGGAGCGCGCGCTCGACCTCTTCCCGGTCCTGCTCGATCTTGTCTCGAGCAGCCTGTAGCTCCCCGGCCTTCACGTCGAGCCGCTCCGTCGCCTTCCCCAGCTCGGACTCGCGGTCGTCCAGGCCGCGGTCGCGCTTCTCCAACTGTTCCTCTCGCTGCTCGGCCCGGCTCTCGCGCTTGTCTACGTCGCTGCGCCGGGTCTTGAGCTCTTCCTCAACCTCTTGCCTGAGCCGAAGCGCTTCGTCTTGAGCCTGGACGACGATCTCTCGTCTCTTGGTGTCCGCTTCCCGCTCCGCCTCGCCGATCACGGTGATCGCGCGCGCCTCGGCAGAGTCGATCTTTGCCATCCCTTGCCGGTGCCGAACGAGGTACCCCGCGGCGACGCCTCCGGCCAGGCCGATGATCAGTCCGATCACAAGAAGCATCGGATCCAACTCCTCTCATGCGGACCAGCCTCGTCGCCGGCCCGGTTCACTCTTGCAAATAAAAAAGCCGAGCATCGCTCGGCGAAGCGTCGCCACTACGTGTGACCAGACGCCCTTGGGACGGCGGTATTAGGAAAGGCGAAAACAGCCCTATGGGCTGGGACTTGTTCGCTCTCCGTTCACAGTTCAGCCGTCTCGGTCGGGATCAAAATGCCTGGTAAGCGCGTGTGCTTTGACTTCGTACGAGCCAGGTCATGGTAAATCCCGCTCAACCAAAGGGTCAAGGGACGGTGAACCGGCTGCCTCTTTTGCCACGATCCGGCAGGTATCCGGATCGAACCCCTTCCTGGCAAGGAGTGAGATCAACCGCCGGACCCGGGTCTCGAGCGGCAGATCCCCCATCCGAGCAGCCTTCCGTTCGGCCAGGTCACGTGCCCGGGCCAGCTCGGATTCGGGGTCCTCCGTGGCAGCTCGAGCCGCCTCCTCCTTGCTGAGGCCGCGCGCGCGCAGCTCCATCTGGATCCGGCGGCCGGCCATTCCGCGCCGGGTCGCGGCCTCGACGAATTGGGCGCCGAAGCGCGCGTCGTCCTGGAGATCGGTCTCTTGCAGCCGGTCGAGGACCGAGACGATCACGTCGGGGTCGAACCCCTTCTGGCGCAGTCGCGAACGCAGCTCTACAGCCGAGCGTTCCCTCACCGCGAGCAGCCGCAGGGCGGCCTCCCGTGCGGCCACGAGCTCCTCGTCATGGGAAAGAGTGGACGGGGCCGGTTTCCCGGCCCCGTCGCCTGGCTTCCGTCGATGCGCCACGAGGACCTATTCCTCTTCTTCGGGCTCCTCGTCGGGCAGCGCCTCTTTCGGCACGAGGCCGAGTGTGTCCCGAACACGCTTCTCGATGTCGCTCGCGACATCCGGGTTCTCGATCAAGAACTGGCGCGCGTTCTCGCGCCCTTGCCCGATCTGCTCGCCCTCGTAGGTGAACCACGCGCCCGACTTCTTGACGAACCCTTCCTCGACGCCGACGTCAAGCAACGATCCTTCGCGCGAGATCCCCTTCCCGTACAGGATGTCGAACTCCGCGATCCGGAACGGCGGCGCCACTTTGTTCTTCACGACCTTCGCACGCACACGGCTCCCGACCACCTCGGCGCCGTCCTTCAGATTCTCGATGCGGCGGATGTCGAGGCGAACCGATGAGTAGAACTTGAGCGCGCGACCGCCGGGAGTCGTCTCGGGGCTTCCGAACATGACGCCGATCTTCTCGCGGAGCTGGTTGATGAAGATCATCGACGTCCGAGACTTGCTGAGGTTGGCGGTCAGCTTGCGCAGGGCCTGGGACATGAGGCGCGCCTGCAACCCGACATGCGTGTCTCCCATGTCGCCTTCGATCTCCGCACGCGGCACGAGCGCGGCGACCGAGTCGATCACCACGACGTCGATCGCGCTCGAGCGGACGAGCGTGTCGGCGATCTCCAACGCTTGCTCGCCGGTATCGGGCTGCGAGATGAGCAGCTCGTCGAGATTCAGGCCGAGCCGCTGTCCGTAGATCGGGTCGAAGGCGTGCTCGGCGTCGATGAACGCTGCGATCCCGCCGGCGCGCTGTGCCTCCGCCATAATGTGCATCGCGATCGTGGTCTTGCCGCTCGACTCGGCACCGAAGATCTCGACGACACGGCCTCGCGGTACGCCGCCGATCCCGAGCGCGATGTCGATGGCAAGGGACCCGGTCGGGATGGTCGCGATCTGCAGATGCTCGCGATCTCCCATGCGCATGATCGAGCCTTTGCCGAAGCTCTTTTCGATCTGCGCCAGGGCGACGTCCAGCGCCTTCTCACGATCCACGTGGGCTCCTCTCTCCACTCGCTGTTTTTCCACGTCGCTCGCCTCGCTTCCGGTCTCCGGCCTATCGAGGCCGAGTATAGGCCCCGTCCCCGACAGGAATGACAGTCTTGTGATTCGGTTCTGCCGGAGGCTATCCGAACACGTGTTCGAGGTCAACGACCCAGGGGGACGCTACGTCGGCCAGCGCAGGGAGTCACGAGCGGGAAGAGTGGGCAGGGCTGCTCGAACGTCGCGATCAACGCCGGAAGGGGAACGTGGTCACCTCCGAATAGACGGCGTTCGGACGGCCGAGCCGGCTTTCGAAGAGGCTGATCCGCCCGACGGCAAACGAGATCGGCTCCAGGGTCTCGTCCAGCACGACGGGATGGGGCGCCTTGATGCGGGCGAGCGTGACGTGCGGTTCGAACGCCCGCTTCTCTCGCGGGAACCCGAGGCTCTGCATCGACTCGCCGACCGAATCGGCGATCCCCGCGATCCCCTGCGTCGGATCGTCGAGACCTGCCCACACGACGCGCGCCCGACGCGTCGAGGGGAACGCACCGAGCTCACCGAGACGCACGCTGAAATCGACGTGTCCTTGCACCGCCTCAGCGGTCGCAGTCGAGATCTCGCTGATCCGGTGATCGTCCACGCGCCCGAGGAAAGCCAGCGTCAGATGGAGATTCTCTTTCGGCACCCAGCGCGCGCCGGCCACATGCCGCTCGAGCAAGGCGATCGCGCGCGCGAGCTCATCTTTCACCGCCGGCGGCAGCGCGAGCGCGATGAAAAGCCGCGCTATGTCGCCTCCAATAGATAGAGCCGTACGAGGTTGAGCCCCGCCGACACCGCAAGCGTCCGCACGGTGTTGCGATCGCCCGGCAGGCGCACCTCGCGCGCGACGTCGCCGAGCGGGCCGGAGACTGCTATCACTACTGTGCCCACCGGCCGTCCCTGTTCGGTCGGCCCCGCGACACCGGTAAGCGCGACGGCGACGTCGGCCTTGAGGCGGTCGCGCGCGCCCTGCGCCATCGCGCGCGCCACGGGCTCGCTCACTGGTCCGTGCTCCTCCAGCACCCACGCAGGCACGCCGAGGAGCTCCTCTTTCACTTCGGTCGCGTACGAAACGATCGAGCCTCGGAAGTACTCCGACGCACCGGCCGACGACGTGATGCGACCGCCGAGTGCACCGCCTGTCAGCGACTCCGCGGCGCCGAGCGACCATCCACGCGCGAGCAGCAACGTCCCCACGACCGTCTCCAGTGTTTCGTCGTCGGCCCCGACGATCGCGGCGCCGAGCGACGCGCGCACGCTCGCTTCGGCAGCTGCGACGAGCTCGTGTGCGCGCGCACGATCCGTCGCTTTCGCCGTCAAGCGGATGCGCACTTCTCCCCCGCCCGCGAGGAACGCCATCGTCGTTTTCCCGCCGAGGATGTTCCACACATCGCGAAGCTGCTCGGCGATCGTGCTTTCACTAACACCTGCCACGCGCACGACACGCGACACGATCTGCGACGGCTCGCCCGCGCGACGCAGGAGATCGGGCAGCACTGCGCGCGCGAGCATGTCTTCCATCTCGGCCGGCACGCCGGGCACTGCGTAGATCACGCCGTTCCCATGCTCAACGATCAAACCCGGTGCCGTCCCCCACGACTGCTCGATGATCGAGCCGCCGTCCGGGACATCGGCCTGGCGGACGTTCATCTCGGGCATGGGGCGGCCGAACTCCGCGAAGCGACGCCGTAGGTTCTCTTCGATCTTCGGATCGCGGATGAGCGCGCGCCCGGTGACTGCGGCGATCGCTTCGCGCGTCACATCGTCCTGCGTGGGCCCGATCCCTCCGGTGATGATCACCGCGTCTGCGCGCGCAAGCGCCGCGCCGATCGCGTCGGCGATCCGCTTCTCATTGTCACCGACGGCGGTGTGCATGAAGCAGTCGACGCCGATCGACGCAAGAGCTTGACCGATGTGCGCCGCGTTCGTGTTCACGATGTCGCCGAGCAGCAGCTCGGTTCCGACCGAAAGAACTTCAGCGCGCATCGGTCAGCAACGATGGCGCGCGCATGAAGTACTGAAGGCCGGAGATGAGCGTGAGCGCGACCGCAAGCCCGAGCGCCGTTCCTTCGAGCCAACCCGGCGCGGTGTGCGACGGCAGGATGTAGAGCAACACGGCGAGCAGCTGCGCGCCGGTCTTCATCTTCCCCGCGATGCTCGCAGGGAAACCACGACCGCGCCGCTCGGCGACCCACCGCAAGACCGTGACCGCCGATTCTCGCGCGATGATGATCCACGCCGCCCACGCGGGGAATCGGCCAACGATCACGAGCGCGACCATCGAGGCGATCACCAAGATCTTGTCGGCGATCGGGTCCCACAGCTGGCCCGCGGTCGAGACCAGCTGCATGCGTCGCGCGGCGAAGCCGTCGAACCCGTCGGTCAACGCGGCGACGCCGAACGCGAAGAATGCAACCCACGACGCGCCGCGGGACCGGTTCAAGGTGAGAACGACGACCGGAACCACCAGAACGACGCGCGCGATCGTGAGGACGGCCGGCCAATGGATCCTCGGCCGCCGCTTCAGCTCGTCCGCTTGTCCCGGCGTGCTCACGCGCGGCTTATCTTGCCGTGCGGCCCGTATCGCGCGCGGAAAACGGTCCCGCTGGGTCCGGGAAGCCCCAGGTCGACGCCGTTGAGCGTCAGGCGGACCGTGCCGCCGTCGGCGGCGACGATGTCGATCGTGGAGCGCGCGCGGAACGTTTGGGATTCACCCGCTGCCAGCGTGCCGTCGAAGATCTGCGTGCCGTCGGCTTGGATGCTCACCAAGGTCGGCGCAACGGCGACAACGGCGAGCGTGACCCGCGCCTGGGCCGGTGAGATCGGGCCGGCGACACGTGGCGACGGCGCCTGCGACGCAGCCGCGACCTTCGGGGGCGCAGACGAGGTCTTCGCCGCCGGACGTTCCGTTTGGCCGCCGAGAGCGCCGACCCCAGCCGCCACGGCTAGTGCGATCCCCGAGGCGATGGCCGCGATCAGCCACTTCGGTCGTTTCGGCTTCGGCGCTTCCCGGTTCTTACGATCGAGCTCTTCGATCGACGAGGGCTCCGGCTCGCCTTGGAGGGACGTGAACTCCTCCACGACCTCGGTCGGATCCATCCCGAGGAAGCGCGCGTACGAGGACAGGTTCCGCCGAACGAGCGACTGCTGACCGATCACGTCGAAGCGTTCGTCCTCGAGCGCGCGCAACAGGTCCGGGCGGATGCGCGTTCGCCACGCCGTTTCTTCGATCGACAGCGAGCGGTCGATACGCGCTTTGCGCAGCTTCGGTCCGATGCTCGGAGGTGCGACGGGCGCCACGGAATCAGATTCTCCCAAACGTCTCGAAGGCGACCGCGCAAAGTATAGGTGCGCGCAGACCCGAACCCAAAGGTGACGCTGGAACGTCAGGTGCGCGCGCGCATCTCCTCGAGCTCGTCGGGCGTGATCAAGACCTCACGTGCTTTGGAGCCGACGCTCGGGCCGACGACGCCGCGCTCTTCGAGGAGGTCCATCAGCCGGCCTGCTCGAGCGAAACCGACCTTCAGCTTGCGCTGGAGCATGCTGGTCGAGCCGAGACCCGATCGCACCACGAGCTCCATCGCTTGATCCATGAGGTCGTCGTCCGAACCGATCTCGGCGTCGCTGATACCGGCGCCGGTCACGACCTGCGCGATCCCGTCGACGTAGTCGGGGTCGCCCTGCCGGCGGCAGAAGCCGACGACCGATTCGATCTCGGGTTCGGTGATGTACGCGCCTTGCACCCGGCGCGGCTTCCCCATCGAGGCGGGGAGGAACAGCATGTCGCCGAAGCCGATCAGCTTGTCGGCGCCGCCCTGGTCGAGCACAACGCGCGAGTCCGCTTGCGACGCGGTGGCGAACGCGATCCGGCTGGGGATGTTCGCCTTGATCAACCCGGTGACGACGTCGACGGACGGGCGCTGCGTCGCCACCAGCAAGTGGATCCCGACCGCGCGCGCCATCTGCGCGATGCGGCAGATCGCGTCCTCAACATCTCGTGGCGCCACCATCATCAGGTCGGCGAGCTCGTCGATGACGACGAGGATGTAGGGCATCTCTTCCGTGACGGGAAGCCCGTCTTTGCGGATCCTGCCCGCGCGTACGGCTTCGTTGTAGGTGTCGATCTGGCGCTGCCCGTTCTGCGCGAGGTCCTCGTAGCGGATCTCCATCTCGCGCACGACCCACCCCAGGGCATCCGCCGCGCGCTTCGGGTGCGTGATGACCGGTGCGAGCAGATGCGGTGTGTTGTTGTAGTGGCTGAGCTCGACGCGCTTGGGGTCGATCAGGATCAGGCGCACCTGGCTCGGGCGCGCGCGCATCAGCACGCTCGAGACCAACGAGTTGATGCACGTCGACTTCCCTGCGCCGGTCGCACCGGCGATGAGCAGGTGCGGCATCTGCGTGAGGTTGACGAGCACGGCCTCACCGGAGATGTCCTTGCCGAGACCCACAAGCATCGGGTGCGGGTCTTCTTGCCCTTTGGGCGCGCGCAAGATGTCGCCGAGCGTCACCAGCTCGCGTTCCTTGTTCGGAACTTCGATCCCGATCGCCGAGCGGCCCGGGATCGGCGCAAGCATGCGCACCTCCGGGGTCGCGAGCGCGTACGCGATGTCGTTCGCGAGCGACATGACTCGGTTCACCTTCACGCCTTGGCCGAGCTCGATCTCGAAGCGCGTCACCGTCGGACCGCGCGTCACGCGCGCGACAGCCGCGTCGACGCCGAAGTCGCGCAGCGTGGCTTCGAGCGCGCGGATCGTTTCGGTGGAGCTCTTCGCTGCCGGCGTGCGCGTCGTGCCGGCGCGTAAGAGGTCGAGCGGCGGCAAGCGATACGGAAGCTGGGCCACGCGTCGCGACAGCATCGCGAGCTGCCCCGACGGCTCCTGCTCGACCACGGACTCTTCGTCCGCCTCGCCCACGATGTCGTCGGCCGTCTCCTGCTCTTCCGTCGCCGCTTCGATCCC
>Ga0070707_100004429_pt1 | contig 13157 bp, 10 predicted proteins | sample KBSK5502metaG_FD_65468 | JGI IMG/M metagenome (GOLD analysis project Ga0070707, IMG submission 65468) | Corn, switchgrass and miscanthus rhizosphere microbial communities from Kellogg Biological Station, Michigan, USA - KBS K5-50-2 metaG | ecosystem: Host-associated > Plants > Roots >... | reverse complement strand
ACGAAGGCGGGACGGCGGACGAGTGGCGGGTCGCGCGGCCCCGCAGCGTCTCCTGCCCCGTCCGCCATTGCCGCGCGATGATACAACGCGGCCGGCGCGCGACCGCGACTCGCCGGACGTACTTGACTGCCCAGCGCTTCGGCGGCAACATCCGGGCGTTGCCCACGCGCGTGCCGACGCATGCCGGAGACGGGCGCGTTCGCTGACGCGCCGGGAGCGCTCTGGCCGCTCTTCGCGCTCGCCCTCGGTCTCCTCATCGGCAGCTTCGCGAACGTCTGCATCCATCGCCTCCCACTCGGCGAGTCGGTGGTGTCGCCGCGATCCCGCTGCCCGTCGTGCCGTGCGCCCATCTCCGCCGCCGACAACGTCCCCCTCCTCAGCTACCTCTTCTTGAAAGGGCGATGCCGCCACTGCGCGGCCCGGATCTCACCTCGCTACCCGGCGGTGGAGCTCGCGAACGGCCTCCTCTATCTCGCCGTCGCGCTGCGTGACGGCCCCACGGCGCGCGCCCTCGTCGACATGGCGTTCGTCACCGCGCTCCTCGTGCTCAGCCTGATCGACCTCGATCACCAGATCCTGCCCGACGTCATCACGCGGCCCGGCATCGCGGCCGGCATTGCCCTGAGCATGGTGGCCCAACAGCTCGGTTGGCGCGGCTGGCCGGGGCCGTTCGAATCGGTCGCCTCCGCCGCCGGCGGCTATGTCGCCTTCTGGGCGATCGCCGCCGCCTACCGGCGCGCGCGCGGGATCGAGGGTCTCGGCCAGGGCGACTGGAAGCTGGCGGCCATGCTGGGCGCGCTGCTGGGATGGCAGCGCATGCTGCTCACGATCCTGCTCGCCTCGATCGCGGGAACGATCGCGGGCCTGATCCTCATGGCGGCGCGGGGACGCTCGGCCCAGCATCCCCTTCCCCTGGGCACGTTCCTGGGCCTGGCCGGGATCGTCGTCCTCTTCGCCGGCGAGCACGCGATCGCGTGGTATCGCGACCTCTGGCGCGCCTGATGGGAATACCCACTCGCCGGGTCTGGGCGGTGGCGGCCCTGCTGGTGGTGGGCGGTCTCGACCTGCACACCACCGCCGTTGGCCTGCGGGCCCACGCTCGTCTCCGCGACCGCACCCTTTCCGGCCTGCGCGAGGCGGCGGTCCAGGCTCGTCCACGCCTGGCCGCGGCGGCCGCACCCGGCGACGAGGCCGCGCTGCAACGCACGACGGCGGCGGCGGTCGAGGGTGGGCTCGCGGCCAGCGCGGAGGTCTTCCGCATGGACGGGACCCGCGTGGCTGCCAGCGCGCCCGCAGCGGCGTCGCGTCACTGGCCACTGGAACGAGACCTCCAGCGGCTCCGTGCCGGAGAGGTGCTGGCCATGACGCAGCTCGCGGCCGCGCCTCCTCGTATCTTCGCGTACCTCCTGCTCCCCACCCCACGCAGCCCCGTCGTGCTCCGCCTCGGGGCCGACGCCTCGGACCTCGTGGCCGACTTGCGCGACCGCCAGGAGACCTTCGTCACCCAGGCCCTCGGGTTGGTCCTGGTGCTGGCCACCGTGGCCCTGCTGGCTCGGGCACCCGTGGACCCGGCGGGGAGTACGAGCCCGGCCGCCGGGCTCGTGGCCTATGAGGAGGCCATGGGCCGGCTGCGCGCTCGCGACGAGGAAATGGTCCGCCAGCACCAGGTCGAGCGCTACCGGATGGAGGGCGAGCTGCGCGACAACGCGCCGTTCGTGCGCGCGGGCGAGCTCACGGTGGGAGTGGTGCACGAGATCCGGAACGGCCTCGGCACCATACTGGGGTACGCACGTCTCGTGCAGGCCGCGGGCGGCCCGGCCGCCGAGCACGCGCGCGAGATCGTCGGGGAGTGCGAGACGCTGGAGACGGTCGTGCGGCGGTTCATGGAGTTCGTCAAGGACGACGCCCTCCGCGCCTCCGCCTTCGACCTCGGCCGGATGCTGACGCGCGTGGTGGCGCGGGAGTCGAAGTCGCGGCCGGGGCCGGAGACGCTGCTGCCGAGAGGCAGCGTCGGGGTCATCGAGGCCGACGAGGACCTCCTCGAGCGCGCGTTCGAGAACCTCGTGCGCAATGCCCGCGACGCCGCCGGCGCCACCGGCCACGTGTGGATCGACGTCGAGCGCGGGCGCGACGGCGTGCTCGTGACCGTGGCCGACGACGGACCGGGCATGCCGGCCGACGTCCGCAGCAGCCTGCGCCCGTTCTTCACCACCAAATCGGGAGGCCTCGGCCTGGGCCTGCCGCTGGCCTACAAGGTCGTGCGGCAGCATGGTGGGGAGCTGGTTCTCGCGGAGCGGCCGCCGCGCGGGCTGGCGGTCACGGTCAAGCTCCCATTCCGGACGTGAACGCGGTGATACCGAACGAAACAGCGGACCGGCTTCCCGATGCGCAGCGGGCCCGGTGGCGGAACCACTCAACTCTAATGGAACAGGGGGTTTGTAGATGAAGAATGACCTCTGGCACATGCCTTGCACCCCACGAGCGCCCATGATGCGCCGAGTTGGCGAAAGAAGCGACCGTGGCTTCTCGATGATCGAGCTGCTGCTCGTGGTCGCGCTCATCGCGATCATGTCCGCGATTGCGCTCCCCCAAGTCCTGCGTTTCATAAAGAACTACCAGATCCGCGGGGGGGGAGCGATGGTCGGGGGCGAGATCCAGAGTGCGCGCGGAAAGGCCGTCAGCCGGAACACCAACCTCGGCGTCCTCTTCCTCACCGTCAGCACGACCCAGTTCCGCATCGTGGTCGAGGATGACGTGGCTCCACCCTTCTCCTCGGTGCGACGGGCGACCAGCGCCCTCCTCGCCGACTCCGCCCAGGTGGGGCCTGTGCGCGAGCTGCCGACGGGCACGTTCCTCGGTCCCACCACGGCCCCGGACGGGACGACGGTGACCTGCAAGCTGCCCGACGGCAGCACGTTCACCGCCAACGACAAGGGCTTCCGGTTCGACCGGCTGGGCCGCGTGTGCGATCCCGGCACTTCGGCCACCACTTGCCCGGACCTCGACGCCGGCGCGACGCTGGTCCAGAACACGACCGGCGGCAGCTACGTCTGCCTCACCCAGCCGCGCACGAAGCTCACACGCCTGATCGAAGTCACGCCGGGCGGACGGGCTTCGCAATGACGAGAGGCGACGAGAGGGAAAGTCCGATGAACAGTCCTCATCCCCACGACGCGTCGGTCTCCCGGCCGTCCGAGGCCGGGTTCACGCTCATCGAAGCGTTGATCGCGATCGTGATCCTCGTTTTCGGTCTGCTGGCCGTCACCAACCTCCTCCTTGTCGGGGCCCACTCGAACGTCGCCGCGCACCTGGGCACGGGCGCCACCGCCCAGGCCAGCGAGGTGTTGGAGAGGCTCAAGGCAATCCCGTTCAACTCCCTCTCCGCGGGAGGCGACCTCACCTCGGACGCCGGGAGCATCTCCAACTGCGACGACACGAGCCAGGACTGTGTCGTGGCCGGCAACTTCAATGCGCGAAAGGGGATCCCCGGCCTGGGCATGATCCGGACGCGGTGGCAGATCACGGCCGTGGATTCCGAGACCTACTTCATCGCGGTCTCGTCCCAGAGCACGGCCCCGCTCGGCAGCCGCACGCGGGCGGACTTCACCACCTTCCGAAGCTGCACCTCGGTCACCCAGGGGTGCCCGTAGGGTCATGCGAGACCCGAGGAGAACGATGATGCACGCGCGTCGAGCTTCGGCCGGCTTCAGCCTCGTCGAGCTGCTGGTGGCCATGACCATCACCCTCATCGTGAGTGGCGCGATCTACGGGCTCATGGCCGCCGGCCAGTCCTCCTTCCGGCGCGAGCCGGAGCTGACGGATCGCCAGCAGAACATCCGCTTCGCGATGAACCTCATCCAGGGCGACGTCGCCAACGCCGGGGGGGGCCAGCCGGACTTCTTCCGCTCCTTCACTCCCGGGCTCAACGGGCTGGGCCCCAATGGACCGGCGGGGGTCAAGGCCGACTTCCTCGAGGTGTTCGGCAACGACGGGACCTGTCCCGACATCCCGACCTGCGGCAACCAGGCCATCACCGCGTCCAACATCTTCACCAAGCCCGTCCTCCCCGGCTGCTTCACGCTGCCCGGGCTCGTGTCTTTCAGCGACGCCACCGACTACAACATCACCTGGTCGTGCGCGCCCGGCTCGGCACAGAGCAACGGTTGCTCGGGAAGCGGAACCAACGGCCACATCACGTTCCCCCCCGGTTCGTCGTCCCTCTACAACTCGCCGGGCGGCCTGGGGTTCAATCCCCAGGTCGCGTCCGTGCTCCAGTTCGTGCGCTACGAGGTCCGGCTCGACGCGCAGAACGTACCCAACCTCTGGCGGAGCCCCACCGGAGGCCTGATTCCCCCCAGCGGCGGCCAGTGCAAGTCGACTTCGGGGACGCTCTCGGACGGCTTCCAGCTCGTCGCCCGTGGGATCGAGGACCTCCAGGTCCAGTACCTGACCGGCGCCGGCTGGTCGGATGTTCCCCCCACGGCGATCACCACCTACGGCAACATCGTGCGCCAGGTGCGGGTGACGCTTTCCGCGCGCGCCCTGGCCCCGAACCTGGCCGGCCAGACCACGAGCGCGATCGGCTCCGCCGTGCGCGGGCAGCTCACGAGCACGATCTCTCCCCGGGCCGCGCTCATCGCCCTGGGCAAGGCGAGTCCTGCGCCCATGTGGCGCTAGGGGGATTCCATGGACACTCGAGTAGAGGAGGCGCAAAGCGGCATGCGTGAAGGAAGGAAAGACGGAGGGTTCGCCCTGATCCTGGCCCTCATGGCCCTGATGCTGCTCACGTTCCTCGGCCTCACCCTGGCCGTCTCCACGTCGACCGAGCTGCGGATCTCCAACAACTATCGCTGGAGCCAGCAGGCCCAATACAACGCGGAGGCGGGAATCGAGGTGGCGCGGAACCTCCTGCGCACCATGGACTGGGGCACCATCCTGCCCACGGCCCGTGCGACGACGTGGGACCCGTCCACCTTCACGTCCCCGGGCTCCGTGCCCACGGCGAAGTATGCCCGCGCGGACGCGATCGGCCTGGCCACCCGGAACTTCGAGAACGGCCCTTGTGACACGTGGGGCAATGGCGCGGGTTACGGCGTGGTGCTCGACGACGGCGGCGCCGACGCCCCCTACCAGAACAAGACGACGATCCTGGGCCAGTCGCTCAACGGGGCCATCACACTCTGGATCCGCCGGCCGCTGGTCACCTCCGCCGACGGCATTTTCACCGACAACACCTCCAGCGACGCGCTCGTGATCACCTCCGAGGGATCGGCGCCGTTCGTAGGGGCCGCGATGGGGTCGGTCACGGCCCAGACCGGCCGCGCCGTCCATGTCATGGAAGCCACGCTCGCTCGGACGGTGGACAAGGTGTGCGGCAGCCGCGGGGGGCAGACGGGCGGCGGCCCGGAGGGTGCTGGCTTCAGTCCCTGCGATCCCATCGACGGGTCGGGCCTCAAGACCGTCGTCGGCGGAGCGCCGACCGATACCGGCGTCAAGTAAGGGGAGCGAAAGGTCATGCGCGATCGCGTGTCGGACGGCGGCAACATGGGCGTGATGCGAAGAGGCGGGTGGCCGTCCCGTCGTCGGCTGCTCGCGGGACTGCTGGGAGCGGTCGCACTCGTCTTGTGCGGCGATCACGGGGTCCGCTCGGCCTCCTCTCCGACCAACGGGATTGATCCCCTCGACGTCCTCAACTTCCAGACGACGCCCAACGTCCTCTTCGTGGTGGACACGTCCTCCACGATGGGCGGCACGGTGACCGACCCGAACTACTTCGTGGGCGGCGACAACCTCCTGAGCCGTCTCTACCAGGTGAAGGTCGCCATCCGGCACACGATCCAGAACAACCAGGGCAAGGCGAACTTCGGCGTCGCCCAGTTCGGTCCCGGCAATGGCCGCAAGCAGATCACCAGGAGCGGCATCGGTTCCGCCGGGGTGCCCGACTACAACCGGGGGCCGTTCATCTACGTGACCGACAACGCTTTCACGAAGACTGCCCTCAACGTCATCGCCAACACTCCGAACAATCCTCCCCTCTACGGGGACATCCTCGCCCGCATCTTCCAGCCGGGCATCGGGACGACCGTGGCCAGCAGCGCCGTCAAGGCCACCGACTACGACTGGGTCGACGACGCGACGGGCCTGGCTTGCCCGAGCACGTGCAGCTACAACTCCACGACGCTGACGACGACGTGCACTCCGGGTGGGGTTCCTGCGCTCGTGAGCGCCAACAAGGGAGCGGGCTGCGAGCAGGAGTTCCTCCGGAGCTTCATCGCGACGGAGAACGGCTTCGGCACGCCGGAGACGCAATCGCCGTTCGTGGCCGCCAAGGCCAACCCAGCCTCGGGCAAGTACCACTTCAAGTCGCGCGTGTTCTTCAACAACGTGTTCATCCGCTGGTCGGCGGGGCCTGGTGACGGCAGCAACGGCGACGTGCCGGGGACGTTCACGCAGGTCCACGCCATTCCGGCCTCGAAGCCCGTGCCGCGGGGTCTCCTGAGCGTCGAGAAACTGCCGTTCCTGGACCCAAACACGGGAATCACCTGGTCCTGCCCCGCGCCCCCGCCGGGCTTGCTGGGGGACGACGTCCAGGACAGCAACGACGGCGTTGAGACCAGGCCCTGTTTCATACTCCAAATCCTGGCCGGCAACACGACCAAGGGAACCAAGAGCGGCACGGCGTACTCCTACCTGGCATCGGCGGCCTTCGGCCTCATTGACCCGAACGAAGGATGCTCGAACGGACAGGTCGACGACGGCGTCCAGGCCTGCGGCCACAGCACGGCCGACGACACGAGGCTGCTCACCCAGGGCTCGCTGAGGCTCGAGCTGCCCTTCGCGAACCCGGCGACGGGGGGAACCCCAGTCGGCCTGACTCCCGCGAACCTCCCCGTGAAGGAGTTCGTCGGCACGAATCCCAACACCGCCGGAGGCATCCAGCTCGGCGGTGACGGCTTCGCCAAGGGCGACAACACGCCGATCGCGGCCACGCTCACGGCCGTCCGTGACTACTACAACAACACGATCTTCCCGAGCCGGCCGGCGATCGCCGCCGGCAAGCAGAAGAACTTCACCATCCTGGTGATCGACGGCGACGAGAACTGCGGGGGCGATGCAGTCGCGGCAGCCCAGGCCCTCTACGACAACGCCCCCAGCCCCGCCAACCGGATCGAGACGGTCGTGGTCGTCTTCCCGACCAACAGCGCTACCACCGCCCTGGCCGACGCCATCGCCATGGCCGGGTCGGGCGGGACGCGAAAGGCCATCCAGGGAGGCGCCCTGCAGGGCAACCTCGACAGCGCGGTCAACATCGCGCTGGCGCAGACCCTGTCCGGCGAGTACTCGGCCGCCGACGTGACCGTGACCGAGTCCGTGTACGAGTTCTTCAACCCCCTGCCCCCGGCCACCCGCTATTCCACGACCCAGCCCATCGTGTTCCAGTCCACCTTCAGCATGCCCGGCTTCCATGGCCACCTCCACGCCTTCTGGAACGACCCCGCGGATGGCCTGGACGTGGCGGTGCCGCGCTGGGACGGCGCCAACGACGCCGGGGACAAGCTCCTGCAGCGCGTCACCATCCCCGCCGCGGGGGCCACCTTCGACCAGCTCACGGGCGGAGCGACCGCAGCCAACATCCTGACCTCCAGCGCCCTGGTGAAGCGGCGCATCTTCACGACCATCCGCAACGGCGTGTTCACGCCCACCGTCGTCGACGTCATCCGGCGCACGGCCCAGCCCGACGTGAGGACGCTGTGGCCGCCTTCTTCTGACGTGGACCCCGCGACGTACACCATGGCCGGCGTCCTGGACGACCAGCTGGCGATCGGCGCCGGCTCGTCGCCGGTCCTGACACCCGCCCAGCTCGAGACCGAGTTCGGCGCCTGCACCGGGTCCCCGTTGCCGCCCACGTGCATCGCGCCGACCAGCGCCGCCAACCAGTACGCCCAGAGGCGCAAGGAGGCCCGCCAGCGGATCCTGGCCTTCACCGCCGGGGCCCAGTTCATGGGTGGGTCGGTCACCCCGCAGCGTGACGCTCTGGGGAACATCCTCTACGAAAGGCGGCCCTGGATCCTCGGGGAGGCGACGCTGTCGGCGCCCGCCATCGTGACCCCGCCGCTGCAGTCCGAGCCCCAGGACCACATCGACGAATATCGCCAGTTCCGCAACAGCCCGAGGAATAGCTCCGGGAAGTCCATCAACGGCATCAGCCAGGGCTTCGGGCTGCGCAATCCGGACCTCGACAACGACCCCACCTCCGCCGCGGACAACACGCTCAAGCCGGCCCTGAGCGTCGTGTACCTGGGCACCAACGAAGGCCTCCATGCCTTCCGGGCCGGACCTTGCGTGGTCTGCTCGCAGGCCGAGACGGGCGGTGAGGAGATGTACGCCTTCGTGCCCTTCGACCAGCTCGGCGACCTGCGCGAGAACCTGCAGCCGCAGGTGCGCGACCCCCACACCTACATGATCGCGTCCTCGCTGCGCTTCGGCGAGGTGTTCCTGCCCGCGCTCCCCGAGGTCAGCGCCTTCACGGAGACGATCAGCACCGTCAACGTGACCGGAAAGGGGGTCTGGCGCACGGTGCTCGTGTTCGGGCGGGGCATCGGAGGCAAGTCCTACACGGCGCTGGACATCACCGGGCCCGGGCCCTTCACCGCGAATTCCCTCGAGACGAGCCCGCCCATCGTCTACTGGAACCGCGGCAACCCCGACACCCAGGACGGGACGGCCGGCGGCACCAAGGACAACGACAATTTCGACTTCAACGCCTACGCGCGCATGGGCGAGACGTGGTCCACACCCGGCCTCGCCAACATCGACAAGACCAACGTGACGTCCAAGAAGAGCAGGCTCGGCAACGCGACCTGCGGCATCACGAGCGCGACCACGACGAATCTGCGCAGGCCGGCCGGCGTGGAGTTCGTCTTCTACACCGGATCCGGCTATCCGACGGCCACCAGCAACCTCGAAGGCACCACGTTCTATGGCCTCGACGCCCTGACCGGCGACGTGATCACGGCCGCGGACGTGTGCGACCGGACCGGCGCCGCCTACCAGAACGCGCTGGTGGCGAACCCCGCGGTCTTCACTGCGGCCCAACTCATCCCGGGCTTCGTGGGCAACTCGGCGGCCAGCAAGGCCACGCGCGTCTACGTCGGCGACATCAACGGACGGCTCTGGAAGTTCAACACGAGCGACGCCTCGACTCCCGTCCTCTTCACGGACCTCGGCGCCAGCCAGCCGGTGGCGAACGCGGTGGCCCTCCTGAACTTCGACAGCGATGGCACGGGGGCCAAACCCCACGTGTACGTCGAGACCGGCAATGACCGCCGGGTGGCGAACACGGTGGCCGCTCCGTTCAAGATGTTCGGATTCCGCGACCCCACCGCCGACGGCAACACCCAGTCGAACAAGGCGGATCAGCTGTTCGCCCTGGATTTGCCGGTGGACTCCTCGGCCTCTCCGGTGAACGGCTTCCGCGGCACCGTGCAGCCCGCGACCGCCTTCAACACCGCCACTCCGCCCCAGGGCAGGGTCTTCTACGTCGGCACCAAGTTCAACCCGGCGGGTGTGAACTGCGTGTCGACCTTCGACAGCATCCTGTTCGCAGTGGGGGCGCAGACCGGCCAGGCCGCCTATGACTTCGGCGCCTCCTTCACTCTCACCGGCCAGAAGGCCATTGCGGTGCGCGTGGACCGCGGACGGCTGGTGATCGACCAGGGCGTGAACGTCAGCGCCCCACCCAGCGCCCCCGCCCCGCCGGCGGGCGTGCCGGGCGCGAGCGGGACGGGCGAGGTCTTCCTGAATCAGTTGCGGCCGAACTCACCCGTCTGCCGCTGAGGGCACGGATGTGACGATCACACGGCGAGACCTCCTGCGGGCGGCGGCGGGCGCGGCCGCCGGGCTGGCCGTCCCGCAGGCCTGGGCCGATCTGATCGCCGGCCGGGAGGGAGCACGCCGTCTCCCTCCCGGCGGCCGTTCCTCCGGGGGCGGTCCCGACGTGTTCGACGGGAGGGTCCTGCACGAGGCCCGGCTCACCCTGGATCCGGCGCACTGGAAGGCGTTGCGGCAGAACTACCAGCGCGACGAATACTATCCGGCCGACCTTTCCCTGGACGGGTACGTGGTGAGGAAGGTCGGCATCCGGTCGCGAGGGGACGGGTCACGCAACCCCACGAAGCCCAGCCTGCGCGTGGACGTCAACCGGTACGTCAAGGGCCAGGACTTCCACGCGCTCAAGTCCCTCGTCCTGAAGAACCTGGATGACGACTCGAGCTGCCTCCGCGAGCGTCTCGCCTTCGACGTCTACGAGGCCATGGGGGTCCCGACACCCCGGTACGCTCACACGCGCGTCACGGTCAACGGGGAGTACAGGGGCCTCTACGGCTTGATCGAGCCGATCCGCAAAGCCTTCCTCAGGTCCCGCTTCGGAGAGGCCCGCGGAAACCTCTTCAGCTTCGAGTACGAGAAGGCGACGGACGACCTGTACGACTTCTCCGACCGCGGGGAAGACCCGAAGGCGTACATCCCGTCGCCGTTCAAGCCGAGAACCCACCGGCGGTCGCCGGACGGCGCTGCTCTCGTGAAGTTGATCCCGACGCTCAACCATGCGCCCGATGCGACCCTCGCGCGCGAGATCTCGGCGTACGTCGACGTCGACCAGTTTATCACGTACTTCGCGGTCGAGAACGCCCTGGCCGACAGCGACGGCTTCGGCTCGGGCACGGGCCGGACCAACTTCTCGCTCTACCAGCCCCCCGGGAAGGGTCCGTTCATCTTCATCCCCTGGGACAAGGACATGACGCTGCAGCGGGCCGATTGGCCGCTGTTCCAGAATGCGGAGCGCAGCGTCCTGACCCGGCGGCTGCTGGCCGACCCCGCCTGGCGGAAGACCTACGAGCAGAAGGTGTCACAGACCATCGACTCGTTCGTCAATGCCCGCTGGCTCTTGCCGCGCCTGGAAGCGGCCTACGGCCAGATCCGCGAGGCCGTACACGCCGATACCTTCAAGGGCCGGTTCAACGAAGAGTTCGAGCTGCGCGTGGCCGGGCTTCGCGTGATCGTCGAACGTCGGCGACAAGGGATACTGCGTAGCGCCTGACCGTGCGTGGCAGGGCCACCCGACCCCCACAAGCTCTCCTGCGTGGCCAGCCAGTGTGGGCCAGCCGTGTGGCTCGTGCAAGCCCGGAGGGAGCATCTGGCGACGCCCCTCGAATCCATTTTGGCGTCCCTGGTCAAGGGGTGTATTCTGAAACCGGGGGGGATCATGGGTACGCCGAAGCAATCGCGAGCCGAGGGCAGCCAGCAGTCGAAGATCTGCCCCAGTTGCGACGCGAAGAACAAGGCCTCGTGGGAGTTCTGCGCACGCTGCGGCGAATCGCTCGAGGGCGCCACCCTCGTCGCGCCCGGCGCGGCGTCGAGTCCGAACGTCCCCGCGCCGGACGAAGAGCCGGAGGAGCCCTTCCCCGTATCCGGAATGTCACTCCTCCTCGTCGTCGCTGTGATCCTGTTCGGTGCGGTGGCGGTCCGGCAGGCCCTGCGCCGTCCCGTCCCCTATACGCCGAGCCCCGACGTGTTCTCGGCGCCCAGCAGCGAGGCCCTCCCGGTGGCCCGCGCCACCGTGCCCGCCAACGAGCCCGGCGCGGCGGATTTCGAGGAGGGACGCCGCCGGTTCCTGTCCGGCGACGCCGGGGGCGCGGTGCCTTTCCTGGCCCGCGCGGTGCAGGCCAGGGGGGACAACGCCGAGTACCAGAGCTGGTACGGCCGCGCCTTGTGGAAGGCGGGACTCCGCGAGGAGGCGCTACGGGCGCTCGGCGCGGCGGCCCAGATCGACCCCCGCCCCGCGTACACGCTCGATTACGCGAAGATCCTCGACGGCAGCGGACGGTCGAGCGACGCCGTGGCCGCCTACCGCCAGGTCCTGGCCGCGGATCCCGACAACGTGGACGCCCTCCGCCTGCTCGGGCAGCTCTTCGTCCGCGCCGGCCAGACCGCGGAGGCGCGTCCCTACCTGGAGCGCGCCGCGCAACGGAACCCGGACGACCTCTTGATCATGCAGACGCTGGGAGAGGTCATGGAAGCGGCGGGGGACAGCCCAGCCGCGGCGGCGCAGTACCGAAAGGTCCTGGAGCGGATGCCGAACGCAGCGGTGACGCGCGGGCTGCTGGCCGAGGTCCTCTTGAAGCAGGGCGCAGGGGAGGAGGCGGTGGCGGTCTTCCGCGAGGGCGTCCGCCTCAACGCGGACGATCCGCTGCTGCACCGCGGCCTGGCCAGCATGCTGGAGCGGACGGGCCAGGTGGAGCAGGCGATCGCGGAGTACCGGCAGTATGCGCGCCTCGCCCCGCAGTCCGCCGATGCCCGGCAGCTCGCCGAGCGCGCCGAGCGCCTGGAGCGGCGGCAGGCCGGGGGCGGCTCTTCGAACGCCCCACCCGGAGTCTCATCGTGACCATGCGCGGCCGCGCCTTGATCCTCATGGCCGCGGCGGTGCTGGGGGGCTCCCTGACCGCCCTCGGGCAGAGCCTGGGCGACGTGGCGCGCCAGGAAGAGCAGAAGAAGAAGAACAAGGAGAACAAGGAGAAGAAGGAGGCGAAGCCCGTCCGTGTCTACACCGAGGAGGACCTCAAGAACGCGACGGGGGCGCTCACCATCGTCGGGTCCGTGGGAGCGTCCGTCAACACCGGAGGCGGGTCAGAAGGCTCCGCCACCGAGGCCTACTGGCGCTCCCGGGCCGAGGAGCGGCGGGCTGCGGTGACCCAGGCCGAAGGGCGCATCGCCGCGATCGAGAAGCAGCTCGAGGGCCTCCGCCTCGACATGTCGCCCACCACCAACGTCAGCGATCCCTACCGCCTCCAGACGCTGCAGGCGCAGATCCGGACCGCGCAGACCGACCTCGCCACTGCCCGCAAGCAGCTCGAGGAAGCGCGGCAGGCCCTGTCCGATTTCGAGGAAGAGGCCCGGCGCGCAGGCGCCCTGCCGGGTTGGCTCCGCGAACGGTAGGCGCTCCCGTCCCCACTCCACCCGCCGTGCCCGACGTGCTCGTCGTCGAGGACAAGGAATCCCTGCGCGGGATGCTGCGCAAGACGCTCGAGGCGCGCGGCCTCACCGTCGCGGAGGCGGGCGACGCCTACGAAGCGCGCCGCCTCCTGCAATCCTCCCGCGTG
>Ga0070707_100004428_pt1 | contig 13157 bp, 10 predicted proteins | sample KBSK5502metaG_FD_65468 | JGI IMG/M metagenome (GOLD analysis project Ga0070707, IMG submission 65468) | Corn, switchgrass and miscanthus rhizosphere microbial communities from Kellogg Biological Station, Michigan, USA - KBS K5-50-2 metaG | ecosystem: Host-associated > Plants > Roots >... | reverse complement strand
CCAGTACGTCTTCCACGATCTCCCCGGCCTGCTCGACCCGGCCTACGCCCTCCAGGCCAGCATGGTCGCCGCCGCGCACGAGGCGCTCGCGCGGGCCGATGTCGTGCTCCACCTGCACCCGGCCCCCGACGCCCCGGCTCCCGCCTTCGCTGAGCTCGCCCGCTCCGATCGGCCGCTGCGCGCTCCCGTGCTCACAGTCTACACCAAGGCCGACCTTCTCCCGCCCGCCCGCCGGCAGGAGCTCGGGGCTCGAGGGATCGTCGTCTCCGCGGCCACGGGCGAGGGGACCGACGAGCTGCTTGGGCGCGTCCGCGTCCACCTTCCGGAGCGAGCGTTCGAGCACGACCCTGACGACGTCGGCACCCAGCCTCTCCGATTCTTCGTGGTGGAGTACCTGCGGGAAGCCGCCTTCGAGCTGCTCGAGGACGAGCTGCCATACGCCTTCACGGCGGAGGTAGAGGAGTTCCGCGAGGCGGAGCGACCGATGTACATTCGAGTCACGCTTTTCGTGGAGCGCGAGACGCAGAAGGCCATGGTTATCGGACGCGCCGGGCGAACCATCAAGGCCATCGGGCAGCACGCCCGAGCCCGGCTGGAAGAGCTGGTCGGCGCCCCGGTTTATCTCGATCTCTGGGCCAAGACGATGCCCCGCTGGCGGCGCACGCCCGCCGCGCTCGCGCGCTTCGGCTTCCCCACCTCCGAAAAGGAGCTGCCATGACCCTCGCGCCCGAGCTGCTCGAGATTTTGGTCTGCCCCAAGTGCAAGGGCGAGCTGGAATACCGCGCGTCGCCCGAGAGCCTGGTCTGCCACGCCTGCCGGTTGGTCTACGCGGTCGAAGACGACATCCCCATCATGCTGATCGACGAGGCCAAGCGCTTCTAGCAGCGCTCGCACAACCGTGACGGCGCACACATTGAGCCCGAGCGCCCGGCGCGTTCTCGACGGCGCGCGGGAGCAGGCCACGCGTCTCGGTCATGACGCCATCGGCGTCGAGCACGTCGTTCTGAGTCTGCTCGAGGACGACGCGACGGCGCCCGCGTTCACCACGCTGGGTCTCGAGGCGGCCGTCGTGCGCAGGCGGCTCGAAGCCGCGGGCCGCCCGCGCGCCCGGGGATCCGCCGAGCCGCTCCAGTACACCTCCCACGCGAAGCGCCTCATCGAAGTGGCCACGCGAGAGGCCCGGGCCGAAGGGGGAGCGCTCGGGGCGGAGCATCTCCTGGTCGCTGCCGTCCAGGAGCCCAGGGGCCCGCTGGCCCGGCTGCTGGCGGACGCCGGCATCGCGCCGGGGCGGGCACGCGAGATCGCGAGGACGCCGGCGGAGCCCAGCCGCTCGACCCCGTCCGTGGCGCCCCGGCTCGCGGGCCGGGGCCGCCTCTCGTGGCGGAGCCTCGTGCTCCTGGCGGTCCCGGTGAGCGTGACACTGGCGTGGCTGGAGCAGTCGCCTGTCCTGGTGTTCGCGTGCGCCTGCCTCGCCGTGCTGCCCCTCGCCGGATACATGGGGGAGGCGACCGAGCACCTCGCCGAGAAGACGGGGCCGACCGTTGGCGGACTGCTCAACGCCACGTTCGGCAACGCGGCGGAGCTGATCATCGCGATCGTTGCCCTCCGGGCCGGTCTGGTGGATCTGGTCAAGGCGTCGATCACCGGCAGCATTCTGGGCAACCTGCTCCTGATTCTCGGGTTGTCCTTGCTGGTCGGGGGTCTCGGCCGCCCTGAGCTCAAATTCAATCGCACGACGGCGGGGATGAGCGCCGCGATGCTCGCGCTCGCAGTCGTGGGGCTGGTCTTTCCCGCGCTCTTCCACGCCACACACCCCGAAGGCTCAGCCCGTTTGGACGAGCTGCACATGTCGGAGTGGGTCGCCGCGATCCTCATCGCGACCTACGCCTGCTCCCTCCTCTTCACGCTGCGGACGCACCGCCGCCTCTTCGGCGGCGCGCCCCATCCCATGACCGGCCCGGTCTGGAGCACGGGCAAGGCCCTCCTGGTGCTGGCGCTCGCGACCGTGGGCGTGGCTGTCGAGTCCGAGATACTGGTGCACGCGACGGAGGCGGTCACCGCGAGCCTGGGGTTGGGGCAGGTGTTCCTGGGGCTCGTCATCGTTCCGCTCATCGGCAATGCGGCCGAGCATGCGTCTGCGGTAATGGTGGCGCGCAAAGGCCAGATGGACTTGGCGCTACAGATTGCACTGGGGTCCAGCACGCAGATTGCCCTGCTCGTCGGACCGGTGCTGGTGTTCGCAGGGCTGATGCTGGGACCGGGGATGGACTTGGTATTCCGCCCGTTCGAGGTGATGGCGCTGGGCCTCGCAACCATCGTCGTAGCGATTCTTACCCTGGACGGGGAGTCCCACTGGTTCGAAGGGGTGCAACTCCTGGCAGTCTATGCCATGATAGGCGTCGCGGCTTTCTTCATCTGACACAACTCCGACATGGCCGAACCGCTGGCCTCAAGTTAGCTTCAAATCACCTCTTAGCGGGGACCCCCGGGTGCGGACTCGCCCGACGATTCTCTTTTTTTCGCCGGATGCCTGCCCGGTGCCTGCTCTCGTGCGCCAGTGGGCGTTGGCGCGCGCCTTCCCGCTGGTCACGGTTCAGACCGGTGACGAAGTAGAGTCGATCGTGCTGCGGGGCCATCCGTGTCTGTTGTTCGTGCACGCGGACAGCGCCGGCGACCGCGGGACCGCTCTCGTCAAACGGCTGAAGAGCGACGCGTTCACCGCGATCGTACCGGTGACGGTCCTGGCCGGAGCCCATCATCCGGATCATGTGCAGGCCTGGTTCGAGGCCGGCGCCGACGAGGTGATCACCGGTCTCTTCTCGCCCGCCGAGCAGCGAGCGCGGGTCGAGGCGATGCTGGTCCGGACGGAGCGGGATGTCTCCGTTCATCCCTCGACCCGGCTGCCCGGCACCACCGAGATCGAGCGGGACATCCGGCGCCAGCTCGAAGGCCATCAGGACTTCGCCGTCTGCTATGCGGACCTCGATCACTTCAAGGAGTTCAACGACCGGTACAGCTATTATGACGGCGACCGCGTGATCTATCTGCTGTCGCGCGTCCTGCACGACGTGGTGAAGGGCATGCTCGGTCCCCGCGGCTTCGTGGGGCATATCGGTGGCGACGACTTCATCTTCATCATTCCGGCGTCGGAGATCCACGGCGTCTGCACCGAAATTCTGTCCGTGTTCGACACGCTGATTCCGCTGCAGTACAACGAGCAGGACCGCCGGGCGGGCTACTTCTTCGGGAAGGACCGCCGGGGGCAGCTCCACCGGGTGCCGCTGATGACCCTGTCGATCGGGATCGTGACCAACCGGAACCGCCGCTTCGCGCACCCGGCACAGGTGAGCGAGCTGGCCACCGAGATGAAGAGTTACGCGAAGACGCTGCCCGGATCGGTATTCGTGGTGGATCGCCGGCAGGGTGCGGAGGCCGATCTCCGCCCCGGGTCGGGAACCCGAGACCAGCGGTGAGGATGTCCCCATGAACGTCGCCTGCCCCAACTGCAACACGATCTTCCGGGTGGACCCGGCCAAAGTCCCGGAGGCAGGTGTCCGGGCTCGCTGCGCCGTGTGCAGCTCGGTCTTCGCGGTGCGCCGGGAGCCGTCGGATGCGGTCGCGGCCCGGACGCCAACGGCGCCGTCTCCGGTCCGGGGCTCGACCCCGACGGCTGCGACCGCCGCGGCACCGCCCCCAGTGCCAGGACCAAGCATCCCGGCTGCCCCGCCGCGTCCGCCGGCGGTCTCCCGCCCGGCAGCAGGCCCGCAGGCCCCGGCCGGGCCGGCCGTTCCGGGGAGGGGCCCGTTCCCCCCGGCAATGCCCGGGGGCCCGCGGCCGCCGGCCTTCCGGCCCGCCGTCGCGCCCCGGCCGGCCGGTCCGGCCCAAACCGGCGCGGTCCCGCCACCCCCTCCGCGCCCGCCGGTGCACGCGGCTCCGGTCGCGCCACCGCCCACTGCGCCGCCCACTGCGCCGCCCACTGCGCCGCCGCAGGCGGCCCCCACCGCGCCGCCCGCATCGACGCCTGCGGCCTCCGCGCCCCCAGCCGCGGCGCCTGTGCGCCCGATCAACCCGTTCCTCTCCCAGGACCCGGCGGCCAAGGCGCGCCGGCTGGCCCGTGCGTTGATCTCGGACATGGTGGTGTATCACCCGGCCAAGCGGCAGGAGGGGCTGCGAGACGGCACCCTCAAGCAATTGTTCGACGAGGAGATCAAGAAGAGTTGGGAGGAGTACGCGGACCAGGTCGGCAAGGATGTCGCCGATTCGACGCCTTATTTCCGGGAGGCGCTGAACGAGATCCTGGCGGACGGGAAGCAAATGTTCTAGGTGAGAGGGAGTTCACCTCTCACTTCTTGCTTTCCGTCCCCACCCTTATCTTTGAGTCTGGCATCGGTCTGGGGCCGTTCGTCCGCCGCGGCGGTCGGGCGGCTCACTCGTATTACGGAGATTGTCCTCAGCGGGGAGCCTCAAACCATGTCGGATCTCGCCGATCGTCTGTCCGCCCTCGAGCAGCGGGTCACCGAACTCCGAGATTTTCTTTGACCTGACGGGAAAGCGGGAACGACTCGCGGTTCTCGAGGCCAAACAGGCGGAACCGGGCTTCTGGTCCAACGCCGACTTCGCGCGGACGGCGGTGCAGGAGGTCAAGCAGCTCAAGGGCTGGGTCACGCCGTACGAATCGCTGCGCCAACGCCTCCAGGGGGCGCGCGAGCTGGCCGAGCTGATGGAGCAGGAGCCGGACGCGGGGATGGCGGCCGAGCTCGAGAAGGAGACGGCGGAGCTGGCGCAAGCCGTGGAGGCGTTCGAGCTCCAGGCCATGCTCCAGGGGCCGGAGGACGAGAAGGACGCGCTGCTGACCATCCACCCCGGCGCCGGCGGCACCGAGTCGCAGGACTGGGCGGAGATGCTCATGCGGATGTACGTCCGCTGGGCGGAGCGCCGCGGGTTCGAGGTGAGCATCCTCGATCTGCTGCCGGGCGAAGAGGCCGGCATCAAGTCGGTCTCGATCGAGATCAAGGGGCAGTACGCCTACGGCTACCTCAAGGCGGAGAAGGGGGTGCACCGGCTGGTCCGGATCTCGCCCTACGACTCGCAGGCCCGGCGGCACACCTCATTCGCTTCGGTGTTCGTGTACCCGGAGGTGGACGACACGATCGAGATCGACATCCGGGACGAGGACATCAAGATGGATGTGTTTCGGGCTTCCGGCGCGGGCGGCCAGCACGTGAACAAGACCTCCTCCGCCGTGCGGCTCACGCACATCCCGACCGGGATCGTCGTCTCCTGCCAGCAGGAGCGGAGTCAGGGGAAGAACAAGGCGACGGCGTACAAAATGCTCCGCGCGGCGCTGTACCAGAAGAAGCTGGAGGAGCAGGAGGCGGCCCGGGCGTTGCTCGAGGCGACAAAGACCGACAACTCCTGGGGCAACCAGATCCGCTCTTACGTCTTCCAGCCGTACACGATGGTGAACGACCACCGCACCGAGCTCAAGGTCTCGGACGTGCAGCGGGTCATGGACGGCGACCTGGACCAGTTCATCCAGGCGTACCTCAAGCGGTTCGGGGGCAAAGCGGCGTGAGCGCAACCGAGGAGCGGAGCTACGTCGAGGCGGCTCGGCGCGAGAAGCGCGCCGAGCTGGAGAAGCTCGGCGTCGCCCCCTTCGCCTATCGGTTCGACCGGAGCCACACGGCGGCGCAGGCCCTCGCGGCCTACGACGACGCGATGGGCGAGGGCGGGCCCGAGGTCCGCGTCGCGGGGCGCATCGCCGCCTTCCGCTCGCAGGGGAAGACCGCCTTTGCTCATCTCGAGGACGTGTCGGGACGGATCCAGGTCTATTTCAGGCGCGACGCGCTCGGGGATCGCTACGAGCTGGCGAAGCTGCTCGACCTCGACGACCACGTCGGGGTACGGGGGCGCCTCTTCCGCACCAGGATGGGCGAGATCACCGTGCGGGTGGAGGCCTTCGAGCTGCTGGCCAAGTCGCTCCGGCCGCTGCCTCGCGGCAAGGCCTACGTCCGGGAGGACGGCACGAGCGGCGACACGGCGCTCGCGGATCCCGAGGTGCGCTATCGGCAGCGATACGCGGATCTGGCTGTCCATCCGGACGTCCGCGAGGTGTTCCGCGTGCGGGCGAAGACCATCGCGTACCTGCGGCGGTTCCTGGACGAGCGCGGCTTCCTGGAGGTCGAGACCCCGATTCTGCAGCCGCTCTACGGGGGCGCGGCGGCGCGGCCGTTCGTCACGCACCACAACACGCTGGACATGCCCCTCTACCTCCGGATCGCCGATGAGCTGTACCTCAAGCGGCTCTTGGTAGGGGGCCTGGAGCGGGTATACGAGATCGGGCACGATTTCCGGAACGAGGGGATCGACCGCACGCACAGCCCCGAGTTCACCATGCTCGAGTTCTATCAGGCCTACGCCGACTACCACGACATGATGACGACGGTCGAAGCGATGATCTCGGGCGTGGTGGAGCATACGACGGGCTCGCCCCGCCTCGAGCGCGACGGCACGACCCTCGACTTCACGCCGCCCTGGGCGCGGGTCTCCTTCGTCGAGGCCATCCAGGAGCGGGCCGGGGTGGACGTGCGCACCGCGAGCGAGCCGGAGCTGCGGGCACTGCTGGCGCGGCGCCGTCGCGACGCAGCGGACGATCCGGACGCCCAGCCCCTCGACCTCCTCACCGGCGGCAAGCTCGTAGACGAGGTCTTCAAGACCTACGCGGAGCCGCACCTCGTGCAGCCGACGCTGGTGATCGACCACCCCAAGGTGCTCTCCCCGCTCGCCCGGGTGCACCGGGGGGACCCGGCTCTGACCGAGCGCTTCGAGCTGTTCGTCCAGGGGTTCGAGGTGGCCAACGCGTTCAGCGAGCTGAACGATCCGGACGACCAGCGGGCCCGATTCGAGGAGCAGGGCCGGCAGCGCGCCGCCGGCGACGACGAGGCGCAGCGGTACGACGCGGACTATGTGCGCGCCCTCGAATACGGGATGCCCCCGGCCGGTGGGGTGGGCGTCGGGGTGGACCGGCTCGTCATGCTGCTCACGGGCCAGTCGTCGATCCGGGACGTGATGCTGTTCCCGGCGATGCGGCCGGAGGCCTGACGCTCCATGAGCCCTCCGCCAACTCCAGGTCGGGGCGGACCCGCCGGCGACGACACGCCGATCGGCGGGTCGGCGGAGTATCGCTCGATCCTCCGCTGGCCGACGGCGCTGGAGCGGCGGATCGCGGGCCGGTATCTCCGCTCGCGCCGGTCCTCGTGGGCGTCGCTCAACACGATGATCGCCACCGGGGGCGTGGCTGTGGGGGTGATGGCCCTGATCGTCGTCCTGGGAGTGATGAACGGGCTGCGGGACGACCTCCGCGAGCGGATCCTTGTCGCGAACCCGCACCTGCGGGTTCTCACCTTCGGCGCCGGGCTCCGGGTGGACGAGTGGCGCCGGGTGCTGGGCGAAGTGCAAAAGGAGCCCGGCGTCGTCGCCGCGGCGCCCGAAGTGATCAGCCAGGCCGGGATCAGCGCCGGGCACGACTACGGCGAGGGCGTGAATCTCCTCGGCTTCGATCCGGACACCGGGGCGCACTCGGTCACCACCTTTCCCCAGTCGATCAAGAAGGGCGATCTCTCCTTCCGGCCGACGCACACCGACGTGGACGGCGCCGTGCTCCTGGGCACGCGCCTCGCAAGCCGGCTCACCGTCTACCCCGGCGACGTCGTGACCCTGGTGCCGGTGACCCAGGCCAAGGTGAATCCGGCCCTTGGCGTCGCGGTGCCGAAGTTCTGGCGGTTCGAGGTGACGGGGCTCTTCGACACCGGCATGTTCCAGTACGACAACCAGTTCGTGGTCATGTCGCGGGAGATGGCCCAGCGGTTCACCGGCCTGGGGGACGCGGTCTCCGGGCTCGCGGTCCGGGTGACCAATCCCGATCTGGCGCCCGAAGTCGGCCGGCGGCTGGAGGACCGGTTGGGGTATCCCTACCGCACGCTCGACTGGCAGACCCAGAACTCGAGTCTCTTCAGCGCGCTCGAGCTCGAGAAGCTGGCGATGGGGCTGATTATTTTCTTCATCATGGTGGTGGCGGCGTTCAACATCGTCGGGACGCTGACTATGGTCGTGACGGACAAGACGCGCGAGATCGGCATCCTCCAAGCCATGGGCCTCACGGCGCCCTCGGTGGCGCGGATCTTCCTTGCGCAGGGCGCGATCATCGGCCTCGTGGGCACGACGCTCGGCCTGCTCGGCGGCCTGGCGGTGTCGTACGTCGTGGACCGGTCGGGCTGGATCCGGATTAACCCGGCCGTCTATTTCATCGACCATCTCCCGGTGCATGTCGAGGCGCTCGACGTGCTGGTGGTCGTCCTGGCGAGTCTCGCGATCGCGGTGCTCGCGACCCTCTACCCGTCGCGCTCGGCCGCCCGGCTCACGCCGGTCGAGGCGATCCGGCACGAGTGAGGCGCGGCGACCATGGCCATTCTTGAGGCGACCGGCCTCCGCAAGGTCTACCGCGGCGGCGACGGCAACCCGATCGAGGTGCTGTCGGGCGCAGACTTGGCCGTGGGACGGGGCGAGTTCGTCGCGATCGTGGGGGCGAGCGGGGCCGGGAAGAGCACCCTGCTTCATCTCCTGGGGGCGCTCGACCGGCCGACGTCCGGCACCGTCCGGCTCGACGGCCAGGCGTACGGCGAGCTGACGCCGGCGGAGCTGGCGCGGGTGCGGAACCGGAAGCTCGGATTCGTCTTCCAGTTCCATCACCTGCTACGCGAGTTCACCGCACTGGAGAACGTGATGCTTCCGCTGCTCGTCGCCGGGTCGACGGACGCCGAAGCGCGGTCCCGCGCCGAACAGCTGCTCGCCCGGGTCGGCCTGGCGGGGCGCATGACCCACCGGCCCTCCGCGCTGTCCGGGGGTGAGCAGCAGCGAACCGCGGTGGCCCGGGCCCTGGCGACGGATCCGGTCGTCGTCCTGGCGGACGAGCCCTCCGGCAACCTCGACTACGGGCACAGCGAGCTGCTCCACGATCTGTTCGCGGGTCTCGCCCGGGAGTTCGAGACGGCCCTGGCCGTCGTGACCCATAACCGGCTGCTCGCGGCCCGGGCGGACCGGGTGCTGAGCCTGGAGAGCGGCCGCCTGGTGCCGCTGTCCGGCGTGGAGTCGATGCCCTGATGGAATGCGACAGCTGCCACGAGCGGGACGCGGTCGTCCACCTGACGCAGATCGTGAACGAGCAAGTCACGACGCTGCATCTCTGCGAGCGTTGTGCCGCGGAGAAGGGAGTGGAGAGCACCGGCTCGGTCGCCGCCAAGAGCCAGATCGGCTCCTTCCTGGCCGCGATGACCAAGGGGCTCCCCGATCCCGAGCTGGTGCCCGCGTCGGGCGACCGGCACGCCTGCCCGCGCTGCGGGGCCACGCTCCAGGACTTCCGCGAGAGCGGCCGTCTGGGCTGCGCCGACTGCTGGCGGGCGTTCGAGAGCCCGCTCCGGGATCTGCTGCGCCGGCTCCACGGCTCGACCGTGCACATGGGGGAGCGTTACGCCCAGCAGGCCGGCGCCGAGCGCGATCCGGTCCGCCGCGCCGCGGAGCTCCGGGAACAGCTGCGGCTTGCGGTGGAGACGGAGAACTTCGAGCTCGCCGCCGAGCTGCGGGATCGTCTTCGGGTAGCCGAATGATCGACCTGAGTCTGCTGACCGACGGGGGGGTCGGCTGGCTGGACGCCAGCGGGCCGATGAGCCATCTCGTGCTCTCGACCCGCGTGCGCCTTGCCCGCAACCTCGCGGACCACGTGTTCCTCGCCCGGAACTCGGAAGCGGAGCGGGAGACGATCCTGGAGCAGGTGCAGGCCGCGGCGCGCGACACGGTGCTGCTCCGCCGGGCGGTGGCCTTCCGGTTGGACGCACTGGACCGGACCGATCGCCAGCTGCTGCACGAGCGGCACTTGGTCAGCAAGGAGCTGGCGGGGCTGGATGCCGATGGCCGGGTGCGGGCCGGCGCCTGCCTGCTGGTCCAGGACCGGATCGGGGCGATGCTGAACGAAGAGGACCATCTCCGGCTACAGGGGCTCCATTCCGGCTTCGCGCTGGAGGGTGCCTACGGTGAAGTGGACAGGCTCGACGCCGAACTGGGACAACGACTTCCGTTCGCATTTCACCCCGAATTTGGTTACCTTACCAGCTGTCCCACGAACGTGGGGACGGGACTCCGGGCGTCGGTGTTGATCCATCTGCCGGGGCTGGTGCTGACCAAGGAGATATCCAAGGTCCTGCAGGGGCTGGCACAGGTGGGGCTCACCTACCGGGGGCTGTACGGCGAGGGGAGCGAAGTCGTCGGCAACTTCTTTCAGCTCTCCAACCAGACCACCCTCGGCAAGTCTGAGGCGGAGCTCCTCGATCACCTGGGCAAGATGGTGCGCCAGGTGATCGACTACGAGGAGCAGGCGCGGCAGGTGTTGCTGCGGGATGCGCCGATGGTCATCGAGGACAAGGTCTGGCGGGCCTACGGGCTCCTCCGCTACGCGCGGTCCCTCTCGTTCGAGGAGGCGATGAACCTCCTCAGCGCTGTGCGGCTCGGCGCGGCAATGGGGTTGATCGCGGGCGTGGGGATGTACACCCTGAACAAACTGCTGGTGTACGCCCAACCCGCGCATCTCGCGGTCGCGCACGGTGCCGCGCCGTCCGATCCGGACCTGCCGACGCGCCGGGCTCAGTACGTCCGCCGGGTATTGGAAGAAGAAGTCGGACGGCGCGGCCCACCGCCCGCCGAAAGCACCGCATGAACGCAGAGTGTTCGCAATGAACGGCTACAACTTTACCGACCGGGTCCGCAAGGTCCTCCAGATGGCGCGCGAAGAAGCCGCGCGCCTCCACCACGAATACGTCGGGACCGAGCACATTCTTCTCGGCCTCATCCGCGAGGGCGAGGGCGTCGCCGCCGCCGTCCTCACCAACTTGAACGTCGACCTCGAGGAGATCCAGCAGAAGATCGAGGAAACGGTCAAGAAGGGGAAGGCGGCCGCCGCCGCGGGCCCGGATCTGCCGTACACCTCGCGGGCCAAGAAGGTCCTGGAACTCGCAATGACCGAAGCCCGCGAGCTCAACCACTCCTACGTCGGCACCGAGCACCTGCTGCTCGGGCTGCTGCGGGAGGAGAAGGGGATCGCCGCGCAGGTGCTGACCGACGCCGGGGTGAACCTCGAGCAGTCGCGGGCGGAGACGCTCCGCCTCCTCGGCAGCGACATGCCGCAGGCCGCGCCCGGGAGCAGCCCCGCGACGCCCAGCGCGGCGCCCAAGTCGGAGAAGAAGTCCAAGACGCCGGCGCTCGATCACTTCTGCCGCGACCTCACGCAGCTCGGGGCGGAGGGCCAGCTTGATCCCACCATCGGCCGGGCGAAGGAGATCGAGCGGGTCATGGAGATCCTCGCGCGGCGCAAGAAGAACAACCCTGTGCTCATCGGCGAGCCCGGCGTGGGCAAGACCGCCATCGTCGAGGGGTTGGCGCTGCTCATCGCGAACGGGCTCTGCCCCGACGTGCTGCGCGACCACCGGGTGCTCTCCCTCGACATGGCGGCGGTCATCGCCGGGACCAAGTACCGGGGCCAGTTCGAGGAGCGGCTCAAGGCGGTGATGAACGAGATCGCCCAGAACAAGAGCATCATCCTGTTCATCGACGAGCTGCACACGCTGGTCGGCGCCGGGGCGGCCGAGGGCGCGATCGACGCATCCAATATGCTGAAGCCCGCGCTCGCCCGGGGCGAGCTGCAATGCGTCGGCGCCTCCACGCTGAACGAGTACCGGAAGTACATCGAGAAGGACGGGGCGTTGGAGCGGCGGTTCCAGACCGTGATGGTCGAGCCGCCCAGCGTGGAGGAGACGATCGAGATCCTCAAGGGCCTCCGAAAGAAGTACGAGGACCACCACCGGGTCGCGATTCCCGATGACACGCTCCAGGCGGCGGCCGAGCTGTCCGACCGCTACATCACCGACCGGTTCCTGCCCGACAAGGCGATCGACGTGATCGACGAGGCCGGCGCCCGGGCGCGGCTCGCGTCCCAGGTGCCGCCGGTCGAGGTGGCCGAGCTCAAGGGCGCGCTGGAGCAGGTCAACCTGCAGAAGGAGGAGGCGGTCCGCGACCAGAACTTCGAGCGGGCGGCCGCGCTGCGGGACCAGGAGCGGGACCTCCAGAACCAGATCCGCCTCAAGAACGAGGAGTGGGAGCGGGACCGGCAGACCCGCCGGCCGGTGATCGACGAGGAGGCCATCGCGTTCATCGTCTCGCGCTGGACCGGAATTCCGGTCACGCGGCTCCAGGAGGCGGAGGCCACCCGGCTCATGCGGATGGAAGACGAGATCCACGGCTCGGTGGTGGGCCAGGACGAGGCCATCAAGGCGGTGTCCCGGGCCATCCGGCGCTCGCGAGCGGGTCTCAAGGACCCGAACCGGCCGATCGGGTCGTTCATCTTCTCCGGCCCGACCGGCGTGGGCAAGACCGAGCTCGCGCGGGCGCTGGCGCGGTTCCTGTTCGCCGACTCCTCCGCGCTCATCCGGGTGGACATGTCGGAGTACATGGAGAAGTTCTCGGTCTCCCGGCTCATCGGCGCCCCCCCGGGCTACGTGGGGTACGAGGACTCCGGCACGCTGACGAAGTCCGTGCGACGGAAGCCCTACTCGGTCGTCCTACTGGACGAGATCGAGAAGGCGCATCCGGACGTGTTCAACATCCTGCTCCAGGTGCTCGACGAGGGTCACCTGACCGACAACTACGGCCGGATGATCGACTTCAAGAACACGGTCGTCATCATGACGTCGAACGTCGGCGCCCGCGACATCATGCAGGGCAAGACCCTTGGCTTTCACACCGCGGACGCCCAGAGCAGCTTCGAGAAGATGCAGGAGCGGATCAAGGATGAGATGAACAAGGTCTTCAACCCCGAGTTCTTGAACCGGCTGGACGACGTGATCGTCTTCCACCCGCTCACGAGGGAGCATATCTCGCAGATCGTGTCCATCCTCCTCAAGGACGTGCAACGCCGGGTGGGCGACGAAGTGCGGCTCACGCCCGCGGCGATCGACTTTCTGGTTGACAAGGGGTACGACGAAAGCTACGGAGCCCGACCCCTCAAGCGGGCGATCCAGCGCTACATCGAGGACCCGCTCAGCGAGCGGATCCTG